>Ga0079224_100007252_pt1 | contig 14839 bp, 13 predicted proteins | sample Stecom2015_FD_80414 | JGI IMG/M metagenome (GOLD analysis project Ga0079224, IMG submission 80414) | Agricultural soil microbial communities from Utah to study Nitrogen management - Steer compost 2015 | ecosystem: Environmental > Terrestrial > Soil > Agricultural land | place: USA: Utah...
GCTGAGAACGACGGAGTGCGTGCGCAGACCGTCACTGTTGCCGTTCTCCCGGAGGATGCGAGCAAGCTCAACCTCGTAAGCGAATTGGGAAGCTTCCATCTCGCGCTCCGCAAGCCCGGCGATGATCGGATCGTGGAGCCCCCGCAGGTCCGGATCGGCGACTTGGCGTGGCGCTCCCCTGAGAGCGCCAGGCCCACCCCGCCCGCAGCGCCGGACCGGATCGTTCGGGAACGTCCCGCCTCGCCGCGCGTGGTGACCGTGATCAGGGGCGGCAACGTCGATCGGGTCGTGGTCGAGCGATAAGAAGCGAGGCGGGAGCGAGGGAATGAGGTTTCGATTGAGTGTCGGCGTAGCCCTCGCGCTTCTGCTGTGGGCGAGCGAGGCGCTGGCGATGACAACCTGGTTGGATGTGGGCGGGCAGCGGCGGCTGACGTTTCCGGAGCCCGTCCGCCGCATTTCTCTGGGGGCCCCGGAGATCGCTGACGTCACCATGGTCGGTGACCGGGAACTGCTCGTTCTCGGCAAGGCGGTCGGGACCACCGATCTCATCGTCTGGTTCGCCGCGCGTGAGAACGTCTACAGCTACAAGATTGTCGTGCACCCGAACCTCGACCAGGTGACGTCACTCCTTCGATCCGTGCCGGAGTTCCGGGAGGTAAGGGCCCTGCCTGGACGGACCGGCGTGATTTTGCAGGGCACCGTCGCTACGCAGCAGTCGCTGGAACGTCTGCGGACGCTGGTGGCCGCCTATTTTCCGGAGAACGTCACCGAAGACGTCGAGGTGCTGCAGGACCAGATGGTCAAGGCGGAAGTCCGATTTGCCTCCGTCTCATCTTCAGCCGTGGAGCGGCTTGGATTCGACTTCAGCTACCTCGGAAACGCCTTCCAGCTCGCTGTTTCGGCGCCGGGCAGCATCGGTCAAGCTGGCGCCGCAGCAATCGGCTCCGGTGGACTGCCGATTGCGGACGCCTTCAATCTTCTGCTGGCATCGCCGAACTCGGACATCGCCAGTGTGCTCGGAGTTCTGTCCGCGGTCGACATGGCGCAGGTGCTGGCCGAGCCGGTGCTCACGGTGAGGAACGGCGAAGCAGCCGAGTTCCTCGTCGGCGGGGAGATCCCGATACCCGTGCCGAGAGGGGACGATTTCGGCGTGGCGGTCGAGTACAAGCAGTTCGGAATCCAACTGAAGCTGGAAGCAACCATCCTCTCGCCCGAGAAGATTCTTCTGACGATTTCCCCCGAGGTGAGCGACCTGGATTTCTCCAGAGGGGTCGTTCTCGATGGTGTCCAGGTGCCGGCGATCGCTCGGCGCTCGGCCTCTACCACCGTCGAACTCGGCGAGGGGGAAAGTCTTGTGCTTGCCGGTCTCCTGTCGAGCAGCAGCGCCGACTCCGATGCCGGAGTCCCGTTTCTCTCGGAGATCCCGGTGCTGGGAGCCTTCTTCAGCCGGAGGTCGCAGGAACGGCAGCGCGAAGAGCTGATTATCACGATTACGCCAAGGCTGACACGGGCAAGTGCGCGTCGGCAGGAGAAGTCGGCTTGGCCGGATCAGAAGCGGCAGGCGGTCGACATGCTTTTGAACAGAAATCCTGTGCGCGAGCACATGATTAGACATGGGTTGATGCCATGAAAAATCTCGGAGCAGAAGTCCCGGCGGCTGTTGAGAGCGAAGGCGCGACCATCTGCGGCGCCTCCTATGACGACATCTTCACGGAGCGGGCCGTCGCCGCCCTGAGCTCCATGTACCGGGTCGGCCACACGGCGCCGGAGCGGGAAGCGTTGCTGCAGTCATTAAGGGCGATGCAGCCGGACCTCTGCATCATCGACGTCGACGAGGCGGGATGGGGAGGTGCCAGGGGCCTCGACGCTCTCGCCCTCGTGCGTGGCGCGATCGGGGACAAGCCGATCGTCGTCGTGTCGGAGGACCTGCACTCCGAGCTCGTAATCCAGGCATTCCGCGCGGGCGCCGCCGATGTTTGCAGTAAGGCGATCGTCGAGCAGGAATTGCCGGAGCTTCTCCGGCGCCTGCTGAAGCCGCGCGGGCGCTGGCAGGTTTCGGAGGGCGGGCGGTCGACGCTGATCGCGGGCATGATGCCCGGCACCGGTACCGGCACATTCGCACGCATGCTCGCGGGGGAACTCCGCGCGAGCAAGGATCGCCCGGTGCTGCTGATCGACCTCACCGGTCGCGAGATCGGCCCTGCCGAGTTGGAACGCTCGCGCCCGATCTACACGGTCGCCGAAGCGATATCCGACATTGGCCGTGTGGACGAGGCGCTTGTGGAGAGCGCCTTCACGAGGCTCGAAGGCTACGACGTTCATCTCCTGTCCGCGTTGCCCGGCACCAGAGTCGGTGCAGAGGTTCGGCCGCAGGACATCGCGACGTTGGTCGAAGTGCTGAAGGGCTATTTTGCGGAGATCCTGATCACACCGCCGTCTAGCATAGAGCTTCCCGCTTTGTTGCGGATGTGCGGCGACGCCGATGAAGTCGTTCTCTGTGTCGACCAGCGGGTACCGAATCTCAAGCGGTGCGCGCATTTCCTTTCGGCCCTCGAGAAGCCTTCGCCAGGGCACGCTGCGAAGCTTGTTGTGACCCGCTACACGGGAGCTCTTCATCCATCGGCAAGCGAGATCGCGGAAACGCTGCGGATCAATCGCTTCGCGACCATCCCCGAGGATCGTGCCACGGTCGAAATGGCACTGAATGCCGGTATGCCGCTGACGGGGACGCGCCGTCGCTCCCGCCTCGCGCGCTCGGTCAAGGCTGCGGCGCGGATGCTGGAGCAGGGGGGCGGCGCGATCTCGAGCCGCAACGGCGGGCCTGATCGATTGCCGCGTGTCAGTTGGCTTGGACGGTTGCGACGCGATTGGGGCTTCAGCTTGAGGAGCGGATACCGTGCTTAGGCCCTTGGATGGAAGCGAGCGTCGCGGCATTGGCGCGCAGACATATCAGGAAACCAAGTTCCGGGTCGTCGCAATCGTCCAAGAGTATCTGGAGGGGCGATTCGCTGCCGGCGACGACAGCAACCTGGATCGGCTGCGCGACGTGATCAGCCGGACCACGGCGACCGTCCTCTCGGGGGCGGGGCTCGCACTGACGGCGGCGGAGCGGGAACAGCTGAAGGTCGATGTTTTCAACGAGATCAGAGGATTGGGCCCGCTCGAGGCGCTGCTGACCGATACTACGGTCGACGACATCATCGTCAATGGTGCGGATAAGGTGTACGTGGAGCGCGAGGGTGTGCTTACGCGCACGCCGGTGCGCTTCCGCGACAACAGTCACCTCATGAACATCGTGCAGCGGATCGTAGGGCCGCTCGGGCGGCGTGTCGACGAGACCTCGCCGTTCGTCGATGCGCGCCTGCCGGACGGTTCGCGCGTTAACGTGGTAATTCCGCCCGTGGCGATCGACGGCCCGTCCATCTCGATCCGGAAGTTCAAGCGTACGCCTCTGACCGGCCACGATCTGATCCGCCTGGGAACCATGTCCGAGGCCATGCTCGAATATCTGGGGACGGCGGTCCGGTCCCGCGCGAACATCATGATTGCCGGAGGGACGGGCTCGGGGAAGAGCACGCTGCTCAATGTGCTGAGCAGCTTCATTTCGCCTACCGAGAGGCTCGTCACCATCGAGGATGCGGCCGAGCTGCAGTTGCAGCAGCCCCATGTCGTGCGGCTGGAAACGCGAATGGCGAACCCGGACGGCAACGGGGAAATCACCGCCCGCTCTATCCTCCGCAACACGCTGCGCATGCGCCCGGACCGCATCCTGGTAGGAGAGGTCCGCGGCGGCGAAGCCGTCGAGATGCTGCAGGCGATGACGACCGGTCACGACGGCTCGATGACCACGATTCACGCGAACTCGGCGCGCGATGCGCTCAGCCGCCTGGAGCTGCTTTTCGGATTCGGTGGCTTGAACGTGGATCTCCTCACAATCCGCCGTCAGATCGCGAGCGCGATCAATGTGATCGTCCATCTGCGGCGCCATGCGCGCGGCCATCGCCGCGTGGTGGAGGTCGTCGAGGTCGCTGGATTCGAGGAGAACACGATCCTGCTGAACTCAATTTTCGAAGAAGCTGCGAGGTCCGGGAGCGCAGGCGATTTCGTTAGATCGACTCGCCGCTCGATATACTCGCGCCCTGCCGAAAGCCCCGCGATCGGGAGTGGAGACTGAGATGTTGCCGGCCATGCTCCTGGCGCTCGCGGGCGCCTGGTTCCTGATCGTGGCCCTGAGGACGCGCCAGGCGGTCGCGGTCCGGCGCCGACTGCAGGAAATCGAGCGACCGGCGGAGTTGTCTTCAACGACCTTGCCCGGGCGGCCCGACTTCCTTCCGGCGGGGAAGATGGGGCGCGACGTCGCATTTGCTCTCAGTCTGGCGAAGAAGCCGTCTGCCGCTCCGGTGCTCGCTCTGGTGCTGATGGCCGTCTTCCTCGGGAATCTGATGTACGGCTGGTTGATGGCCGGTTCGCTCGCAGCAATCTTCGTGTTCCTCTTCGTGGCTTTCGTCCGGATTGTCGGTAACCGAAAGATCGAGCGGCTTCTGTCGGACCTGCCGGCCCTGATCGACAATATGCGCAATGCCGTCACAGCCGGTCATTCGCTCTCTTCGGCCTTCGTCAGAGCTTACGATCACAGCGGCGCGGCCTCGCGCGAACTGTTCGCACCGACCATAGGCCGGATGAACCTCGGAGATAGCCTCGTCGATGCTCTGCAGCAGCGCGCCGACGCGCTCCGGATCAGCGAGCTTTGGATGTTCGTCATGATACTGCAAATGAACGAGCGCTTCGGCGGAAATGTGACCGAATCTCTGGGCAACCTCGTGGAGGTGTTGCGGAACAGGGAGCGGGTCAAGAAGGAGTTTTCCGCCTCGTCTGCGGAAGTCCGCACGAGCGCCAACGTTCTCCTAGCCCTTCCGTTGATCCTCGTCGCGGTCATCCTAGTGACGCAGCCCGGACACCTCGTTTACTTCGTCGAGACTGACAACGGCAGGGCGCTGGGCGGGGTGGTGGCGGCGATGTTGCTGACGGGCGCGGTGGTAATCCGACGGCTGTCGCGCGCGTCATATTGAAGAATCGGAGATGACGATGCTCGAGGTGCCCTTGCTGCTGGTCATCCTGATGCTCTGCGCGGGCGTGGGATATGTTTTCATCGGCCGCCGCGAGGCCGCTGTAGAGAACCGGGTCCGGCAGCGGATGCAATTCGAAGGCCGGCTGCCGCTCGAGGAGGGAAGCGCACTCGCCGAGAGTGCAGGGCAATTCCTGGAATGGGTCGGGCGTCAGGCCCTTCGCACGCAGGCTTCGTTCAACGAGTGGCGCACCATAGCCGCGGCGGCGGGTTTCTGGGAGATACGGGCCGCCTATCGACTTGCCGGCCTCCGGTTCGTGATGCTGATCATGATCTCCGGGACGGGTATCTTGATATTGCTCTTCTCGGGGAATGAGCGCGAAGGTCTCGGAGCCCTGCTGGTGATCGCGGGCTGCATCATCTTTGTTGCAGTGAAGCCGGCCCTGGAATGGCGACGGCGGGCTCGCCTGGAGCGGGTCGCCCGTGAGCTGCCCTTCTTTATCGATTCCATGCTGCTCATGCTGCGCAGTGGCGCAAACCTCGACCAGAGCTTTCGGCAAGTGGCGAAGACCGAGCCTTACGCAATGCCGGAGATCCACGCTGCCACCGCCGCGCTCGTTGATCAGCTGGAGCACGGCGTCAGCTATCAGGTGGCGCTCGATCGCTGGTCGTTCCGTCTTGGAACCGAGTTGACTTCGGATCTCTCGTCGGCGTTTACGCAGAGCCTGGTGATGGGAACGGAAATCTCGCGGGTGTTGAGGAGCTACGGGCAGCTGTTCATCGAGCGGCGTCTGCTCCAGGCGAGGGAGCGCTCGGGCAAGAGGCTCGTGCAGCTCACGATCGTCATGCTTCTTCTGTTCCTGCCCCCGTTGCTCCTGATTCTCGGCGCACCGGCTGTCGAAGGCCTGATGTCTGCTTTCAAATCGGTGTAGTGGAGGCGGCTCTTTGATGCGCTGGAGGCTTACCGTTCCGTGCTTGGGGCTGGCGATGCTGGGAATGACGGCGTGCGCGGGCAATCAGCCCGAGCGGCCGACACCGGCAGATCAGCAGCTGTTTCTGAGCCTGGTGCGGGGGCTTCAGGAGGGGGGGCGCCACAATGCCGCGCTGGCCTACCTCAACGACTACCGTCGCAGCTTTCCCGGCGACCCGGAGGGAGTGCTTCTCACTGCTGAGGCCCTGCTGGGGCTGGGCAGGGTGACGGAAGCCGCCGAGCTGTTCTCGTCGTTGACGGGCACCGCCGAGATCGCTGGGCGATCGTTCTGGGGACTCGGGCGCTGTTATGCGGCGGTGGGCCGTTGGGAGGAGGCGATTGGCTTCCTAGAGAGCGCCAGTTACGCCAATCCGAGTGACGCGAGATTTCTGAACGACCTCGGCTTCGCCCATATCATGGTGGGACGGTCGGACCTTGCCTTTCATTATCTGGCACAGGCTGCGGACTTGGCGCCCGGGGACGAATTGATCATCGCCAACTTCCTCCTGGCCGCACAGAGAAGCGGGCGCGGCGAGCTCGTGAGGGATGCGACTTCGCGGATGGGGGATCCCGACAAGAGGGAAAAGATGGAAAAATTCCTTCTCGAATGGCGGCCGAACGCCGTCCGGAATCATAGCGAGACGTCCACTGTGGTTAACGATTAGGAAAGGACGTCAGATGCACCATTCAACCGTAGTGAAACGGTCGAGGTCGACGATGCAGAGCAAAAACCGCGAGATCGACATATTCCTCTGCGATGACGAGCCCGAACTCGTCGAGGACATCGCCGAGTTCCTGCGGATGGAAGGCTACTCCTGCAGGAGCACCAGCAGCCCGCACGAAGCGAGAAACTTCATCCGCTCCGCGCAGCGCCCGTTCGTTCTCTTGTCCGACATGCGCATGCCGGGGATCACCGGACTCGATCTCGCGCGAACGGCGGCCGAGGGGCAAGGTCCGGCACGCAACTTCGAAGTCATCCTCTTCTCGGCCTTCAGCGACATGGAGCGGGCGATCGAGGCACTGAAGATCGGAGTCCTCGATTTCCTCATGAAGCCGTTCGACCTGGATCAGCTCAGGTTGGCGCTTCAGAGGGCGCTCGAGCAGATAGAGGATCGGCGCCGTCAGTCGGAGCTCGGCAACGGTTTCTCTCATCAGCTCAGCAACGCGTTGAGCAAGATCCGTGAGGTTGCGTCTGCCCTCGAGGCGGCCCAGGTGAACACCCAGGCCCCATTGCTACAGACTCAGGCTTATCGCAGCCCGGTGGCGCTTGCCCGGGAGCGAGACGACTGGATCATCCGCGGTATCAAGTTGCACCAAAGCACACGCCGCCTGCGCGACAAGACGTTTCCCATGTGTGCCTACGACGATGGTGCCTGGGAGATCCTGCTCTACGTGGTCGAGCAAAGCCTTCTCGGTCGCATGGCCCCGGTGACGAGCGCCTGCCATGCATGCGCCGTGCCGCAGACGACGGCCATGCGGCGTATAGACGAGCTCGTCGGCCTCGGATTGTTCCTGAAGATCCCCGACAGCACGGATCGCCGTCGCGTCCTCTTGGAAGCCAGCCCGGAATGCATCGAACGGACGAAGCGGTTCTTCGACGAGATGTATCGGCAGCTCGATTCTATCTTGCTCGCGAACCGACCTGCTCAGATCGGCACGCGAGGCGTCCAGAACTCCGCTGTGCGCGTCCACTCCACCGCTACGTGAGAAGCTTGCTCTCGCTCAGTCTGCGCCTGCTGTAGGGCCGGACCAGGGGCTCGAGTTGCGCGAACCGGTTTCCTCGAGGTGCTGCTTCGTCTGCGGTGCCGGTGCGAGGCGGTTGATCAGCCCGGCGTTCGGCGGACTGACGCCGCGCCACCGGCGCGACGGTTCCGCCTCACCGTCAGACATATCGACGACCGCGAGCTGCTCCTCGAGGTCGCGCCACTTCGCGTCGGTCCAGCGGTCGGCGCCGGCGATCCAGGCGGCGGCGCGAGCATAGATCTGATGCATCAGGGTCGGCGTCGCCTGGATATACCACCAGGTATGGCTCGGGTCGGAATGGCCCATGTAGGTGGCGAGCGCCAGCATGTGCCGGGAGATCGCACGGCGGTCCCCACCGCAGGATTCCAGCGAGCGCACCGCGAAGGTGTGGCGCAGGTCGTGCAGGCGCGGGCCCTTCTCGCCCGGAAGCCCGCGCAGTCCGGTCTCCCGGCCGAGCCGCAGGAACAGGGCGTAGAGCGTGACATAGGCGGGCCGGCGACCGCTGTCGCCGACGAAGAAGGACGTTCCCTTCCCGGGCACCTTCCTGCGCCGTCGCAGATAGCGATCGAGCGCCGCGCGCGCCGAGGAGTGCAACGGCACGAGGCGGCTCTTGCGGAACTTTGTCTCGCGGATGACGAGGCCGTCGGCGGTGATGTCCTCGACATCGAGCTTGAGCGCCTCGGAGACGCGGAGCCCGGTCGCGGCCAGCAGGCCGATGAGCGTGACCATGGTCTCGGGCCGGATCGAGCCCGGTCGGCCGAGCCGCCGTGCCGCGGCCATCAGCGCGGCGATCTCCTCCGCGGTGTAGATGTGCGGCATGCGCCGCTCGAACCGCCAGCGTCCGAAGGCGTCCGCAGACGGCACCTCATGCCCCGGGTCCTCGATTGCCAACGCCATGGCGAAGCGCCGGACGATGGCGAGCCGGTTGCGCGCCTGCGTGGCGGACGTGGTCCGGGCGGCCCAGTCGAGCACGCGGTCGGCACGGACATATGTATCGCCCGCCGCTTCCGCGCAGGCGACGAAGCTGCGTAGTAGAGAGGGCTGGGTGGTGAACTTCAGGCCGCAGGCACGCTGCAGCACGATATATCTGTCGAGGTCGTGGCTCAGCATGCCGCGGCCTCCGGCCAGGGCTGGACAAGGATCGGTGTCGCCCGGACCTCGCCGCCTTGGCGGTCCTCCCCGGGCCATGCCTGCGCGACCGCGCCGAGCATCGCGACGTCGACCTTGGCGTAATGCGCCGTGGTCCCGGGCGATCGGTGCCGCAGGACGGTTCCGATGGCGTCCAGCGTCGCTCCGCCGCGCAGCATCGCTGTGGCGGCCGAATGGCGCAGCAGGTTGGAGCCGCGAGACGGCGCATCCGTGATCCCGGCGCGCTGTAGCGCCCGCCTCACCACGCCGGAGACCACTCCGGAGGAGACCGGCACGACGGGGGGCAGAAGCCGCAGGAACACCGCGTCGCTCCGGTCCTGCGGCCGCGGCCCAGCGAGCCATTCGATCAGCGCGTCGCCCGCGTCTTGCGGCAGGGGCAGACGGACCTCCCGCCGTCCCTTGCCGCAAACCCGGAGCGTCGCGCCAGCAAAGTCGATATCCTGCAAGCGCAAGCCGGCCACGTCGCGCCGTCGGAGACCGAGCCGTGCGAGCAGAAGCAGGATCGCGCGGTCGCGCCGCCCCATCGCCGTGTCCGGATCGCAGGAGGCGATCAGCCGCTCCACGGTCTCCGGCTCAAGATACCGCGGCAGGCTCGCGAGCTTCCACTGCCTGGTGGTCGGCACGGCCCGGTCCAGATCGGGCGACGCCGCGCCCACGACCGCAAGATAGCGAAGGTAGCCGCGAAGCGCGCTGGCCACCATCCGCGGGTAGTGGCGAGACGGTGCGATCTGAGCATGCTCATGCAGACCGTCGCGGATGATTCGCGCCGTGTAGCGCGACGGGTCGGTTCCGATCAGCGGCAGGATCTGCGCCAGCATGCGGCCGTGGCTTGCAATCGTCACCGGGGAGAGCCCCTTCTGGCGCGACAGCGACTCCAGCCAGGCCGCAACGTGGCGATCCACCGCGGGCCGCTCCACTTCCGGCAGAGCGGCGATCACCCCGGCCGCCGCCAGATGGCGCAAGAAGCGATGAATGCGATTGATGTAGTACTGGCCGAGAGGCCGAGGATAGCTGTGGCAGTCGCAATCGTGCCGCGCGAACTGGGCGACTGTCCCGGCGCCCACCGTCTCGACCCCGATGCCCGCCCGTACGATCCACGTCAGGAAATGCCGTACGGACCCGCAATGGATCGTCACCGAGACCGGCGCCAGCCCCACCGACTCGAGATGCCGACCGTAATCGTTGAGCAGCTGCTGGTGCGCACCGGCATCCAGCAGCCGCCACCTTCCGACGCGCCCTGAAGTCCTCTTCATTCTGTCCCCCTCGAGAGACGCCACAACGGCGTCCGAGGAAGGACAGCGAATTATGCAGAGCCCAGCAAAGCCGGAATGCGAGCCGGGTCAGCCGCTTATGGTCGCATGGCTAGCCCGACTCCGCATAATCATACGCTCCGCATAAGCCGTTTTATGCGGAGCTCCGCATAAGACGGTGAAGATCGCGCCGATCGCCAGCGCATCCGAGAGGCGAGCGGGAAGACCGAACCACGGGAAAACGACCATCTGCGTGAAGACCGCGACGACATAGCCGACGAAGACGTTGGCGACCGACTCGACCAGCGACATGATCCGCGACTGCATCATGCGGCGTTGCTCTTCCTGCGCCCGAGGCTCGGAGCTTCGCCGGTTTCAACAGGCGCCGCATCGGCCTCTTCGCCGAGCCGCTCTGTCCTAACTTCCGCGAATGCCCGGCCGTCGCCATCGAGGATCGCAACCTTACCGGTCTCTGCCTGCCAGTGCTCCACCGCCACGTCGACATAGGCCGGGCTGATCTCCACGGCGAACACGCGCCGGCCATTGGCTTCGCCGGCCATGATCTGCGAGCCGGAGCCCGAGAACGGCTCGTAGCAGAGACCGCCACGGGCGACGTGCTGCCGCATCGGAATGCCGAAGGCGTCGAGCGGCTTCGGGGTCGGGTGGTTCGGCCGGTCGTCGCGCGCGAAGCTCGGCATTTCCCAGGTCGAGGGCAGCGTCTGCTCCGCCACCTTCGGCGGGCGCTTGCCCCTGATCCAGCCCATGAAGCAGGGTTCGTGCTTCCAGAGGTAGTGGGACCGGGTGAGCACGCCCCGATCCTTCACCCAGATGACCTGCTGATGAACAAAGGCGCCGGCCTTCTCCCAGCAGGCCTCGAGCATCGCCTGGCGTCGCGAAGCATGCCAGCAGTACCAGGCCGCGTCCTCCGTGATCGCCTCGGCCACGGCCGCAGCGATGAAGCCGTCGTAGAGCTCGGCGCCCTGGCTGCTGTCGTCCCAGGTGGTGCCGTAGGAGGCCGACCAGTCCTTGTTCCGCGTCGGGTGGTTCGATCTGTCGTAGTCGACGAGGTAGGGCGGGTCGGTCGCGAACAGCACCGCGCGCTCGCCTTTCATCAGGCGGCGCACGTCCTCACGGCTCGTCGAATCCCCGCAGAGCAGCCGGTGGTCGCCGAGGGCCCAGAGGTCGCCCGTGCGCGAGGCCGGGTTGCGCGGCGGCTCCGGGATGACCACCGGCGGCACGCCACTGGCCCCGCCTTCGCCGTCACCGTCGCCGTCGGGTACGTAGGCGAGCAGCTTGTCGATCTCGCCGTCCGAGAAGCCCACGAGCGACAGGTCGAAGTCTCGGGCCGCAGGTCGGGATCCCCAACCAGCGGGTGACCGAGTGCAAAGAAGCTCGGCAGCTTGAAACCTCTTCCCCAGTTCGCCTTCAGCGTTGTCCCGGTTGACTCCGCCACGTAGACGGCGCCGAGGCGTGGACTGAGCTGCGCGTCGAACTCGTCAGGGACGTCGAGCCGCAGTCCGCCGGATAGTGTCAGTTCCGGGATCGGCGACCATTGTTCGGCGAAAGGGGCGTAGACGGTCCGCGTCAGGCGAAATTGCGTCGGGACGCTGAACCCGCCGAACAGGAGCATGCCCTCGCTGCGGCCTTGTTCGCGCTCGATGCTGGCACCGAGTACCGTCCGGAGATCTTCCGAGAAGAGGATAGGCGTGCTCGCGGTGAAGCTGGTCCGGTAGAGCCGGTTCTCGGTCTGGGTCGGCGGGAAGCCGAACGGGTCACGTCGTCCAGGCGCGATTCCGGGCGACTCGACTTGCTCGCGGCGCCGGTAGTGGTCCAGCGCCAGGTTCAGGCCGATGGCGGCGCTGAGCTCGGTCTTCGTGCTCAGGCCGAGGGCGAGTTCACGGATGTCGCGTTCCTCGGCGGCGCGCCGAACCGCGAAACGCGGGCCGCCACTGTCGTCGGGAAAGCTTGCGGCATCGGCCTCGGAATAACGGGCGACCATACGCCAACTGCCGGCAGGGCCGGCATCGCCCGCGATATCGCCCTTCAAACTCCGGGCGGCATAGCGGCTGTTATCAACCGGGCTTCCGTCATCCTCGAAGTTGCCGGAAAGGGCATATTTCAAGGCAGCCGCGGAGCCGCGTATCGCTGCGCCGCCCCGGGCATGCCCAAACCGGCCGAATTCGCCATACAGCTCCCGCTCGTCCTGCGCCGAACCGCCGCGCGTCACGATCTGAATCACCCCCGCCATCGCGTCGGAGCCGTATACGGCCGATGTCGGACCGCGGATCACCTCGACCCGCTCGACGTCCTCCACCGAGATAGTCGAGGAGTCGAACGAGCCGCCGCGCGTATTATTTGGGTCGTTGGCTTCGATCCCATCGATCAGCACCAGCGTGAAGTTCGGGTCGGCGCCGCGCAAGTAGGCCGAACTGACACTGCCTCTTCCACCAGGCTGGTCCACATGCAAGCCGGGGACGTGGCGCAGCAGCTCGATCATGCTTGCGGGACGGCGTGCCTCGATTTCCTCGCGCGTAATCACCGTCACGCTGGCCGCCGTCCGTTCCACCAGGCTCGGCAGGCGCGAGGCGCTGACGACGACCGGGTCGAGGACCACTGGTTCTCGAGCCAAAGCCCCCGCGGCGCCCAAACCAAGAAGCGCAGATCCAGCCGCCACGGCACCCAGTCAAGTTCGAGCCATGTTGTCGCGCCTCCCGGCCACCATGTGCGTCAGTTGATCACCCGCGCAACACCACGGTCAACCGGGTGCCTTGGCCGACATGCGCAGCCCCTAAAGCTGGCGTGCTCCAGCTCGTGCGGGGCTCCCACTGGGTATGGGCGGCCGGCAAAGCAACTCCGGCCTAACCGCCACCTCTCTCCTGTACAGTCTTCGCGGAGCGCATACCGCCCTGGTGTCGTCCCCGAGACCACCGCTGCAGCGACTCGCCAAGTTAATCGTCCGAGGCCGGTCGGGGTCGCGAACATGGGAACGGCTACGCGCCACGACCTTCGATGCGCGTCCGGGCGAAACCTTGTCGCGCCCGGGTGAGGTCACGGACATCCGCCGTCCCGCTGCTCAAAAGCGTCGCAAGGCTCCGGTGGCCCGAACCGGCCCCGCTGGAGGGTGATCCTCAACGAGAACGCGGACGGATGCCCTCGCTCCCTCAGGTGGAGCGCCGGAGGATATGGAGGAAAGCGCTCTCGAGATCGGCTCTTTCCGTCGTGATGTCGCGCACCCGCAGCCCGCTCGCGTGGATGGCGGGAAGCAACCGCTCGAGCATATCGCTGCCGTGCGGGTATCGGAAAACCAGGTGGTGCGCATCGACCAGAACAGGGCCGAAGCGACGGAGCTTCTCCGGAACTGACGAGAGCGGAAAAGCGAATTCGATCTTCAGTTGCTTGTCTTGTACTTGTCGCAACAGCGATTCCGGCGTGTCGTCCACGATGATCCGGCCATGCATCAAAACAGCGATGCGGTCGCACAAACTTTCGGCTTCGTGCAGGTAGTGGGTCGTGAGGAGAACCGTCGTGCCGCCGCGGTTCAGGTCGCGGACGTAATCCCAGAGCTGCCGTCGCAGTTCGACGTCTACGCCGGCGGTCGGCTCGTCGAGGATGAGGACCGGAGGATTATGGACGAGCGCCTTTGCGACCATCAGCCGACGTCGCATTCCACCGGAAAGGCTGCGTGCCGGCGAATCCGCATGCTCCGTCAGCCCAAGCGCGTCGAGAAGCTCGTCCGTTCGGCGGCGTGACCTGGGGATGCCGAACAGGCCGGCCTGAAGCTCGATGGCGTCGCGCGCGGGGAAGTATGGATCGAGCGTCAGCTCCTGGGGCACGACGCCCAGCGCCGCCCTGGCGGCTCGCGGCTTCCGGTCGATGTCGATGCCGCAGACCGCCACGCTGCCGCTCGACTTTCTGACGAGGCCGGAGACGATGTTGATCAGAGTCGATTTGCCGGCGCCATTCGGCCCGAGCAAGCCGAAGATGCTGCCGTGCGGCACCGTCAGGTTCACGTTATCGAGGGCAGGCTTGCCGCCGCGGCCGATCTTGCCATCGTACCGTTTGACGAGATCGCGGATCTCCAGGGCGCTCTCGTCACCGCAGGGAGGTGATATGACCGCTCCGGTTCCGGTCACGGCCGAGGCGTCACGAACAGGCCGAAATACACCGACCAGAGGCCGAGACCGATCATGAGCAAGCCGATCACGAGGGGGACGCGCCGCGAGAAGGCCGACGCCCGCTCGACGAATCGCCGGGCCGGAGCCCAGAGAACGGCAAGCGCCAGCGGCAGCGAGAGCGCCAACCCGAACAGGCCGAGAGACACGAAGCCGACCAATATCCGGTCCGCCCCACCGGGGCTTCCGACGGCGGCCGAGCCGAGGACGGCGAACAGGAGAGGGGCGGCACAGGCCGGGATGTTGAGGCCGAACAATGCCGCAAGCGCGATCGTGCCGCGCGTGCCGGACAAGCGCCCGAGGCTCGGCCCGAGCCTGCGCATCAGGACCTCTGCCTGACCGGCGAGATAGATCCCGCCAAGAGCGATGTAGAGCAGGCCGAGGAGGGTCCACCCGGCTTTCTGCAGGCCGATGAAAGCGGTGCCGATCACGGCCGCGACGATGCCGAGGCCACCGATGAAGGCCGCGCGGGTCAGCGTGAAGACGATCA
>Ga0079224_100007253_pt1 | contig 14839 bp, 14 predicted proteins | sample Stecom2015_FD_80414 | JGI IMG/M metagenome (GOLD analysis project Ga0079224, IMG submission 80414) | Agricultural soil microbial communities from Utah to study Nitrogen management - Steer compost 2015 | ecosystem: Environmental > Terrestrial > Soil > Agricultural land | place: USA: Utah...
AATCGCCAATGCGTCATTCCCGAGACAATCGCCTCGCGTGAAAGGCGGGCGCCATGCAGGAAAAAGAGCAGTGCGATGGCAAACGTGGTCAGCCATCCAAGGGCTTCGGCGGCGATACCGTGGGCGGGCAGGAAGCTCGCCACTGTGACGACAATCAGCAGTTTGATCAGGAAAGGGTCGATGCGCGGCATAAGGGGGTTGGGAGTTTGGCTGGGGCGTTGCCCGTTTGGTGAAGGTATTGAGCGCCGCGTCCAGAATCAGCGAAAACGCGTATTTTCGCTCATGTTCAGGGCCATGTCATAGGCAGCCCTGAGCGAGGCGGGGTCGGCAATTCCCTTGCCGGCGATATCGAAGGCGGTGCCGTGGTCGACGCTCGTGCGGATGAAAGGCAGCCCCACCGTAACGTTTACGCCATCTTCAACTCCAAGGTATTTGACAGGAATCAGTCCCTGGTCGTGGTATTGGGCAACCACAATGTCGAACTCCCCGCGGCGTGCCCGCATGAAGATGGTGTCGCCTGGCCAGGGACCGCTGACGTTCAACCCGGCTTCGCGGGCCAGGTGGATAGCCGGTTCGATGATTTCGATTTCTTCCGAGCCGAAACGTCCGTTTTCGCCGGCGTGCGGGTTCAGTCCTGCCACCGCGATACGGGGTTGGGTGACACCAGCCTCCAGACAGGCTCGCTGGGCCAGCCGGATGGTCTCGAGCTCACTCTCGATCGTGATGTGATCGAATACATCCCGCAGGGCCAGATGTATGGTCACCAGAATGATGCGCAACTCTGGATTGGCAAGCATCATGGCGTAAGACGTGGTGCCCGTGCGCTCAGCCAGGATCTCGGTATGGCCCGGAAAATCCACACCCCCCAGTTGCATGGCCTCCTTGTTGAGAGGTGCCGTCACGATCGCCCGTACGTGTCCGGCGATGGCGTCGTCGATGGCTTGATTCAGATATTGGTATGCGGCTTTGCCCGCCGCCGCATTCAATTGTCCTGGAACCAGGGTGGATGGCAGTGGGACCCACCGGTTGACCACAGGCAGCGTGCCGGTCAGCGAGCCGGCAGACAAATCGTCAAAATTGTCGAATGCGATGATGGGTGGAGTCGCAAGGTTGAGCGCCTGGGCGGTGCGCCGAAGCACTCCTGCGTCGCCATACACCACCGTGGGATAGTCCAGCCCTGAGGCAAAGAGCTTCAGGATGATCTCGGGGCCGACGCCTGCCGCATCGCCCAGGGTAATCGCAACGGGGCGCCGGTCGGGTGACGTGGTGTTCATGAAAGGTTCATGGGCAGGTGGATGATGTCGGGGAAGTCACAGCGCTTCGCTTGCATAATCGGCAAGACGAGAGCGTTCTCCTCGTTGCAATGTAATGTGCCCGGCATGCGGCCAGCCTTTGAATCGATCGACCACATACGTCAGGCCCGAACTGCCTTCGGTAAGGTAGGGAGTATCGATTTGCGCGATATTGCCAAGACAGACTATTTTTGTTCCGGGACCCGCTCGGGTGACAAGAGTCTTCATCTGTTTTGGAGTCAGGTTCTGGGCTTCGTCGATGATCAGGAACTTGTTCAGGAAGGTCCGGCCTCGCATGAAGCTCAGGGACTTGACCTTGATACGTGAACGGATCAGTTCCATGGTGGGGTTCTTGGCCCATTCCTGGCCGCTGCCGCCAGTGCCAAGGTCATTTCCGGATCCCAGATGCAGGACTTCCAGATTGTCTTCGAGGGCGCCCATCCATGGAAGCATTTTCTCTTCTTCGGTACCGGGCAGAAAGCCGATGTCATCACCCACGGGAACCGTCGCCCGGGTAATGATGATTTCGTTGTAACGTTTTGTTTCAAGGGTTTGTGTCAACCCTGCAGCCAGGGCCAGCAGTGTTTTTCCGGTGCCTGCCTGACCCAATAACGAGACAAAATCGCAATCCGGATTCATAAGCAGGTTCAGGGCGAAATTCTGTTCGCGGTTGCGCGCCGTGATGCCCCACACATTGTTCTTGCCATGACTGTAATCGCGCAAGGTTGCCAGAACCGCGCTCTTGCCGCTTACTTCCTTCACCTGCGCGTACAGTGGGAGATCGCCTTCGAGGTACACAAATTCATTGACTATGAAATCGGCACACATGGGGCCCTTTACCCGGTAGTACGTGGTGCCGCCTTGCTGCCAGGACTCAACATCTTTGCCATGTTTGGTCCAGAAATTTTCCGGCAGGGGCATGACACCGTCGTACAGAAGATCGGAGTCGTCCAGGACACGGTCGTTGTAATAGTCTTCGGCTTCGAGGCCAAGCGACAGTGCCTTAAGCCTCATGTTGATGTCTTTCGACACCAGAATGACCTGCCGTTTGGCGTATAGGCCCTGAAGCGCATGGACCACCTGCAGGATGACGTTGTCGGCTTTGCCCAGGGGAAGTTCAATGGGCAGGTCTGACGTCAGGGCTGAAGTCTGGAAATGCAGGGAACCCAGGGCCTCTTGATTGCCCAATGCATCCAGGGCGATGCCCTTGCTCAGGTCGCCGCTTGCGCCTACCAGGCCATCAAGGAAGCGGCTGACCTGGCGTGCGTTGCGCGAAACTTCTGACATGCCCTTTTTTTGATGGTCAAGCTCTTCCAGTACGATCATGGGCAGAAAGATGTCGTGCTCTTCGAACTTGAACAGGGAATTCGAATCGTGCAGCAGCACGTTGGTATCCAGGACGAACAGCTTGCGTTTGGAGGCGGGCAGGCGAGTTTTCTTGGCGGGTTTGTTGTCGACCACAGCCAGACGGGGTTGCCTTGTGGTTGTAGTAGGGGCCGGCGGGTTCGCCCGTGGTTGGGTGGTCGTACGCGCGGCGGGCGCTGGAGCCGGTGCTGATGCCGGGGCCGGCGCTTTGGCGGCGCCGGCTTCGACGGCCTCATCATCCAGGGACAGGATGGTTCCCATTCGGGTGGGCAGCTTGGGCAGTGGCATGAGGCGTTTGCTCCTGGTGGTGGTCGTCGAGACTGGGAATCAGAGGGCTTAAACAGCAGATTGGCGCAATGTCTCGAGCACGGCCTCGACATGCCCCGGAACACGCAGGCCACGCCATTCGTGAACCAGGACTGCTTTGGGGTCGATCAGGAAGGTGCTGCGCTCGATTCCCCGGACTTGTTTGCCGTACATGTTTTTCATCTTCATGACGCCGAACAGATTGCAAAGGGTCTCGTCCGGGTCGGCAATAAGCGGGAAGGGCAGCGATTGCTTTTCAATGAAGTTGCCGTGGGTTTTGAGAGAATCGCGCGAAACACCAATAATTTGTGCTCCTGCCTTCTGGAATTCTTCATGCAAATCGCGAAATCCCTGCGCCTGGGTAGTGCAGCCCGGCGTGTGATCTTTGGGATAAAAGTACAGGACAGTCCATTGACCGATCAGAGAGGCCTTGGTGATGTCGCCGGCAGTGCTGGCGGCGGTAAAGTCGGGAATTTCCTTTCCGACGGTGACTTGACTCATTGTGCAGGCTCCAATGGCAACAAGGCTGCGACCACGCGTCGGCCTTCTGACATCAAGATGTTATAGGTGCGAGCAGCCGCCTGGGTGCTCATGGATTCGACGCCTATACCCATGGCCAGCAGTTCGCCGGTTATTTCTGGCGACAACAGGCGCTGTTTGTTGCCCGTTCCGATCAGAAGGACCTCGGGTGCGTCGGCAGGACGAGGGGGCGGTGTGCCATCAAGAAAGTCCATCGGGCTTGTACGCACTTCGGACAGCCCGGCGGCCAATCGTAGCAGCGTGATGCCAATGGCTTCGGGCTTATCGACCGGCCAATGGTGAATCTCGCCTTCCGGGCCAAAAAATACGGCGTGCCTGTATGCAATGGCGTTGATCTCGATGTAGTCGTTTCCGTAAGCTGTAACAGTGTTAAGCGCGGGGTTGGATTCGGACTGTAATTGCACTCGTATTGCTCCCATCTGCATCTCGATCATAGCGCAAATGATTTGCCGCAGTACACGCCGGGCCCCCGGTGGCTGCGCCTGCTTAAATGGCCATGCGCCACTAAATGCACCTAAAGCCGGCTTGGCTTTTTACTGCACCATGATGATCGTTTAAACTAACGGGTTATCTTTTGCTTCGTATATTCGCCGCTTTATTTTGTTGACGCGCGGCTTTCTTTTTCGGCCTCAAGGACCCCATCATGACGAATTTTCCTCGCATAGAGCGCCTGCCTCCCTATGTCTTCAATATTACGGGCGAGCTCAAAATGGCGGCGCGCCGTCGCGGCGAGGACATCATTGACATGTCGATGGGCAATCCTGACGGCCCTACGCCCAAGCATATCGTTGACAAGCTCATCGAGGTGGCCAGCCGTCAGGACACGCATGGCTATTCGGTATCCAAGGGTATTCCACGTCTGCGGCGTGCAATTGCCGGCTGGTACGAACGCAGGTACGACGTGAAGCTTGATCCGGACACCGAGGCAATTGTCACCATAGGCTCCAAGGAAGGCCTTGCGCATCTGATGCTTGCCACGCTCGATCGTGGTGACACCGTCTTGGTGCCGAATCCCAGCTATCCCATTCATATCTATGGTGCCGTCATTGCCGGAGCCAACATCCGTTCGGTTCCCATGGTGCCAGGGGTGGATTTCTTTGATGAAATCGAGCGGGCGGTACGCGAAAGCATTCCCAAGCCAAAGATGATGATTCTGGGCTTCCCCAGCAATCCGACCGCGCAGTGTGTCGATTTGTCTTTCTTCGAGCGGGTGGTGTCGCTGGCCAAAGAACACAATATTCTTGTAGTTCATGATCTGGCATATGCCGACATCACCTTCGACGGCTATGTGGCGCCTTCCATCATGCAGATCGAGGGTGCGCGCGATGTAGCGGTCGAATTCTTCACCATGAGCAAAAGCTATAACATGGCTGGCTGGCGCGTGGGCTTCATGGTGGGAAACAGCGAATTGGTCAATGCCTTGGCACGCCTCAAGAGCTACCACGATTACGGCACGTTTACGCCCATTCAGGTGGCGGCCATTGCAGCCCTCGAGGGGCCCCAGGACGAGGTGCGTCGCGTCGCCGAACTGTATCGCAGCCGGCGTGATGTGCTTGCCAAGGGCCTGCACGAGGCCGGGTGGCCGGTCGATATTCCCAAGGCGTCCATGTATATCTGGGCAAAGATTCCCGATTTTTATAAAGATCTCGGTTCCCTGGAGTTTTCCAAGAAACTGCTGGCGCAAGCCAAAGTCGCGGTTTCGCCCGGCATCGGCTTCGGCGAGTACGGCGACGATTACGTTCGGTTCGCCCTGATTGAAAACGAGCAGCGCATCCGCCAGGCGGTGCGCGGCATCAAGGAAATGTTCCGAAAGGACGGACTAGGTAAATGAAAGCAGTAAAAGTAGGCTTATTGGGGCTTGGCGTTGTGGGTGGCGGCACCTGGAAAGTACTGGCTGACAACGCCGGTGAAATCCAGCGCCGCGCCGGACGCCATATCGAGGTCGCCGGGGTAGCCGTCCGCGATATTCACAAGGCAGAGGCGCTGGTTGGCGACAAGGCCTATATCACCCAGGATGGCATGCGAGTCGTACGCGACCCCGAGATCGACGTTGTGGTCGAGCTTATTGGCGGTGAGACCGTTGCGCGTGACTGGGTCATGGAGGCCATTGCTCACGGCAAGCACGTAGTCACCGCCAACAAGGCATTGCTGGCTCGCCATGGCAACGAGATCTTTGCAGCCGCCGAGGCCAAGGGAGTAACTGTGGCCTACGAGGCCGCGGTCGCCGGTGGCATTCCCGCGATCAAGGCCATTCGCGAAGGCCTCGCCGCCAACAACATTCAATGGGTAGCCGGCATCATCAACGGAACCAGCAACTTTGTGCTGTCCGAAATGCGTTCTCGCGGTTTGTCGTTCAATGAAGCTTTGGCAGAAGCGCAATTATTGGGTTATGCCGAAGCAGATCCCACTTTCGATGTGGAAGGTGTGGATGCGGCTCACAAGCTTACCTTGCTTGCTTCCATCGCGTTTGGCATTCCAGTGCAGTTCAACAAGACGCACACTGAAGGCATTTCGCACTTGGCGCGCGAAGATATCGTCCATGCCGAACGCCTGGGTTACCGCATCAAGCTGCTCGCCATCACTCGCCGCAGTGAGCGCGGCATCGAGCTGCGCGTGCATCCCACCCTGATCCCCGCCGAACGTCTGCTGGCAAACGTAGAGGGCGCGATGAATGCTGTCTTGGTCTGCGGCGATGCGGTGGGGCCAACCTTATATTACGGGCAGGGAGCCGGCGAAATGCCCACTGCGTCGGCCGTGGTCGCCGACCTGATCGATGTGGCCCGTGCGATTGATGTCAAACCCGAACACCGGGTTCCGCACTTGGGTTTCCAGCCCGTTTCGGTGGTCGATATTCCGGTATTGTCTATGGACGATGTCGTTTCTTCGTACTACCTGCGGCTACGGGTCGAGGACCGTCCTGGTGTGCTGGCCGATCTGGCACGTATCCTGGCCGACGCCGATATCTCCATCGGTTCGATGTTCCAGGAGCCTCATGGCGACAACGACGCAGACATCATCTTTTTGTCTCACGAAGCGCGCGAAGGCAACGTTGAGGATGCGCTGCGCAAGATTCAATACCTGCCATTCGTCAAATCGAAAATCACTCGCCTGCGCATGGAGCATCTGCTATGAAATACCGCTCGACCCGCGGGGGAATGAGCCCGCTGCCTTTTTCTGACATTCTGCTTGAAGGCCTGGCTCCCGACGGTGGCCTGGCACTTCCCGAGTCATTGCCACAGGTCACCGCTGAGCAGCTCGAGTCGTGGCGTGCGCTGGATTATCCAGGCCTGGCGACCGAAGTGTTGTCATTGTTCATCGATGATATCCCCCGCGCCGACTTGCAACGGCTTGTTCAGGCGGCTTATGCGCCGGGAGTGTTCGATTCGCCAGATGTAGTGCCGGTCAAGCCTTTATATGGCAACACCAGCCTTCTGGGCCTGTCACAGGGCCCGACGCTCGCTTTCAAAGACATGGCCATGCAGTTTTTGGGTCAGGTTTTCGAATACGTGCTTGCCAAGCGGTCGACAACATTAAATATTGTCGGCGCCACCTCTGGCGATACCGGCTCGGCTGCCGAGTATGCCTTGCGAGGCAAGAAAGGGGTCGCGGTATTCATGTTGTCGCCCCATGGTCGCATGAGCGAGTTCCAGCGTGCACAGATGTATTCGCTTCAGGATGCCAATATTCACAACCTGGCGGTAAAGGGAGTATTTGACGAGTGCCAGGACATTGTCAAAGCGCTGGCCGGCGATCTTGAGTTCAAATCTGCCTACCGCCTGGGAGCCGTCAACTCGATCAACTGGGCCCGCATCGCCGCGCAGATTGTCTATTACTTCTGGGGCTGGCTACGCATCACATCCGGACCCGGACAGCAGGTGTCTTTCTCGGTGCCCACCGGAAACTTCGGAAACATACTCTCGGGTCACCTGGCACGCGAAATGGGTCTGCCCATTGCGAAGCTCGTATTGGCTACCAACGAGAACAATGTGCTCGAAGAATTCTTCCGCACCGGTGTCTACCGCCCGCGTTCTGCTGCCCAGACGCATGCAACCTCCAGTCCTTCCATGGACATTTCACGCGCGTCGAATTTTGAGCGTTTTGTGTTTGATCTGGTGGGGCGCGATGCACAAAAGGTTGCCAGCCTGTGGGCCAAGTTGCAGCAAGACGGCGAATTCGACCTCAGCGAGCTCAAGCCACAATTCGAGTCACGCTATGGCTTTGTGGCCGGAGTCAGCACGCATGCGGACCGGCTCAAGACAATCCGCAGCGTCTATGATGACACCGGCATCCTGATCGATCCGCATACTGCGGACGCCGTCAAGGTAGCTGCCCAGCACACAAACGCGGAAATTCCTATGCTTGTGCTCGAGACGGCGCTGCCGGTCAAGTTCCAGGACACCATACGAGAGGCGACAGGCCAGGTCGCACCGGTTCCCCCTCATTTGCAGGGGCTTTCGTCTTTGCCCCAGCGGGTACAGGTCATGGAGTGCGATGCCGGCCTGGTCAAAGAGTACATTCGCCGGCACGCCGAGCTTTAGCCAAGACTGGGCCAAGCCATGCTGGTTCTGGGTAACGTGCTTGCAGTAGGAGTCGGCGCTGCGTTCGGCGCCATTGCCCGCTGGTTGCTCGGCCTGTGGTTGAATTCGTATTTGGCTTCGCTTCCGTGGGGCACCTTGGCTGCCAATTTGCTCGGGGCCTACCTGATTGGAATTGCGTTGGGGTGCTTCCTTCTTTTTCCCGAGACCCCAGGCTGGTTAAGGTTGCTGGTGACCACCGGCTTTCTGGGGGGGCTGACGACCTTCTCGGCTTTCTCTGCAGAAACTGTTGGTCTGCTGGAGCGGGGTCATTATCTGTCGGCTGTCGGCTATTCAGGTCTCAGCCTGCTTGGAGCCTTGATGCTTACTGCCGCAGGCTTATGGACGGTGAGTGCACTGCGGGGATAGGTGTTACTGCCGCTTCAGTTGTCGCAGGACCAGCCTTGGGATAATTGCCGGGCTGCGCTGATGCCACTGCGTACTGCTCCCTCAAGCACTGCCGGGTAATCGGTGTCTGTCCAGTCGCCGGCCACGAATACATTTTTCCATGGTGTCGTGTTTTTCGGTCGCTGCAGGCCCGGGACAGCTGCAAAGGTAGCCCTCTTTTCGGTAATCAGTTCAAACGCCCGCACACTGGGCATTGGTGCGTAGCGACTGGTCTGATCCTTGATCTGTGTGATCACCCCTTCGACGATCTGCCGGACCGTCCATCGGGAGAGGTCGCGCGCATGGCTGATGACGACATTGACCCGGCTTGTCCCAAGCGGGGTACTCAGGAAGGTATTGCAGTGGAACAGCCATTGGCCGAACTGCGCTCGGTCCGGCGAGTCAGTCAACATCAACATGGGTTCAGGCATATCCCAGATTTTCGTAAGATCCAGAGTCAGGGTCGCAATGGGCAGCGATTGAAAAGCCTGTATTTGCTGAATATATGCATCGGCTCCGCTGACGCTTGGCAATCCTTCCAGCAAACGCCCGGCGGATGGAGCGTTGGTTGCAATGATGACAGCGTCGAACGTGTCTTGGTCTACGTGCACCGCGTCGCCATGTACGATCTGGCGAACCGTATGGCCGCGTGCAATACTTATTTCGGGCGGCAAGTGTTCCGGCCACAGTGTCGATAAATCAACTCGGGGAATCAGAACCCGACAGGCTTCGGGTCCTGCCCCAAGGCTGTCGCGCAGGACGTTGGCGAAAAGCTGGGCGCACGCCCGGTCGATGGGAGTGTTAAGTGCGGCCAGACAAAGGGGCTCCCAGAAATACCGGACCATCCGTTGCGATTGCTTGCCATGTTGCAACCATTGAGCAACCGTTGGGCCCTGTATTGCGGGTTGGCCGGCATGATGATCACAATGGGTGGCGACATTCGGCGCGATACTCCATTTTTTTGAAGCAAGCGCGGCCATGCTTGCGACGAGCCTGAGCTTGTCCAGCGTGCTCATCCCCCTGGCGAGCAATAGCGCGGACGGCACGGCAAGCGGCCCGATACGCTCGGGTACGCGAAGCGAGAAATTACCGTCGGCAGAGGCGATGGTCAGTGGCATGGGGTACAGAAGCTTCTCTGTGTCCAGGCCAAGGCGGCGCATCAAGTCAAGTGTTCGGGTATATGCTGCCAGGAGTATGTGTTGGCCGTTATCGAGTTCAGAATTCAACTTCGGAGAAAACACGCTGCGCGCGCGGCCCCCCAGGCGGTGCCCCGACTCGTACACTGTGACCCGGTGCCCGTGCAGATGCGCTTCGAAAGCCGCGGCGAGCCCGGCCCAGCCTGCGCCGACAACAGCAATCTTCATCGCCCAAGGCGTTTGATCAGGCCGCGTCCACCCCCCACCCAGGTTTTCCAGGCCAACCAGAACTTACGGATGGGAGTAAGGGATATGCGCTGTTCAAGTACATGCCAGCCATCGCGCTCGATTTCGTCCAGCAGGGCGTGGTAAATGGCGGCCATGGCCAAACCGGGACGCTGGTTTCGTCGGTCGACCTCGGGCAGGGCCAACACGGCTTCGCGATAATACTGGCGCGCACGTTCTGCCTGGAACTTCATCAATGCTTCGAAACGCTCGGAATGCTGGCTGGCCAGAATCTCGGATGCCTTCACGTCGAACTTCTGCAATTCGTCGATGGGCAGGTAGATGCGGCCACGGCGCGCATCGTCGCCGACATCGCGAATGATGTTGGTCAGCTGAAATGCCAATCCAAGCTTATCGGCGTATACCAGGGTAGCTTCGTCCGTGTAGCCAAAAATACCTACCGATAATTCCCCGACCACCCCGGCTGCGTGCCAGCAGTATTTGCGCAGGCCCGGCCAATCCAGGTATCGGGACTGGTCCAGATCCATCTCCATGCCGGCAATCACTGCATGCATGCGGTCGGCCGTAATGCGACGCTGGGCCAGATGAGGCAAAAGCGCTCTGGTTACGGGGTGATCAGGCTTGCCGGCAAACAGCCGGTCGACCTCTGTATGCCACCAGGCAAGTTTGCTTCTGGCGACTGAAGGGTCGCTGCATTCGTCGACCACGTCATCGACTTCCCGACAAAATGCGTAGAGCGCAATGATGGCCTTGCGCTGCTCCGGCGGGAGAAACAGGAATGAGTAGTAAAAACTTGATCCGCTGGTAGCGGCCTTGTTCTGGCAATATTCGTCAGGGCTCATTGGTGCTGGAAGCCGGAGTAGGGTGGGGATGCGCGGCGTCACGCAGCGTGCGCCAGGAAAGCAGGGCCCAATCACGCTTGCGCAATGTGGGTCTGTGCCGGAATACGTCGTAGTGTAATTGTTCCATGCGTTCGAGGATACGCAGTCCGCCGTATACGATCATGCGAAGTTCGAGGGCGATGCGTCCGGGAAGCCGACGAGCGAGCGGCAGCCCCTCAAGGAGCAAGCTGCGAGCTTGCGTGGTTTGCTCGCTCATCAGCGCAATCCAGGCGGCGTCGCACAGGCCTTTATCAATATGTGATTCGCTGACTCCGTGGCGTTTCAGTTTGTCTTGCGGCAGATAAACACGCGACTTCTTCCAGTCAATGGCCACATCTTGCCAGAAGTTCACCAATTGCAGTCCGGTGCAAACGGCGTCGGACTGGCTGCGGTTGAAGGCATCGTCTGCGTCGTACAAGTGCAGCAGCAAGCGTCCCACCGGATTGGCCGAGCGTGTGCAATAGTCCAGCAAGGCTGCTTCGTCTGCATAGCGATGCGTAGTGACATCCTGTTCAAACGCCGACAAAAGATCCAGAAACGGCTGCAACGGTAATCCGTGGGTTTTGATGGTGTGTGCCAGCGGACCAAAGACGCCATATAAAGGATGCGAAGCTGAAATCGCATGTCCGTTACCCAGGCAAAGTAACGCTTCGCGATAGGCGGCCAGCTTCTGAAGCCTGATGTCGGGTTCGTCATCCCCTTCGTCGGCAATGTCGTCAGCGCTGCGGGCAAAGTGATAGATATGCGAGATCGGGGCGCGCAAGCGGCGGGGCAACAAGACAGAAGCTACCGGGAAATTCTCATAGTGGTCCCGGGGCTGCACATCGAATGTCGACATGGATTAGACTTTCGCTATTAGGGGAGTTTTATGCCACGTCCAATTTCGGCTTCGATTTCGTTGTCGTCTTTAAAGCACAATCTGGCGGTCGTCGCCCAACAATTGATCAGTTTCAGTCAACAGAACCGCCGGGTTGTCCCCAACATTTGGGCGGTCATCAAGGCAAATGCGTATGGCCATGGCATTGATAATGCGGTGCGGGCATTTGGCCAGGCCCAGGGTCTTGCCATGCTTGATCTGGATGAGGCCGTCCGGTGCCGCGAACTGGGGTGGGACAAACCCATCCTGATGCTCGAAGGCTTTTTTGAGCCCTCCGACATCCGCGTTTTTCGAGATTATAGTTTATGGACTACGGTGCATTGCCAGGAACAGCTGGACATGCTCAAGGCCGCCGCGCCTGGGCCAGGCCTGAATGCGATGATCAAGCTCAACACGGGGATGAGCCGGCTGGGTTTTTCACCCGCCGCCTTTGCCGGAGCGTACCGGCAGGCGCTCGAAGAGCAATCAAGGGGAGCGCTTTGCATTGTCGGAAAGATGACACACTTTGCGCGATCGGATGACGACGCTCGTGTCACCGAAGCACAGTTCAATCTGTTCATGGATGTCTGTCGCGACTTGCCGGGGCCAGTCAGTCTGTGCAACTCGGCTGCCACGCTGACACCACGGTACTGGTTATGGGCACCGCCCGAGCTTGAGCAATGGGTTCGACCAGGAATCTGTCTGTATGGTTCGACTCCGTTCCCGGGTCAGTCGGCAGAAGATCTGGGCCTGGAGCCGGCTATGACGCTGAAGTCCCGTATCATCAGTGTCCAGGAGGTTCCCGCCGGCCAGGGTGTGGGGTACGGACATGTGTTTGTCGCTTCCCAGCGGATGCGGGTCGGGGTGGTGGCCTGCGGTTATGCTGATGGCTATCCGCGCCATGCACCAAATGGCACGCCAGTCACGGTTGATGGTCGCCCAACCCAATTGCTTGGTCGGGTATCCATGGATATGCTCATCGTCGACCTGACTTCCCTGCCCAATGCAGGCATTGGTTCGCCGGTCGTACTGTGGGGTCAAGGCGGGCCTTCAGTCGACCAGGTCGCTCACGCAGCCGGCACGATCGGCTACGAGTTATTATGCGCGCTGGCACCTCGAGTGCCTGTCGACGTCAGCTAGCCCCCAGAAACGGAAGACATATATGAAGAATCAGTGCGTTTTGGTTACGGGAGCAACCAAGGGAATAGGTTGGGCAATCAGTCGTCGTCTGGCCGATCTGGGCTGTCATGTTGTCGGACTTGCCCGTCATACGCAAGACATCGATTTCCCGGGTTATCTGTATTCGTGTGACTTGTCCAAAGCAGGGGAAACTGAAGACATCCTGCGGGTCATACGCGAAAAATATCCGGTCGACGGCATTGTCAACAACGTTGGCATTGTCAAGCCTGAGGCTCTTGGCGAAATCGATCTCTCATCCCTTTATCAGGTCTATGATCTGAACTTGCGGGTTGCCGTCCAGGTTACCCAGGCCTTTGTGCCGGCAATGAAGGCGCGTCACGAGGGCCGGATTGTCAATATATGCAGTCGTGTCATACATGGGTCAGCTGGTCGCACGAGCTATTCTGCTGCAAAGGGAGCACTGCTGGCCTGTACCAATACGTGGGCACTCGAGCTGGCGCCTTATGGCATCACTGTCAATGCCGTGTCGCCGGGCCCGGTGGAAACCGAGCTTTTCCGAGAAGCCACCCCAGTGGGAAGCGAGGCAGAAAAGGCGGCGTTGAATACCATCCCTATGGGAAGGTTGGGCCAGCCGTCCGACGTGGCCGCGGCGGTAACTTTCTTCCTGTCTCCCGAAGCCGGCTTCATCACGGGCCAGGTGCTGGGCGTAGATGGCGGCGGAAGCCTTGCGGGGCGCCGTTAGCATGGCCAAGGCCAAAGCCAGGACCACATTTGTCTGCAGCCAGTGCGGTGGTACCTGCCCAAAGTGGGAGGGCAAGTGCCCACATTGCGGCGAATGGAACACTCTGACTGAAACCGTGGCGGCTCCCGCCCAGAACCACAGGTTCGCGCCGTTGGCCGGGGCAAGTCCGGTGCGCAACCTTGCAGAGATCGAGGCACGTGAACTGCCGCGGCAACCCACCGGAATCGCTGAGTTTGACCGCGTGCTGGGGGGCGGACTGGTATCCGGTGCGGTCATTCTCATTGGCGGCGATCCGGGCATCGGCAAGTCGACCTTGCTTCTGCAAGCCCTGGTGTCGCTCTCACGAGTCACTCCGGTCCTTTACGTGACAGGTGAAGAATCCGCCGAACAGGTGGCCTTGCGCGCCCGGCGCCTCGAGCTTCCTACTGAAGACGTGATGCTGCTGGCCGAGATCAGGCTGGAGGCTATTGTCGCGGCGCTGACAGAGCAGAAGCCCAAGGTTGCGGTCATAGATTCCATCCAGACCTTGTACTCGTCCGAGCTCAGCGCGGCACCGGGGTCGGTGTCGCAGGTGCGTGAATGTGCCGCCCAGCTTACAAGGCTTGCAAAGCAAACTGGCACGGCCATTGTGCTGATTGGTCATGTCACCAAGGACGGGGCACTGGCGGGCCCACGTGTTCTCGAGCATATCGTCGATACCGTATTGTATTTCGAGGGGGATACGCATTCATCGTTCCGGCTGGTCAGGGCGATCAAGAACCGTTTTGGCGCCGTGAATGAACTGGGTGTTTTTGCTATGACGGATCGTGGCTTGCGGGGTGTCAGCAATCCGTCGGCGCTGTTCCTGTCTCAGCATGATCGAAATGTTGCCGGTTCATGTGTCATGGCAACCCAGGAAGGCACACGACCTTTGCTGGTAGAAATACAGGCTTTGGTGGATGGCGCTCATGTACCCAACCCGAGGCGGCTTTCTGTGGGGCTGGAAAGCACTCGGCTGGCCATGCTGCTGGCGGTGCTGCATCGCCATGCGGGTGTCGCCACATTTGACCAGGATGTCTTCGTCAACGCCGTTGGGGGGGTGAAAATCACCGAGCCGGCAGCCGATCTGCCGGTTCTTCTGGCCATCATGTCCTCATTGCGGGATAAACCCTTGCCCGAAGGGCTTATTGCATTTGGCGAAGTCGGGTTGGCCGGTGAAATTCGACCCGCGCCCAGGGGGCAGGAACGTCTCAAGGAGGCTGCCAAGCTGGGGTTCCGCCTGGCGCTTGTTCCTAAGGCAAATGCTCCTCGCCAGCCTATCGAGGGCCTGGAAATCTGGCCGGTTGATCGGATAGACGCGGCCATCAACCGCTTGCGGGGCTGATTGCCAATGAG
>Ga0079224_100007254_pt1 | contig 14839 bp, 16 predicted proteins | sample Stecom2015_FD_80414 | JGI IMG/M metagenome (GOLD analysis project Ga0079224, IMG submission 80414) | Agricultural soil microbial communities from Utah to study Nitrogen management - Steer compost 2015 | ecosystem: Environmental > Terrestrial > Soil > Agricultural land | place: USA: Utah...
CAGGGGACAGCGCGCGTGCATGGACCGCGGCCGAGTGGCGCGACATGGCGCGTGCCGCATACGACTCGGCCAGGGCGGCGCTGCAGCGTAGCGACTGGACCGCTTTTGGAGAGGCATACGAAGAGCTGGGCCGCCTGCTGGAGAGGTCTCCGCCGTAATCCAGGGCATCCAACCCGAACCGGTTGCCGCCATTCCGCGTTACCGATAGCTTGCCGCGCGGACCCGCGGGTTGGGCCGGTTCCCATGCTTCCGCCGGAAACGACGAGACATTCGCATGGGTCATGCGCAAGTAATGACACTCAGACTGGAGCGTCCGTGAATATTCACGAGTATCAAGCGAAGGAGATTTTCCGCTCTGCGGGAATTCCCATCCCGCCTGGTGAGATAGCGACCACGCCCGAACAGGCGGAAGAGATCGCTCGCCGGTTCGGGGGCACTGTCGTAGTGAAGGCTCAGGTACACGCCGGCGGGCGTGGCAAGGCAGGCGGCGTCAAGCTGGCCAAGTCGCCCGAAGAGGTGAGGGAACTTGCCTCGAAGATCATCGGCATGACGATCAAGGACCTTCCGGTTGAAAAGGTTCTGGTTACTCCCGCGGCCGACATTGCCAGCGAGGCGTATGTTGGTGTCATCGTGGACCGTGCGTCCAAGCGCGCGGTGTTCATGGTGAGTCCCGACGGCGGTATTGACATCGAGGAAGTCGCTGCGTCCACTCCGGACAGGATCATGAAGCTCCCCGTTGACCCTCGTTATGGGCTCCAGGCCTACGAGGCAATGCAGATGGGCTTCTTCCTCTACAAGGATGACGTGAAGAAGGCTCGTGCGGCAGCGCAGATCATGCGCCAGCTGTACGTGGCGTTCATTGACAGCGGCGCTTCGCTTGCCGAGATCAACCCGCTCGTCGTCACGCCCGCCGGCGAAGTGCTGGCGCTCGATGCCAAGATGGTCATAGACGACAACGAGCTGGATCGCCTTCCCGCGGTGGAAGCTCTCCGGGACGAGAGCTCCGAGGCGCCGAGTGAGGTTGCGGCTCGTGAGGCGGGCCTGACGTTCATCAAGCTGGACGGCAACGTGGGCTGCGTCGTGAACGGAGCCGGGCTCGCGATGGCCACCATGGATCTCGTGAAGTACTACGGTGGTGATCCCGCGAACTTCCTGGATATCGGCGGCTCATCGAACCCCGAGAAGGTCGTGAACGCACTCCGGATCATCACGTCGGACCCTAACGTGAAGGCAATCCTGTTCAACATCTTCGGTGGCATCACCCGCACCGACGACGTAGCCAACGGAATCGTTACGGCAACGAAGCAGAACCCGCTCACCGTACCCATCGTCATTCGCCTCACGGGAACCAACGAGGAAATCGCTGTGAAAATCCTGCAGGAGAATGGCTTCTCCGCAATGACCGACATGGACGAGGCCGTACAGAAGGCCGTAGCGCTCGCCACGGGCAAGGAGGCGTCGTGAGCGTCTTTATCGACAGTAACACGAAGCTCCTCGTTCAGGGCATCACCGGTCGCGACGGGTCGTTCCACTCGCGCCAGATGATGGAGTACGGCACCAACGTCGTGGCTGGTGTGACACCGGGCAAGGGTGGCCAGAAGTTCGAGGACAAGGTGCCGGTGTTCAATACCGTTGCCGACGCCGTGGCCGCCACTGGCGCCAATACCAGCGTTATCTACGTGCCGCCCATGTACGCGGCCGATGCCATGATGGAAGCCGCTGCCGCTGGCATCGAACTGGTAGTCTGCATTACCGAGGGCGTTCCCGTTCTGGACATGACGCGCGTGTATCCGTTCATCCAGGAAAAGGGCGCGCGCCTCATCGGACCGAACTGCCCTGGCGCAATCTCTCCGGGACAGTCCAAGGTGGGCATCATCCCGGGCAACATCTGCGCACCTGGGCCGGTTGGCCTCGTGAGCCGTTCCGGTACGCTCACCTACGAGGTCGTGAACCAGATGACGCGCGCCGGGCTTGGGCAGACGTCCTGCGTCGGAATTGGTGGAGACCCCATCAACGGCACGAACTTCATTGACTGCCTCGCGGCATTCGAGGCCGATCCGGACACGAAGGCCGTGGTGCTTATCGGTGAGATTGGCGGCACGGATGAGCAGGACGCGGCGCGCTTCGTCAAGGAGAACATGACCAAGCCCGTAGTTGGCTTCATTGCCGGCCAGACCGCACCTCCGGGCCGCCGTATGGGCCATGCAGGCGCAATCATCTCCGGCTCCAGCGGTACGGCCGCCGAGAAGATCGCCTCGTTCGAGGATGCCGGAATGGGCGTGGCCGAGCGGCCGCGTGACGTTGTAGGACTCCTGCAGGCGCGCATGTGAGACTGGCCGATTGCATTGCGGCTGACCGTGTGGTCACGTCGCTGCAGTCGGCCTCACTTGCGGAGGCGACTGACGCACTCGTAGCGCGCCTGGTCGCCTCGGGCTCTGCTGCCGATGCACTCAAGCTGAGGCAGCGTGTAGCAGAGTTCCGCAGCGAAGACACCGTGGCGCTCGGTGACAGGGCATGGCTCGTACATGTTCGCACCGACGCCGTGCATGACGTGTCAATCGCGATCGGTACTTCCCGCGAACCCATCTGCAGGGAAACGAACGACGCGACCGAGAAGTGTGCGAGGATGGTGGTGCTGATCGTGGCGCCACCACGCCTTGCCGCCAGGTATCTCCAGCTGCTCAGCGCACTCTCCCGAACGCTGTCCAACCCGGAAACGGTCGCTGCCATGCTCTCGGCGGAAAGCCCCGAGCAGCTCGTGGCACTTCCCGAGCTCGTTGAAGTGGAGCTCCCGGAGCAACTATCCGTCCGGGACGTCATGACGGATCGCGTAGATGCCGTAAGACCCGATCATCCGCTGCTCGACGCAGCCCGTACCATGGCACGCTCAGGCTTGTCCGCCCTGCCCGTGGTGACCGACGACGACAGGGTGGTTGGCCTCCTGTCCGAGCGTGAGCTCATGCGGCAGCTGCTGACTCCCTACCTGCAGGGTTCCGCACGGGGCCAGAATGCACCGCAGAAGTTCGTTCGCGATGCCATGACCAGACAGGTACTTTGTGTTTCGCCCGACCAGCCGCTGGCGGACGTGGCCTCGCTGATGATCAACAAGGACGTCGATCGCATTCCAGTGGTCGCCGAGGGCCGCCTGACGGGCGTGCTCACCCGCAGTGACATAGTTCGCAAGCTGCTTGGCAGCTGAATCCGACTTTCAAGACAATCCAGATACAATGGCCGGAAACCGTACCCTCACGATCATCAAGCCCGACGCATTCGAGTCTGGCAAGGCTGGCAACATCCTGGCCCTGCTGGAGCGCGAAGGCTTCCGGATCGTCGCCGCGCGCGTAATGAAGCTTTCTTCCGAACAGGCCGGGGCATTCTACGAAGTGCACCGCGAGCGCCCCTTCTACGGCTCGCTCGTTTCATTCATGACGTCCGGTCGCTGCATGCCGGTAGTTCTGGAGCGCGATGATGCGGTGGCAACGCTGCGCACCGTGATCGGCGCCACTGACCCGGCCGAGGCTGCCGATGGCACCGTGCGGAAGCTGTACGCGGAGTCGAAGGAGCGGAACGCAATCCACGCTTCGGACTCGGACGAAAACGCAGATCGGGAGTCCAGGTTCTTCTTTGCGGAAGCGGAGCTCACAGGAGCGTAATTCGTTTTCCGGCGGCCACTGGAACAGTTCAGGTTGCTCCAGCTTGATACCGGAGCCAAAAACCGGTATTTTTGGAGGTTATGCTGTACTTCGACCTGCGACGACTTGATGAAGGCCCGATCGCGGTGGATGGACGCCTGGAAAGCTCGGATCCCGTCTGGAAAGACGACGATACCCGGCCCACCGGTAGCGTTCAGGTCACCGGACGACTGTCGGCCGCGGGTAATGGTCGCTACTACTTCAGCGGTGACATTGAAGGCTCCGTAACAGGAGAGTGTCGCCGTTGCCTCGCTGACGCGTCCAGCACGGTTAGCGAAGGCATGGATGCAATGTTCGCCGAGCCCGGCGACGATGAGATCCTCGAGGATCCCGACGTCTACGAGCTCGATCTGCGTGCTGGTGAGTTGGACCTGCGCCCGGCGATCCGGGAACAGTGGCTGCTCGCCGTGCCCGCAACCCTGCAGTGCCGCGACGACTGCAAGGGGCTTTGTCCCACCTGCGGCGCCGATCGCAATTCGGTAAACTGCAGTTGCCCGCCATCGTCGGACAGTCGCTGGGATGCCTTGCGCATTCCCAACGACTCCGGCGTGTGAGCAGCTTTCACTCCTTTATTTCGGTTACGTAAATGGCTGTCCCGAAGCGCCGCACATCGAAGCGGAAGAAGCGCGCCCGCAATACCCACAAGGTTGCACCGGCTATCGCGCTGCAGGCCTGTCCCCAGTGCCAGAGCATGAAGCGCCCGCACCGCGTCTGTGACGAGTGCGGCTATTACGCCGGCAGGCAGCGGGTAGCAGCACAGGAAGCCTGACATTGGCGCGGATCGCGCTGGACGCAATGGGGGGCGACTTTGCTCCCCACGCTCCGCTTTCGGGTGCGCTACTGGCACTTCGGGAGTTCGAAGGCGACCACTCAATTCAGCTCGTCGGCCAGACGCAGATCGTCAGCGAGGCGCTCGAAACGCTCCTCGCGGGCGATTTTTCGGACATCGCAGAACGCGCTCGCGCCGCCATCGAACTGGTAGAGGCGCCTGACGTGGTGGCAATGTCGGACAAGCCGGCGGCTGCACTCCGCGGAAAGCCCAACAGCTCCATGATGGTCGGCCTGCGCCGTCACGCCGAAGGTCTCGCAGACGCATTCGTCTCCGCCGGCAACACCGGCGCACAGATGGCCGCGTCCACCGTGATCCTCAGGCTGCACGACGGGCTGAGGCGTCCCGCAATCGGCACGCTCTTTCCCAGCGCGCTGGATCCGGTACTTATCCTGGACTCCGGCGCGAACGTGGACTGCTCGCCTGACGAATACGTTCAGTTCGCGCGCCTGGGCACCGTGTACGCCGAGGACATTCTGGGCAGAAAGAACCCGAGCATCGGGCTGCTCAGCATTGGCGAGGAAGCGGAGAAGGGCAACATTGCCGTGAAGGAAGCCAACAAGCTTCTGGCAGCCACTGCCGGGATCAACTTTCAGGGCAATGTCGAGGGACGTGACATTCCGGCCGGCGCAAGCGACCGCGGACCCATTGACATCGTGGTTTGCGACGGCTTCGTGGGCAACGTTCTCCTCAAGTTCTACGAAGCTGCCGCGCCTCTCATCGTCGGCCTGGTCGGTCGTCACGCGGGTCTTGAACGAGAGCAGCTCGAGCAGGCCTTCGGCCACCTGGACTACTCCGAGTATGGCGGCGCTCCGCTACTCGGCGTAAAGGGAGTGAGCATCATTTCACACGGAAAGTCATCCCCGCGGGCTCTCAAGAATGCCATACGTGTGGGAATTCGCGCAGTGGAAACCCGCATGAGTGAGCACATTGGCCGGCGCCTGGCGCCGAGCACGGCACCGGCTGCCGCAATGGGAGAGTCCGCGTGAAGCGCCCGATTGCCAGGATTGCCAGCGTTGGCGGTGGTGCACCGGACCGTGTTGTCACGAACCACGATCTCGCCAGCTTCGGGCTCGAGACCTCGCACGAGTGGATCGTCGAGCGCACCGGCATTGTTGAACGTCGGCTCGCCAAAGACGATACGACCACGACGTCCATGGCTGCCGAGGCATCTCGTCAGGCACTGCAGCGCGCCGGCCTTACGGTGGCCGACATTGACACCATCGTACTGAGCACTGCAACGCCGGACAGGCTGCTGCCGTCCACGGCTGCGGATCTGCAGGCCGAGATCGGTGCAACCAATGCTGCGGCTTTTGACATCTCGGCCGCATGCTCTGGCTGGCTGTACGGCGTTACGGTTGGTGAAGGCCTGATTGCCACCGGCACGGCGCGAAACGTTCTCGTGGTCGGTTCCGAGAAGATGAGCGCAATCGTTGACTGGACCGATCGCAGCACCTGCGTGCTGTTCGGAGACGGGGCGGGCGCATGCGTTCTGGTTGCGAGCGAAGAGGGTGACGACAGGGGCATTCTCTCCACGTACATGAAGAGCGACGGCACACTCGGTGACCTGCTTTATCGTCCTGCAGGTGGTGCCATTCAGCCCATGTCCGAAGCCGTACTCGAGTCGCGCGATCACCTGGTGAAGATGGCCGGACGCGAGGTGTTCAAGCACGCAGTTCGTTCCATGGCGGATGCCTGTGACCAGGCGCTCTCACGCGCAGGTCTCACCGGGGATGACATCGACCTTCTCATTCCACATCAGGCGAACATCCGTATCATCGAGTCAACCGCCAAGCATGCCGGCGTGCCAATGGAGAAGGTATTCGTGAACGTGGATCGCTACGGCAATACATCCTCTGCATCCATACCGATCGCGCTGGATGAAGCGATCGAACAGGGCAGGATCAAGCCCGGCAGCGTGGTACTGCTCTGCGCCTTTGGCGCAGGATTTACCTGGGCATCCATGGTTGTGCGCTTCTGAGCTCAATGTCTCGAGGCATGACTTTCGTACTGCTCTTTCCCGGACAGGGGTCTCAGAAACCCGGAATGGCTCAGGACCTCTCCGAGTCATATCTGGCGGCTCGTGAAGTGCTAATGCGTGGTGACGAGTCGCTTGGCGTTTCCATGACCAGCCTCCTGTTCAACGGCCCTGAGAGTGATCTCACGCTCACGCAGAACGCGCAGCCGGCGCTCTTCCTGCACGGTGCCGCACTGTTTGCGGTGCTTCGGGACAGGCTGGCGAAACGTGTTGTGGCTGCGGCCGGCCATTCGCTCGGGGAGTTCACTGCATATCACGCGGCTGGCAGCCTCACGCTCGAGCGTGGCGTTCGGCTCGTGCGGCGGCGCGGTGAACTCATGTACGAGTCCGGCGTACAGCGCCCCGGAGCCATGGCAGCGGTGCTCGGTGATGTTGAAGGTGGCATCGAAGCCTTGTGCGAGCGTGCGACGGTCGAGTCGGACCTGGTTGTGCCGGCGAACTTCAACAACGCCGTGCAGGTGGTGGTATCCGGTACCGTTGCAGGTGTTGAGAAGCTGATGGAGCTGGCAAAGGAGGCCGGCGCCAGGCGCGTCGTGCGGTTGAACGTGAGTGGCGCCTTTCACTCGCCCCTCATGGAATCGGCGGCAGAAGGGTTGGAACTTGCGCTCGATGTGGCAGAAATGGTGGATCCCGACTATCCGGTGTGGTCCAACGTTACCGGTAATCCGGTGTCCAGTGCGGCGGAAGCACGCGCCCTGCTACGGCAGCAGCTTACATCTCCCGTACGATGGGAGCAGCTGATACAGCGAATGACAGCGCAGCACCCCGATGCGCGCTACCTGGAGCTTGGACCGGGAAATGTTCTTACGGGACTGGTTAGGCGTATCGCACCCGGTGTGCAGGTTGGAACCTGCGGCACTGCGGCAGAGGCAGAAGCCCTTCTCTCAGAGCTCGATTAATGCGGATTGACCTGTCAGGACGTACGGCGCTGGTAACCGGCAGCACGCGAGGAATAGGGCGAGGTATTGCCCAGCTGCTTTCCGAGGCCGGTGCGCGTGTGGCAGTGGTTGGTCGCGACGAAGTACGTGCGTCTGCGGTGGCTGAGGAGCTTCCGGGTGAGGCAGCGGGTTTTTCCTGCGACATCGCGGATGCAGCGTCTGTTGTGTCGCTCGTTGAGCGAGTGGAGAAAGAGCTTGCGCCAGTGGACATTCTGGTGAATAACGCAGGCATCACGCGAGACAACCTGCTCGTACGCATCAAGGATGAAGACTGGGATGCAGTTCTGGACGCCAACCTGAAGGCTGCATTCGTTGCCATCCGGGCCGCCTCGCGCGGCATGATGAAGCGTCGCTGGGGACGCATAATCAACATTTCGAGCGTGGTTGGTATCATGGGCAACAAGGGCCAGGCCAACTATGCTGCGAGCAAGGCCGGGCTCATCGGCCTCACCAAGTCTGTCGCCAGGGAGCTGGCGTCCAGAAACGTGCTGGCAAACGTCGTGGCGCCCGGCTATATCGAAACCGATATGACCGCGGCAATGACGGACGACGCACGGAACGCCATTACTTCGCAGATCCCCGTGGATCGGCTCGGTCGCCCTGAGGATATTGCGGGGATGGTGGCGTTCCTGGCGTCCGAGCACGCCGCCTACGTTACGGGTCAGGTACTCGTGGTAGACGGCGGACTGGTGATGTAGGGTTGGTAGTGTTCTATTTCATCGCTGCGTTCCACATTCACACTTAGAGGATTCTCATGGCTGACCTCTCCGCGAAGGTCAAGGACATTATCGAAAAGGAACTCGGCGTCGAGCGTGACAAGCTCACGGACGATGCGATTTTCATCGAGGACCTTGGCGCCGACAGCCTCGACATCGTCGAGCTCGTCATGGAGTTCGAGAAGGAATTCAACATTGACATTCCCGACGAGGACGCTGAGAAGCTGCGTACTGTTGGGGATGCCATGGCTTACCTGAAGGAGAAGGGAGCGGAGTGAGTCAGGGTCGCCGGGTCGTCGTCACCGGGCTGGGTGCTGTCTCGCCTGTCGGAAACGACGTGGCGACGACCTGGCAGTCGCTTCTGGCGGGGGTTTCTGGGGCAGGACCGCTCACACACTTCGACCCGTCAGCGTTCTCGGTTCGTTTTGCCTGCGAAGTAAAGGATTTCGATCCTTCCCGGTACATGGATCGCAAGGAGGCAAAGCGATCGGACATGTACACGCAGTATGCGGTAGCTGCTGCGGTGCAGGCGATGGCCGATGCGGGGCTGAAGGAGGGGAACTTCGACCCCGAGCAAGCCGGCGTTATCGTCGGCAGCGGCATTGGAGGCCTCAACACCTTCGAGTTGCAGCATTCCACATTCCTGCAGCACGGACCGGGAAGGATTTCTCCGTTCTTCATTCCGATGTTCATCTCGGATATCGCTGCGGGAATGATCTCCATGCGCTTTCAGTGCAAGGGGCCCAACTTCGCGACGGTATCTGCGTGTGCCACCAGTGCGCACGCCATTGGTACTGCGTTCCGCTCGATCCAGTACGGCGATGCGGACATCATGCTGGCCGGTGGCTCAGAGGCATCGGTAACGCCGATGTCCATCGGTGGCTTTGCCAACATGAAGGCGTTGTCCGAGCGCAACGACGATCCGTCCACCGCCTCACGCCCGTTCGACAAGGATCGGGATGGCTTCGTGATGGGAGAGGGTTCCGGTCTGGTGGTACTGGAGGAACTGGAGCATGCGCGTGCGCGTGGTGCAACCATCCATGCGGAGCTGGTGGGCTACGGCGCAACCGGAGATGCGTATCATCTCACCGGTCAGCCGGAGGCGCACGAAGGTCTGCAGCGGGCAATGCGTCGCGCTATCAGCGATTCCGGTTTGGCGCTGAGCGAAATTGACTACATCAACGCGCATGGAACGTCCACGCCGCTCAACGACCCGAACGAGTCGCTCGCGGTTCGAGCGGTATTCGGTGAGCATGCAGACAGGCTGAGCATCTCGTCCACAAAGTCGGCCACCGGGCACATGCTTGGTGCGGCCGGCGCGGTTGAGTTCCTGGTCAGCGTGATGGCAATTCGCAATGGTGTAGTTCCGCCGACCATCAATCACTTCGAGCCGGGGGAGGATTGCGATCTGGACTATACCCCCAACAAGCCGCGTGAGCGTGAGGTTCGTGCCGCACTCACGAACAGTTCGGGCTTCGGCGGGCATAACGCGGTACTCGCCATCCGCCGCTTCGCGGAGTGAGCGCAGCATTGTCAGTCGCATGATGCCGGCTGGCTCTTGCAGCCTGTTACAGGCGGCCCGCGGACTTCCGCCGGTCGCCTGACGCGTATGGTACGCACCGGAATCGGGTACGACTCGCACAGGTTCGCCCCTGGCGGCCCAATGCTGCTTGGCGGCGTGGAGATTCCGTGCGACTCTCGACTCGTGGGGCACTCCGATGCTGACGCCGTATGTCACGCCATCACGGACGCACTGCTTGGTGCAGCCGCACTGGGTGACATTGGCGAGTTGTTTCCGGATACCGACCCTTCGAACAAGGGGCGCGATTCAATATTCATGCTGAAGAAGGCCGTGCAGCTCGTGCTGGATGCCGGGTACGCCATTGGCAATGTGGACGTAACGGTGATTGCGCAGAAGCCGAAGATCGGTCCGCATCGTGATGCGATTCTCAGCAGCCTCGCGCGGGCACTCGGCGTGAGTGAGATGCAGGTTTTCGTGAAGGGGAAGACCAACGAGGGCCTTGGCTGGATCGGGCGTGAGGAGGGACTTGCAGTGATGGCCGTTGCCACCCTTATGAAGCAACGGCCGGCCGCCCCGCAGGACGCCTGACGACTTCCAGTCATCTGACCGCTCCGGGGCGCCGTAGTGCTCACTGATCTCCTCGATCTCGTTGCGGGGCTGCCCACGGCCGCTCTGTATGGCATTCTCGCGCTGGCGGCAGCTGTCGAGAACGTGTTTCCGCCCGCGCCTGCAGACACGATAGTTGCATTCGGCGCGTTCCTGGCCGCGCGCGGAGGCGCCTCGCTAACGGGAGTGTTCCTTGCCTGCTGGCTTGGCAACGTCGCCGGTGCGCTGCTGATGTTCCTGTTCGGGCGAAGACTTGGCGCGCCTGCGCTGTACGGTCGATTCAGGACACTCGCCAATCCCGAGTCGCAGGCGCGCGTGCTGGAATTGTACAGGCGATGGGGCATGATGGCTCTGTTCTTCACGCGGTTCGTTCCGGCCGTGCGTGCGGTGGTTCCGCCGCTGGCCGGTGCGCTCCACCTTCCAGCAGTCGGGAGCATCGTGGCGATATCGGTCGCGTCGGCCATCTGGTACGGTGTGATTGCGTGGCTTGCGTATGGCGTGGGGTCGAACTGGGAACTGCTGCTGGAGCGCATCACGGACATAGGCCGCACGTCAGGCATCGGAGCGCTGGTAGTAATCGTGCTGGTTGCGGGCGGTGTCTACCTGCATCGCAGGCGTCGCAGGCAGAAGGCGGAGGAAGAGACAGTGGCGCCAGACGATGGTGGTGACAGCCGCGGGAACGGCAGCGATGCCTGACGCCACTCCCCGGCCCGGCGGGAGCGATTCCGAATCGCTCCTTACCGACCAGCTCCTGCGCGCCTTCTTCGTGGAGCGGTTCGAAGACATGCTGGCTCTCGAACAGGGTGCCGCGCAGAACACGATTGCGGCATACGGGCGCGACGTGAGGCGCCTGATGGAGTTTGCTGCATCACGAGGCGCCCGGCTTCCGGTGGATGTCACCGCCCGGTTGCTGCGCGACTTCGTGTATCACCTGAAGGACCTGGGCCTGGCTCCCACCTCCATCCGGCGCTCGGTGAGCGCAGTGCGTACCTACTTCGCCTTCCTGATCGCGGAAGGAGAAATCGTCAGCGATCCGAGCGATCGCCTGGACGCTCCTGCACGCTGGCGTACTCTGCCTGAAGTGCTGACGGTTGCGGAAGTGGAAGCTTTGCTCACTGCGCCCGGCCTCGAGGAACCTCTGGCGTTCCGTGACCGCGCAATGCTGGAGCTTGGCTACGGCGCAGGGCTGAGGGTGTCCGAGTGGATCGGTTTGGGTGTGTCCGACGTGCTGATGAGCGACGGCTTGCTTCGCGTGTTCGGCAAGGGGAGCAAGGAGCGGCTTGTTCCGATCGGACGAAGTGCACTCGGCGCCACGGCTGTGTACCTGCGCGAAACCCGGCCGAAGCTGGAGAAGGGCCAGGGAAAGGGACGTCTGTTCCTGAATGCACGCGGAACGCCCCTTAGCCGAATGGGCGCCTGGAAGATCCTTCAGCGCCACGTTGAGACCGCCGGGATTACCCGGCATGTGTCGCCGCATACGCTTCGTCACAGCTTTGCCACCCATCTGCTGGAAGGCGGCGCCGACCTCAGGGCAGTGCAGGAGATGCTCGGCCACGCCGATATTTCCACCACCCAGATCTACACGCACGTGGACCGCGAGTATCTTCGAACGGTGCACCGGCAGTTCCATCCACGCGCATGACGACACGCCATGGCTTCCGCTTCAAGGCTTCTGGTCATAGACAACTACGATTCCTTCACCTTCAACCTCGTTCAGTACCTGGGCGAGCTGGGTGAAGACCCGATCGTCCTCCGCAACGACGCCATCTCCGTTGAGGAAGCGGGAGAGTTGCAGCCGTCCGCGATAGTCCTGTCACCCGGACCCTGCACGCCGAAAGAGGCGGGTATCACCATTCCGCTAATCCAGCGCTACGGAGCCACCGTTCCGATACTTGGCGTCTGCCTCGGACATCAGGCAATCGGCGAAGCGTACGGGGGGCGCGTGGTGCGAGCAGCGCGAGTGATGCACGGCAAGCTGTCCGAAGTGGAGCATCAAGGTACCGGGCTGTTCGAGGGGCTTCCGTCGCCGCTCAGCGTCATGCGCTACCACTCGCTCGTGGTTGACCCTAACAGCATGCCGGACTGCCTGGAGGTTACGGCTCGTGCGAGGGATCTGCCGTCGGAGATCCATGCGCTGCGGCACCGCGAGCATCCGGTAGTGGGGGTGCAGTTCCACCCTGAAAGCATTCTCTCGCAGGGTGGGAAGCGGTTGCTGAGGAACTTCCTGGAGATGGCGGAGGCGTACGGCAAGGGAGCGGCGTCAGCAGCGATTTGAATTCGAGCCGGTACACCATGAATGGGGGCGCCGAATCTGATTGCGTGCCACCGATTCGATGGCTATAATACTGGAATGAAAATTGCTGCGGAAGCGCGAATTTTCGGCTCGAACCCATGAGCACGCTAGCGGTGATCCCGGCTCGTATTGGTTCCGGCCGCCTGCCTCGCAAGCCATTACAGCTCCTCGCGGGCCGTCCCATGGTGCTACGCGTCTGGGAGCGGGTTCAGGCATTCGGCATTGCGGATGAAGTAGTCGTCGCCACCGACTCCGCGGAGATCGCCGACGCACTCCGGGAATCGAACGCCACCGTGGTGATGACGCGGTCGGACCACCCCTCGGGCACGGATCGCGTTGCGGAAGTGGCAGCAATGCGCCGCTACGAAGGTGCGACGGCCGTTCTCAACGTGCAGGGAGACGAACCCTTTGTGTCACGCGACGCGCTCCAGGGTGCCCTCCAGCAGATCCTGGAGGCGGGCTTTCCACTCGGCACCGTTGCGGCCCGAGCCACCCCGGACATTCTCCGAACGCCTGATGTGGTGAAGGTCGTTGCTGCCAGCGACGGACGAGCCATGTATTTTTCACGAGCGGCAATTCCCTGGTTGCGAGAGCCGGAAGATGCGCCGCTGCGCGACGCTCACGTCCATCAGCACATTGGCGTGTACGCCTACGCGCCGGAGGCTCTCGTGAGGTGGGTGCAGCTTCCACAGCATCCGCTGGAGCAGATTGAACGGCTTGAACAGCTGCGACCACTGGCGGCAGGCATTCCGATGGGCGTTGCCCTGATGGATGAACTGCCGGCTCGTGGTGTGGATACACCGGAAGACCTGCACGCTGCAAACGAACTCTGGCACTCCATGAACGACTCGATCGCACACTCGGACCGCCACACGACAGGACAGAGCTGATGCAAAGCAAGCCCGGGCAGACGCCCACCAAGTACATCTTCGTAACGGGCGGCGTGGTGTCGTCACTGGGGAAGGGAATCGCAGCCGCTTCGCTGGGACGGCTTCTCGTTGAGCGCGGACTTCGCGTTACCATGCTCAAGTTCGATCCCTACCTGAACGTGGACCCTGGCACCATGTCCCCGTTCCAGCATGGTGAGGTGTTCGTCACCGATGACGGAGCCGAGACTGACCTGGACCTGGGTCACTATGAGCGCTTTCTGGACAGGGCGCTGTCTCAGGCCAACAACGTTACCACCGGCCGCATCTACCACAACGTGATCTCCAAGGAGCGGAGGGGTGAATACCTCGGCTCCACCGTACAGGTGATTCCGCATATCACGGACGAGATCAAGTCCGCCGTGAAGCGAATCAGTCCTGACGTGGACGTAGTGATCGTGGAGGTTGGCGGAACGGTTGGTGATATCGAGTCGCTTCCGTTCCTGGAGGCCATTAGGCAGTTCAGGCGCGAAGTGGGACGGGAGCACGCGATTTTCATTCACCTCACGCTGGTGCCCTACATTGCGGCCGCCGGCGAGGTGAAGACAAAGCCGACACAGCATTCGGTTCGCGAGCTAATGGAACTCGGAATCATGCCGGACTTCCTCATCTGTCGTGCAGAGCAGCCGCTGCCGGAAGACGTGAAGCGCAAGATCGCTCTGTTCTGCAACGTGGAGTTCGGCGCTGTGATCGAGAGCGTGGATATGCCCAGCATTTACGAGATTCCACTGTCGTTCAATCAGCAGGGTCTCGATGGGCGTGTGGCGGAGCGGCTGGGCATGGATACGCCGGAACCGGACCTTTCGGACTGGCGCAGCATGGTTCAGAAGGTCGTGTCACCCGGCAGCCGCGTGCGCATTGCGGTCGTGGGCAAGTACACGGATTTCATAGACAGCTACAAGAGCGTACAGGAAGCCCTCATCCACGGCGGTATCGGCAATAACGTAGGCGTGGACATCGGCTGGATCTCCAGTGATCGCTTCACGTCTCCCGAGGCGGCTCAGGAGATTCTTGCTGACTATGACGGACTCCTGGTACCAGGTGGCTTCGGCGTGCGCGGGGTGGATGGAATGCTCGAAGCCATTCGGGTTGCCCGCGAAACAAAGCTGCCTTTCTTCGGTATCTGCCTGGGAATGCAGGCAGCCATCATAGAGTTTGCGCGCAACGTGTGCGCCATTGAAGACAGCCACTCCAGCGAGTTCGCGCCCGAGTGCGACAACGCGGTTATCTCGCTCATGGAGTCTCAGCAGAAGGTGAAGGACATGGGCGGCAGCATGCG
>Ga0079224_100007255_pt1 | contig 14837 bp, 11 predicted proteins | sample Stecom2015_FD_80414 | JGI IMG/M metagenome (GOLD analysis project Ga0079224, IMG submission 80414) | Agricultural soil microbial communities from Utah to study Nitrogen management - Steer compost 2015 | ecosystem: Environmental > Terrestrial > Soil > Agricultural land | place: USA: Utah...
CTCGGCCTCGGCCTGCAGCGAGCTCGGTTACCAGATCGCCTGGACGCCGTAATGGAACTCGTTGGTGCCGCGGCGGGTGACGGCGTTGATGACGCCGCCGGTGGAGCGGCCGAACTCGACCGAGCAGCCGCCGGTCTTGAACTGGAACTCTTCGTAGAAGCCGAAGGGCACGCCCGAGAAGCCGCTGCGGTTGTTGAAGTCGGTGACGTTCAGGCCGTTGATGTAGACCGTGTTCTCGGCCACCGAGGAGCCGCCGAAGGAGACGCCGCCGAGGGCCGAGTCGCCCTTGGCGATGCCGGGGGCGAGCAGGGCGACCTGCAGCGGATTGCGGTCCACCGGCAGCCGTTCGAGCTCGGCGCGGCCGACGTTGGTGGCGGACTCGGTGCTGGTCACGTCCACCATGGGGATGGCGCTGGTGGCGGTCACCTCGATCGCGTCCAGCGAGGCCATGCCCATCGGGATCACCACGTTGGTGGCGGTGCCGAGGCGCACCTCGACGTCCTCGACCCTGGCGGCGCCACCGTCGGCATGCCGCACCTCCAGCACGTACTCGCCAACCGGCAGGAAGGGGAAGCGGTAGCTGCCGTCTGCGCCCGCGGTGACGGTGCGGGTGAGGCCGGTGGCGAGGTTGCGCGCGGTCACTTCGGCGCCGGCCACCGGGCGCTCGTCCGGCGCCACCACGCGACCCACCACCGAACCGTCGGTGTTGGCCGCCAGCACCGGCGTCGCGGCCAGCGTACCCAGCGTGAGCCCCAGCGCGACGCTGATGGCGGTCTTGCGGAACGTCCTGCGTGCCATTGCGGCTACCCTCCCCAGATGGATCGATCGGAGTTGCGAAATGGATGTGCCGGTCAGGGCGCCCGTGGCGCCTCGACCACCCTTGCCTCGAACGTGTAGTCCCACTGGTCGAAATAGAGATTCCCGCCGCGCCACTCGGCCTCGCCGCGCTGCGAATCCACGGTCTCGGAACGGACGTGGGCCTTGGGCGGGACGAACGGCGTCGAGATCGCATCGTTGAAGGCGATGCGGTAGGCGTCCTGGCCGCCGAGGTAGAACCAGCGCAGCGCCGGGTCGTCGCAGTCGAGCTGGCCGGTGGTGACGTCCATCGGCACCCAGCCGTAGGGCGCGAAGTACACCTGCGCCCAGTCGTGCAGGTTGTCGTAGTCGCCGTCGGAGAACACCATCCCCGACTGCCAGCGCGCCGGGATGCCGTTCAGGCGCAGCAGCGCGATCAGCAGCAGGGTCTGCTGGCCGCAATCGGCGTGGCCGGCGTGGAGCGCGTAGTCGCTGATGTTGGCGATGGTCGAGTACTCGCGTGCCGAGCCCCAGGGGATGGCGTCCACCCCGGCGAACAGCCGGCGCGCCACCTCGTAGGGGTGGGTGGCGTCGCCGACCAGTTCGCGGGAGCGCTGGCGCAGGGCTTCGGTGAAGACGACGTGCGGCGGTTCTTCTGCCAGGAACGGGAGCAGCGCTTCGGCCTCGTCGGGGCGCGCGGGGCCGGGCGTGATGCGGGCCGGGTCCAGTGCGTGGTAGCGCGCCAGCACCGTGAGTTCGTAGGACACGGAAAAGCGGGTCGGCTCGCCGGCAACGGCCTGGCGTTCCATGCTCACCGTGCGTTGCAGCGTGCCCTCGGGCGCGAGGATGTGCTGCGCCGGCTCGGTCGCCAGCAGGCGGATGCCTTCCTGCTGGCCGGGCAGGGCGCGCGGGAACGGGATCCAGGCGCGGATCGCCTCGCCCGCGGGCACGGCGTCGGCGTCCACGGTCAGCGTCTGCAGCACGCGCACGCGCCTGGGTGCGACGCTGCCACTGCCGCTCGCCCGCGCCGCCTCGACCACTTCCCGGTGGTGCGGGTGCAGCCGTTCCAGCGGGCCTTCGCGCCAGGGACTCGGGTCGGCGCGGCGGGCGGCAGCGGGCGGGTGGACCCGGAACAGGTTCGGTACCGCGCGGGCGAAGTAGCGCTTCTCGCCGTCGATCGTGAGCTGCTCGAGCAGGCGTGGCCGGTCCCAGGCGGCGAACTCCCCTTCCGTGAGATCGGGGATGGCGCGTCGCAGCGCCGCGCGCACCGCCGCCTCGTCGAGGGTGAAGTCCATGCGGATGCGGCGCATTCGCTCGCGCTCGAAGGCGAGGGCATCGCGCAGGGTGGCGGGGGCGTCGTTCGCCATCGCGCTGGCGATGCGCCGATCGGCGTCCGCGAATCGGCCGGCGTCCACCAGCGCGATGACCTCCCGCACGGCGGGCGCGGGGGCCGCGCCGGCGACGAGTGCCACCAGCAGCAGGGCCAGCGCCAGCACGCAGGGCCCCACGCGGGGCGCCGCGATCGCGTCCATAATGCGGGTGTGCTGGCCGGTATTCGCTCGCACGCTGCCCCCCGAGTCCGTGCGCTGTGTACCACGGTGACAGTGGCCGGTCAATAATTTATTCTTGGCGCATGGGGATCAAGAAAAACTTATTCCGCAGTGCAGCAAAGCGGCTCTGCCCGCTGCTGCCGCTGGTGCTGGCGCCAGCGCTGGCCTGCGGATTCCCGGGCCTGAGTCCGCACCATCTCGATCCCGGCTACTGGATCGCCAAGGCAGGACGCGACGCGCCGGTGCCGGAGGACGCCATCGGCCGGCAAAACGCCGCCCTGGTCGCGGACGACGCGGCCGTGCACGACCTCGCGACGCTGCCGTCGCGGGTCGCCGGCGATGCGCTCCGGGACATGGTCGAAGGCCTGTCGGCACCGCCCTCCGGCACGCTGTACGACGCCGAGGGAGCCGTCGTGGGGCGCCGCGACCTCGCGGCCATCGTGCGCAATGCCGCCGCCGACCGGATCCCGGCCGCCGGCGTCGCACCGCGCTGGGGAATGGTGGTGCGGCGCGCCGACATGCGCAGCTTCCCGACCACGCTGCGGGTGTTCCGCAGCGCGGGCGACAGGGACATCGACCGGTTCCAGGAGACGGCGCTGTTCCCGGGCACGCCGCTGGCGCTGCTGCACGAGAGCCGCGACAGCCAGTGGTGGTTCGCGCTCTCGCCGCTGTACGCGGCCTGGATCGAGAAACGGCACGTCGCCGAGGGCGAGCGCGGGGCGGTGCTCGGCTACCCGCGGCGCAGCCCTTTCCTGGTGGTGACCGGCGCCGAGGAGCGCACGGTGTACACGCCGGAGCGCCCGGAGCTGTCCGAACTGGTGCTGGACATGGGCGTGCGCGTGCCGCTGCTGCAGGACTGGCCTGCCAATGCACTGGTCAACGGCCAGCATCCGCTCGGGGCCTGGGTCGTCGAACTGCCGGTGCGCGACGCCAGCGGAACGCTGGCGTTTGCCCCGGCGCTCCTGCCCCGGAGCGCCGAGGTGAGCCGCGGCTACCTGCCGCTGACCCGCGCCAGCCTGATCGCGCAGGCCTTCCGTTTCCTGGGCGAGCGCTACGGCTGGGGCCATTCCTACGGCGCACGCGACTGCAGTGGCTTCGTCTCCGAGGTGTACCGCAGCTTCGGCATCCTGCTGCCGCGCAACACCCGCGACCAGGCGGTCTCGCCGGCCTTTTCCCGCACCGCGTTCGGCGACGAGGACGACCGCGCCGCCCGCATCGCCGTGCTGCGCAGCCTCGACGTCGGCGACCTGGTCTACATCCCCGGCCACGTGATGATGGTGGTGGGGCAGGAGCCCGAAGGCCCCTACGTGATCCACGACACCACCGGCACCGGCCTGGTCGGCGCCGACGGGACGCTCGCGCGCGTCGCCCTGAACGGCGTGGTGGTGACGCCGTTGCTGCCCCTGCATGCCGATGCCGACACGCCCTACGTGGACCGCATCACCAGCATCCAGCGGATCTGGCCCCAGAGGACGAGGAGCACTCCTTGAAGATCACCGGGATCGAGTTCGGCATGTTGCGGGTGCCGCTGAAGACGCCGTTCAAGACCGCGTTGCGCACCGTTTCCGCGGTGGAGGACCTGGTGGTGCTGGTGCGCACCGACAGCGGCCACGTCGGCTACGGCGAGGCGCCGGCCACGGCGGTGATCACCGGCGACACCCACGGCTCCATGCGCGAGGCGATCGGCAGGATCATCGCGCCGCGCCTGATCGGCCAGGACATCGCCAACCTCAACCGCAATACCCAGCTGGTGCAGGGCGCGCTGGAGCGCAACTTCAGCGCCAAGGCGGCGGTGGAGATCGCGCTCTACGACCTCTGGGGGCAACTCTACGGCGCACCGCTGTACAAGCTGCTTGGCGGCGGCGACCCGGTGATCACCACCGACATCACCATCAGCGTGGACTACATCGACAAGATGGTGGCCGACTCGCTGGCGGCGGTCGAGCGCGGCTTCGAGTCGCTCAAGATCAAGGTCGGCAAGGACATCGGCCTCGACATCGAACGGGTCAAGACCATCTACGCGGCGGTCGAGGGCAGGGCGCTGCTCAGGCTCGACGCCAACCAGGGCTGGACGCCGAAGCAGGCGGTCTATGCCATGCAGACGCTGGAGGATGCCGGCGTGCGGCTGGAGCTGCTGGAACAGCCGGTACGGGCGCAGGACATCGAGGGACTGAAGTACGTCACCGAGCGCGTGCACACCCCGGTGATGGCGGACGAGAGCGTGTTCGGGCCGGTGGAGGTGATCGAGCTGATCAAGAGCCGCGCCGCCGACATCATCAACATCAAGCTGATGAAGACCGGCGGGCTGTCGAACGCCATCCGCATCGCCGACATCGCCGCGCTGTACGGCGTCGATTGCATGATCGGCTGCATGATCGAGGGCAGCATCAGCGTGGCCGCGGCGGTGCACCTGGCGGTGGCCAAGGCCAACGTCATCACCAAGGTGGACCTGGACGGGCCCTCGCTCTGCGCCTTCGATCCGGTGGAGGGCGGCGTGGTGTTCGACGAGTCCGAGATCCGGATCGGCGACGGTCCCGGGCTCGGCATCCGCGCGATCCGCGGCCTGGAGCCGCTGGCGGCCTGATGTCGCCGTTGCTCCGCATCCGCGCCCAGCGCGACCAGATGTCGGCGATCGACCGCCGCATCGCCGACTTCCTGCTGGAGAACGCCCACCTGCTGCGCGACTACTCCTCGCCGCAGCTGGCCGACGCGCTGGGAGTCAGCCAGTCGAGCGTGGTCAAGTTCAGCCAGCGGCTCGGCTTCAAGGGCTACCCGGACCTCAAGTACTCGATCGGCGAGGCGCTGGCGCGCAATGCCCACGAGGCGGCGCCGGCGCCACCGTCCACGCCGGCGGCGCACGCGGAGCTGTCGGCCGCGCTGTGGCGGCGCAAGGGGGCGGCCGAGGAAGAGACGCGGCTGCTCAACCCCGACGCGCAGCTCGACGCCGTGGTCGCGGCGCTGGCCGCGGCGGGAGGCATCCACGTCGCGGGGATCGGCGAGGACGGCATCGCCGCGCGCGCCTTCGCCGGCCGGCTGGCGCTGCTCGGACTGCCGGCGGTGTTCCACGGCGATCCGGTGCTGCTGGCACCGGTGCTGGCGGCGGCCCGGCGCGGCGACGTGCTGGTGGCCTTCTGCGAGCGTGGCCGCCAGCACGAGCTCTGCCTGCTGGCGCGCGACTTCCGCGAACGCCGCGGCGTGCTGGTGTCGGTGACGCGGCACAGCGCCAATCCGCTGCGCGCCGCCGCCGACCTGCCGCTGCTGGTATCGGCGCACGCCGAGGACGACCACGTCGAGACGCTGGTCTACGGCGCGGCGCTGCAGCACCTGGTGGACGTGCTGTTCCTGCTGTTGCACCAGGCGGTGCCGGCCTGCCGCGGGCGGCTGGCGGACAACCTGGAGCAGCGCCGGCGGCTGGTGGATCCGTGACGCGGCTGCGGCGGTGGTGACGGCCGGGGCGCCGCGCAGGCAGACTTGGGCTTCCTTGGACCAGGGGCGGGCCGGCGATGCGCGACACTGACGACACCGTGGCACCGCCGGCGCCGACGCCGCCCGGGCAGCCGAGCCTGGTCCGCGCGGTTGGCCGCTGGCAACTGGTGGGGCTGTCCATCAACGACGTGGTCGGCAGCGGTATCTACCTGCTGCCCGCCGGCACCATCGTGCTGCTGGGCGCCGCCAGCCTGTGGGCGGTGACGCTGGCCGGGCTCGCCGTGTCGCTGCTGGTGCTGTGCTACGCCCAGGCGGCAAGCTGGTACGACCGCCCCGGCGGCAGCTACCTGTACGTGCGCGAGGCCTTCGGGCCCTACGCCGGCTTCCAGATCGGCTGGATGACCTGGATCACCCGCGTCGCCTCGCTGGCGGCGCTCGCCAACGGGCTGGCACTGGCCGTGTCGCACTTCTGGCCGGCGGCGGCGGACGGTGGCTGGGAGCAGTGCGCGATCGTGGTCGGCTCGCTCGCCTTCCTGACCTGGGCCAACCTGATCGGCGTGCGCTCCGGCGCCCGCACCGGCGTGGCCCTGGTGGTGGCCAAGCTGGTGCCGCTGGCCTTCTTCGTCGTGGTGGGCGTCTGGTACGTGGACTGGTCGCGCGGGCTGGCCTTCGGCCCGCCACCGCTGGATGACCCGACCCGCCTGGCCGAGGGCGTGCTGCTGCTGCTCTGGGCCTACGCCGGCTTCGAGAACGTGCCGGCCGCGGCCGGCGAGTTCCGCCGCCCGCAGCGCGACCTGCCGTTCGCGCTGGTGACCATGATCGTGGTGGTGACGCTGCTGTACGTCGCCGTGCAGGTGGTGGCACAGGGCACCTTCCCGGGCGAGGTCACGGATACAACCCAGCTCGCCGAGGCGGCGGGCAGCTTTGCCGGGACCGCCGCGGCCTGGCTGCTGACGGTGGGGGCGGCGCTGTCCATCCTCGGCACCAGCAGCAATACCATGCTGCTCGGGCCGCGCTACCTCTACGCCATTGGCGCCGACCGCCTGGGCCCGGCCGCGCTGGCGGACATCCACCCGCGCTGGCGCACGCCCTGGGTGGCCATCCTGGTGACCGGCCTGCTGGCACTGGCGCTGGCATTGGGCGGCATCTACGTCACCACCAAGGCCTTCGTGGCGCTGGCGCTGCTGTCGGCGCTGACGCGGCTGTTCACCTACATCGGTTGCGCCGCGGCGGTGCTGAAGCTGCGCGGGCGTTTCGCCGGCCAGCCGGGAGCGATCCGGTTGCCGGGTGGCCCGCTGATCCCGGTCGGCGCGCTGCTGCTGTCGTTCGGCCTGATGGCGAGCGCCAGCTGGATGAACCTGGCGGCAGCCGGCGTGGCGCTGTTGCTGGGCACGGCCATCTATCTGCACTACGCCCGCAGGCCGGCCTGACGGTCGCGTCGCGCCCTGCCGCCTGGCATGGCCGTGGCCGTGCGGGGCGCGCGGGGCAACCCCACCTGAAGCGTGGGCCGCGCTGCGTGCGCGCGGCAACGGTGGCGACGGCAGCGTCGTGCTAGCCTCCGACGGTCCAGGATGCCGGTCCGACGACAGGAGTTCCTTCCCCATGTCCAGCGCCGACCAGCCCGCGTCGGACCTGCTGCCCGGTGCACGCGGGCAGCTGGCTGCGCTGGTGCGCGCGCACGACTGGGGCGCGACTCCGCTCGGCCCGATCGACGCCTGGCCCGACGCGCTGCGCTGCGCCGCCGCGCTGGCGCTGGCTTCCAACCAGCCGATGTGCGTTGCCTGGGGCCCGGACTCGCGCCTGCTCTACAACGACGCCTATGCGCGGGTGCTGGGCGAGCGCCATCCGGCGGCGCTCGGTGCGCCCATCGTGGAAGTCTGGTGCGACGCGGCCGACGAACTCCGGCCGCTGGTTGCGCGCGTGCACGCCGGCATCCCGCTGCACATGGACGACATCGTGCTGCGCATGCGCCGCCACGGGCGCGTCGAGGAAGCGCACTTCACCTTTTCCTGGACGCCGCTCTACAGCGCGCCCGGCGTGGTCGGCGGCTTCTTCTGCGCCTGCAACGAGACCAGCGAGCAGGTGCTGGAGGACCGGGCACTCAGGCAGGCCGAGGCGGAGCTCCGGCAGCGCTTCCTGCGCGACGTGCTGCGCCTGCACCGGCTGTTCGAGCAGGCACCGGGCCTGATGGCGGTGCTGCGCGGGCCCGACCACGTCATCGAACTGGCCAACCGCGCCTACCAGGCCTTCGTCGGCGAGCGCGAGATGATCGGCCTGCCGGTGCGCGAGGCGCTGCCGGAGGCAAGCGAGCAGGGCTTCATCGGCATGCTCGACCACGTCTACCGCTCCGGCCGCAGCCTGAGCGGCCGCGACACCCGCATCCTGCTCCGGCGCAGCCCCGGCGAGCCGCCGAGCGAGGCCTGGGTGGACTTCATCTTCCAGCCCATCATCGACGCCGAGGGCCGGGTCGAGGGCATTTTCGTGGACGGCTACGACGCCACCGAGCGGCACCTGGCGGTGGAGGGCCTGCGCGCATCGGAGCTGCAGCTCGAACGCCGGGTGCAGGAACGCACAGAGGAACTGGCCGCCGCCAACCGCGAGCTGCTGGCCCAGATCGAGCAACGCGAGCAGGCGCAGGACTCGCTGCGCCAGTTGCAGCGGCTGGAAGCGGTGGGCCAGCTGACCGCCGGGGTGGCGCACGACTTCAACAACCTGCTGCAGGTGATCGTCGGCAACCTCGGCATCCTGCGGCGCCTGTTCGAGCAGGCCGGCGCCGACCCCCGCTGGGCACAACGGCTGGAGGCGATGTCGAGCGCCGCCGACCGCGGTGCGCGGCTGACCGCGCAGTTGCTGGCGTTCTCCCGCCGCCAGCGGCTGGAACCCAAGCCCACCGAGCTCAACGACACGGTGGATGGCATGGTGGAACTGCTGCACAGCTCGATCGGCGGCACGGTGCGGCTGGAGATGAAGCTGCAGCCGGGGCTGTGGCACGCGCTGGTGGATCCGACCCAGATCGAGCTGGTGATCCTCAACCTGGCGCTCAACGCGCGCGACGCCATGGACGTCGGCGGCTCGCTGACCATCGCCACCCGCAACGAGCGCGTGAGCGCGGCGCCGAAGACGCCGGAGGAGCCGCAGCCGGGCGAGTACGTGGTGCTGTCGGTGTCCGACACCGGGACCGGCATGACCGAGGCGGTGCGGGCGCGGGTGTTCGAGCCCTTCTTCACCACCAAGGTGGTGGGCAAGGGCTCCGGGCTCGGCCTGAGCCAGGTGCTGGGCTTCGCCCAGCAGTCCGGCGGCGGCGTGCGCCTGATCACGGCCCCGGGCGCCGGCACCACCGTGGACGTGTACCTGCCCCGCGCCGGGCTGACGCCGGCGGCGGTGCGGGTGCCCGCGCGGCTGGCCACCGGCCAGCGCCACGAGGACCAGGGCGAGGCGCACTGCATCCTGCTGGTGGACGACGACGACCCGGTGCGCGAGGTCACCGCCGCGATGCTGGAGGCGGAAGGCTACGAGGTGCTGGAAGCGGGCAGCGGCGGCGCGGCGCTGGAACGACTGGCGCATGCCGGCGAGCGCGTGGACCTGCTGGTGGTGGACTTCGCCATGCCGGGCATGAACGGCATCGAGGTCGCGCGCGAGGCGGTGGCGCGGCAACCCGGCCTGCCGGTGCTGTTCATCACCGGCTTCGCCGACCACCGCCGCCTCGCCACCGGCGAACGCCAGGTCATCGACAAGCCCTTTGCCGCCGAAGACCTGCTGCGGGCCGTGCGCGCGGCGCTGGCGCCGGGGCACGGGACGATGCACTGAGCGGGGCTGCGACGCTCGCTCCGGGTCCACTTGCGAGCGTCAGGCGGCGGGGTAGTGCAAGGTGCCGTCGGGCTGGGGGCGGGCGGCGGGCGTGAGTTTCGCCGGGTCCAGGCGGCCGTTCTCCATGATGTGCAGCACGCGTTCGCCTGCGGCCAGCAGGTAGTCGGCGATGATGCGGCGGTGGCAGCGCCACCAGACTGCCTCGGCGCACATCACGGCGACGGTGCGCTGGTGGCCGAGTTCCCGCAGTTCCGCCAGTGCCTCGCCGAAGGCCGGCGTCAGCGCATGGTCGGCGTAGTTGCGGAAGCTGCTGTTCTCCCACCAGGCGTTGGGCGAGGGCGCGCCCTTGCGGCGGCCGCGCAGTCCGCCGAGGCCGGCCATGTGGCGGTAGCCGATGCCGAAGGGCGCCAGCGCCTCCGGCATCGCGTCGCGGTTGAACTGCGGATTGGTGCGTGAGCGCGGCACGGTGCGCACGTCCACCAGTTCGGCCACGCCGGCGCCCTGGAGCAGCGCGACCAGCTGCTCCAGGGCACGGGTGGAATGCCCGATCGTGTAGAACGGCCGGGCGGCGGCCTCACCAGCTGCCGCGCGCGGACTCACCGGGCTGCTGCCCGCGCTCGCGCGCGTGCAGGTCGTCGCGGTGTTCCAGCAGTTCCAGCTTCTGCTCGATCCATGCCTTGTGGCGCCGCTCGTCGGCCAGGTTGCCGCGCACCACCGCCTCGGCCGCGGGGTGGCCGCCAAGCTCGGCCAGCACCTTTTCGTAGGTCTTGTTGGTGACCGCCTCGTTGGCGTTCATCGCCATCAGTATGCCCTTGTCCTCGGCCAGCTGGCCGATCACCACCTTGCCCTTGGTCAGCATCGCCATGAAGTCACCCTTGGTCTTGGGCGTGCCGCCGAGCAGGCGGACCTGCTCCGACAGGTTGGCGGTGTGGCGCTCGTGGTCGCGCATGAAGGTTTCCATGTGCTGGCGGCAGTCGGCCGACTCCAGCCGCTCGATCGCCGCCTGGTAGGCCTCGATGGCGTCGAAGTCGAGCTGGATCAGGTCGTTGAGTTTTTCGCACAGCTGTTCGTTGGTGATCGCCATTGGGGCTGCTCCGTCCGTGGGGTAGGCGCCAGCCATGCTGGGGCGCGGCGGCGGAACGGCGGCTTAGCCATGGCCGGGTCGGGCTGCCGTACAGGATGATTTCAGCCGTGGAACCGATAGGATGCGGCGGTTCCCCAGCGTCCCATGCCATGGCCAAGCGACTCCTGCGTCCCCGGAACCTGTTGATCGCCCTCGCCGCGATCGTCGTCGCCGTGCTGCTCTGGCGCCTGGCCCTTCGCGGCGACGAGGCCCCGGCGCTGGTCACCGCGCCAGTGGTGGTCGGCGACGTCGAGCGCACCGTCCTCGCCACCGGCACGCTGGAGCCGTCGGAGCTGGTCAGCGTCGGTGCGCAGGTGTCGGGACAGGTGGTGCGGCTGGCGGTGGAGCTGGGCGACCGCGTCCAGCGCGGCGACCTGATCGCCGAGATCGACTCGGCGCCGCAACGGAACGCACTGCGCAATGCCGAGGCCAGCCTGGCCGCGGCGCGCGCCGACCAGGCCTCGTTGCGGGCGGAGCTGGCGCAGGCGCGGCTGGCGTTCGAGCGGCAACGGCAGATGCTGGCCGAGGACGCCACCTCGCGCGCCGAGTACGAGGCCGCGGAGGCGCAGGCGAAGACGCTGGAGGCGCGCATCGCCGCCAGCGAGGCACAGATCGCGCAGTCGCAGATCGCCGCCGACACCGCCCGCATCAACCTGGGCTATACCCGCATCACCGCGCCCATGGACGGCACCGTGGTCGCCATCGTCACCCAGGAAGGGCAGACGGTGAACGCCAACCAGGCCGCGCCGACCATCGTCCGCCTGGCCCAGCTGGAAACCATGACCATCAAGGCCGAGATCTCCGAAGCCGACGTCACCCGGGTCGAGCCCGGGCAGCCGGCCTGGTTCACCATCCTCGGCGAACCGGAGCGGCGCCGGGAAGCGGTCCTGCGGAGCATCGAGCCGGCGCCGCAATCCTTCGCCCAGGAAGGCAGCTCCGGCAGCGCCAGCACCAGCGGCACGGCGGTGTACTACAACGGCCTGTTCGACGTGGAGAACAGCGAGGGACGGCTGCGCACCGGCATGACGGCGCAGGTGCAGATCCTGCTCGACCGGGTCGAGGGCGTCCCCACCGTCCCCAGTTCTGCCCTGTCCGGCCCCGGCCGCGACGGCAGCTACACGGTGCAAGTGCGCGCGGAGGACGGGACGCTGGAGGAGCGGCGCGTGCGCGTGGCGCTGGACGACGGCAGCACCAGCGCGGTGCCGGCGGGCCTGCGGCCCGGCGAGCAGGTGGTGATCGGCCGCGCCGGCGCCGGCGAGGAGGCCGCCACCCGCGCGCCGCGCGGCCGGCGCGGGCCGTTCGGGACCTGAGGTGGCGCTGATCGAGCTCAGCGGCGTCTGCCGCGAGTACCTGACCGGCGGCCAGCCGCTGGTGGTGCTGCGCGACGTGGACCTGCGCATCGAAGCCGGCGAGTTCGTCGCCATCATGGGGCCTTCGGGGTCCGGCAAGTCCACGCTGATGAACATCCTCGGCCTGCTGGACCGGCCGAGCCGCGGCAGCTACCGGCTGGACGGGCGCGAGGTGTCGAGCCTGGGACCGGACCAGCTCGCCGCGCTGCGCCGCAACCATTTCGGCTTCATCTTCCAGCGTTACCACCTGCTGCCCGACCTCGACGCGCGCGGCAACGTCGAGGTGCCGGCGGTGTACGCCGGCAGCGACCGCGCCGCGCGCCGCGAGCGTGCGCTCGCGCTGCTGGCCGAGCTCGGCATGGCCGAGCGCAGCGGCCACCGGCCGGGCCAGCTGTCGGGTGGCCAGCAGCAGCGCGTCTCCATCGCCCGCGCGCTGATGAATGGCGGCCGCATCGTGCTGGCCGACGAGCCCACCGGCGCGCTCGACACCCAGAGCGGCGCCGAGGTCATGCGCATCCTCGAGGGCCTGCACGCCGAGGGCCGCACCATCATCATGGTGACGCACGAGCCGGAGGTTGCCGCGCACGCGGGGCGCATCATCGAGATCCGCGACGGCGAGATCCGTTCCGACCGCGCCACCCGTCCCGCGCGCGCCGGCCAGGGCGCGCTGGCGCCGGCGCCGGAGCTGCGCCACGAAAGCGCGCTGGAGGCGCTCTGGGACCGCAGCCGCGAGGCCCTGGCCATGGCGCTGGTGGCGATGAACGCGCACCGCATGCGCACCTTCCTGACCATGCTCGGCATCATCATCGGCATCGCCTCGGTGGTGTCGGTGGTGGCGCTGGGCGAGGGCTCGCGGCAGGCGGTGCTGGCCAACATCAGCCGCATCGGCACCAGCACGCTGGACATCATGCCGGGCCGCGACTTCGGCGACATGCGCTCGGGCGCGGTGCGCACCCTGGTGGCGGCCGACGCCGACGCGCTTGCCACCCAGCCCTACGTCGACAGCGTGACGCCGGTGGTGCAGACCGGCGTGACCCTGCGCCACGGTAACGTCGCCGCCAACGGCCAGGCCACCGGCGTCGGCGAGCAGTACTTCCGCGTGCGCGGCATGGAGCTGGTGGCGGGGCGCTTCTTCAACCGGGCGTCGGTCACGGGGATGGCGCAGGAAGCGGTGATCGACAGCAACACCCGCAATACCCTGTTCAAGGGCGCCGACCCGGTCGGCGGCGTGCTGCTGGTCGGCACGGTGCCCTGCCGCGTGGTCGGGGTGGTGGAGGCCTCGGGCGGCGGCTGGGGCGGCGGCGACAGCCTGTCGGTGTACCTGCCGTACACCACGCTGCAGGCGCGCCTGCTCGGCAGCACCACGCTCCGGACCATCACCGTGCGCATCGCCGACGACACCGAGCCGCAGGCGGCCGCGGAAGCGGTGACGCGGCTGCTGACCCGGCGCCACGGCACCCGCGACTTCTTCATCATGTCCTCGGACGAGATCCGCCAGGCCATCACCTCCACCACCGAGACCATGACCCTGCTGATCTCCGCCATCGCCGTGATCTCGCTGATCGTCGGCGGCATCGGGGTGATGAACATCATGCTGGTCTCGGTCACCGAACGCACCCGCGAGATCGGCGTGCGCATGGCGGTGGGTGCCCGGCAGTCCGACATCCTGCAGCAGTTCCTGATCGAGGCGGTGCTGGTGTGCCTGGCGGGCGGCACCCTGGGCGTGCTGGTGGCGCTGGCGGTCGGCCTCGGCTTCTCGCTGGCGGAGAGCGCCTTCTCGCTGGTGTATTCGACCGGCTCGATCGTGCTCGCCTTCGCCTGCTCGACGCTGATTGGCGTGGTGTTCGGCTACATCCCGGCGCGCAATGCCGCGCGCCTGGCCCCGGTGCTGGCGCTGGCGCGCGAATGAACGGGATCGCGCGCCGGCTTCGGGTGGGACGGGCGGCGGCCACGGCGCTTGGCGTCGTGCTCGCCGCGGGTTGCGCCGGCACCGGCCGCCTGGCCGCGCCGGACGCCTCGCTGCCGGCGGCATACGCGCACGCCGCGCCGGTTGGCGGGGCCGCGGCGGTCGCCGGCCGCGACGGCGCCTGGTGGACCCGCTTCGGCGATCCGGCGCTGGACGCGCTGGTCGCGGACGTGCTGGAACGGAACAACGACCTGGCGGCTGCGGGACTGGTACTGCGCCGCGCGCGGCTGCAGGCGCGCCTGGCCGGTGCCGATCGCTGGCCGCGGCCGAGCGCGGGACTGGACGCGCGGGTCAGCCGCGACGAGGACGGCAGCCGGCGCAGCGGCGGTGCCTCGCTCGGCGTGTCCTGGGAGGCCGACCTGTTCGGCCGGCTGGACGCCGCCGCCGATGCGGCGGCGTGGGAAGCGGAGGCCACGGCCGCCGACCTCGAGGCCACGGCCTTGCTGCTGGTGGCGACCACCATCGAAACCTGGGCCGAGCTGGCGCTGCTCGACCTGCGCATCGCCCTCGGCGAGCAGAGCCTGGCGCACGCGCGGCGCACGCTGGAGCTGGTGGAATCGCAGTACCGCGCCGGCGCCGTATCCGGGCTGGAGCCCGCCGAGGCGCGCCAGAACGTCGCCTCGCAGGCCGCGGCGCAGCGGGCCTTCCTGCAGCAGCGGGTGGCGCTGGAAGGCGCGCTGGCGCTGCTGCTGGGGCAGCCACGGCTGGCGCTGCCACGGCGCCCCGCGCCGCTGGACGCCCTCGCCTTGCCCGCGGTGGAGGCCGGCGTGCCGGCCGAACTGGTGGCGCGTCGTCCGGACCTGCGCGCCGCCGAACTGCGC
>Ga0079224_100007256_pt1 | contig 14836 bp, 10 predicted proteins | sample Stecom2015_FD_80414 | JGI IMG/M metagenome (GOLD analysis project Ga0079224, IMG submission 80414) | Agricultural soil microbial communities from Utah to study Nitrogen management - Steer compost 2015 | ecosystem: Environmental > Terrestrial > Soil > Agricultural land | place: USA: Utah...
AGCGACTCGTCGATGAAGCGCTCGTAGTGCCCGAGGTCGAGGTCGGTCTCGCCGCCGTCGTCGGTGACGAACACCTCTCCGTGCTCGAACGGGTTCATCGTCCCCGGGTCGACGTTGATGTAGGGGTCGAGCTTCTGCATGGTCACGCGCAAGCCGCGTGCCTTGAGGAGCCGACCGAGCGACGACGCGGAGATGCCCTTGCCGAGGGAGCTGGCCACCCCGCCCGTGACGAAGATGTGTTTTGTCACGGGAGCACAGCCTAACCCCGACGCCCCCGGGTGAACGCGGATCGTCGCCGGAGATCACACCGCTCGGCGCGCCGGGCCCCGGTCAGGGCAGGCGACCCCAGCGGTCCAGCGCCCGCAACGGCGGCACCGCGGCGATGACCCGGCTGAACGACACCCTCTCGCTGACCAGGTTCAACAGCGCCACGACGACCAGGACGACCGTCCGGGCGGCCGGCCCGCACGCCACGACGACACCGAGGCCGAGCACTGCGCCGAGCACGTTGGCGCCGGCGTCGCCGAGCATGAGCCGCTCACCGAGGTCGGCCGGCAGCAGCCCCGCGCCGGCGCCGACCGCCAGCGCGACGCCGGCGAGCTCGGGCTCGGCGCCCACGGCCACGACGAGCGCCACGAGCGCGACCAGCGCCACCTTGGTGGTGCGGCCCGGCGCCCGGTCGAACAGGTTGCCGAGGTTGGCGGCCAGCGCCACCAGTGCCCCGTCGGCCAGCAGGCGGCCCACGCCGGCCCCGGGGCGCGCGGCGTGCACCGCCACGACGCCCACGGCGGCGCCACCGAACAGCTTGACCGAACCGGTCGTCAACCGCCCCCGGCCGAGCGCCCGCAGGTGGCCGCGGAAGCCCCCGCTCTCCCCCGCGCCGCCCAGGTCGTCGAGCAGGCCGAGGGCGGCGAAGCCCAGCGCGGCGACCGTCGCCAGCCGTAGGCCGGCCACCGCGGCCGCGTCGGGCTCGGCCCCGGCGGCGAGGGCCACCGCGACCGCCGCGTCGACCGCGACCACGACGAGGGCGACGATCACGCCCGCCGCGGTCGGCACCATCCGACCCCGGACGTTCTCCCGACCGAACACCGGCACGGCGAAGGCGGCCGCCGTCATGGCCCACAGCACGGCGGCCAGGACGGCGCCGGCGACGAAGGCAGCGACGACGACCACGGCCGGCCCCGCCCTCAGCCAGCGGTCGCCGGGCGGGCCTCGGCCCCGGCCCGCCCCGCCCGCCGCTCCCGGAACCGGGCCAGCGCCGCCGGCCAGTCGACGAGCAGCAGCGGGACGGTGACGGCCCACGCCCAGTAGTCGAGGCCCAGCAGGAACCAGGTGCTGACGTGCAGGAAGACAGCGCCCGCCGCGAACCACAACCGGGTCTTCGGCACGAAGACCACGACCGGGTAGGCGAGCTCCAGCCCGAGGATGAACACGCCGGAGGCCCGCGCCACCCAGATGTGCTCGCCGGTCCAGCGGGCGATGCCCTCCCAGCCGCTCGAGCCGATCGCCGGTCCCCACAGGGCGATGTAGCGCATGTTGTCGCCGTAGGCCCACGACGGGCCGGACCGCCGCAGCTTGTGGTAGCCGGCGAAGAAGTAGATCAGCGCCGTCACGACGATGCCCACCCGGATCGGCCAGCCGTAGCGCCGGCGGGGCACGGGGTCACGCCGGTCGACGTCGACCGGCGCGAGCAGGAACGGCGCCGACGCCCACAGCAGCAGGAGGTCGTTGTGCAGGACCTTCCCCCGACTGCCCCGGAGGCCGGCGAGGACGAGGTAGCACACCCAGGCCACGGCGAAGGCCAGGCGGGGGTGGCGCCGCAGGACGGCGGCCAGCGCCGCGAGGCCGCCGACGACCTGCAGCGCGACGAAGACCTCCGCCGAGGGCATGCGGTCGAGGAAGCCGAGGATCGGCACGGGGTCGACCAGGGCCGGCGGCGTCTCGGCCAGCTGGCGGTAGGAGCCGGCCACGATCCGCACCCCGATCAGGGCGGAGAGCGCGGTGTGCACGAACACGAGCCGGGCCGCCGTCTCCGGCCCCCACAGGGCGTCGTCGAACGCTCGGCGGGCCCGGACCGCCCAGCGCGTGGCGCGGCTCATCGTCCCACCTCCGCCGGCTCGCAGCTGTGGAACGGCTCGTGGTCGTGCTTGGTCACCCACTCGCCGTCGACCTCCACCAGGCGGGCGTGGTCACGGGCGATGACCAGCTCGGTCGTGCCCGGCCGGGCGTCGACGACGGCGCCGAGCAACGCCTGGCAGACCTCGTCGCGGCGGGCGCGGCCGGCACCCGGCAGCTCGCTCATCGGCCACTCGGCGTGACGGTAGCCGAGGGGCAGCTCCTCGAGGCTGACGACGTCCCGGTCCCCCTCGGCGTCGACGGCCAGCAGGACCCAGCGGGTCTGGTCGGCGTCCCGGCTCAGGCTGAACAGCCGCCAGCCGGTGAGCGGCCAGAGGTCGAAGCCGACGACGCCCGGCACGAGCAGCAGCACGAGGACGACCGCCACCAGCACGCGGGCCCGGCGCGGGACCTCGTCGTCACCGGTCGGCGCGGGCCCCGGTTCGGCGGGCGCGTCGACGTCGTCGACCGTCACGGGCGGTCACCCCCCGCCGGCGCGGCGGCCCGCGACGTCTCGGTCGCCGGCCGGTCCCGGCCGGGGTCGACCCCGTCCGTCGCCGGGCCGTCCCCGGCGCCCTCCCCCGCCGACTCGCCGCGAGGGGCGACGGCGGGGACCGCCAGGTCCATCGACAGCCACAGCAGGGCTCCGACCACCACGAACATCGTCACACCTCCCACGATGATCCCCGAGTCGTTGACCGCGCTCCCCAGCACCGCGGCGACCACCGCGGCGACGAGGCCGGTCCGCAGCGTGGGGATCGCCGCCCGCAGCTGCGCCATCGGGCGCGACGGGTACCGCACCAGGAACACGACGTAGGCGACCGCGATCGGCACCATCGCCGACCAGAACGAGCTGGTCGTGACCCGCAGGTTGGCCAGCAGCTTGCGCTCCATGATCGACAGCAGCGGGCCGATGCCCTCGTCACCGATCCGCTCGAACAGCCGGCCCAGGTGGGCCCGCTGACCCGGGGGTCGGGCGAGGTCGAGCAGGCCGAAGCCGGTGACCGCCAGCACGGTGAGCACGAGGCCGACCAGCACCGTGCGGAACCGCAGCCGGTAGCCGGTGACCATGGCCGCGAACACGAGGATGGTCGGGGTGAAGGCGATGATGCCGCCGACGTCGGACCCGAAGATCGGCACGCCGATGACCACCAGAACGGCGACGAGCAGCGCCACCGAGGCCGCCTGGCCCCGCCGCCCGGGCCACCGGTGGGCGACGAACGCGGCCAGCAGGCACGCGGCCCCGGCCACCATGCCGAACGAGTAGTTGCTGATGCCGTAGAGCCGCGAGTTTCCGGTCGGCGAGTAGCCGAACGCCGCGCTCAGGCTCAACCGGGAGCCGGTCATGACGTCGAGCACCGGCACGAGCATCACGAAGGCCAGCACGGCGACGAGCGCGGCGCGCGGCCGGCCCCGCCAGCGGGCGACGGCGTCGACCGCCACGGCCACAGCGATCGCGGTCGTGACCACGAAGGCCCAGTAGAAGGTGGCGCCCAGCCGCTCGAGCGGGAAGGCGCGGGCGACGAACGAGAGCGGCAGCACGCACAGGTCGGCGAGCGCCGCGGTCGCGACGACGCGGCGGGTCCGGGCGTCGCCGCCCCGGGCCATCAGCGCGATGGCCAGCGCGCAGATGACGCCGATGACGACGACGACGGCGAGCGTCGTCGGGAACAGCATCTGCTCGCGGAAGCGTGACGCCGCGTTGAGCGTGATCAGCCGGTCGACCCGCTCGTCGAGCGGGTCGTCGGAGGCCAGCACCTCGGCCGGCCGGCCCTCCATCGCCACCGGCCGGGGCACGTCCAGGGTGTCGAGGATCGTGGGCGCCACGTCCACCAGCGTCAGGAAGCCGGAGCGCTGGGTGGACGCCGAGCGCATGTAGCCGGCCGGCGAGCCCGGCCGGGCGAGCGCGGCGACGACGAGGTCGCGGTCGCCGGGCAGGTTGTAGGGCGCCAGCAGGAAGACCGCGTCACGCTCCTCGTCGACCTCATCGAGCAGGCGCGCCACCAGCTCGTCGGCATCCGCCAGCGCCCGCGACCGCAGCTCGGCGTAGCGGGTCGAGTCGACCCGGTTCCGGTACCGCATCGACCGGGCGAGGTCGGAGGCCTCGACGACGACCAGGCCGCCGTCCCGCCCGGCCGGGGCCCGCCACGCGTCACGGAACCGCTCGACCACCTGGTCGACGTCCTGGCGGACGCCGAAGGGGCTGGCGGGGTCGATCTCGATGAGGTCGGCGTCGAGCTCGCCGGCCGGCACGACGCCGTCCCCGGTCACCGCGGCCAGCCCCACCTGCCGCTCGTAGGAGGTGCCGACGCTGTCGGTGCCGTCCGCGTTGCCGATCACCTCGATGCCGAGGCCGGCCTCCAGCAGGGTGTCGGCCAGGAGCCCGAGCCGCGCGTCGTAGGGCTGCCGGGCGTTGCGGCGCTCGAGCGTCGGCCACCCGAGCGCCACGTACTCGCCGTCGGGCTCGACGCCGGTGCGGCGGGCGAAGATGTCCCCGGCCGAGGAGCCGCCGGCCTGCTCGCCCAGCGCCAGCTGTTGGCCGTCGACGACGTTGTCGCCGATCGCCCGGCTGCCCGCGGAGATCGTCAGGTACGCCGCCCCGGGCGTCGAGCGGGGCGAGACGCCCCGGGGCGCCATGTCGGCGAGCGCGGAGCGCTCGAGCAGCGCCTCGATCGTCGGCAGGTCGTGGTCCCGCACCTCGGCCCAGGTCAGCCCGGGCACCGAGATCAGCAGCACCCGCGCCGCGCCGTCCTCGTCCTGCGCCCCGGCGGGCGGGGCGATCCCGAGGAGGGTGCCGACGGCGACGAGCACCGCCGCGACGGCCGCCACCCGGCGGCGCGCCCGTCGGTCGGGTGGTGGGGACGTGCTCACGAGCGGGTCGGCGGCCACGGCACCCGACGAGTGTAGGAGCCCCGGCGCTGCGCCCCCGCCGGTCACGACCCGCCCTCCGACGGCGCGGCCACCGCGGGCACGGACGGGTCCTCGGCCAGCACCCGGAGCATCACCGCCGGGCCCACGACGATGAGCATCGTGAGCGGCACCGCCACCGACGAGTCGTTGGCCACCAGCCCGACCACGGCGAGCACGCCCAGGCCCGCGGCGGCGGCGATCGTCGGCCGGTGGCGCAGGGGCCGTGTCGCCCCCGGGCCCATCCGCCCGGCGGCCACCATGGCGGCGTAGGCACCCGCCGCGGCCAGGGTCGTGGCCACCGTGACCCAACCGGCCAGCTCGGCGCCGCCGAGGCTGGCCTGCCACCGGCGGCCCAGGCTCTTGGTGAGCGTGTCCCACCGGCCCGACAGCACGTGGTCGGCGAAGCGGGCGAGGTGGGTCTCGACCTCGGCGGGCCGGGCGGCGTCGACCAGGGCGAAGACCAGCAGCACGACCAGCGTCCCGGCGACCAGCCCGACCGCCTCGCGCCAGCCGATCGAACGGCCCCACAGGATCAGCGCGCACACCCCGAACGCCGGCACCATCGACAGCACCCCACCGACGTCGGCACCGAGCATCGGCAGCCCCTCGACGACGACCACCACGGCCATCAACGCCACCGCGAGCCGCACGCCCCGCTCGCCCAGGCGGTCGGCCAGGAGGCCGGCGAGCACGATCGTCGCCGACCCGAACAGCGCGAAGGCCAGGTTGCCGACGCCGGTGAAGCGGCCGGCGACGGCCACCGAGTAGCCGAACAGCGTGTTGAGCTGCAGCGGGGCACCGAGCAGCAGGTCGACGCCGATGAGCACGACGATGGTGCCCACCGCCACCAGCGGCCCCGCGCCCGGGCGCCACGCCTCGGCCCGGTCGGCGGCGACCGCGACCGCCCCGGCGACGACGGCGACCACCACGACCTGGGCCGGCAGGGCGGCCCGCACGGCGCCGACCGGGCCGACGAGGAAGCTGGCCGGCACGATGCCCAACGCCCCGTAGACGAGCGGCGGCAGCAGGCGGCGGGCCCTGCGGGGCAGGCGCCGCCGCACCCGCACGGCCAGCGCCAGCACGACGAGCAGTGCGGTGATCCCGGTGATCGCGAGCGGCAGGGTGGCGTCCCGGAACTCGGCGGCCTCGGCGGCCTCGACGAGGTGGGCCGTCCGGTCGGCGACGTCCCGGCCGCCGACCCGGAAGGGCCGGCCCTCCATCTCCGTCGGCACCGGCTCGCCCAACAGGTCGAGGACGGTCGGCGCGACGTCCGCCATCTGCACGTAGCCGTCGCGCCGCGTCGTGGCCGACTGCAGCAGCCCGCCGTCGACGCCCGGCGCCTGCAGCACGGCCAGGCCGAGCGCGGCTGCCGAGGGCGACACCGGCGACAGCACGAGCACCGCGTCCCGCTCGGGGTCGACGCGCTCCAGCAGGGCGCCGAGCAGGACGTCGGCGTCGGCGAGGGCCTGCTCGCGGAGCGCCCGGCGCTGCGGGGCCGACGCCAGGGACCCGTAGGCGGCGACCCGGCTGAGGTCGGAGGCCTCCACGAGGGCCACGACCCGCCCCTCGCGGTCCCACGCCTGGTCGAAGGCGGCGAGCACCTTCGCGGGGTCCAGCCGCCAGCCGAACGCCGCGCCCGGGTCGTCGGCCAGCAGCGACCGGCCGACGGCGCCGTCGGGCACGGTGCCGTCCGACCCCATCAGCGCGGTCGCCGCGCCCCGGGCGTACGCGCCCTCCGGCGGGGGGTCGACGCTGACGAACCCCTCGACGGCGTCCGCGTTGGCCACGACCGCCCGGTGCACGCCGGCCTCGTCGAGGCGGTCGCCGAGCAGCCCGACCTCGGCGCCGAACGCCGAGCTCTCGTTGGCGTCGATCGCGGCGCCGATGCCGAGGTAGGCGATCCCCTCGGGCACCTCGCCGAGCCGGCGGGCGAGGAACTCGCCCGCCGGGAGGCCGCCGTAGGTCTCCTCCGGCTCGACGGCGACCGCGGTGTCGATCGACGGGGCGACGGCCCGGGTGCCGGCGCCGATGGTGAGGTAGGCGTCCGTCGAGGTCGCGCTGCGCCGGCCGATGCGGGTGGTCACGTCCGCGATGGCGCTGCCCTCGACGAGGTCCCGGAGCACCGGCATGTCGGCGCCCTCGACGGTCTCCCAGTCGGTGTAGGGCAGCGAGACGATCAGCACCCGTTCGACGGGGCGGTCGATGCCCTCGGCGGTGCTCGACGCGCAGCCGGTCCCGGCGGCGACCAGGGCGGCCACCAGCGCGAGCAGCAGCGCCGCCGGGCCGCGTCGCGCGGCGGTCACGCCGACACCTCCACGGCGGTGCCCGCCGCCGGCGGCGTCGGGGTGCGCTCGGTGAGCGCGGCGCGCACCCGGGTGAGCCGGTAGCCGGCGACGACCAGCCCGGCCCCGACGAGGCCGATCCCGGCCACCGCGGCGAGGTTCGGCAGCTGGGCCGTCTCGCCGCCGACGAGGGCCCGCCCGGCGGCCCAGGCGGCGAGGCCGACGGCGGCGGACACCGCCGCCACCCGACCGGCGGCGGCGGGCCACAGCGACCCGCCCGTCCGCCGGGCCAGCCCCACCCCCAGCACCGCGGCGCCGGCGGTGTAGGCGGCCGAGTGCCCCAGGCCGAGGACGTAGATCAGCGCGGCGCCGTCGGCCAGCGCCCAGCCCAGCGCCATGACGACCACGCCGCCCGCCGCCGAGGCGACCGACACCACCCCCGGCGTCCGGCTGTCGCCCAGGGCGTAGTACCCCCGGGCCAGCAGCAGGAACGCGCTGTAGGGCAGCAGGCCGATCGCCAGCCCGGCCACGGCGGCGGCGAGCACCTCGCTGCCCTCGGGGCCGGTCTCGCCGAAGGCGACGACCCGCATGCCCGGCAGCGCGAGCGCCATCATACCGGCCGTCACCGGCGCGAGCAGCAGCGCCATGCGCTCGAGCGACCAGCGCAGCGACACCGCCGCCCGCCCGGTTCCGTGCTCGCGCACCTCGGTGACGAGCTCCGGCAGGATCGCCGTGTGGATGGGCTGGGCGAACACGGCGTACGGCGCGAGGAAGATCACCCAGCCGAGCTGGTAGGCGACGACGCCGCCCTCGACACGGCCGCCGAGCACGAGCGCGGCGCCGAGCAGGAGCCCGGCGCCGGTGTGCAGCACGACGCCCCACCCCGAGTGCCGCAGCACGTCGGCCACCCGGCGGTCGCCGCGCGGCCGGCGGGGACGCAGCCGGAACCCGGCCAGGCGGCAGGAGCCGACGAGGACGCCGACGAAGGCCACGACCCCGCCGGTGCCCGCCGCGGCCAGCAGCAGGCGCTCGCCGGCCGACAGGTCGAGGCCGGGGTCGGGCCCGGCCACCACCCGGAACACGGCCAGGCAGGCGACCATCACGACCGTGTTGCCGATCGGGGCCGCCGAGGTGACGGCGAAGCGCCGCAGGGCGTAGAGCACCGCGGTGGCCACGGTGCCGGCGGCGTAGAGGAGCACCTGGGGCACGAAGAACACGAGGAGGTAGGCGACCAGCTCACGCTGGTCGGCCCGCACCGACGCCGGCGCGGCGGCGGTCAGCGCACGGGCCAGCCACGGCGCGCCGACGACGCCCGCCAGCGTGACGACGCCCAGCCCGGCCAGGGCGACGCCGAGCACGCCACCGGCGACCTCCTCCGCGCCCCGCTGGTCACCCCGGTCGAGCAGGTCGACGAACGCGGGGACGAGGACCGCCGACAGCGCCCCCGCGGCCAGCAGCTCGAACAGCACGTTCGACACCGAGTTGGCCTGCTGGAAGGCGTTGCCGAGGTAGCTGACCCCGAGCACGGCGGCCACCACCAGCATCCGCACGAGGCCCAGGGCCCGGGACACGGCGGTGATCACGCCCATCCCGGCCGCGGCGCGGGTGGTGCTCGAGCCCCGGCCGCGCCGCTCCCCTGCCATCCCGGCCCTCACCCCTCGTCCGCCGGCGACGGCAGCAGGCCGTCGACGCCCTCGCCGGTGCCGTAGCGGGCGACGGTGGGCGACCCGGGCGCGGCGTCGACGGTGGCGAGCAGGGTGGCGACGCGGCCGGCGGTGTGGTCGAGGTTGTCGACCGTCGTGATCCGCTCGGCGAGCTCCTCGTCGCCCCGGATGGCCTGGACGAGCTGGGGCTCCTCGGTGGCGTCGACGTCGTCGTCGGTCCGGACCGACGGCTGCGTGGCCACGACCGGCACGGGCCCGTCGGAGGTCAGCTCCTCGAGCACGGGCAGCAGGACCTCGCCGACCGACACCGACGCGCCGGGCCCGTCGACCACGACCACCCGCAGGTTCGAGACCGGCAGGCGCACGACGTCGCCCTCGGCCCCCTCGGGCAGCTCGTACTCGACGAAGCCGGCATCCCGCAGCCGGGCCAGCGCGGGCGGCTCTGCCGGCGCGGTCTGGCCAGCGGCGTCCTCGGGCGGGGCGGTCGCCTCGGGCGCCTCCGTGGCGCCGTAGAGCACGTCGGCCAGCTGGACGGCGAGGTTGCGCCGCAGGCGGTCGGCGTCGTCGGTGCTGAGCTCGAGCGCGGCGGCGAGGTCCTCCACCTCGCCGTCGTCGTCGAGCACCAGGCGGTCCGTCAGCCACCACACGCCGAGCACCTGGGCGTCGGCCTGGGTGAGCATGCGGAGCACCTCGTCGACCCAGCGCTCCTCGACGCCCTGGGTCGACACCACCAGGACCGGCTCGCCCTCGAGGAGGCCGTCGTAGAGGCGCTCGCCCAGCAGTTCGGCGAGCTGGTCGCGCTCGCTCTCGAACATGTCGAGGCGCGCCTGCTGCTGCCGGTTGCGCTCCTCGGCGGCGTCCAGGTCGCGCTCGAGGCCGTCGAGCTGGCTCTTCAGGCCGTCGATGGTCGCCTCGTCGAGGAAGGTGGTGCCGAGGACGAGGCCGATGCCCAGCGCGAGCAGGACCGCCGTCAGCGAGACGATGTGGAAGCGGAAGTTGATCATCAGCCGGAGATGAGCGAGCGCCAGAAGGCGCGCAGGACCAGCCGGACCGGCTCCGAGAGCATGAGCGCCACGGCCAGCGTGAAGACGGCCGCCAGGATCATCCACACGAGGTCGATCGTGCGAACCGAGCTGCGGTAGAGCCTGCTCACGCCCTTCGCGTCGACCAGCGTGTCGCCCACCTTCATCCGCACGAGGAACGTCGAGGCCATGCCGGCCCGGCCCTTGTCGAGGAACTCGACCATGCTGCTGTGGGTGCCGACGGCGACGATCAGCTCGGCGCCCTTCTGGTGGGCCAGCAGCATGGCGACGTCCTCGCTGGTGCCCGGGGCCGAGAAGATCGTGTAGGGCAGGCCGAGGCGCTCCAGCCGCTCGGCGCCGGGGGCCCGGCCGTCGGTGTAGCCGTGCACGATCAGCTGGGCGCCGCACCGCAGCGCGCCCTCGGACACCGAGTCGAAGTCCCCGATGATGATGTCGGGGACGACCCCGAGCTCGAGCAGGGCGTCCGCACCCCCGTCGACGCCGATGACGACCGGCTTCTCGCCCCGCAGGTAGCCGGACTGCTGCAGGAGCGCGAGGTCGTCCTTGTAGTCGATGCCCCGCACCACGATGAGCACGTGGCGACCGGCGATCTCGCAGCGCACCTCGGGCATCTCGAGGTCGCCGGTGAGGACGTCGATCTCCTTGCGGACGTACTCGACGGTGTTCTCGGCGAACTGCTCGAGGGCCGGCCCGAGGTTGGCCCGGGCGTCCTCCATGGCCCGTTCGATCGACTCGGCCGTCTGGCGCACGCCCCGGGCCACCTCCTCGCCGTCGACCAGGACCCGGTCGCCGTCCACTGTGACGACGGCGCCCTCCGCCACCCGGTCCATCAGCTCCGGCCCCAGGTGGTCGACGAGCGGGATGCCCGCCTGGCTGAGCAGCAGCGGGCCGAGGTTGGGGTAGCGACCGCTGATCGAGGGGGCGGCGTTGAGCACGGCCGCGGGGGCGGCGTCGACCAGCGTCTCGGCCGCGACGCGGTCGAGGTCCTCGTGGTCGATGACCGCGACGTCGCCAGGTCGCAGGCGCTTGACGAGACGCTTGGTGCGCCGGTCGACGCGCGCCACGCCCCGGACGGTCTCGGGGGGCGCGCCCGTCCGGCGGCGGCCGCGCTCGAGTCGCCGCAGCCCGGCCCACCGCCGCCGGGCCGGGCGGGCCCCCGCGCCGGGCCCGCCCCCGTCGCCGCCGTCGGGGGCGGCCGGCGGGGGTGGGGCGTCGGCGGGTTCGGCCGGCGGCGCCACTCAGCGGCCCCGTTCCCCGGCGGCGGTCGCCAGCAGCTCGGCGGCGTGGCGGCGGGCGGCGTCGCTGTCCGGTTGCCCCGACAGCATGCGGGACAGCTCGACGACCCGCTCGTCGTGGTCGAGCACGGCGGCCTCCGACACGGTCGTCGCGTCATCGGTGTGCTTGGCCACCCGCACCTGCGCGTCGGCGTAGGCGGCGACCTGCGGCAGGTGGGTGACGACGAGGACCTGGTGGTGGCGGCCCAGACGGGCCAGCGCCCGGCCCACGGCCACGGCGGCCTGGCCGCCGATGCCGGCGTCGACCTCGTCGAAGACGAGGGTGGGGGGCGCCTCGGTGAGCACGAGGCGCAGGGCGAGCATGGTGCGGGCCAGCTCGCCGCCCGAGGCGACCTTGGCCAGCGGCAGCGGCGGCGCGCCCGGGTTGGCGGCCAGGAGGATCTCGACGTCGTCGCCCGGGTCCTCGCCCCGCACCTCGATCTCGACCCGCGCCCTGGGCATGGCCAGCTCGGCCAGGTTCTCCTGGATGCGGGCGGCCAGCTGCGGAGCGGCGGCCCGGCGGGCGGCGGCCACCTCGGCGGCCGCCGCGGCCTCCTCGGCCCGGGCCTGCGCCAGCTCGGCGTCGAGCTCGGCGGCCCGCTTGTCGTAGCCCTCCAGCTCAGCCAGTCGGGCCCGCAGGCGCTCGCCCTCGGCGATGACGTCGGCCAGCGTCTCGCCGTACTTGCGACGCAGCTCGCGCAGCAGGTGCCGGCGCTCCCGGACCGCCTCCAGGCGCTCGGGGTCGTCCTCGATGGCCTCGCCGACGCCGCGGATCTCCGCCGCGATGTCGGCCACCTCGGCCGCGACGGCTCGCAGCCGCTCCTCGACCGCGGCGAACGGTCGCCGGCCGGCCACCGCGGCCAGCGCGACGCCGAGCGCGTCGCCGGCCGACGCGGCCTCGTCGAGCGCCGCGGCGCCGTCACCGCTGAGCGCGGTGACCGCGGCGGCCGCCGCCTCGCGGTGGGCGGCGGCGTCTGCCAGCGCGTCCTCCTCGGCCTCCAGCCGCTCGTCCTCGTCGGGCCCGTCGATGGCCGCGGCGTCGATCTCGTCGACCTGGTAGCGCAGCAGGTCGATCTCCCGGGCCCGCGTCCGCTCGTCGCCACCCAGGCGATCGAGCTCCTCCAGCAGGTCGCGCACCGCCACCCGGGCCGCCCGCAGCCGGGCCAGGTCGATGCCTGCGAAGCGGTCGAGGGCCTCCCGCTGGGCGGCCGGGAGCAGCAGCGACTGGTGGGCGTGCTGGCCGTGGAGGTCGACCAGCCGGGCGCCGATCGTGGCCAGCTCGGAGACCGTGGCCAGGCGGCCGTCGACGTAGGCCCGGCTGCGGCCCGAGCGGGGGATGGCCCGGGCCAGCACGACCTCCTCGGGCAGGTCGCCGTCGGTCCCGGGCGGGCGCACGAAGCGGCCCTCGACCCAGGCCTCCTCGGCGCCGGCCCGCACGAGCATCGGGTCGGCGCGACCGCCGACGAGGAGCTCGATGGCGTCGACGACCATCGTCTTGCCCGCGCCGGTCTCGCCGGTGACGACGGTCATGCCCTCGCCGAGCAGCAGCCGGAGCTCGGCGATGACCCCCAGGTCGCGGACCGCCAGCTCTACCAGCACCGGTGCCTCCCCGTCTCCGTCATCGGTCGCTCAGGCCGAACTTCGTCTTCAGGATGCGCAGGAAGTTGCGCGGTCCGAACGTCACGAAACGGGCGGTGACCGGGGCGGCCGTGCAGGTGACGGCGTCGCCGTTGCGCAGCGTCCCCAGGTTGGTGCCGTCGACCGACAGCGTCGCCGGCCGGTCACCCAGCACCTCCAGCCGCACGCGGGCGTCGGGTGCGAGCACCAGCGACCGGTCGAACAGCATGTGCGGCGAGACAGGGGTCATCAGCAGGCAGCGATGCGTCGGCTCGACGATCGGCCCCCGGGCCGAGAAGGCGTAGGCCGTCGACCCCGTCGGGGTGGCGACGATCAGGCCGTCCGCAGCGTAGGTGGTGAAGGGTTCCCCGTCGATGCGGACGGCCAGGCGCACGGTGTGCCCCATCGGCGTCTTCTCGAGCACCGCCTCGTTGAGCGCCAGCCACATCCCGTCGTCGGAGGTTCGTGACGGCCCCTCGCCCACCTCGACGCCCTCGGCGAGGGGCCGGGCGCTCTCGACGGTGACCCCGAGCAGCATGCGCTCCTCGAGGTCGTAGGAGCCGGCGAGGAAGCGCTTGAGCGCCATGCGCAGTCCCGGTGGCTCGACCTCGCTGAGGTAGCCGAGCTGTCCGACGTTGACCCCGACGACCGGCACCCGCTCCCCCGCCACCAGGTCGACGGTGCGCAGCATGGTGCCGTCCCCGCCGAGGCTGAGCGCCAGGTCCAGCCCCCGGGCGAAGGTCGCCTCGGGCGCGCCGAGGTCGGGCAGCCCGGCCAGCGCGGCGTCCCGCAGCGGCAGGCGCACCTCGTGGCCCCGCGCGCGCAGCCACGCCGCGGCGTCGCGGGCCAGCTCGACGGCCAGCTCGCGCTCGTGGTGCAGGATGACGCCGACGGTCGCCACGGCGCCGCCTCACGACCGCCGGGCCGCCGCCTCGGCGACGACGGCGGCGAGGTCGGGCGGCGACGGCGGCGCGCCGGCGCCGGTGCGAGCGTGCAGCAGGAACTCCACGTTGCCGTCGGCGCCGGTGATCGGGGACACCATCGCACCCATGATGGCTGCTCCGCACGCCTCCGTCGCGCGCACCACCTCCTCCAGCACCCGCCGCCACACCGCGGGGTCGCGGATCACGCCCCGCCCCCGCGACGCCTCGGCCCGCCCGGCCTCGAACTGCGGCTTGACGAGCAGGACCATGTCGGCCTCCGGCGCGGCCAGGCCGACGAGGTTGGGCAGGACGGTCCGCAGCGAGATGAACGAGAGGTCGGTGACGACGAGCGGGAACGGCTCGCCCAGGTCGCCGGGGGCGAGGTCGCGCACGTTGCACCGCTCGCGGACCTCGACCCGGGGGTCGGCCCGCAGGCGTTCGTGGAGCTGCCCGTAGCCGACGTCGACGGCGACGACCTGCGCCGCGCCCCGCTGCAGCAGGCAGTCGGTGAACCCGCCCGTCGAGGCGCCGGCGTCGAGGGCCCGGCGGCCGGTGGCGTCGACGTCGAACCGCTCGAGCGCGGCGTCGAGCTTCTCCCCGGCGCGCGACACGAAGCGGGGCGGGCCACCCCGGGTCCGGACGGCCTCGTGGGGGGCGACGAGGCGGGCGGGCTTGAGCGCGGGTGCGCCGTCGACCGTGACGAGGCCGGCGGCGATGAGCTCGCGGGCACGCTGGCGGCTGGCGGCGAGGCCCCGACGCACGAGCTCCACGTCGAGGCGGCGGCGGACGGGCGGCGTCGTCGTCCTCCGCGTCAGCCGGGCGGGGCGCTGCCGGCGCCCGCACCACCCGACGTCCCCGACGACCCGCCGGCGCCGCCCTTCGTGGCGGCGGACCGCCTGGTCGCCGCCTTGCGCGTCGACGCCTTCCCGGTCGCGGCCTTCCCGGCAGGCGCCTTGGCGGCGGGGGCCCTCTTCGCGGTGGCCTTCTTCGCCGCCGCCTTCTTCGCCG
>Ga0079224_100007257_pt1 | contig 14836 bp, 16 predicted proteins | sample Stecom2015_FD_80414 | JGI IMG/M metagenome (GOLD analysis project Ga0079224, IMG submission 80414) | Agricultural soil microbial communities from Utah to study Nitrogen management - Steer compost 2015 | ecosystem: Environmental > Terrestrial > Soil > Agricultural land | place: USA: Utah...
TGCAGCGGGAGCGGGACTTCGAAAGCTACCAGGACGACTCCCATTTCTACGAGCGGCGCCCCAGCCTTTGGGTCGAGCCGCTGGGGGATTGGGGGCCAGGCGCTGTCGAGCTGGTGGAGATCCCGACAGACCACAGCGACATGGACAATATCGCCGCCTTCTGGGTCCCGGAAACAGCGACTGAGGCTGGCACCCGCCTCCCGTTCAGCTATCGCCTCCACTGGCTCTCCACCGAGCCCTATCCGGCCAAAGCAGTCGCACGGGTGGTAAGCACACGTGTCGGGCCGGCCGGGGTTCCTGGGAACCGGGTAGAAAATGGCCGTAAGTTCGTGGTGGATTTCGAAGGCGGCCCTCTGGAAGAGCTGATGCGAAGCGAACCGGTAGAACCGGTCATTTCAGCCCCCTCGGGCACGATTCAGGGTCCCTATGCCATCCAGGTAGTAGGCACCAACCGGTGGCGCGCGGTATTTGATCTCGTGGAGGTGGAAGCGGATGTGGTCGACCTTCGTCTCTACCTTCGCTTGGGCGATACCACCTTGAGCGAGACCTGGCTGTACCAATATCTGCCAAACCTGGATTAGCTTAGGCAGGCAAGAGCGCTTTGGCGCAAGATCGTTTTGGCCTTGTTCAGGGGATGTCAGAGATGACGCCTTTGCGGGCCCGTAGCCGCTCGGCCGCGGTCAGCTTCTCTGAAAGGGCCGCGACCGCTTCTCCAGCCTCTGGAACGCCCGCCTGCTCCGCGCGCAAGGCCCACATCGTTGCCGTCACCCAATCTGGCTCTGGGCGCTTGTACTCGAGCAAGCCGCGATTCAGGGCGGCTTGCTCAACGCCCGCTGTGAAAGCCAGTTCATAAAGACGAGCTGCGTCATCCAGTTCGGCGGCAATTCCCTGACCGTTCTCCAATATTACGGCCAGATTGAAAGCCGCACCCCCAGAGCCGCTTTCTGCAGCCGCCCTGTACCAGCGCACTGCCGTTGCCGGGTCTTCGGGGTAAAGCAAACGCGCCAGGGAGAACTGCGCGCTAACATGCCCCTGCTTTGCCGCCACCCCGTACCACTCGCGCGCAGTTTCCCGGAGTTCCTCTTCTTCTGCGCGCTCCAACAGTAATGCCAGGCGATACTGAGATTCCGGGTCCCCGCGTTCGGCCAGTTCTTTATACCAGCCAACACCAATGCGCTCGCTCCAGGGTAGCTCAGCCCAGGCCGGATCCTGGGCCTGTACCGAAGAACCAGCTGCAACGAGAAGCACCAAAAGCATTAACGGGAACATCGGGAGACGTGTCATCGATACTATCGGATCGGGCCGCGAGAATGCCCTGAGATCTTTGAGAATCAGTTCCAATCTCGAAGTAGGGTGCGCCGCACGACAATCTCTGCGACGCGGATGGCATCGGCAAGATCCTGTGGTAACGGCACTTGCCCTTGCTCGAGCGTATCTCGTATTCGGCGATCGAGGGCCAGGGCGAGATCAGCAGCATACTCCGCTACTTCGTCAAGAGTCTGTAGATCCTCGACCCGATCGAGACAGGCCGCAACGATTGTGCCAGGCGCCGAGGCAGCAGCCGTAAGAGATTCTGCGGTTCCCGCTGCCACGGCCGCCCAAGCCCGCGCACGGCGTTCGACCAGAACAGGGTCCAGCCGATGTAGCGCGATGTCCAGGGGATCGAGACAGGAGTAGGCAAGAGCTTCGCGCCCTTGCGCGGTCAATGCGAAGACCTCCTCTGGGGAGGTGGACACCAACCCGTCCCGCAGCAGCAAATCCAAGGCTTCTTCAATCCTGACCCGGTCTCTCTGGCGCAGTGGTCGGTCCAGTGCTCCATCCACGAGGCCAGCGTGCCGCTTTTCCCCTACCAGGGCCTTCCGCTCTGCCGGCCCCCGCTCGTCCAGTGCACTCAGAAGTGCCAATTTAAGATCCCTGTAGGTCAGGCGAGCAGCCGATCGCTTCACAGACTCCTCCTCAGTCATCTGGCAGCTGACAACCCGCAGCTTCGTGACCAGGCTAGCGCAGCGGCTCCAAAATGGAGACGTAGTTGGCTACGGCAGCGCCGCCCATATTGAAAATCCCGGCCAACTTGGGATTGGCGAGTTGCATATCTCCCGCCGTGCCCGTGAGTTGCATCGACGCCATGACGTGCATCGAGACCCCAGTGGCACCGATGGGATGTCCCTTGGATTTCAGGCCGCCAGACGGGTTGACCGGCAATGTGCCATCCTTCTGCGTCCATCCTTCCAGCGCGGCCCTGGCGCCCTCCCCCCTGGAAGCAAGCCCCATGGCTTCATACTCGATCAGCTCCGCGATCGTGAAGCAATCATGAGTCTCCACGAACGACAGATCCTTCAATCCGAGGTTCGCATGAGAAAGAGCCTGCTTCCAGGCCACCTCACAGCCGTCGAAACTCAGGATGTCCCGTTTGGAGATCGGAAGGTAGTCGTTCACATGAACCGCGGCACGGAAGGCAACTGCCTTCTGCATTGACAAGGCTGTCTCCACGTCAGTCAACACCAGCGCCGCAGCCCCATCAGAAACAAGCGAGCAGTCGGTGCGCTTCAAAGGCCCGGCAACGTAGGGATTCTTTTCTGAAGCGGTGCGGCAGAACTCCACGCCCAGATCCTTGCGCATCTGCGCCAAGGGATTGAGTGCGCCGTTCTTGTGGTTCTTCGCGGCAATAGCTGCGAGAGCGTCGGATTGATCGCCGTAGCGCTGGAAATACTGCGCCGCGATTTGACCGAACACTCCGGCGAAACCCCCGGCGATATCGCCTTCTTCCTTCACGTAGGAAGCTTTCAGCAGGTTAGCGCCGATCTCGGGTCCCGGCACTCCGGTCATCTTTTCCACGCCCACCACGAGAACAAAGCGACCTTGGCGGGCGGCGATGGTTTTCAAGCCCTGATGAATGGCTGCAGAGCCCGTGGCACAGGCGTTTTCCACCCGTGTTGCCGGCTTGAAACGAAAGGCACCCTCAGCCTGCAGAACGAGGGATGCGGGGAATCCCTGCGCCGAAAAACCCTCGCCAAAGGTCCCGAGCACAATCTCGTCGATTTCCGACGCATCGAGCCCCGCGTCCGCAACCGCCTGGGTCGCAACTTTAGAGATCAGGGACTCTACATCCTCGTTCTCGTGCTTTCCGAAGGGCGTGTGAGCCCAGCCTACGATACAGGCGGTCATCTTCTCTTCTCCATGTAGCGGTCACTCCAAGCATATAGAGAGCGGGGTGATGGCGCACCAGCATTGGGCACAAAGAGCGAGCGACATTGCGGCCTCATTCGCATGATCTGCACCTGAAGCAGTTCAGTTCGGAAGGCACACAATCTAAGTTGAGGAGTCGCAGAAGCTTACGTGGGGTGGCTACCGATGACCAATGCCAACGAGGAGATGCGAGACAAGGCGCTGCATGCGCCGGCGACGCTTCGCAATCGTGAACCTATTCTGAGCGTGCTGCAGAAGGTCTTGCCGACGCAGGGGCTGCTGCTGGAAGTGGCCGCCGGGACAGGCGAGCACGCCGCCTTCTTCTCCCAAGCCTTTCCTCGCTTGCGTTGGCAAGCGAGCGATCCCGATCCAGGGGCGCGCGAATCCATTGCTGCCCACGCGGCAAAAGCAGGGCTCAATCTGCCTCCGCCTCTGGATCTGAACGTGTCAGAACTTGGCTGGGAACAAGCGATCGCATCGCCGCTCGACGCCATCCTGGCGATCAACCTCATCCATATCTCGCCCTGGCAAGCGACCCTTGGGCTCCTTGAGGGCTCCCAAGCACTTCTACGGACCGGCGCGCCGCTGGTTCTCTACGGTCCCTACCGCCGCCGCGACGTCCCGACCGCTCCCAGCAATGAAGCCTTCGATCAAAGCCTGAAGGCGCGCGACCCCCGCTGGGGCCTGCGGCTTCTGGAAGAGGTGGCACGAGAAGCGGAGTTGCGTGACCTTATGCTCGAGAAAGTGGTCGAAATGCCGGCCAATAACCTGACTGTCGTGTTTCGGCGTAGTTGAGCTGCCACGCGCCAACCATTAACCGCGGGCGTAGGGATTGTCCGACTTCTTCAAATGCAAGCGAATGGGCGTTCCCGGCAGGTCGAAATCTTCACGCAGCGCGTTCTCCAAATAGCGCAGATAGGCGCTCGGCAACTCATCCGGATGGGAGCAGGAGATTGCGAAAGTCGGGGGGCGGCTCCGTGCCTGCGTGATGTACTTGAGGCGAATGCGACGCCCGCCTGGAGCCGGAGGTGGGTGGGCGGCGATCACTTGCTGCAGCCAGCGATTGAGCATCCCTGTCGACAGGCGCTTGTTCCAGACCTCATAGGCCCTGAATACCGCCTTCATCAGGCGTTCGGTACCGCGTCCTTGAAGTGCCGATAGGGTAACAATGGGTATGCCACGAGTTTGCGGCAGTGAGCGGAGCAGCCGATCTTCCACTGCCTTCAAGGCCATCGCCCGGTTTTCCACCAGATCCCACTTGTTGATGGCAATGACCAGCGCGCGGCCCTCTTCCACTACCTTGCGCGCAATTGTGAGATCCTGCCTTTCCAGCCCCAGCTCGGCATCCAGTACCAGGACCACCACCTGGGCGAAATCGATCGCGTTTTTCGTGTCCGCGGCGGAGAGGCGTTCAACGCGGTCTTCGACGCGTGCCTGACGGCGCAGGCCTGCTGTATCCACCAGACGCAGAGGGCGGCCAGCAAACTCCCAATCGATCGCAATGGCGTCACGGGTGATACCGGCTTCCGGCCCTGTCAGCAGACGGTCCTGGCCGATCAAGCTGTTGACGAGAGTCGACTTGCCCACGTTCGGTCGCCCGACAATGGCCAATTGCAGCGGCCCCTTAGGCTCCTCCTCGACTTCCTCCGCCTCCTCGGAAGTTGAGAACTCCGTCGGCTCTTCTCGATCAAACGTCGCCTGCTCTTCCACTTGAACGAGGGGCTGCAGAAAATCGTAGAGTTCGTCCAGCCCCAGTCCGTGCTCGGCGGAAAGGGCTATGGGGTCACCGAGGCCGAGCGCGTAGGCCTCAAGTCGCCCAGCCTCACCAGCTTTTCCCTCACATTTGTTTGCAGCAAGCAGCACGGGCTTCTGGGATCGACGCAGTTGGTCGGCAAAATGCGCATCCAGTGGTGTGACGCCGGCGCGCGCGTCGATCAGCATCAATACCGCATCGGCCTCCTCTACCGCGCGTTCCGTCTGGCGGCGCATCCGCGCCTCCAGGCTATCGTCGGTAACATCTTCAAGACCTGCGGTATCGATCACCCGAAAGCTCAGGTCGAAAAGGCGCCCCTCTCCATCCTGTCGGTCGCGGGTAACACCCGGCTGATCGTCGACAAGCGCCTTTCTGCGTCCAACCAGCCTGTTGAAGAGCGTCGACTTGCCGACATTTGGCCGCCCCACCAGCGCAAGGGTAAAGGTGGTGCGGTCTCGGTTCTGTTCACGAGGGGAAAGTTCTCTCACCGCAGTGCCAAAAGCTGGCCGCCGTCCGTGATCAGCAGAAGCGTCCCATCAACGACGGCAGGCTGAATCAGAACCGGGCCCGTTATGGATTGGCTGTGAAGAATCGAGCCATCTTCCGGGGAAGCGAGGACGAGCTGTCCCAAGCTATTTGCCAGAATTAATTGGCCACCTGCCAGCACCGGGCCCGCCCAGACGACAGGGCCCTCCCGATCCTCCTGATCGCGGTACCGCTGCAGGGGTGAAACCCATCGAATGCTGCCATTCTCGCGGCTGAGAGCCACCAACTGCGCATCCTGGGTAACTACGTAGATGGTGTTGCCTGCTACCCAAGGCGTCTGAGTTCCACCGACCGCGGCTTCCCAACGAGGCATGCCTGTGCGCTGATCGATGGCGAGCATGAGGTTGGAGTTGGAGATGGCTACCACGAGGCCTTCATCGATCACCGGATGGCCGCGCACCTGCGCGATATTCGCGGTCTGCTCCAAGCGACGCACGCCGGCCAGGGAGTCTTCCCACAGCACCTGGCCATTGTCAGCCAGAAGCGCGACGACCTCGCCTGAACTGAAGGCACCCACGACAGTGCTCTCTGTCGCCGCCGGACTGGCGCCCCCCAGCAAGCTGGCGATCTCGGCGAGGCCATAATGCGTCCAAAGTTCGTCCCCATTTTCCGCATCCACCGCTACCAGCACGTTTTCTGTCGTCGACGCGAAAACCCGCCCGTTGGCAAAGGTGGGGCCACTGCGCAGCGGCGCGCCCAGATCGGTCTGCCACTGTATCTGGCCGTCCGCTGCCCCAAGAGCGTAAAGTCCGCCATAGCCGGTGGTCACATAAACGCGGCCGTCGCCCGTGGAAACGCCACCGCCAAAATACTCTTCTCGACTGCTGCGGTCTTGTCCCAGATCGCGGGACCACAGCCGCCGCCCACTAGCCAAGTCGAAGGCGCTCACCCGCCGCCGAGCGTCCATCGCGAAAACACGCCCATCCGCCGAGACCGGCTGAGCAAGCAGACGGCGATTGTCGCGGCTGCCTTCGCCTACACTTGCGCTCCACGCCTGACGAAGCGGCGTATCGAGGGAAAGATGGCGCAGCGAATGGGCGGCATCGCCTCCAGGTTGGGGCCACTCGGTGTTGCGGATGGGCGGTGAGATGGAGACTGGCTCCGCTGCGGCTTCTGCGTTCACCTCAAGACCGCTGTCGCCGATCAGGACAGCAATCCTTTCTCCCGGGAGGGGCTCTTCATCCCCTCCTCCGAACCAGCCATTGAAGGCACCGCATCCGGTCAGCAGCATCATGCTGGCGAGAAGAGCTCCGGCAGGTAGAAGGCGCATCGTTTTCATTCGTCCAGAGTTCCAACCATTTCGCCCGCTCGCTGGCGCGTCCCGGCAGGCGCCTCGATGTCGGCCTGCAGGCCCTCCAGACGCGAGCGTGCGGCATCCAGATCCTCTCGCGCAAGCGCGGCCACGGCGGAAAGTTCGAGCGCGAGCGCTCGGTAAGGTCGACCCGCTTCAGTCAGAGGTTCGAGCATAGCCTCGCCCTCTTCAACCTCGCCCTGGTCAATTCGGAAACTTGCCGCCGCCAGGATCGCAGCATCCCGATAGGCCTGCGGGGCGCTTCCCTCTGCGACGCTGCCCCAGGTCTCAAGCGCCAGCTGAGCGTTCCCATCTTCCGCTGCGAGTCGTGCGAGTTCGAAAGCAGCCAGCAGTCCATACGCCTTGTCGTCGGGATCGGCCATCTGAGCAAAGCGCTGTAAAGCCTGCGCCCGCTCACCCGCTTCCAGTTGTGCTTCAGCGATCGCATAGCGCTCTGCGGCGGCCACGCGCTGCCGCTGCTCATAGGCTTGCCATGCCTGAAACCCCGCCACCCCAAGGATAACGGCCGCCACCGCTCCAATAATCAGAACCCGGTATTTTCGCCATGTCGCGAGGAGTTGATCGCGCCGGACCTCCTCATCGATCTCTCTGAAAAAATCGCTCACACAGGGTCCCCCGAGCTGCTGCGGCAGCCGCGCTGGCCGCATCGCCTAAGCATATATCCAGCATCCCCAGACGCCAGTGGCGCCGAGACAATTTCAGTTCGCTCAGGGCGCGTAGCATAGCCTGAGGAACCGCTCAAGGTAAGGCGGGTGCGCCACTTGCTGTCGGCACTCTGGACGCGCCTTAGCATTTCGGGGAGACTGACCGGAAAGCGTGTTGCGCCACAGACCGTGGAGGAGACTGCATGGCGGGGGTAGTCCGGCTAGAGGAATTCCGCGTGCGACGGCGTCGGCGCCCGGCTGTTGTTTACTTCTCCCGCCAAGAACTGGATCAGTTGCTCTCCCTGTACAGTCGCCGGGTGGCAACCGGAGAATGGCGCGACTACGCGATCGACCACGCAGCCGGCTGCGCCTTCTTTTCCGTCTTCCGGCATTCCTATGACCGGCCACTTTTCTCGATCGCGAAACGCCTGCGCTCTGACGGCAAGAGCACGGAGTTCCTTCTGCTGGCGGGCCATCGCCAAATCGCCTCAGACGGCAAGCTTCCCAGCCTGTTGAAGCGCTTCGAAAAGAAGATCAAGATCGTTTCCTGACGCGCTAGGCCATCAGTTGCCGAAGCCGTCGTAGATCACTCGGTCTCCAACCCTGATCCCCAGCCGCTCCGCCGTACCGCCCGCAAGTTCCAGTACCGCGCGAACGGGGCGGCCGGAATTGATGGCCCGCTCCGAATGGGGGGCCGTGCGCGCGGCGATCCGCGCAATCCGCCCTCGCCTGTCGATGAACAGCATGTCGAGGGGTATCAGGGTGTTTTTCATCCACATCGAGCGGAAATCCTCGTGATCGTAAAGGAAGAGCATTCCCGCGTCCTGCGCTAGCGCCTCTCGGAACATGAGGCCGCGTGCTCGTTGCTCATCGGTCAAGGCCAGCTCGACGGTAAAGGTATGGACCTCTCCCGCCCTCGTCTCTATCGCGAGTTCCGCCGTCTCCAGCTCTTGCGCGGCAACCGGCAGCGCGAACAGGAACAGAAAGATGCATAGCAACTGCCGCATCAAGCCTTCTCCGCACGATAACTGGCTGCCAGATCCACATAGTTCTGCACGCTGTGGGCAAAACCCTCCAGATCCTGAGGTCGCAAATCGCGCAAGTGGCTCGCCGGATTGCCTCCCCAGAGCTCGCCCTTGGGCACCCTCTTCCTCGGCGTAACGAGTGCGCCAGCCGCAACCATTGCGCCGCTTTCCACCACCGCGAGGTCCATCACCACCGAACGCATGCCGATAAAGGCGCCATCCTCCACCGTGCAGGCATGGAGGAGCGCCAGATGCCCGACCGTGATGTTGTCGCCGATCAAGCAGGGCATGCCGCCGCCCGTCTCTCGATAATCGCCTTCCGGATCATGGTTCGAGTGCACGACCGTGCCATCCTGAATATTGGTGTTGCGGCCGATACGGATCCTGTTGCTATCGCCGCGCAGCACGCAGCCGTACCAGATAGAGCTACCAGCGCCGATCTCCACATCCCCAATAATGACCGCATTCTCAGCCACAAAGGCATCGGGATGAATTTTGGGGGTAATTCCACGATAGCTGCGGATGATCGCCATACCGGAGGCTCTCCTTCAAATGGAGTTCTGATTGATGGGCAGGCTCAAGCTTAATGAAACTACTCAGCGAGCTCTAGTTTTCCGGCCGAATGCCGCGCTAGCAGCGACCGGCGCGCCGCACAAAATGCTGCTCAACGAAAGCGACCCCCGAAAGCGGGGGTCGCTGGAGCCATTCGGCCCGTTTGTATCCTCCAAGGGCGCTGGCCGTCCCGTCGGACTTGGGCTAGCCGTGCGAGAAGCTTGTGCCACATAAAGCACCAGCAGCGCAACTATTGATCGATCTTTGGGAAAGATCCCACAGAAAATTCCCCCGGCGGCCTTGCCGGGGGAAGTTGGGGAAGTGGAATAGGCGGGGAAGATCCTGCAGTAACGCGAGGAGTGGCCGACTAGGCCGGTCGTCAGGACTCCACCGCCGCTGCCGGCTGAGCAGCATCCACAGTTAAGCTGAGACCTGCACCAACGTCCTTGCGCCAGATCAATGAGCGATCAACTTTTGTTTCGCCCCCGCGGCCCGCATTGGGTATAGTTGGTCCTGCCGAAGATGGAGTGCCGACACACGTCGACTTCCGGGAGGTTCCTATGAAGGTGAAACGATCAACCCCGGGCCGTGTTTTCCCCAATAGCCTTCGCAGCACCGCGCTGCAGCGGCGAAATCTCGCCAACATCGGGCTGCTGACTGGCATCGTGACAATCGGGGTAGTGGCCCTTGGCCTCTGGGTCCGGATGGTCCTGCTGTAGGCTGACTTTTCCACCAAAGCGGCAGTTGCCGCCCTAGTGGTCTTCCAGCTTCTCCTGTTCAGGAGCGCGCTTCAGCTTTGCCCCGAGCAGAGCGGAGATAACTCCGTGGAGGGTCCGCACTTCTTGATCGGTGAGAGCTGCTCGATCGAAAATTGCCCTGAGATTGCGCCGCATGCCAGGCGCCTTCTCCGGCGGGTGAAAGAAGCCCATCCGCTGCAGGATGTCCTCCAGCCGCTCGAAAAACTCGATCAGTCGGGCTTTTTCCACGGGACGACCCCCGCCCAGATGCAGCTGGCGTTCTGGCGTCTCATCCCCCGCCTGGTACCACTCATAGGCCAGCAACAGCACCGCCTGCGCCAGATTGAGTGAAGAAAAGGCAGGATTCAGCGGCACTTTCACGATCACATCGGCCAAGGCTATATCATCGTTTGATAGCCCCGTGCGTTCTGGACCAAAAAGTAGCCCGACACGCTCGCCCCCTTTTTCGAGAGCGCGGATTTCGGCCGCTGCCTGCCTCGGGGTGACAATGGCGCGCACCTGATCCCGAGGCCGGGCTGTCGTCACGTAGATGCGATGCAGGTCTGCAACCGCAGCCTGCGTCGTATCGAACAGGCGCGCGCCCTCGATGACCTCCCGCGCACCGGAAGCTGCAGCCGAGGCTTCAGGATTGGGCCATCCATCCCGCGGTGCAACAAGCCGCAAGTCGAGGAGCCCACAGTTGAGCATGGCGCGCGCCACCATCCCGATGTTCTGGCCCAACTGCGGCTGAACCAGGATCACTGCCGGTGCCTGAGCGCTCGCCAGTGTGCGGACCTGCGCCGCTTTCCGATTTGTCCCAGCCATGGCGTCAGCCCTGAGGAGCCGCCACTCCGGCGTTATGAAGCTTCCAGCTCAAGGCGTCATAAAGCGCGTTGAACGAGGCGTCGATGATGTTCGGCGACACACCTACAGTGGTCCAGCGCTCGCTTGCACTGCCACTTTCGATCAGCACGCGCGTAACGGCTTCCGTCGCATCCTGAGGCGTGAGGATGCGAACCTTGTAGTCGCGTAGACGCACCGATTCGAGCACCGGATAACGGGGGGTCAGCGCCTTGCGAAGCGCCTTGTCGAGCGCATCCACCGGACCGTTCCCGTTGGCAACCGTCATCAACTGGTCACCGCCGAGGGTAAGGGCCACGGTCGCTTCTGATTCGGTAACCAGTTCACCGCGCGCATTCCAGCGCCGATCGTCCATCACGCGGAAACGGTTCAGGACGAAGAAATCCGGAACCTGACCTAGAAGGCGGCGCGCCAACAACTCGAAGGAGGCTTCCGCGCCGTCGTAGGCATAGCCTTCGAACTCACGCTGCTTGACCTCTTCAATCAGGCGATCGAGCCGGGAGTCCTTGGGATCCACCTCTATCCCCAGATCCTGCAGGCGGGACAGGATATTGGCCCGACCAGCCTGATCGGAGACCACCACCCGCCGCCGGTTGCCCACCACCTCCGGGTCGACATGCTCATAGGTGCGTGGATCCTTCACGACGGCAGAAACGTGCAGCCCGCCCTTATGTGCGAAGGCGTTATCCCCGACATAGGGGGCGCCCGGTGCCGGGAAACGGTTAAGACGCTCGTCCAGCAGGCGGGAGGTAGGGGTGAGCAGCCGCAAACCTTCCTTGTCGATGCCGCAATTCCAGTCGGTTTTCAGAACGAGTGAGCCGATGAGCGAAACCAGGTTTGCATTGCCGCAGCGTTCGCCAAGCCCGTTCAAAGTGCCCTGGATCTGCCGCGCGCCTGCTGAAACCGCAGCGAGCGAATTGGCAACTGCGTTGCCGGTATCGTCGTGAGCATGAATCCCGAGGCGGGCTTCCGGCAGAGTTTCAGCGACAACAGCGACGATGTCCTTGATCTCCTCCGGCAGGGTGCCTCCGTTGGTATCGCACAGCACCAGCCAAGCGGCGCCCGCCTCCCAGGCGGCTTTCAAGCAGGAAAGCGCATAGTTACGGTTAGCCTTGAAACCATCGAAGAAGTGTTCTGCGTCGAACATCACCTCGCGCTTGCTACGCCCGAGAAAGGCGATCGAATCGCCGATCATCGCGAGGTTTTCCTCGCGGGGAATCTCCAGTGCAAGATCGACATGGAAGTCCCACGACTTACCGACAATGCACGCAACCTGCGCCTTGGCATTCACCAATCCCGCCAGCCCTGGGTCGTTTTCAGTGGATCGGCCAGGCCGCCGGGTCATGCCGAACGCCACCAAACTTGCCTGTCGCAAGGCCGGCGGATCGGCAAAGAACGCGTCGTCCGTTGGATTGGCGCCCGGCCAGCCACCTTCAACATAGCTCACCCCCAGACGGTCCAGAGCCTCTGCAATCGCCGTCTTGTCGGAAACGCTGAAGTCGACCCCCTGCGTCTGGGCGCCATCGCGCAGCGTGGAATCGAAGAGATAAAGACGCCGGTCCTGTGTCATGGGGCTACCAATGTTGAGGAGATCGCCTCGGTTAGTACACAGGCGCGGCAAGGCGTCAACCGTGCGCACGCTTGCGATAGCCTAACAGGGTGCCCAGCCTTGCGTGGAGGAGCAACCGCCTGTACCTGACAAGCTGAGATGCAGGCTTGAGTGCGAGCTCTGCTTTTGCCCGCCGCCGTGACAATTGCCCGCTGAAAGCGCCGGACCCACCTAAGGATCAAGGCTCCTCTGCTATGGATGAAAAAGACCGTGCCAGCCGCTCGGCCAGATGAAGGGCAGCGCCTGCGCGGCCCCCTCTACCTGGCTGCCGGAGCCCTGCTTTGGGGTACAGCCGGTGTCGCCTCCAAGGCGGCCACGGGGATCGAGCCGCTAAGCGCCATTTCCATAGCCTTCTACCGCCTGCTCTTCTGTCTACCGCTGCTGCTACTCTTTGGGTGGATGCGCTACGGATCGCTTTTGCTGCAGGTTCAGCGAGCGCATCGGCTCTCGATCCTTCTGCTGGCGCTCACCGCAGGCCTCTATCAGATCTTTTATTTCGCAGCCGTTCGAGAAGCGGGCGTCACATTAGCCACGCTCGTATCACTGGGCGGCGCCCCCTTTCTCGTCGCGCTGCTGGCGGCGGTTTTCCTGAAGGAAAGGCCGCACCCTGCCCTGTTAGGCGCTCTCTTGCTGGCCGTTCCGGGAGCGCTGCTACTTGTGGGCCTGCCAGGCGAAGTCGCAGGCTACAGCAATTCCATCATGGGGGTGTTCCTTGCTGTCTGCGCCGCCTTCAGCTACGCGGCCTTCGCCTTGTTAAGTCGCAAGATCGCCTCCTTCTACAATCCGGTTCAACTGGTTCTCCTGGCCTTCGGTGGCGCCGCCCTTCTCATCTTGCCGCTCGCGCTGTTCGACGGCCTTTCAGTGCCGGGCAAACCCGAGGCCTGGGCTTTGCTGATGTACATAGGATTGTTGCCGACCGCGGCAGCCTATCTCTTCTTCTTCTCAGGCATGAAGCATGCAACGGCTACGTTGGCAGGCCTGCTGACAGTACTCGAGCCCTTGGCCGCAGCTATTCTTGCTTGGTTGCTCTTTGGAGAGAGGCTTGGGCCAGCGGGAATGCTCGGCGCAGCGCTTATCCTGGCAGCCTTGGTTATTTCCTCGCTGGGTAGAGACCGTAGCCGAACTGCTTGATCGTTCTCCTGCAAATGCTCCTGTGATTCCCTACGCGACAAGCTTTCCGCAGCGGGACGGTGGTGCTAGACCACGCCTCAATCGATCCGCCCCCTTGACCACCGTTGCGGAACTTGCTTCCCGCCGACAGCTACAGGAATGGAGCGGCTTAACCTAATCCGGATGCCAGATGATCTTGCTGAAACTCAGGCTGCTTCAACAGCTGTTGCGATGAAACTTTCGGACTTCGACTTTGAACTGCCGCGGGAGGCCATTGCGCAGCGGCCGGTATCTCCTCGCGATGCCGCTCGACTGCTTCACCTTCCTGCAGAGGGAGGGCTGGCAGATCTCGGCGTGAGGGATCTTCCGCGCCTGCTGCGCCCTGGCGATGTCGCCGTCTTCAACGATACGCGCGTCATTCCCGCGCGCCTGTATGGCAAGCGAGGTACGGCCTCCGTCGAAGTCACTTTGCACAAGCGCGAAAGCGCCAGCGACTGGCGCGCCTTCGCGCGGCCGGCACGCAAGTTGCGTCCTGGAGATCATATCGACTTCGACGATGACTTCTCTGCCTTGGTCCAGGAACGCGGAGAGGGCGGCGAAGTGCTGCTGCAGTTCGACCGCTCAGGCTCTGATTTGATGGCGGCCCTTGAAAACTACGGCCATCTGCCCCTCCCCCCCTACATCCAGCGGCCGGATGGGGCGGATGGTCTCGATAAGACCACCTACCAGACCGTTTACGCGCGCAGCGCTGGAGCCGTTGCAGCGCCCACGGCGGGTCTGCATTTCACGCCGGAGCTGCTCCAGGCGCTGGATGCGCGCGGCGTGTCCCGTGTCACCGCCACCCTGCACGTTGGCGCCGGCACCTTCTTGCCGGTCAAGCATGAAGATCTCTCTGAGCACATAATGCATGCCGAATGGGGGAGCTTGTCCGCAGAAGGCGCCGCCGCCATAAGGAGGGCAAAGGCCGAAGGCGGACGGGTTGTCGCCATCGGCACCACGGCGCTGCGCCTTCTCGAGAGTGCGGCTGGGGAGGACGGCAGCCTGGGCGCTTTTGAGGGCGAGACTGATCTTTTCATTCTGCCTGGCTATAACTTCAAGATTGTCGACCTGCTGATGACCAACTTCCACCTGCCGAAATCTACCCTTTTCATGCTCGTCTGCGCCTTTGCTGGCTACGAGCGGATGCAAGCTGCCTACGCCCATGCCCTGGCGACGGGCTACCGCTTCTTTTCCTACGGCGATTCCAGCCTTCTGGAGCGCAGGGCTTGAGCCTCACCTTTAAGGTTCTTGCGACAGACGGGCGGGCTCGACGCGGCAAGCTGACGACCGCCCATGGCACGCTCGACACGCCCGCCTTCATGCCCGTCGGCACAGTCGGCACAGTCAAAGGGCTTCTGCCAGAACAGGTTGCCGCCAGCGGCGCGCAGATACTTCTTGGCAACACCTATCACCTTATGCTGCGACCCGGCGCCGAGCGGGTAGCGCGGCTCGGCGGCCTGCA
>Ga0079224_100007258_pt1 | contig 14834 bp, 11 predicted proteins | sample Stecom2015_FD_80414 | JGI IMG/M metagenome (GOLD analysis project Ga0079224, IMG submission 80414) | Agricultural soil microbial communities from Utah to study Nitrogen management - Steer compost 2015 | ecosystem: Environmental > Terrestrial > Soil > Agricultural land | place: USA: Utah...
CGGTTGCTCAACGTCCGGCCGCCACCCGCGAAGTTGCCCAGGCTGTACGCGATGAGCCGGCCTTTGTAGAACTCCATGCCGCGCAGCACATGCGGCCCGTGCCCGATCACCAGGTCCGCGCCGGCGTCCACCACCGCCCGCGAGAACGCGATCGGATCGCCCCGGTTCTCGCCCAGGAACATCTCGGTGCCCGGCCGGACCTGCGTCTTATCGGCGCCCTCCGCGCCCATGTGCGCGTGCACCACCACCAGGTCGGCCTTGGTCGTCGCCTCCTGGATCAACCGCTTGGCGGCCGGGATGTCGACCACGCTGTTGGTGCCCGCGTACGGCGAGAAACCGACGACGGCGACGCGCACCTTGCCGGCTTCGACCACCGTGATCTGGCCCGCCGCGCCGGTGTAGTGGATGCCGTGCGCTTCCAGCGCGGTTTGCGTGTTGCGGAAGCCAGCCGGGCCGAAGTCGTGGCCGTGGTTGTTGGCTTGGTTGAGCAGCGTGAATCCGGCGTCGCGCAGGTGTGCCGCGTAGTGCGGCGGCGCCCGGAACTGGTGGCAGTGCTCCGCGTCCGGCTCGCATTTCGTGGTGCCGGTGTCGTCGGTCAGCGGCTGCTCCAGGTTGCCGGTCACCAGGTCCGCGGCGAGGGCCTCCTTCACCGAGTCGAAGAAGCCCACCCCGTCCTCGGGGGGCAGCTGGTCCGGCGCGTTGCCCATCACGATGTCGCCGGTAGCCGAGATCGACACCGCGCCGCCCGCGCCGACCGACGCGCTCGGCTCAGGGGTGGGGGTGGCGATCCCGGCTCCCGTGCCGGTCCCCTCCTGCCACAGCAGCACGTCGTCGCCGCGTCGGCCGCAGCCGGTCACCGCGACGAACGTGAGCAGGGAGACAAGCATCAGCCAGTACAGCCGGCTGGCTGGAGCGACCCCGAAGGCGATAGCGGTGCGGGGCGGCGGAACCGGGATCCCACGCACCCGGTCGGGGCGAGCTGGTGGGGTGGAGGCGCGAAACATCGACGGCAAGATACCGGTCTTTGCCGTGTCGCGGGTCACCCGATCAGCCCGTTCCACCGCCACTCCGACGCCGCGCGAGCTCTTCGGGGGACACCCCACCCCGCACCACGCCATAGACGAGTCGTGCGATGCGGGATCCCCAGGTCGAGCGCGGTCCGCCGTACGTCGCGACCGGTCCGTCAGGCGGACACAGCAGGGTGACCGCGTCGGTGGCGGTGCCGGTGCCCGGCACGCCGAGCTCCCACAGCGCCTGGGACTTCGCCTCGGTCACGGTGGCGACGGCGTTGACCAGCGCGGCGTCGCTGAGCCGCACCGGGGCGCGGACCACGATGTTGATCGTCCCCACCGGGTAGGCCGCCGCCGTCTCGTCGGCGTGGTCCGGTTCGCCGCCGTCCTCGCCCCGACTGGTCGTGTCCTCGCCGGTGCCGCTCTCGTCTGGCGCGGCCGCCCAGGTCGGTGTGCCGATGCCGACCGTCGCCCACACCCGGATCCCGTCCTCCGACAGGTGTCGTACGCGGCTGACGTCCACCCCGGTCAGCAAGCCCACGCCCGGACCCGCCAGGCCGAACTGCCTGGCGAGCTCGGTCAGGTGCGCGTCCGGGTCGACGCGCTGGTACGACATCGGCACCGTCGCGTTGATCACCCAGTGGCGCAGCCCGAGGCCCCCGCCGAGCGGGGCGGAGCTCAACCCGAGCAGCGGTCGGGGCAGCCGCCACACCAGCGCCGGCAGGTCGCGTCCGTCCTCGCGGCGGCGCAGCAGCACGGGGTCCTCCAGCCCACGCGGCGCGGCCAGGGCTGAGGAGTCAGTCGCGGATTCCCCTGCCGGTTCGGCTGAGGGCTGGGCGGAGGGGTCGGCGGTGGGATCGGCTGCGGGGTGGTCAGGACAGCCGGATTGGACAGGACCGGAGCGCACCCGCCGACCTTACGGTCTCGCGTTATGGATCACGAAGTCAGGTCTGCTGAGCTGCGAAAGCGCTTTCCGGCGAGGGGAGACGTGACGCAGGGCGCTCGGGTGGGATGCGCTAGGCTTTTGGATCAACATTCCAGGGGTGCACGTCCGTTGGCGACCAACGTGCACCTAGACTGACTGCGCGCGGTCGCACGCCGGCGAAAACGCCGGGGGGACGGGGGCGCGCGGCGGAGGTGCGCGATGGACGAGGTACTTGCTCGCAGCGGGATTTTCCAGGGCGTTGACCAGGAGGCGGCCGAAGCGCTCGCCAAGGAGCTGGAGATGGTTGAGGCCCGCAAGGGCGAGGTTATCTTCAACGAGGGCGAGCCGGGCGACTGCCTCTATATCGTGCTGTCCGGCAAGGTCAAGGTTGGTCGTCGCGCATCCGACGGTCGGCAGAACCTGATCGCCATCATGGGCCCGTCCGACATGCTGGGCGAGCTCTCGCTCTTCGACCCGGGTCCGCGCACCGCGACCGCCACGGCGGTGACCGACTGCCGGCTGGCCCGGCTGCGTAAGCAAGCGCTGCGCCCGTGGCTGACCAACCGTCCCGAGATCGCCGAGCAGCTCCTGCGGGTGCTCGCCCGCCGTCTGCGGCGGACGAACGACGCGCTCGCTGACCTGATCTTCACCGACGTGCCGGGTCGGGTGGCGAAGAACCTGCTCCAGATGGCGGGCCGGTTCGGCACGCGCGACGGTGGGGTGCTGCGGGTGACGCACGACCTCACCCAGGAGGAGATCGCGCAGCTCGTCGGCGCGTCGCGGGAGACGGTCAACAAGGCGCTGGCCGACTTCGCCTCCCGCGGCTGGCTGCGGCTCGACGGCAAGAGCATCATCATCCTCGACCCGGAGCGGCTGGCCCGCCGGGCCCGCATCTGAGCCCGCCGCATCCGGTCAGGCCGCATCCGAGCAGCCGGCCGACGTTCCGGCCGGCTCGCGGCCAGCCCACTCCGCTCGGCCCGCATCCCACGCCCGGCGGCTGCTGACGACGGCTGCGGGCGATGCCGCCTGCCGAGAGCTCGCGCTCACGAGCGCCGGCGTCACCGGCTCCGCGTCATCCAGGACATCCATGGGAAGCGACGGCGACGGCTCGTGGTCCGCACCGTCGGCGTGTTGTCGGAGAGCCCGACGGCGGCATGGGCCTCGGCGTCCCTCGCCGCGGCCGCGGAGGCGTAGGTCGCGACGATCGGATTGAAAGGCGGGGTCTCCTCCGCGTCACGCGCCCCGACGGCGTCCTCGTTCGCGCCGGCCGAACTGGCGGCGCTGCCGTCCGCTGAGGTCTCACGGTGAGCCGCGGACGCGGCCGTGGCCGGCTTCGGCACGGATGTCCCCGGGTAGCGACGGGGGACCGCCACGATGCGCCGCGGCGACGCGAGCGGCAGGGCGGCCAGCAGATCACGCAGCTCCCGCGCGGTCGGTCGGTCCTTGGGGTCGTTGGCCATGCCCCAGCGCAAGACCTCGGTGAGCTCCGGGGGAATTCCGGGCAGGTCGGGGATCGGCTCGTTGAAGAGCTCCAGCAACATGACGAGGCTCGGGGGGCCGTCGTCTCGCCACCGCGGCGGCCGTCCCCGCATCACCGCGTAGAGCGTGGCGCAGAGCGCGTAGACGTCGAGCGCCGGCGACGGCGGAGTGTGCTGGGACATCTCCGGGGCGGCGTACGCCGGGGTGAGCGCGTCGACCGGGATGGTCGGGTCTCGCGCCTCGACGAGGACGGCCAGGCCGAAGTCGGCGAGCGAGGCGGAGTTGAGCCGCGAATAGAGGATGTTGGCCGGTTTCACGTCGCGGTGGAGCACGCCCAGGCTGTGCGCGTCCGCGAGCGCGTCGGCGATCTTCACTCCGACATCGCGGGCTTCGAGGGCGTTGAGGGGCGAGGTGCGCATCCGGTCGGCGTACGACCCCTCGCACAACTCCATGATCAGATAGGGGTGCCGGTCGGCGGTGACGCCCGCGTCGATGAGGTCGACCACGTGTGGATGCGCGGACAGCTTCGCCGCGGCCTGGGCTTCGCGCATGAACCGACGCTGGTCGCGCTGACTGTCCAGCGTGCGATGTTCGATCTTTACCGCTACCGGGCGGCCCAACGACCCTTGGGTGGCACGGTACACAGTGGCATATCCACCCCGGGCAAAGACCGATAAATTGGACAACCCAGGCACCACTGGCATGGGCATGGTGCCTGATGCGGTCTCGGTCACGGCTTAAAAGTACCGAAGGATGCTGACATGTCAGTGCCCGGAGTCGGCGGTCGCCACCTGACCCACCGCCGCGCGCCGACGCTCATACCAGATCGCAGCCGCGGTCACCACACCGCCAACTCCCTCCCACAACGCTACGGCGAGAAACCGCGCCGGCGCCACATCGGCCACCACGAGCGCGGTGAAGACCACACACGTCACCATCCGGAAGACGACACTGAACGCGAAGAACGGCCGCCAATCGGTGACCGCGGCGACCAGGTAGTAGACCCCCATGTTCAGCGACGCCACCGCGGAGCTCGCGAGGAACACCCGGGTGTAGTCGCCAGAAGCGCGACTTGCCGCCGGCAGCGTCTCGAAGCCGAGCACCGCGAGCAGCGCCTCCGGAAACGCCAACCCGATCGCCCCGAGGACCAACGCGGTCGCGCCGAAACCGGCGACTGTCCACCCTGGAATAGAACGGGGCGAGTACATTGTGATCCTTTCCCGAGGCATGAGCCCACGTTGGACTCTCAAGGATCACGCTAGCCGCAAGAGACGTTCACAGCATCGCCGGAACGGTCACCTTGCCCGTCCGACGCCCCGCCGCCGACACGCGCCCGCACCGCCTCCGCGGCCGCCCGCTCGCTCACCTGCTCCGTCTCGTACGCCAGCCGCACCGCCTCGTCAGCCATGGCCCGCGCTTCGTCCTCCTGCTCCGCGGCGGCCAGCGCCTCGGCGAGCACACAAGCCGAGATCACCCGGCTGCGCACGTCCTCCGCCGGCGCCGCCATCGCCCGGCGCGCCCAATGCAACGCCTGCAAATGCTGCCCATCCGCCAGCAAAGCCGACGCGTACCGGGCCAGGGCGTAGCGCCGCGTGAAGAGCAGCCCGGTGGTGTTGCTCGCCGCGATCGGAGCCAACAAGCCGATCGCGGTCGACGTGTCCCCATCCCGCAGCCGCACCGTGGCCAACAGCAGCCGCGGACCGACCTGCGCGGCGGCCAGCGGGTTGTGCGGCTCGACCTTCGTGAGCACCTCGCGCGCGTCCCGCTCCGCCGCCGCCACGTCACCGCGTTCCAAAGCGACAAACCCGCGCAGCGTCCCCGCCAAGCCGAACAGCAACGGGTGCGCCAGCCGATTGCCGTATCCGAGCGCCTCGGTGAACAACTCCATCGCGTCGTCGGTCTGGCTCAGCGCACGCGCGATCGCCCCGCGGACCACGAGCGCGAAACCGCGCCCCCAGTCGTCCGACGCGGCGTCGAAATCCCGGAACGCCTTGCGCGCCGCGTGGTCCGCTTCGGACACCGCACCCAGCTCCGCCGCGGCGAACGCGTCCACCGCCCGCAGCGTGCCGACCGCCCACGCCTCACCGACCTGCTCGCCGAACGGCAAGAAAATCCGGGCCAACCGGCGGGCTTCCGCGAGCCGCCCCGCCAACAGCCGGGCGAACGCGGTGGTGCCGCGCAGCCACGCCCGACCGATCGGATCCTTCAGCTCGGCGAACAAGCGAGCCGCCCGCCCCAACACCGCGTCGGTGCCGGGGAAATCCCCCCGGGCGGTGGTCACCCACGCCAAATCCTGCAACGACCACGCCTGCCCGCGGCGGTCGCCGGAGGCCACATTGACCTGATACGCGGCGGCGAAACGGCTGCTCGCCTGCGCTAAGCGTCCTCTGAGGAAATCCGCCATGCCCAGGCGGCGCATCGCCTCGGCGCGCTGCGCCGGCAAGTCCGCGTCGGTCGCCACCCGCTGCGCCTCGAGCCAGACGTCGTAGGCGCGCTCCAAATCCCCCAGCGCCCGGTGCGCCCGGCCCGCCAACAGCAGCGCGCGGGAACGGATGTAGGCGTCGTCCTCCGCGTTAGCGAGGATCTTCTCCGCGTCGGCGAGCGCCTCAGCCGCCCGACCGGTCTGCAGCAGCGCCCGCGCGTACACCAGGCGGTCCGCGGGAGGCACGTTCTCGCCGGCCAGCGCGAGCGCCCGTTCGCCGTACTCCGTGGCCAGTGCCGGCTCACCCGTGGCGAGCGCCCGCCGGGCCGCCCGACCGAGCGCCGCCACCCCGAGCGGCACCACCGACCGGGCGTCGGCGTCCCGCGGCAGCCCCACCTCGTCGGCCAACGCCACCGCCCGCTCCACATGCTCGGCGATGAACTTGTCCCGCGCCGCCATCGACATGCCCGACGGCCCGGCGGGGGCGTCCGCCCCCGGCCGCAGCGTCCGCGGATCCGCCCCGGCCGCCCAGCGGGCGAGGTAGGCGTGCCGGTCGGCGAGGTCAGCTTTGCCGATGCCCGCGTACGCGGCCTCCCGCAGCAGCGGCGTGGCGAAGCTGAAGCCGTTCGCGGTCCGGTGCAGCATGCGGCGCTGCAGCAGCTCCTCGACGGCGCGCTCCAGCTCGACCGCGGCCACCGCCGCCGGACGGCCGTCCCGGCCGGCGCGCCGCTCCCGCAGCGCCTCCAAGGTGCCGGCGGGCACCGTGTCGCCGATGACCGCCGCGTCCCGCAGCACCGATCGCGCGTCAGGCGGCAGCGCGTCGATTCGGGCGGCGAGCACCGCGGCGAGGTCCCGGGAGAGCAGTTGGCTGCTCAGCGAGCCGGGCGCCAGCCGCCAGAGCGCCCCAGCCCGGCCCTCCCCGTCTTCCGCGCGCTCGGTGGTCTGCGTGAGCGCGCCCCGCTCGATGAGCAGGGTGACCAGCTCCGCCAAGTAGAAGGGGTTGCCCTGCGCGGTGGCGAGCAATCGGTCGCTGTCGGCTTGGGGCAGCCGGCCGCCGTTGAGGTACGAGCTGAGCAGTCGACCAGCGTCGGCGCCCCGCAACGGCGGCAGCGGCACGACTTCCGCGTCGGCGAGCCGGGTGAGCGCGCCCGCGGTGCGCACCAGCTCCGGGCGGCCGAGCAGCAGCACCAGCACCGGGCCGGTGAGGCGGGACAGCATCGCGCCCAACGCATCCACAGTGTCCGGTGTGGCGTCGTGCAGGTCGTCCACGACGATCATCAGCGGGCTTTCGCGGGCAAGCCCGCTGAGCAGCTCCGCCACCGCGATCGGGACCGCGTCGGCGTCGATCGTCTCCTCGTCGTCCCACTCGGCGCCGTACTCGTCGATGTCGCCGTAGCTCACCAGCGAGAGCAGCAGGTCGACCGCGATCGGCGGGGCGTCGGGACGCAGCCGCGCCAGCCGCTGACCGAGCCGGCGCAGGCGTTCCTCCACCGCCGCCCGGGGCATCGCGGTCGCCGCGTCGGTGGGGAGGCCGGCCGCGATCCGCACCAGGTCGGCGAGGGGGGCGAGGCGACGCCGTTCCCCGAAGGCGGCGCACCGCACCGACAGCACCCGGGCCCCGGTCGGCACCGCCCGGCGTCCCGCGACGACCTCGTGTCCGGCGGCGAGCCGCTCCGCTTCGGCAGCGAACCGGGTCTTGCCGATCCCGGCCTCGGCGGTCATCACCAGCACCCGTGGCTCGCCCTGGTCGATGACTTCGGCGAGCCGGCCGGCGAGCCGGCCCATCTCGGCCTCCCGGCCGACGAACGGCGCCTCGTCGCCCAGCCCGGAGCGGGTGCCCGGCGCGTCGTGCAGGCCGAGCAGCTCGTACGCCTCAACCGGCTCCCGCTTGCCCTTGAGCCGCAGCGGGCGCAGGTGCCGCCACGAGGCGACGTGCCGGGTGGCCGCCGCGGTGGTCGCCCCGGCGTAGACCGCGCCGACGGCGGCGGCGTCGGCGAGCCGGGCCGCGGTGTTGACTGTGTCGCCGATCACCGTGTACTCGATCGCCGCCTGGATGCCCGCGACGACCTCGCCGGTGTTGAGGCCGACCCGAAGGCCCAGCGGCGCACCGCCGCCTCGTTCGTCGTCGAGCACCCGGCGTACCGCGCGCTGCATGGCCAGGGCCGCCCGGACCGCCCGTTCCGCGTCGTCCTCGTGCGCGACGGGCGCCCCGAAGACCGCCATGATCCCGTCGCCGGTGAGCTTGTCGACGTGGCCGCCGAAGGTCTTGACCGCTCCGGCGAGCGCGGCGAGCACACGGTCGGTGACGGCGCCGACGCGCTCGGGGTCGAGATCCTCCGACCACGAGGTGAAATCAGACAAATCACCAAAGAGTACGGTGACCACGCGTCGCTCGGTCGCCGGCAGAGACGCCGCGGCCGGGAGGGCAGCTCCGCAGTTGTGGCAGAAACGCGCGCCGGGCACGGCGACGGTTCCGCACATCGCGCAGGTCACAGCGAGTCCAACTCCACAGCGCCCGGCCCGAATTCCCGATCCTCCCGGGCGAGATAGGCGAGCTGGGCCCGCACCGACATCTCCGCCGCCGGCCACAGCGACCGGTCCACATCCGCGTAGATCGCGGCGACCACCTCAGGCGCGGTCCGCGCTCCCGCCCGCACCGCCTGACGCACCTGGTCGAGGCGGGCTTCGCGATGCGCCAGGTAGAAACGGGCAGCAGCGGCGCAATCGGCCAAAGCCGGGCCGTGGCCCGGGAGCGCCGGCACGTCGTCATACGCCGACAGCAGGCGCAGACTCTCCAGGTAGGCCCCGAGATCACCTTCCGGGTACGCGATAACGGTCGTGCCCCGGCCCAAGATCGTGTCACCGGTGAAGATCGCCCGCTCGCCGTCGCCTTCGACGAGGAAGCAGACCGAGTCCTGGGTGTGCCCCGGCGTCACGAGCGTCGTGATGGTCACCCCGGCGACGGAGAACGGCGCGCCGGTCCGCAGATCGTCCGGGCGCTCGTAGCCATCGACCAGGCCGCAGACGGCCGCGCCGCTGCGGGCGGCGAGCTCCGCCACCGCCTCGACGTGGTCGTGGTGGCCGTGGGTGACCAAAATCAGCGCGATCGGCGCGTGCGCCATGATCGCGTCGAGGTGCCGCGGGTCCGGGGGACCCGGGTCGATCACCACCGTCTCCCGCGCGGACGACCCGCGCAGCAGCCAGGTGTTAGTGCCGTCCAGCGTCATCGGCCCCGGGTTCGGGGCACGCACCAGCGTCACCCAGCCCGGAAGCTGATCGGCGAGCGCCGCGGTCGGCTCTGTGACGTGCCCCGTCATGGCTGCGATGGTACGTCCCTTACGGCGTATCGCCGATCACGACGTTCTCTCACGTCACACGGCGTGCCGCGCCGCCCACCTCAGCGGACCTCGACGATCACCTCGATCTCCACTGGGGCGCCCAGCGGCAGCTCGGCCACCCCGACCGCGCTGCGCGCGTGCCGGCCAGCGTCGCCGAAGACCGCGCCGAACAACTCCGACGCGCCGTTGACCACGGCCGGCTGGTCGGTGAACCCGGCGGCGGACGCCACGAAACCGGTGACCTTGACCACCCGGACCACGCGCTCCAGACCCACGAGCGCGTCGACGGCGGCCAGCGCGTTGAGCGCGCACCGGGCCGCCAACTGTTTGGCCTGCTCCGTCGAGACCTCCGCGCCGACCTTGCCGGTGGCCAACAGCTCACCGTCGGCGATCGGCAACTGCCCCGAGACATAGACGTGGTTGCCCGACTGGACCGCCGGCACGTACGCCGCCACCGGCGGAACCACCGCCGGCAGCGTCAACCCGAGCTCGGCGAGCTTGGCTCGCGGATTCATCTCGCTCCCCTGTTCGCCATGGGCGTACGCCGACAGCCTACGGGGTGCCCGCCGGCGCACCCGACACCTCGACGCGTCGCCCCCGGTCGCTAACCTGGCGGACCGGGCTAGCCTGGCCCGCGCGGAGACAGACCGCGGACATCGACCTTGGGGAGGGGCGCGATGACCCAGCACGGCGGGACGCCACCGCCGGACGGCACGTCGGAGCCGGCCTCGGCAGATTCCTCGCCCTTCGCCGCTCCGCCGCCGCACCACCCGCCGGCCACCCCGCCGCCCCTGCCGCCGATGGCGGGCTGGTCGGCTGCCGCCCCGCCCACCGCGGGCGGGCCCCCTCCCGGCCCGGGGCACCCCGGCGGCCCGTACCCGCCGAGCGCCACGCATTGGCAGCCGCCGGCGTCGCCGTACCCGGGGCCCGCGCCGCAGCCGTATCCCGCGGCACACCTGCCGCACCCGGGTTCGGGAGTCACACCGCCGCCGCCCCAACCTGGCCCTATGACCCACCAGCCGCAGCCTGGCCCCACCGCCGGCCAGCCTGGCCGAGGGCCGCTGTCGTTCCTCAAGAAGCGTGGGCCGATGGTCGCCACCCTCGTGCTCGCGGTGGTGCTGCTGCTCTGCGGTGTCGGCGGCACGTTCTCGGTCATCGTGCTGCGCAAGATGGAGACCGGCGAAGGGCCGGGGGACCCGGTCGCCGCCGTCGACAGCTTCCTGCGCGCCGTCTACCACGACCGCAACGCGAAGAAAGCCGCGGCGCTGGTCTGCGCCGAGGCGCGGGACGTCGACGAGATCACCAAGAAGGTCGACGAGATCGAGGAGTACCGCCGGACCTACCAGCGCCCTCGGTTCCAGTGGGAGGCGCCCCAGGTCGAGGAGCAGAACTCCGACCGGGCGATCGTCACGGCGGAACTCAGCATGATCACCGCGGACGAGAAGATCGCCAAGCTGCCGCTCCGCTTCACCGTCGTGCAGCGCACCGGCTGGCTGGTCTGTGAGGTCAGCTGATCAGACGCCGCGCCCCGCTGGCTAGGCTCACCAGGGTGGAGGTGGAGGAGCAGCCCGGCGCGCCACGCCCCCGCTGGTCAGCCCGTTTGCACGTGGTGACCGGCAAAGGCGGCGTGGGCAAGACCAGCGTCGCTGCCGCGCTCGCGCTCGCGTTGGCCACCGGCGGCCGGCGAGTCCTGCTCGCCGAGGTGGAAGGGCGGCAGGGGATCGCCCAGCTCTTCGAGACCCCACCCCTGCCGTACGAGGAGCGAACGGTCGCCCGCACCGACGACGGCGGGGAGGTGCGGGCGCTCGCGGTCGACGCGGAGGAGGCGCTCCTCGAATACCTCGACATGTTCTACAAGCTCGGCGCCGCGGGGCGCGCGCTGCGCAAGTTCGGCGCGATCGACTTCGCCACGACCATCGCGCCCGGGCTGCGCGACGTGCTGCTCACCGGCAAGATCAAGGAGGCGACCACCCGGACCGCCAACGGGAAGCCGGTGTACGACGCGGTGATCCTCGACGCGCCCCCCACCGGACGAATCGGCCGTTTCCTCAACGTCACCGCCGAAACCGCCCGGCTCGCCAAGGTCGGCCCGATCAAGTCGCAGAGCGAAGGGGTCGCCTCGCTGATTCGGTCGCCGCTGACCGCGGTGCACGTGGTCACCCTGCTCGAGGAGATGCCGGTCCAGGAGACGCGCGACGCCATCGCCGAGTTGACCGAGCTCGGCATCCCCACCGGCAACGTGATCGTGAACGCGACGCGGGAGCCGCTGGCCACCGCGGGGCGGGTCACCCAGGCCGAGCTGCGGCGCGGGCTCGCGGCGGCCGGGCTGCCCACGGACCAGGCGACGGTGGCCGGGCTGTACGCGGAGGCCCAGGCCCACCAGCGGCGGCTCGCGCTGGAGGAGGCGCTGCGCGCCGAGCTCCTCCAGCTCAACCGGCCCCTGGTCGAACTGCCCTTGCTGCCCGGCGGGGTCGATCGGAACAGTCTGCGGACCCTCGCCGCCGCGCTGCGCGCCGCCGACTGACTCACACCCGTCCCGCTGCCGGGCCGGATCAGGGGCCACCCTTATACGCTCGATCTCGTGCCATCTGATCACGCGGCGCCGCGGCTCGACGTGGACCGGATTCTCGCCGACCCCGGTGTCCGGATCATCGTCTGTTGCGGCGCCGGAGGCGTCGGCAAGACGACCACCGCGGCGGCGATCGCGCTGCGCGCCGCCGAACGGCACGGCCGCCGGACGGTCGTCCTCACCATCGACCCGGCGCGCCGGCTGGCGCAGTCGCTCGGCCTGACGGAGCTCGACAACACCCCCCGCCCGGTGAAGGGCATCAACGTCGAGGCGAGCGGCGGCGAGCTGCACGCGATGATGCTCGACATGAAGCGCACCTTCGACGAGGTCGTGCTCGCCCACACCGACCCCGCGAAGGCGGCCGAGATCTTCGCCAACCCCTTCTATCAAGCGGTCAGCTCGACCTTCTCCGGAACCCAGGAATACATGGCGATGGAGAAGCTCGGGCAGCTCTACGCCCGTGGCGAGTGGGACCTCATCGTGGTCGACACTCCGCCGTCGCGCTCGGCGCTCGATTTCCTCGACGCCCCCGCGCGGATGTCGCGCTTCCTCGACGGGCGGATGCTCCGCCTGCTGCTGGCTCCGGCCCGGGCCGGCGGCCGCAACATGTTCAATCTGGTCACCGCCTCGTTCGGCCTGTTCTCGCGGGCGGTGCAGAAGATCCTCGGGGCGCAGCTCCTCGCTGACATCTCCGGCTTCGTGGCGGCGCTGGATTCGATGTTCGGCGGGTTCCGGCAGCGCGCCGAGCAGACCTACCGGATCCTGCAGGCCCGGGAGACCGCGTTTCTGCTGGTCGCGACGCCGGAGCCGGACGCGATCCGGGAAGCGGCGTATTTCGCGCGGCGGCTGGGTGACGAGCGGATGCCGCTCAGCGGCCTGGTCCTCAACCGGGTGCACCGGACGACGGTGCCCGAGCTGACCGCCGAGCAGAGCCTGCGCGCCGCCGCGGAGTTGAGTCGTATCGGCGGCCACGAGGGCACGGTCGACGTGCTCCGGGTGCACGCCGCGCTGGCGGAACGGACCGCCCGTGAGCAGCGGACCACGGCCATCTTCACGGACGCTTTCCCGAGCGTGCCGATGGTCGCGGTCACAGCACAGCCCGTCGACGTGCACGACGTCGACGGGCTGCGTGCGATCGGTGCTGCAGTCAGCGGGACGTGACCAGCGACTTCTCCTTCTGCTTCTGCTGCTGCCGCATCGCCGCTTCGAACATCTTGCGCCAGCTCGGCACCGACGGGTGCCGACGCAGCAGGGCACGGCGCTCGCGCTCCGTCATGCCGCCCCACACACCAAACTCGATGCGATTGTCCAGCGCATCTGCCAAGCACTCGTATCGAACGGGGCAGCCGCGGCACACCCTCTTCGCGATATTTTGCTCGGCGCCCTGAACGAATAGCGCGTCCGGATCGCCATTCTGGCAAGCCGCCAGACTGGGCCAGTCAGCGATCAAGCCCATCTGTTCACGTCCCCCCTTGCAGTCTCGCTACCGACTTGAACAGCAGTCGGCAAAACCCCCGGCCACCCGCGGCTCGTCTTGTTCCCCCCGGAGACGCGACGCGAGTGACGTGCGACACTCGCCGACTATCATGCTCCGTAGTCAACTGACTACGCAACGTTGTCTGCCAAATCCATTAATCCGGACAATCTGCACTTATCGCAGCGCACTTCTCGCGGCCGCCAGGGCTCGCATACCCAGTTCCAGTCCCGGAAGAACTCCGCTGGAGCAGGCGACGAGGAAGAAACTGGGCAACAGTAGCGATCACAGCGGGCATGCGAACTCGTGCGTCTTACACAACGAGGACGAAGCCCACAGGAAATGGGCAACAGCCCACGTAGGTCACCAACGCCCATTCACGTACCCTGGCGTTCGTGACCTGGATGCGGAAGAACGACCAAAACCTGCTGACCAACGCCGCATCGCTGTTGATCTGCGGGCTGCTGGCCGGGGTCGTCATCGCCGCGGCCGCCTTCCCCGCAGTCGCGATGTCGGGTCTCGCCGTCAAAGCGGGGGCGGAGACGTTCGACAAGCTGCCGAGCGAGCTGACCGTGAAACGGCCGCCGCAGATCAGCTACCTCTACGCCTCCGATGGCAAGACCCCGCTAGCGACACTCTACGACGAGAACCGGCGTGACATCCCGCTTAAGGACATTCCGCCGGTGATGCGGAATGCGATCATCGCCGCCGAAGATCACGATTTCTACCGGCACAACGGCGTCGACGCCAAGGGTGTCGTCCGGGCCTTCGTCGCCAACAACAGCGCCGGTGAGACCACGCAGGGTGCCTCCACCCTGACCATGCAGTACGTCCGCCTGGCCATCGCCTACTCGGCGACGCACCCGGAGGACGTGGTCGCCGCCACGGAGGACACGATCGGCCGCAAGCTGCGCGAGATGCGCTACGCGGTCCAGCTCGAAAAGGAACTCTCCAAGGACGAAATCCTCGAGCGCTATCTCAATATCGCGCCGTTCGGCAACGGCGCCTATGGGGTCTTCGCCGCCAGCCAGGTCTACTTTGGAAAAGAGCCAAAGGATCTCACCATCGAGGAAGCCGCGCTGCTCGCCGCGCTCGTCAAGGCGCCAACCGCGCTGGACCCGACCACGCCGGGCGGGCGGCCGCTGGCGAAGGATCGGCGCAACTACGTCATCCAAAACATGGTGACGATCGGCGCGATCACGCAGGAGGAGGCGGACGCCGCCAAGGCGAAGGAGCTCAAAGTCACCGGCAAGCGCGCCCCGAACGGCTGCGTCGCGGCCAACAAGAACCACTGGGGCTTCTTCTGCGACTACTTCTACCGCTGGTGGCTGGAGCAGGAGACCTTCGGCGCCACGGCGTACGACCGGGAGCGGCGGCTGAAGAGCGGCGGCTACAGCATCATCACCTCGCTCGACCCGAAGGTGCAGGACGCCGCCAAGCGCCACATCGAGCGGCTGCTCAAGACCGGGCATCCGCACGCGTTGATGCTCGCCGCGGTCGAGCCGGGCACCGGCAAGGTCCGGGCGCTGGCGGTCAACCGCAACTTCAAACTCGACGACCCGAACAATCCGCAGAACAAGCTGTCCACCGACCCGCAGAAGCGGGCGCGGGGCATTC
>Ga0079224_100007259_pt1 | contig 14834 bp, 7 predicted proteins | sample Stecom2015_FD_80414 | JGI IMG/M metagenome (GOLD analysis project Ga0079224, IMG submission 80414) | Agricultural soil microbial communities from Utah to study Nitrogen management - Steer compost 2015 | ecosystem: Environmental > Terrestrial > Soil > Agricultural land | place: USA: Utah...
CGCAGAATGAGCTTCTGGGGGGTGTCGCCGGGTTCGAGCATGGCCCACCCGGCTGCGTGTCTGATTGAGTAATCCTGGCTGATCAGAGCTGTTGCGCTGGCCAGTCGTTCGAGGGCGCGTTCCGGGCCGGAAGGATGGATATCCAGCATCAGCACTACAAAATCGTCGTCGCCGTAGCGGGCGATCAGATCGGAGCCGCGGAAAGTTTCTTTGAGCACACGGTTGAAGTCCATCAGTACCCGGTCACCGACTGCCGGGCCATGCTTTTCATTAAACTGTTTAAAATCAAGCAGATCAAACAGGAGCAAACAGGCGTTTAGACCCGCTTCATGGCACAGTTTGATGGCATCGCGGGCGCGGGTTTCAAAACCACGGCGGTTGAGCAGGTCTGTAAGCGGATCAACGTGCGCCACATAGTCTGCCGTCAGCTCGTTCTCCACCATACGGGTAACACTGCGCAGCAGCACCTCGTCAGCCTCAGAGAAGGAGCGCGGCAGGTTGTCGACAAGGCACAGTGTTCCAAGACGCACACCGGTATCGGCATGCACGGGGCAACCGGCATAAAAGCGGATATAGGGATCACCGGTGACCAGGGGATTGTCGTAGAAGCGCGGATCGTGTTTGGCGTCCGGAACTACCAGAATCTTGCCGTCACGTACGGCGTGGGCACAGAAGGAAATATCGCGGGTGGTTTCGCGGATATCCAGCCCCAGTGCAGACTTGAACCACTGTCTGTGGTTGTCCACCAGCGTAAACATGGAAACCGGCACCTTGAACAGACGTGCTGCCAGACGTGTGATGCGGTCAAAACGTTCACTGGTTGGTGTATCCAGTATGCCCAGGGAATGCAGGACCTGTATGCGATGATCCTCGTCATCCAGGTCGCTGCGGCGCAGCCACTGCAGTACATCTTCACCTTTCATCGGACGCGCAATGGCATAACCCTGGGCCAGGTCACAGCCGATGGCGCGCAGGTATTCCAGGGTTTCCTTGCTTTCTATGCCCTCTGCCGAGGTGTAAAGACCCAGTCCATGACCAAGATCAATAATGGTCTTGATTACAGTGCGTGACTCCTTGGAGGCAGCCGCTGTCATCACAAAGGATTTGTCGATCTTGATCTCGGAAAAAGGCAGACGTGCCAGTTGCAACATTGAGGAAAAACCGGTGCCAAAGTCGTCAATCGACAGATGGAAACCTTTCATGCGCAGGCGCGTCAGAATATCCAGTGAACTGACCGGATCTTCCATTGCACAGGTTTCAGTCAGCTCAAAAATGATCAGATCAGGACTGATGCCCATGCTCTGGCAATAGTCGTCCAGACGCTCAAACAGGTCCAGGTGTCCCAGCGAGCTGGCAGAGATGTTGACGGACAGCGTCAGCTCTCGTGCACGGCGACGCAGATAGTCATACTCAGGATCATCACCCAGGCTGGCGGGCAGAGCTGCATACCAGCGCAGTGCCTGCAGCATTACTGATTCTGTCAGCGCATCAATCAGCCCCGACTGTTCCGCCAGCGGAATAAAAACATCGGGTCCTATGGCGCCGCGTATGGGATGCTGCCAGCGTGCGAGCACTTCAAAACCGGCCAGCAGACCCGTGCGGCAGTTCACCTTGGGCTGGTACACCACATAAATTTCGCCATGTGCAATGGCATCGGCGAGTTCATGGGAAGGTATTTTGGTGCTCTGAACCGGATTGTCCACAACTGGCGGGGTGGCTGCAGTCACTACAGGAGCACTGGCCTTGCGTTTGAGCAGTTCACGCAGCCGTGCCGGTGAAAAAGGTTTTGCCAGCACGCCAATAATACTGAGTCCGTGCTCGGTGGCGGAGCGCGCTGCGGCATCCAGCACACGACCGCCGACACCGCTGGAAATGATGATGTCAGCCTGGCAGTTCAGGCGTGCCAGTTCTACCATGACCTGCACACCGTCCATACGCGGCATGACCAGATCCAGCGCTATAAAGTCGGGTTGCCAGTCTTTTACCTGACGAAAAAATTCTTGAGGATCATCAGTGTAGCGGGCATCCAGACCAGCCAACATGGCGATATTGGAGATCGTCTGACCTGTCAGCGGGTCATCATCCAGAATCAGCAGGCGGGATGCGGCTGTCATTGCGTTGTACTCTTGAGCAAATCCAATTCTTGTAATTTTTTGGCCAGATCATCGCGGCGCCATGGCTTGCTGAGCAGCAGAGTGCCAGCTTGCAAGCGTCCCTGATGACTGATGGCATTCTCGGAATATCCCGATGTAAACAGTACCGGCAGATCAGGCATTTTTTCCTGCGCCTGTCTGGCCAGCTCCGGTCCATTGATACCGCCACCCATCATCACATCGGTGAACAGCAGATCAACCGGTTTGCCGGTGTTCAGGCATTCTTCAAGTCTTGCCATGGCTTCAGCGCCGCTGGCAGTGCTGATCACCTCAAAACGCAGCTCGCGGAACTGCTTTTCGGCGTAGTGTCTGACCAGTTCCTCATCTTCAACCAGCAATACGGTGGCATGCTCCCGTACCGGGTTGTGTTCGACCCTGATGTCGGCAGCACCCGCCCCTGGCTTTAATGCAGACTGATTATCACTGGTGTGGCTGACAGGCAGGTACATGCGGATTTCTGTACCGTTGCCAGGTTCAGAGTAAACCGCAATATGTCCATCCGACTGCTTGATAAAACCGTAGACCATACTAAGCCCCAGACCTGAGCCTTCGCCAGCCTTTTTTGTGGTGAAAAAGGGATCAAAGGCACGGCGGCGGGTTTCTGGATCCATGCCGCTGCCGGTGTCGGTCACCGACACCAGAACGTAGTCGCCGGGTGTCACACCCGGATTGGCAGCACAGTATTCCTCGTCCAGCTGGATGGGACGGGCTTCCAGTGTCAGCTGGCCGCGCCCTTCGATGGCATCACGTGCATTCAGACACAGATTGAGCAGCGCGTTTTCCATCTGTGCGGGATCTATCATCACGCGGGGAAGGTCAGGGGCAGTCTGCATTTGCATGTCTATGCGTTCGGGAACGGCCTTGCGGATCAGTGGCACCATGGTTTTCATCAGCGTCGCAAGATCCACGGGATGCGGATCCAGTGGCTGGCGTCGGGCAAAAGCCAGCAGGCGTTGTACCAGTGCGGCCGCACGTTCGCTGGCCTGACTGATCATCTGCGTCAGCTGTCGCAGTTCCCGGTTATCTTCCAGGGCCTCTGCCAGCAGCTCGTTATTACCCTGGATTACAGTCAGCAGGTTGTTAAAATCGTGCGCGACTCCGCCAGTCAGCTCACCTACGGTCTGCAAGCGGCGGGCGTGGCTGAGCTGCTCGTTGAGCTGGTTGCGCTCGGTCACATCGGTCATGCCGCCAATCATGCGTACCGCGCGGCCGTCCTTGTTGCGGATCACAAAACTGTGTTCCTCAATTTCCGCCACGCTGCCATCGCTACGGATAAAGCGGTAATTCAGGTTCATGCGGTTGCGTTTTGACTTGACCGTATCCCATATTGTGTTCAGTACACGTTCGCGGTCATCCGGATGCGCATACTCGGACCAGGCGCGGGGCTCACTCATGACCTTGTCGCGGTCATAACCAAACAATGTGCTGATGCCGTGATTCCACCGGATGGTGTTTTTTTCAATATCCCAGTGCCCGATAGCATCCACGGTGGCATTGGCAACGGATTCAAAACGCTCGGTGTAGCTGTGAATATCGTGGATGTCGATAGCACAGCCACACCATTTGATGACGGTGCCGTTTTCGTCTCGAACCGGAGCGCCCTGAACCAGGTGCCAGCGCCACTGGCCATCGTGGCTCAGCAGTCTGAGTTCCAGATCATAGGTTTCACCAGTTTCAATAAAACGGGGCCAGCGATTCAGCAGCAGTTCCACATCATCAGGATGCATGGATTTCTGCCAGTCCTCGATCAGGGAGCTGCGGTCTCGACCGGTATAGCGCGCAAAGGCCAGGTTCACATAGTCCACCCTGCCTGCAGCTGTAGCAGTCCACAGCGTTTGCGGGATGGCGTCAGCAAAAAGCTGGAACTGGGGACTGTGCTGAAAGGGGGACAGCGGATTGTCCGGGGACGGCGTCAGCTTGCGCAGCTGCTGGTTAGCCTCGGCCAGAGCCTTCTGGCGTCGGCGTTGCCTTTCCAGATAACGCATGACAAACAGCGACAGGGAGCTGATGATACAAAGCTCCAGTGCACTGAGTATGCGGTTCGAGAGCCAGTACTCAATAGACAGCCCGGGAGGAGACAGGGCAGCACCTCCAGCAATCAGGACAACAGAGGCAATGGTCACTCCAAGTACAAAAGGGCGGCTGCCGGAAACGATGGCAAGCAACAGGCTGATCAGGTAAAGGTCGCCGTTGGCAAAGCCCAGCGGGGTGTGCATGTCCAGTACCAGAATCAGTACCATGCTCACAACGCTGAACAGCTGCAATAATCTGCGCGGCAGCATCCTGGGTGCCGCATCACTCTGAATCTGAATGTTCCCGGGCATGTCCTTGTTTTTTGAACCGGTTATATGTGACGGCCGATTCTAGCACTGACACACGCTGAAAATGACAGCAGTTTTTTTTGTAATTTGCCCCGGTTTTGTTTTATTGTGCGCCGTTGCACCAAAATGAATCATACGGAGAGTCTTTCCATGTCAGATATGCTAGAAGGCGCGCTGAGCCAGCTCGAAAAAGCCGCCCGCCATATACCCGTCCCGGAAGAAGTACTTGATTCGTTGAGATATCCGCGGGAGGTTCTGTCGGCGCGTCTGACTATCCGCATGGATAATGGCTCACGTCGCTCCTTCCAGGCTTGGCGCTGTCGTTATGATGACACCCGTGGTCCGACCAAGGGTGGTATCCGTTTCCACCCGGACGCATCCATGGAAGAGGTTATTACGCTCGCATTCTGGATGACCTTCAAATGCGCGGTAGCCGGTCTGCCTTACGGCGGTGGTAAAGGCGCAGTGCGTGTAAATCCGGCCGAGCTGTCCAAACAGGAGCTGGAGCGTCTGTCCCGAGCCTATGTACATGCTTTTGCACGCATGATTGGCCCGGAACGTGATATTCCGGCTCCAGACGTTTACACCAACGCCATGATCATGGGCTGGATGGCAGACGAATATTCGTCTCTGGTGGGATACCCGTCACCTGCAGTAATCACCGGCAAACCGATTGCACTGGGTGGTTCTCTGGGGCGTGAAGATGCCACTGCCCGTGGCGGTTTTTATGTGCTGAATAAATTAATCCGTGAGCTGGGCCTGGACAACAGCCAGCGTCGTGCGGTGGTTCAGGGTTATGGCAACGCCGGTTCCATCATCGCACGCATGCTTCATGCTGACGGCTGGAAAATTCTTGCAGTGGCAGATACCAAGGGGGCTATCTACTGTGAGGATGGTCTTGACCCAACCCGTCTGGAACAGATCAAGGCAGATACCGGGTCTGTGATCAACTATCAGGGTGGTGAGCGCATGAGCCGCGACGAGATGTTTGCGCTTGAATGCGATCTGCTGGTGCCGGCGGCACTGGAAGACCAGATCACTGCAGACAACGCCCACCTGATCAAGGCGCCAGTTATCCTTGAACTGGCCAACGGCCCGGTCACTGCCAGAGCCGATACCATTCTGGAAGAAAAAGGTATCAAAGTGCTGCCGGACATTCTTGCCAACTCTGGTGGGGTGACAGTGTCCTATTTTGAGTGGGTACAGAACCGTCAGGGTTTCTACTGGACCGAAGAGGAAGTACACCAGCGCCTGAAACCCATCATGGAACGTGAGAGTGTTGCGGTCTGGCAGATGGCGCAGTCCAAAGGTATTGCCTTGCGTACAGCCGCCTATGTACTGGGTCTGGAACGCCTGTCCTCAGCCATCAGGGCCCACGGCACACAAACCTACTTCAACGCCTGATATCATGCGTTTGCCATCTTCAGCCCTGGCTCCCAGATCGGGATGTCCAGGCTGATGCGGGTTCCGCGACTACCACTTTCTGTCGTCACCGTGGCTCCAATTTCGGCGCTGCGGCTGCGGATATTGTTCAGTCCGTTACCGCTCACCTTGTCGGGCAGGAAACCACAGCCATTGTCAGTAACTGTCAGCTGCAGGCGATTGTGGTCACGCTGCATTTGCACCGCCACATCGCTGGCCTGGGCATGACGGATGATATTGCTGACCAGTTCTTTCATGATGCGGTTGATGTTGAAGGCGACGGCTGAGGCCACAATCACATCCTCCAGGTTTTCCTGCTGCCAGTCTACGCTGTGACCTGAACCCAGCAGGCGCAGTTCGGTTTCCTCGCGCAGGTCAGCCAGCAGACGCTGCAGCGGCTGGTCAGGTGTGTTGGCCTTGGATACCGCCTGACGCAAACTTTCCAGTGCTGTACGTGCCATGTTGCCCAGTTTGCCGCCTGTATCGGCGTGAATGATGGAGAGCAGGCGTGAACCAACATCGTCGTGCAGGTCGCGATAGATTTTCAGGCGTTCCTTCTCGGCAGTCTGTTCCATTTCCAGGATGCGGCGCTCCTCAAAACTGCGCGCGATGATTTTCCTGCTTTCCTCAACTTTCTGCTCAAGTTCGTGGTTCAGTGTTTCAGCAGTATTCAGTGCGTCACTGAAACGGCGCAGCAGCACGGCCGCAAAAATCAGCATCAGCACCGGCAAACCAAAATGCGCAAACATCAGCGACTCGTCCCAGGCATCGCGGAAACTGAAGAACATCAGGTAGGTATTGACCAGAAACAGTACAAGCTGGCCAAGTATGGACAGCGCAATAATGATGGCGTCAGTCTGCCGTTCGCGTACTGCAACGCGTGCAACTCGCAGCAGGATCAGTCCCAATACGGTGACGCCTGCCAGATGCATGGTGTAAGTGCCTTGCCAGAACCACTGAGGAGGCAGCAACAGATTGATCACTGCGGCAAGCAGCGTCCAGCCCATAAACAGTTTTTCACGCACCGGGTGCCGGACGTTAACGGCCAGTCGCCCTATAAAACCGTACATAAAAAAAACACAGCTATCGATGGCAATGTGCACAAAGGGCACCCAATGCTCGAAGCTGATCGGGCTGTAGTAGATGACAGTATGGCTGGTGCCCACGCCCCAGGCCAGGCACATCATGCTGAACCACAGATACACGGGATCGTGACGTCGCATCAGCCACAGCGCAAAGGTAAAAAAGCTGATGCTGAAGGCAAAGGCCAGCAGGATGCGATTGATATCCACCTGGCGAAACATGCGCGAGGCGTAAAGGTCCTCAACAAACTCCCGTGGACCCAGAAGTGGTGGAGCCAGCGCAGCCCCCATTGGGCTGACGGTCAGTTTCAGCAGCAGTTCGTTGTTGGTGTCCTGCCACTGCGAGTGGCTGATATGTGCCATCAGTGGCCGGTTCCAGGCAAACACCGTACGGCCGGGACGCTGAGGGTTGGAGGCAACTTCCTCACCGTTGAAATACACCACAATCGACAGGTTATAGCGGCTGAAGACAAGGCTCATGGCTTCGTTGTAGGCCGGTCGGTCAAAACGCAGACGAAACCAGACCGTGTCAGTGCGGGGATAGCTGTCTGGAGCCAGCAGGCCACGCTCGCTGCCAATAAAAGGCAGTTCCAGTGGCTGCCAGTCCGCATCGGCTGCCGGCGGCCCTTCGTCATCAAGCACCACAAATTCAGCCTGTTGCAGTTCGCGTGGCAGATCCTGGGCAGAGACAGTCAACGGAAAAAACAGGATCAGGCACAGCAGCCACAGACTGATATGACAGAGGGTCGAGCGCTGATTCTGGAATCGCCTGCCCATATACCTGATCGCTGTCCCCCCCCCTGCTCGGGGGTATACAAAAAAAATTCCATTGTCTACAGTCAGGCCGCAAAAGCAATATCAGGAGGCGAGTTTCAGATGTGGAGTACCGGCCAGGAACATTCCGGCAATGGGCGGGCACTGGTGGTTGAAGACAATCCTGAAGCCAGGGCCTGGCTGGTCAGTTGCATTGAGGCCGCTTTTCCCTCTCTGGAAATCCTTTCGGCTGCCAGTCTTGGTGACGCCATGACGTTGCTGAAGCAACACCATTTTGATCTGGCTCTGGTGGATCTGGGATTGCCGGATGGCAGTGGCATGGATCTGATCCGCGCACTGCATAGCGGCCAGCCTGCCTGTTATGTGGTGGTAGCCACCATCTATGACGATGACCGTAATCTGTTTACTGCGCTCAAGTCTGGAGCCAAGGGTTATATCCTCAAGGACCAGGACAGGGAAAGAATTGCCAGTTATCTGCAGGGTATACGCAAAAATCAGCCACCGTTGTCACCGGCTTCATCCAAACGTCTGATTGAGCATTTCAACAACAAGGCGGATGCGCTGGCAGAGGCAAAACTGACGTCGCGCGAGGTGGATGTACTGTGTCTGATCGGGAAGGGATACAGTGTCGAGGATGCTGCAGCGATGCTGCAGCTGTCCACCGACACTGTCAAAGGCTATATCAAGTCGATTTACACCAAGCTGGGTGTATCCAACCGGTCTGAAGTGACTCTGGAAGCCATACGTCTCGGATTGATTGATCCGCTCTGATTGCCGTTGCGACCCGCCGGACGTTTGCGCTGGAAAGGCGTGTCGGCATCAAAACCACCACTACTGCCCGCCTTGCGGCTGTTGCGGCCGTTGTTTTCACGCTCGCGGTTGTCACGCGGAGCCGCTGCACGACGCTGCTGCGGACGTGCTGACGGCGCCGGGCGATCAGACTGTTCTTTTTCACGCTGCTCAAAGCCTGGAACCGGCGTCAGCGTCAGGCGCGTTTTTAATACACGCTCAATCTGACGCAGCTGTTTGGTCTGATCCAGGCTGACCAGGGAAATCGCTTCACCTTCGGCGCCGGCACGGGCAGTACGACCGATGCGGTGTACGTAGTCTTCCGGCACATCAGGCAGGTCGAAGTTGACCACATACGGCAGCTGGTCAATGTCGATACCGCGGGCAGCAATGTCAGTGGCTACCAGTACCTGCAACATGCCGTTCTTGAACTGGTGCAGCACACGGGTACGCTGGGCCTGGCTTTTGTTGCCATGGATGGCGCCGGCCTGGATGCCGTCTTTCTCCAGCAGTTGTACCAGCTTGTTGGCGCCATGCTTGGTACGGCTGAATACCAGTACCTGATACCAGCTGTTGGTGCGTATCAGATGGCTGAGCAGTTCGGTCTTGCGTGACTTGTCTACCGGGTGCAGGGTCTGGGTGACGCGCTCGGCGGTTGTATTCACCGGAGCTACGCTGATCTGCACAGGATTCTTCAGCAGGCTTTTGGCCAGGTCACGGATTTCGTCGGAGAAAGTCGCCGAGAACAGCAGGTTCTGGCGTTTAGCCGGCAGCAGGGCCAGTACCTTGCGGATGTCACGGATAAAACCCATGTCCAGCATGCGGTCGGCTTCGTCCAGTACCAGCACTTCCAGCTGGTCAAATTTGACGGCGTTCTGCTGGTGCAGATCGAGCAGACGGCCCGGAGTTGCCACCAGAATGTCCAGACCACCACGCAGAATCATCATCTGCGGGTTGATCTTCACGCCGCCAAAAACAACAGCGGAGCGCAGTTTCATGTATTTGCCATAGGTTTTGATGCTGTCATGGACCTGGGCCGCCAGTTCGCGGGTAGGGGTCAGGATCAGCGCGCGGATCTGGCCGCCGCGGGTACGCTCGCCACCGGCGAGTTTTTGCAGAATCGGCAGGGTGAAGCCTGCAGTTTTGCCTGTGCCGGTCTGGGCAGAGGCCATCAGGTCGCCGCCACCAAGAATGGCAGGAATGGCTTGGGCCTGGATCGGAGTTGGCTGGGTATATTGTTGCTCGGCAACAGCTTTAAGCAGGGCTTCTGACAAGCCCAGGGTTTCAAAACTCATTGATATCCTTGGTGGTGCGTATTGGCACCGGGCTGGGTGCTGCCGACCGGAATAGCTGACAGCGGGGTAATGCGGGCCCGAAAATGGGCATGCGATTTGTCGAGGGTCGGCACTTTAGCACATGCTACGCCTGCAAGATAGGCCGGATGCGGCAGAGCGAACACAAAGCATTTGCCTGAACGACTGTTTTTGCTTACTTTACGCGCTCAACCCACTATCCAAAAACATGAGAATTCAAATAATGAATCGGTATGTATTAGGTGCCGTAGTCAGGCGCTCGTTGTTACTCGGCCCGCTATTCTCGATTTCCCTGTTGTCCTCCCCAGCAGTATTGAATGCCCAGGAACTGGTTGATAACTCATCGAATATTGTTTATCCCCAATCCTACTTCCAGCAATGGTCCCCGGTAACGGCTCTGGACATGCTGAACCGTATTCCTGGTCTGAGCACCACGATGACGGGTAACTTCAGTACCTCCAACACCAACCGTGGTCTGGGTGGTGGCAGTGGTAACCAAATTCTGATCAACGGCAAACGTGTGGCCGGCAAGACCAACGAAGCCGATGCCCAGCTGGCCCGTATCTCCGCCAGCAAGGTTGACCGTATTGAACTGATCCGCGGCAGCTCTGCCGATCTGGACGTTCGTGGTGACCAGATTGTGAACATTGTGCTGACTGAAGCACTGTCCAGTCAGTCCTACTCTTACGAGATCAACTCCGACCGTTATATGGACGGTACCGTTCAGCCTGGTTTCAAGGCAGCGGTCAACGGCCAGCGCAATGGCCTGGACTATATGTTCAGCGCTGAAATGGAACCGCGTCACGACTATCGCCCCAGCTATGAAAGCAGCGTACTGGGTGATTTTTCCCCGAATGACACCATTTCCGAACATCGCGCGCGTGACCAGTACACCAGTACTGTTGCTGCCAACCTGGGATATGAGCTGACGCTGAACAGCAGTGCACGCGTCAACATGCTGTATTCCAACTATGACAATGACATCGAAATCAAACGTACCATCACCAACCTGCGTACCAATCCGCCGACTCCGCGTCGCGAGCTGGAACTGACCCCGGGTGACAACAGCAACTGGGAAATTGGTGGTGACTACGAACTGCGTCTGGGTGACGGCCATCTGTTCAAGACCCTGTTTGTTTTGAACGAAAAGTCCGAACACACTATCCGTGAACGTTTCCAGCGCGAAGCTGATGGTTCACTGACCAAGGATCTGTATGTGAACTCAGATACAGTGACCACCGAGCGCATTATCCGTAGTTCCTACTCCATGCCTGTGGCCAGTGGTCAGGGTATCGAGTTTGGTGTTGAACGTGCACAGACCATCCTGGATTCAAACCTGCGTTTGGGTGCAGCCGGTCCCGGCACACCGTCTCCTGACCATGGTGGCCTGATTCCCCAGGTTGTAAGTCATGCTGATTCCAAGGTTCAGGAAATCCGTATCGAGCCGTTTGTGGTTCACACCTGGCAGCTGACTCCACGTGTATCCCTGGAAAGCTCGTTGATCTACGAAACCTCCGAGATCGAGCAGACCGGTGATGTCTACAACAAACGTGATTTTGATTTCATCAAGCCGAAAGTGGATCTGCGTTACGACTTCCGTCCGGGTTGGCAACTGCGCGGTACGCTGACCAAGAGCGTACGTCAGCTGAGCTTCGCCGACTTCGTGGCTTCCAGTGATGACCGTGACAACGACTCTGCTACCATGGCTGGTAACGCGGATCTGCGTCAGGAGCAGGTATGGAACCTGAACCTGAGCTCCGAATACCGTCTGCCTAACGACGCCGGTGTAATCGAGACCAGCGTGTTCTACATGCAGCACATCGACGTAATCGAACGTATTGATGTTACCCGCCCGGATGGTCGTCCGACCTCTGCCAACGGCAACATCGGTGATGGTGACATGTACGGCTTCAACGGCAAGGCCAGTGTGCGTATGGGCATGATCGGTCTGCCCAGCGTGATGCTGATCAGCAGCCTGGAAGTGAAAACATCCGAAATCAAGGATCCGTTCCTTGGCATCGATCGTCGTTTCCAGAACTACGAGCGTGGTCGTTTCCAGCTCGGTTTCCGTCATGACCTGTCTCAATACCGTATTACCTACGGCATGAACTGGAACAACCGTTTTGATGGCAACATCAAACGTTACGATATCGACAACCTGGAACGTACTTCCGGCGAGCCGAACGTCACTGCGTACCTGGAATACATTACGCCGAAAAACATTCGTATCCGTTTTGATGCGCGTAACGCCACCAACAATGATCAGTGCCGTGAACGTACCCGTTATGCGGATCGTATCAACAGCGGTGTGATCACCGAAATCGAAAGTTACTGCTACGATGCGGCACGTGTAGTGTCCATCAAGATCAACGGTACTTTCTAGGCTCTGGTCGCAGCCAGAAACAAAAAGCCCGGCAAATGCCGGGCTTTTTTATGCCTGATTTTTTCAAGGCGTTTATGCAGACTTTAACGGAATCAGTTTGACGCCACGGGCCGTCAGCGTTTCCACGCTGTGCTTGCATACACCGGCGCGTTCTATCAGTTTGGTCTCACAGATATCACAGCGCACGCATTCCTTGAAGTCGATCTGGTGACGACGGATCGCACCAGTCGGACAGGCGTGTTCACATACGGTACAGGCGGTGCACTGCTGAACACGTTTGATACGCGACAGACTCACCAGTGACAGCACACCCAGTGCTGCCCCAAGCGGACACATGTAACGACAGTAAAAACGTTTGACTACAGCAGAACCAATCAGGATCAGCGCCAGTATTGCCAGTAGCACAACAGATGTACTGTAGAAGAAAATGGTGCCAAATGGCTCAAAATACTGGAACACGCTGATATCGCTGTAGGCGACAGCCATCAGCACAATAAACGCCAGAATGACATACTTCAGGTAAATGGCCTTGTCATGAATGGCCTGCGGCACATTGCGCTGCCAGCGCTTGGGCACAATACGTGTCAGGAAATCTTGCAGTGCACCAAAGGGGCAGAGCGAAGAACAGAATACCCGGCCCCAGATCAGCGTGGTCACCAGCGTAAACACTACAATGGTCAACAGCGGGATATCACCCAGGATCATCGACGGACCCAGTTTGATGGTGTTGGTAATGTGTGACACCGACAGGAATCCACCGTCTACAAATCCCAGATAAACCAGGGTGACTGCCAGCGTGAGCCAGCGCAGACGCGTGTTTTTGGTGAGGAAACTGGCCATCACCAGTGCCAGTACCACCAGCAGCGCTGCAAAACGCAGCCAGTTGGTATCAGAACCTGAGCTGCCCTGTTCTGCAGATGCACCTGGCGCCAGAATCGGATTGCCGAGTGCTACGTCGCGCATCAGCCCGGTGACTTCAAATTCCATGGAAGCCTTGGGCTGACCATTGGATGGATCGTAGTAGACGGTAAACGGTCTGGAGTAGTCGATCTCCAGTGGCAGTACCATGGCGCCCACATAACTGGCATGTCCGGCGATTTTGCCGTCGTCAGCGCTGCTGGCGTAAACAAAACGGCGACGCGGCATTTCGTAGCCGACCCCATCCTGTTCCAGACTCAGGCGTTCCTGACGGAAGGGATCGGAAGGATTGCCGGAAATACTGGTCAGCACCAGCTGGCCGGCATCAAAACGGTTACTGGCGTCGCGCTGTGCGCGGGAGTAACCTTCAGCCCCTACCATCATCTCGCCGAGCACTTCGCTGTTTCCCAGCCAGGCAAAGGATAGTGTCAACGCAGTGCCATCGGGCAGAGGCACATGCATGTCGCGGATCATGTCCGCCGCTTTCATTTCTTCCCATGTCAGCGGTTCCAGATGCTGGCGCAGGTTGGCATCAGAATCCTCGCTGGCAGCGATGCCACTGTCAGGCAGGTAGGCCATGGCCACGCGGCGTGAAGCATTGTAAACACCACGTGTGGTTGCCCAGCTGGTAATGGTGGCACGTGATACACCATTGATGTCGCGGCCTACACGGAATTCATCATGCAGGGACTTGTTGCGGAATTGTTCCTGGAAGCCGCGTGAGGACAGGAAGTCACCACGGCTGGAGCGGAAAGACTCGTTGTAGTTCATCACCTTGATAGCGGTGACTGTCGCTGAGGTGTCCAGTGCTACCAGTACGTTAATGGTCGAACTGAAACCGATCTCTTCAGGTGGCAGATCAGATGTCTGAAACACATAACCGATGATGCCGGTTTCGCCGGAGTCGCCAACAGGCCCATAGGCGGTAAACACTGGTGGATCACCAGCTTTTTCACTGAAGCGCGTTGCCTTGGGCATCACCTGCTTCAGCATGTCTTCAGTGACGAAATCAGTAAAAGGAGTCTGGCTGAGGGCGGGCAGTGCAAACAGCACCATCAACAATACAACAAGTCGGCGTGCGAGCCGGCTCGGAAAGGGGTTCTTTGTCACCATTATTATTATTTCCTGCTACTGCTTCTATGGAACTGCTTTTTTCAGGTGCGTCATGTCAGGAATACACTGCTGGCAAGCCACAGACTGTACAGCACATACATTGCCATTAAAAAAAGACCTTTGCCACGGGTGATCAGCCCGTTTTCACCCTTGCGGGCATAACCCAGCACAAACAGTGACAAGGTCAGAGCCAGCATGGTTGCCACATCGCGGGTCAGAACTTCGTGTCCGACTTCCAGTGGATGAATCGCTCCGGCAATACCTACTACAGCCAGCGTGTTGAATACGTTGGAACCCAGAATATTGCCTACCACCATGTCATGCTGGGATTTTCGTGCAGCCGCAATTGATGAGGCCAGCTCAGGCAGCGAGGTGCCTATGGCAATAATGGTAAGTCCTATGATCAGGTCGCTGATACCCAGGCTTTGTGCCACTTCAACGGCGCCCCATACCAGCAGGCGTGAACTGCCGATCAGGAGTACCAGGCCTATAAGCAGCCAGAGCACGGCGAACTTCAGGGGCATGGGTTTGGCCAGCAACTCGTCCTGGAGGTCATTGGCGATAGC
>Ga0079224_100007260_pt1 | contig 14834 bp, 15 predicted proteins | sample Stecom2015_FD_80414 | JGI IMG/M metagenome (GOLD analysis project Ga0079224, IMG submission 80414) | Agricultural soil microbial communities from Utah to study Nitrogen management - Steer compost 2015 | ecosystem: Environmental > Terrestrial > Soil > Agricultural land | place: USA: Utah...
CGTGCACGGGGACGCCGAGGTGGCGGCCCTGCAAGTCGAGGCAGGCGAACTCGATGGCCGCCAGCAGCTGCGTGCGGTTGTTGTACAGGCTGGCCGTCGGGTTGGCCAGCATGAACCGCAGCACCTCGGTCCGGGCCGGATCGTGGCCGACGAGGTAGTCGCGCAGGCCGCGCACCGCGGCCTCGGCGCTTTGCCCGCCGCCACCCATCTCGCCCAGCCCGATCAGCCCGTTGTCCGCTTCGACTTCCACGACGGTGCGGACGAACCGGCCCCAGTGCGCGCCGTTGCTGTGGCGCAGCGGCGCATGCAGCGGAACGGTGACCGTGGTCGCGCGGACATCGACGATGTGCATGCCCTCAGCTCTCCCCCGGGCTCGCATCCGGCAGCGGGACACCGAGGGAAGAGATGACGCCCCCGTCGACGCGCAGGTCGGCGCCGGTGATGAAGCTCGCCTGCGGACTCGCGAGGTAAGCGATGGCGTCGGCCACCTCCGAGGGCCGGGCCACCCGCCCGATCGGGTGCGTGCGGCCCCACTCGGCGACGATCTCGTCGTTGGGCCGGCCGCCACCGAACTTGTCCGCGGCCCAGCGCAGCATCGGGGTGTCCACCGAGGCCGGGCAGACGGCGTTGACCCGCACGCCGTCAGCGGCGTGGTCCACGGCCATCGCCTTGACCAGCGACAGCAAGGCGCCCTTCGTGGCCGAGTACGCGGCGACCCGGGTCTGGGTGGCGTAGGCCTGCACCGAGGACACGACCACCACGGACCCGCCGCCCTCGGCGCGCAGCAGCGGCATCAACCAGTGGCACACGGCGAACACCGCCCGGAAGTTCACCCCGACGACCTCGTCGAACAGCGCCATGCTGGTCTCTTCGACCGTGCCGTACCGCTGGATGCCCGCGGCACACACCAAGGTGTCGATGCTCTCGAACCGCTCGGCCAACTCGGCGGCGCACCGCTCGACCGCCTCGTCGGAGGCGACGTCGAGGGTCATCGGCACGATGGTCCACCCCGCCTCCTGGCCGCGCCGTTCGAGCTCGACCAGCTTCTCGCTGTCGCGGTCCAGTGCCACGACCACGTCGCCGTCGCCCGCCAGGCGCTCCACCGTCGCCAGCCCGATACCGGCGGCGCCTCCGGTGACCACGGACACTCTCGTCATCGGTGGGCCTCCTCAGAACTGCCCGAGGTTCAGACCTCGAGTGAAGAATCGCTGTGTGGACAGGAACAGCACGACCGTCGGAAGCGACACCAGCAGCCCGCCGGCCAGGACCGTGGGCAGCTGGGACCCGCCGTACGTGCTCTGCATGCTGGTCAGCGCGGTCATGAGCGGACGCACGTCGCCGGACTGGCTCAACGCCAGGCCGAGTAGCAGGTCGTTCCAGACGAACGTGGCCTGCAGGATGAACACCGCCACCAGCGCACTGCGCGACATCGGCAGATAGATCCGCCAGAAGATCCGCCACGTCGTGGCGCCGTCCATCACCGCAGCCTCGAACACCTGGTGCGCGATACCGCCGAGGAAATTCCGCATGACCAACGCCGAGAAGGGCACACTGATGGCGGCATAGACCGCGATCATGCCCAGCCGAGTGTCGAACAGCCCGACCTCGGCGTAGCCGACGAACAGCGGCAGGATGATCATCTGCAGCGGGAACACCGTCCCGCCGAAGACCAGCACGAACCAGAAGAAGCCGTGCTTGAGCCTCAACGCCACGATGGCATAGCCGATGGCGGCCCCGATCAGCACGGCCACGGCCGGCCCGGCGATGCTGTAGATCACGGTGCTCAGCACCGCTTCGCCGAGCCCGGCGCGCTCCCACGCGTCGACGATGTTGTCGACCAGGGCGAACTCGGCGATCGGCCGCCACACCGCGTCCGAGGCGTACTCAGCCGCCGGCTTGGCGGCGTTGACCAGCAACAGATACAGCGGGGCGAGCCAGATCACGCCGAGAATGGTCAGCACGACCGGCCGGATCACCCGGGACATCGACATCGACCTCACCACTCGTGCCGCGGGGAGAGCTGGCGGCGCAGGTACGTGATGGCCGCGATGAACGTCACGACGCTCAGGAACAGCGCGACCGCCGACCCCATGCCGTAGGCGCTGTTGACGAACGCCTCGCGGTACATCGTCAAGGCCAGGGTCTCCGACGAGCGCCCGGGCCCGCCTTCGGTCATGGCCATGACGATGTCGAAGGTCTTCAGGCTGGCCACCAGGGCCAGGCCGACGACAACGGTGGTCAGCGGCCGCAGCATCGGCCAGAGCATGTGCCGGAACAGCCGCCAGCCAGCAGCGCCGTCCATCTTGGCCGCCTCGAGCGGTTCCTTGGGGATGGACTGCAGGCCGATCACGAACAGCAAAGCGTTGACGCCGGTCTGCTGCCAGGCCCAGGCGCCGATCATGACCAGGGTGTTCATCGGCTCGTCCAGCAGCCAGCGGTTCTCCGCGCCGGGCAGCCCGAACGCCTCGAGCACCTGGCTGAGCCCGCCGCCGTTCTGCAGGACGAAGCTCCACACCACGCCGACCGCGACCGGTGAGACCGCGTACGTGATCAGGAACGGCAGCCGGAACCACACCCCGAACCGCATGTCGTAGGTCATGACCGCGATGAGCAGACCCAGCCCGACCGGGATCGTGATGGTGCCCACGACCCACAGCAGCGTGTTGCGCAGCGACGTGAGGAAGTTCGGGTCGTCGAACATCTCGCGGTAGTTGGCCAGGCCCACCCACTCGGGTGAGCCCAGGCCGTTGTACTCGGTGAAGCTGATCACCGACGTCCACACGAACGGCAGGTACAGCAACACCGCGACGACCAGTACCGCGGGCAACCCGAACGCGCGTGCCGACCACTGATAGGACGCACCCCGCTCGCGGGGGGCGACGCTAGTCCCCGTCATCGTCGATCGTGGGTCTCTCAGCCCTGGTCACTCCAGTACGCCTCTGCCTCGGCCTGGATGGTCTCCAGGTGCGGCATCGGGTCACCGGGGTTGGTCACGAAGGCGCTGAACTCGTCGAGCGCGGCGGTCAGCACCGGCGTGGGCGTGGCCTCGAAGTAGCGCTCCAGCAGCTGGTAGCCGTCGGTGCCGGCCTCCTGGTTCAGCGAGGCGAGCTGCTCGTCGTTGATCAGAGCCTTCGGGTTGAACGACACGTCACCGCGGGCGTTGGCCCACGTGGTCTGGGCCTCTTCGGTCATCCACCACGAGGCGTACTGCAGCGCCAAGTCACGGTTCTGGGCCTCTTCGGCCGTGCAGATCGGGCCGGTCTCGAAGATCAGCGGGGTCTGTTCCAGGTCGGGGTTGACCTTGGGGATGATGAAGAAGTCGTAATCGGTGCCCGAGACCATGTCGACGCTGTTCAACTGGCCGCTCAGGAACGTCCCGAAGTTGATCATCGCCACGGTGCCGTTCTTCAGCTGGACCTGCGGCTCGGTCTGGTCACCGGGGTCGCCGAAGTAGCCTTTCTCGTGCATCTCGCGCCACCGGTTCATCACGTCCACGACGCCGGCGTCGGTGTAGCTGGCCTCTCCCGACGACAGCGCGGCGTAGAGCTCGGGGTCGGTGCCGGCCAGCAGGGTCTGGAACCAGACGAAGGAGAACAGGATGTTCGTCTCGTAGAACGGCGTCTGCCCGGCCGCGACGAGCTTGTCGGCGGCCGCGACCAGCTCATCCCAGGTGGTCGGTTCCTTGATGTCGTGCTCGGCGAAGACCTTCGTGTTGTAGTACATCACCCAGTAGGCGGCGTTCATCGGCACGCAGTACTGCTCGCCGTCGATGGTGAAGTGTTCGCGAAGGTCGCCGGGGACGTTGCCTTCGTCGATCGACTGCTGCCAGATGTCGGTGGTCGGGGCGACCAGACCCTCGGCGACGAGATCCTCGAGCTCACTGCCGGTGTGCCAGGTGAACAGGTCCGGTTTCTCGTCGGTGCGGAACGACTGGCGGATGAAGGCGGAGTACTGGTCGGCTTCGGAATAGCCGGTGAAGTCCAGAGTCAGTCCGAGCGCGTTCTCCGACACGTCGGAGACCTGGAGGAACTGTGGTTCCCAGGCCGCCTTGTCGGTGTAGAACGACAACGATCCGGGAGCCTCGGCACCGCCGCTTCCGTACTCGTCCTCGTCGTCGCCGCCACACGCGGCCAGAACGAGCGCCGATGCGGCCAACCCGGCCACCGTTGCGCTGTATCGGATTCTCACCTGAAACCACCTCGTATGCATGGGGTGCGGGTCATTGTTCGCCGTTCAGATCTCGCGCCCGGATGGCCTCGATGACGTTGCTCAGGTGATCGCGTGTGGCCTGGAAGGCCGCATCGATGTCACCGTCGAGCACGGCGCGGGTGATGCGTTGATGCTCTTGGAAATCCTCCGACTCGTTGCCGTGCAGGCGCAGAATCTCTTTCTGTTCCTCGGCGTGGACCAGGACGATCGAGTCCACGACCTCGGCCAAGACCGTGTTGCCGGCGGCTTGGGCCAAGGCCCGGTGAAAGTCGAGGTTGACGATCCACAGCCGGTCACGGGCGTCGTTGAGGCACTGCTCGGCCTCGGCGAGTTTCGCGGCCAGCCGGGCGCACCCGTCCGGGTCGCGCACGGTGGCCGCCGTCGCCGCGATGGGCGGCTCGATCACGCGCCGCGCTTCCAGCAGGTCGATCAGCCGCTCACCGGTGAGGACCTGGCTGTGCGGATTGTGCACGACCGAGCGGCGCACGTTCTCACCGACGTACACCCCCGACCCGTGCCGCAGGACGACCACGCCCATCGCCTCGAGCCGGCGCAACCCTTCGCGCATCGTGGGCACTGCGACGTCGAAGCGGCGCGCCAACTCTCGCACCGTGTCCATCTGAGCGCCGGGTTCGAGCCCGTTCTCGTGGATGAGCTCGACGACGCCCGAGGCCAGTTCATCGGCCAGGGTGCGTCGGCTGACCTCTCCAGCAGGCACAGGCGGTGGGCTCCTCAGGGCGTCGGGGCGTGAGGGGGCACATTCTGACGCGGTTGATTAGATCACTAGTTCAACCGCTTGTCGACAACTGTGACGTAACCGCAACATGACGGCGCAGCAACATCCTGTCATATCGACAGAAAGGGCGGATCTGACAGGTCGCTCAGGTTGCTTCGGGATCGAACCGCGGCGACTCCTCCACAGGAGTCTCACTCGAGCTGCTGGGCTTCGCGACACTGCCGTTGCGCTGATTGGTGCCGTTGCGCTGAGTGGTGTTGTTCCGCGCGGCGCTCTTGCGCGGCTTCGGATCGTCGTCGAGGCCGAGATCGTCGAGGCCCAGGTCGACGCCGTCGAGGACCTTCTTGCGCACGAACGAGCGGGGGTTGCGAAGTTCGGAGAGGGTGCGCAGGTCCTCTTCGTCGATGCCCAGGTCACCGACGCTGTTGGACAGGTCGCGCCGGGCGTTGGCGACCATCGTGCGCAGATCGCGGACGAACGAAGCGGCCTGCTTCGCCATCGTGGGCAGCCGGTCGGGCCCGAAGACGAACAGTGCGACAACGAGGATGACGAACACCTCGCCGATACCTATGTCGAACACCGCCGCTCCAGCTCCTCATTTCGTGGGGCCCCAGCACTCGGGCGATCGTGACAGTCAAGCGTACATGGCGCCGGAAGCCGGAATGTCCGGGTCACCCGACGGCTTCACCGAGGGTCAGCGTGAACTCGAGCTTTTCGCCCTCGCGCTCCACGACCACGGTGACTTCGTCGCCGGGCTCGTGAGCGCGCAGGCGCACGATGAGCTCGGCCGCGCCCCGAACCTCGTCGCCGTCGATCGCGACGATGACGTCACCGGGACGGATGTCGACGTCGTCGGCCGGGCCACCCGGGCTGACCCCCGGCCCGTCCTCGCCTTCGACCGCGACCCGGGCGCCAGGGCCGTTGTAGGAGTTGTCGAGCAGGACGCCCATGACCGGATACACGGCCTCGCCGGTGCGGATCAGCTGCTCGGCGGTCCGTTTGACCTGCTCGACCGGGATCGCGAAACCCAGCCCGATACTGCCGCTGGCGTTCAGGCCCACCGAGGCGATGGCCGAGGTGACCCCGATGACGCGCCCGTTGGTGTCGACCAGCGGGCCACCGGAGTTACCGGGATTGATGGCCGCATCGGTCTGCAGTGCGTTGATGTAGGCCTGCGAGGCCTGGTCGCCGGCTGTCACCGGACGCTCGACGGCCGACACGATGCCGCTGGTCACGGTGGCGTCCAAGCCGAGCGGGCTGCCGATGGCCACGACGGGATCGCCGACGGCGACCGACGCGGAGTCGCCGAACATGACCGGTTGCAGACCGTCGGCGTCGATCTGCAACACCGCGAGGTCGTAACTGGGACTCGCGCCGACGACCTCGGCCTCGAACTCCCGGCCGTCGAACAGCGTCAGGTCCACCGCTTGGTCGCCCGCGGCGGCGATCACGTGGTTGTTGGTGAGGACGTAACCGTCGGCGCCGATGACGAATCCGGATCCTTCGGCGTCAGCGGCTCGTACCGACACGACGCTGGGCAGGACACTGGCCGCAACCCCCGCGATGGAGTCCGGCGGACGCTGAACCAGTTGGGAGTTTTCGGCCCCGATGACGGTGACGGAGTCCGATCCGGCCCGGGAGTCGTCGATGCCCTCGGCCAGCATGCCGCCGCCCGCACCGGCCAACGCAGCCACGAGGAACAGCGCGGCTGCGCGCCTGCCGCGGTGGCGCCGCGGCGGTGGTGGCGTGGCGATCTGCGCAGTGGCTGTCGGCGGATCCGGCGCCGACTCCTCTCGCGGGCGCTGCAGGAAGGGCGCTGCTGCGGGCGCACGCTCGACGGGGGTGGTGAATCGCCATTCGCCGCCGGCCCACGGTCGGTGCCCGGCACGGCGCGCCGAGGTGAACTCACCCAGACTCGTCCAGCCCGCCTTCATGGGCACATTCTTTCATCGTTCGCGGCTCAGTCGAACGGGTTGAGCCAGGAGCCGACTCGCTGTGCTCCGCGCCCGATCCGGGCGAAGAAGCCGTCGTCTTGCTTGGGGGGTGGTCTCACCTGTTCCGGCGGCAGGCTGTCGATCAGCGATTCCACCGTTTGCATGGGCGCCTCGGCGACCACGGTGATGACATGTCCGCCGGACGTCCAGGTCAGGCGTGCCGGCGGGCCGGGCCGGGTGTAGACGACGCCGCCGTCGACCTCCGCCGTCGAGTAGCCCTCGAGCTGGTGCGGATCGAGCCGGCCGCGCTGCTCGAACACCGAGACCGTCATCACCCCGTCGGAGTAACTGAGCTGGATCGCCTCACCGACGCGGCGAGCCTCGTACAGCACCATGCCGTTGGACAAGGTCTCCGGGCAGTGCCAGCCTTCGTCACGCAGCCGCTCGATGTCCGACCAGTGCAGCATCGCGGCCTGGCGGTCGGTGCCGAACGACGTGTCGGTGGTGCCGAAGTCGCAGCACGCTCCCGCACCGCCGATGGTCACCTCGACGAACGCGCTGGCACTGAGCGGGTAGCCGTCATGGGCGAACGATTCGCGCCGCAGCGACAGCGCGGTCTCGCGATCCAGCCACAGCCGCACCGCCACGCTGCCGTCGTCACGCCGGGCCTCGACGATGTCGGTCGGGCGCCCGGCGACCGTGCCGGAGCCGGCCATGCGCACGTCGTAGGCGTCGAGCAACAGGTCGACCGGGCCGTCGCCGGCCAGCCAGCTCGCCGCCGTCCGGCCCTGCAGGATGGCGGTCTGGTCGTCGTGCAGCGCGATCTCGGTCTGGCCGCCGGCCGCATGCCGGACTTGAACGATGGCGCTGGTCGACGCCGCGGATTTCGCCAGCGCCGACCAGGTGGACACGTACTGCGTGCCCGAGTAGGACACCTGGCTGCCCGCGGCGGCGGACTGGCGGAGCAACTCGACGGCGTAGGAATCGTCTCCGGCCCCGACGGGCTTGGCCGACGGCACATGCACGAACACGGCGATCGCACCGACCAGCATCGGCACGACGAGGACCGGCGCCACCAGCGCGGCGAGACCCCCCGCCACGCCCTGCGCGCGCGGACCGTGCGTCACCATCCGCCTCCCAGCGAACCGGCCTGCCGGACCAGCAGCGACGCCGGCTCGACGAACGGCAGCGCTCCGGTGGAGCGGGCGTGCTCGAGGGTGAACTCCTCGACGGGCGGGACGATGCCGGCCGGCGTCGGGGACGGATCGGACGTGGTGGACGGCGATCCGAGCGCGGCCAGCAGGATCAGCATCGCACCGGAGGTGCACATCCCCACCGCCGCGACCCGCATGGTGCGGACCCGCCGCGGCAGGCGTCGCCCGCCCGGCCGGGACGGCGGGTGGGACTCGCGGGTGCGCCAGTCGGCCACCGGGGCCGGGGCACTGCCCGGAGCCTCCGGCGGCAGCGGGTCACCGGGTTCAGCCAGCGCCAGCAGATTCTGGACCAGGGTGGCCGACGGCGCGACGTCGGGCAGCGAGCGCAGCGCGTTCTTGGCGTGCCGCTCGTCCTCGACGGCGTTGCGGCATTGCGCACATTCGGTCAAGTGCACGAGGGCGCGGTCGCGCTCGTCGTGGTCGAGCCGGTCGTCGACGAGGTCGCTGACTCGCTCGTCGAGATGTTTCATGCAGGCTCCCCGTGTTCGCGGGTCCCGTCGGCGCGCGGTGCTGGTGTGTCCAAGGCGCTGGCGTCGTCGGGCGCGCGGTGGTCGAGCGCGGCGCGCAGTTGCGCGCGGCCACGGTGGATGCGGCTGCGGACCGTCCCGAGCTTGATGCCGAGGGAGGCGGCGATCTCTTCGTAGGACAGGCCTTCGATGTCACACAGCACGACCGCTGCGCGGAAATCCGGCGGCAACGCGTCGAGGGCGCGGTGGATGTCCGCGTCGAGCATGCGGTCGGACAGCGCGTGCTCCGGCGTCGGCTCCCGCCCCCGCAGGCGGTCGGCGGCGTCGTCGGCCAGAGCGTCGAAGCGGATGCGCTGCTTGCGGCGGACGGAGTCGAGGAACAGATTGGTCGTGATGCGGTGCAGCCAGCCCTCGAACGTGCCGGGCGTGTACGACGACAGCGAGCGGAACACCCGGACGAACACGTCCTGGGTGAGGTCTTCGGCATCGTGGGCATTACCGGTGAGCCGGTATGCCAGCCGGTAGACCCGGGCCGAGTGTTCACGGACGATCTCGTCCCAGCTCGGCGGGGTCCATGCGGCCCCGGCTTCCACGTCCGCCACGAGCAGACCTCCCTCGACAGGGCTCGTCGACACGAGCACTGTATCCATCGTGACTCATCGCCCCTTCCGGTACCAATCGCACGGATCACGCCCACGCCCCCGGTACCTGTGGGCCACGTAACTGGCCACATAACGTGCCGCACCTCTCGTAGGTTCCGCGTGCGTCCTTCTCGACGCCGCACCGGAACGCTCTAAGCTTTCGTTCTGACACACGCACCGGCGCCAGCGCCGGAGACCTGCAGGAGGCCGTCATCACTACGGGCAGCACCACCGCGATAACGCCGGAGTCGTGGGCCTATGCGGAGGCCTACCTGAACGAGGAACAGGCCGTGACCCGCGCACGGCAACGAGCCGCCGAAGTCGGCGTGGTCCCGATCGGTCCGGGTGGCGGCCACGCGCTGCGGCTGCTGGCCGCGGCGCTGGACGCCGAGACCGTGGTCGAGGTGGGCACCGGAGTCGGCGTGTCCGGGTTCTACCTGCTGTCCGGAATGCGCGAGGACGGCGTCTTGACCACCGTGGACATCGAGTCCGAGCACCAGCGCCGGGCGCGTGAGGCCTTCGCCGAGGGCGGTTTCGCGTCCAACCGCACCCGGCTGATCGCCGGCGCGGCGCTCGAGGTCCTGCCCCGCCTCACCGACGGCGCCTACGACCTGGTGTTCTGCGATGCCACGAAGACCGAGTACGGCGACTATCTCGAACAGGCGCTGCGCCTGCTGCGCCCCGGCGGTCTGGTCGCCTTCGACAACGCACTGTGGCACGACCGGGTGGCCGACCCTGCGCAGCGCGATCCCGAAACCGTCGCCGTGCGGGAGTTGTGCCGCACCGTGCGCGCCGACGACCGGTTGCTGCCGGCCCTGTTGCCGGTCAGTGACGGCCTTCTTGCCGCAGTCAAGCGTCACGGGTAGCGATTCAGGGCACTATTGAGTCGTGCCCAAACTCGTCCGTCCGACGGTGGACGTCCATGATTCGTGGCTCGAGGCCGTGTCCGAGCCCGGCTACGAACCTCGCTGGCTCGACGACCTGCAACTGGCCGACATGCTCGAACCCGAGGGATTCGCCCTCTACGTCCGGCGTCAGATCGAGGACGAGCGTGACGAAGCCCGCCGCTCGCGGGGCATGGTGCCCTCCACGCACCTGTGGTTCGTCGACGGAAAGATCTTCCTGGGCAGATTGTCGATCCGCCACCAGCTCACCCCGTGGCTGCGTGACTACGGCGGGCACATCGGCTACGACGTCCGGCCGTCGGCTCGCCGGCAGGGTCACGCGTCGCAGATGTTGCTGCAGGCCCGCCCGTGGGCCGCGGCGCTCGGGATCGATCCCGCGCTGGTGACGTGCGACGTCGACAACGTGGCCTCGCGCAAGGTCATCGAGCGCGCCGGCGGCGTCTTCGAGGACGAGCGCAACGGCAAACTTCGTTATTGGGTGCCGTCCGGCGACTGATAGTCCGTCCCCAGCCGGATTCGCTCCGGATGGGTGTAGACGTTCATGCCGCCGCTGCGGACGAACCCGACGAGGGTCAGCCCGCAGTCGTCAGCGAGGTCGACGGCCAGGCTCGAGGGCGCCGACACCGCCGAGAGCACCGGAATCGCCGCGGCTGCGGCCTTCTGGACGAGCTCGAACGAGGCGCGTCCGCTGACCTGCAGCACGTGGCCCGTCAACGGCAGCTGGCCCTGCATGAGCGCTGCCCCGATGACCTTGTCGACGGCGTTGTGCCGGCCGATGTCCTCGCGGATCACGACCAGCTTGCCGGCCGCGTCGACCAAGGCCGCAGCGTGCAGGCCCCCGGTCCGGTCGAACACCCGCTGCTCGGCGCGCATCGCGTCGGGCAAGCCGGCCAACGCGGCCAGGTCGATCCGCGACTCGTCGCCCGCCAGCGACCACGTCAACTGATCACGCACTTCACTCACCCGGTCGGCACCGCACACGCCGCACGCGCTCGTGGTGGCGAACGCACGAGAGCGCGGTGGCTGCACCCCCGGCGCGAGGACGACGTCGACGGTGTTGTCCTCGTCGACGCACTCCTTCATGCCGGCGATGTCTGCGGCCCGGGTGATCGCGCCCTCGCTGACCAGCCATCCGGCGACCAAGTCGAAGTCGTGACCCGGGGTGCGCATGGTGCTGGTGAGCACGACACCGTTCACACGCACGAGCAAGGGCTCTTCGACGGCCAGCGAGTCCGGCCGCCTGGCCGCCCGGCCCGACCGCAGCAGGAGCACCGGTCGCCGGGTGGTCATCTGCCCCATGACACCACCGTACGACGCCACGGGCCGACGCGCGCGAGAACTCAGCGCAGCCGAGCATCCACGAACAGATCCGCGATCAAGTCGTCGACCCGGCCTGGATCGAGCCCCCGGGCGATGAACCATCCGCCCACGTTGCGTACGTCGCGCTCCAGGTAATCCGGGCCGTGCGGGTTGGCGATGACATCGACGATCTGCGGGATGTCGATGATCACCAGGCGCTGGTCGTGGACCAGGACGTTGAACGCCGACAGGTCGCCGTGGGTGAAGCCCTCGCGCGCCATCAGCGACAGGTTGCGGCACAGCTGAGCCCACAGATCGTCGAGCTCGCCCGGCTCGGGACGTAGGCGCGCCAGCCGGTCGCCGGCCGTGCCGTCGGCATCACCGATGAACTCCATGAGCACCTCGGTGTCGACGATCTGGATCGGGTACGGCACCGCGACGCCTGCTTCCCACATCCGGCTCAGGGCGCTGAACTCGGCGAAAGCCCACTGCCCCGCGATCACCTGTTTGCCGAACGCGGTGCGCTTCGCGGTGGCGCGGTTGACCCGGGATTCCTTGTCCTGGCGTCCCTCGAGGTAACCGGCGTCGCGGTGGAACATCCGGTGATGAGCGTTACGGTAGCGCTTGGCGGCCATCAGGGTGCCGGTCTCGGTGCCGGGCACGGCGCGCTCGACGAGGAAGACGTCGGCCTCCTTGCCGGTCTTCAGCACACCGAGCTCGGTGTCGACGGCGGCGAGTTCCGTGACGACCCAGTCCGGATGAGGCAGCGGGCCGCGTTCGGTCGGCGTCGACTGATCCCACGTGGACCAGCGGTCGCCCTGCGGCGGGCCGTCCTGCCCCAGGTATTCGGCGTAGGCCGCGTCGAGGTCGAACTCCTCGGATTCGTACATCGGTGGGTTCTCCTGAAGGTGAGCCCACCGGTACGAGCGACGTGGTCAGCCGGCGGGCGAGGTGAAGAGGGCGGACTGTGCGCCGTCGAAGGCGCGCGACATCACCGGGACAGCCATGGTCGTCGCCTCCTCTCACTCCCGCCGGGCATGCGCCCGAGCATCTCGTGCCGCGAGGGTAACCACGGCCCGATGCGGTGCGCATCCCATTTTTCGACCGTGCGTACTACGGTCAGCCCATGACGAAGCCTCCGCCGAGGTATGACGACCACGACGATGGTCTGCACGTCGGCCCGCCCGAGCGCAGCGCCGCCGGCCTACCGGGCGTCGTGCACGGCCTCAAGGCCGTTCTCGACCAATCCGGCTTGCGGCGCGGGTTGCCCGCGCTGCGACTGGTCAACCAGCATGCCGGCTTCGACTGTCCCGGCTGTGCCTGGCCCGAGCCGGACAAGCCCCACCTGGCGGAGTTCTGCGAGAACGGCGCTAAGGCCGTGGCCGAGGAGTCGACCGTGCGCCGGGTGGGTCCGGACTTCTTCGCCGCGCATCCGATCAGCGAACTGGCCACCCGCAGCGATCACTGGCTCGGCCAGCAGGGCCGGCTGACCACGCCGATGCTGCGCGACATCGACGACGACCATTACCGGCCGGTCACGTGGGACGCCGCGCTCGACCTCGTCGCCGGCGAACTGCGTACGCTCGACGATCCCGACCACGCGGTCTTCTACACCTCCGGCCGCGCGAGCAACGAGGCCGCGTTCTGCTACCAGCTGTTCGCCCGGGCACTCGGTACGAACAACCTCCCCGACTGTTCGAACATGTGCCACGAGTCGTCGGGCTCGGCGCTGTCGGAGACACTCGGTGTCGGCAAGGGCAGCGTGTCGCTGGCCGACATCACCGACCACGCCGACCTCATCGTCGTCGTCGGGCAGAATCCCGGCACCAACCATCCGCGCATGCTCACCGCGTTGGAGCAGGCCAAGCGGCGCGGCGCACGGATCGTCGCGATCAATCCGCTACCCGAGGCCGGGCTGCAGACGTTTCGCAACCCGCAGACCGTCCGTGGTGTCGTGGGCCGCGGCACGTTGCTCTCCGACGTGTTCGTCCAGATCCGCCTGGGCGGTGATCTCGCCTTCTTCCAAGCCGTCAACCAGCAGTTGGTCGCGGCCGACGCCCGGAGCGGTGACGTCCTCGACCACGACTTCATCGCCGCCCACACCTCCGGCTTCGACCGGGCCGCCGCGGCCTGGGAAGCGCTGAACTGGGACGACGTACGTGCGGCGACAGGGCTGCCGGACGAGGCCGTACACGCCTTCGTCGACGAGGTGCTCGCGGCCGAGCGCATCGTCGTGTGCTGGGCCATGGGCCTGACCCAGCACCCGAAGGCCGTCGCCACGATCCGCGAGATCGTCAACTTCCTGCTGCTGCGCGGAAACGTCGGCCGTCCCGGCGCCGGGGCGTGCCCGGTGCGCGGGCACAGCAATGTCCAGGGCGATCGCACGATGGGTATCTGGGAGAAGCCCCCTGAGGGGTTCCTCGACGCACTGCACGCCGAGTTCGGCTTCGCTCCACCGCGTGCGCACGGACTGGACACCGTCGACTCGATCCGGGCGATGCAGGCCGGAAAGGTCGGGGTTTTCATGGCGCTGGGCGGCAACTTCGCCGCCGCGACGCCGGACTCCGACGCCACCGCGCAGGCGCTGCGCTCGGTGCCGCTGACCGTGCACGTGTCCACCAAACTGAACCGCTCGCACGCCCTGCCTGGTCACCGCTCGATCATCCTGCCGTGCCTCGGGCGAACCGAGCGTGACGTGCAGGGCGGGCGCGAGCAGTTCGTGACCGTCGAAGACTCGATGAGTGTCGTGCACGCCTCGCGCGGGACTCTCCGACCGGCCTCGCCGGAACTGCGCAGCGAGATCAGCATCGTCAGCGACCTGGCTCGCCGGGTGCTCGGTGCGGACCATCCGGTCCCGTGGCAGCGGTTCGCGACCGACTACGCCGCGGTGCGCCAGCACATCGCTCGCGTCGTACCCGGCTTCGACGACTACGAGGCCAAGGTGGTCCGGCCCGGCGGCTTCGTCCTCCCGCACCCGCCGCGTGACGCGCGCGTCTTCCCGACCGCCGACGGCAAGGCTCGGTTCAGCGTCAACGAGCTCAGCGTCCTGCGGTTACCGCCCGGACGGCTGATCCTGCAGACGATCCGCTCGCACGATCAGTTCAACACGACGATCTACGGGCTCGACGACCGGTACCGGGGTATCCAGCAGGGACGCAAGGTGGTGTTCGTCAACCCCGACGACCTACGCGAGCTCGGCATCGACGACGGCGCCGTGGTCGACGTGGTCGGCGAGTGGCACGACGGCGAACGCCGGGCCGAGGGCTATCGAGTGGTGGCCTACCCGACGGCGCGTGGCTGCGCCGCGGCGTACTACCCCGAGACCAACGTGCTGGTGCCGCTGGATCACACGGCCGAGATCAGCAACACGCCGGCGTCCAAGTCGATCATCGTGCGACTGGAGCGCTCATGACCGGGTGGAACGCGGTC
>Ga0079224_100007261_pt1 | contig 14833 bp, 14 predicted proteins | sample Stecom2015_FD_80414 | JGI IMG/M metagenome (GOLD analysis project Ga0079224, IMG submission 80414) | Agricultural soil microbial communities from Utah to study Nitrogen management - Steer compost 2015 | ecosystem: Environmental > Terrestrial > Soil > Agricultural land | place: USA: Utah...
CAATAAACACGTTGATATTGCCGTAGTTATCCCGATAGCCATTGGAATCCAAATAGCAAACGCTCTCAAATTGCGAAGCCCATTGCAGCGCTTTTTGGGTAAACGACTCGCTGTCCTGGAGGTGGTAAGCGCGCGATACCATGCTGGATAGCCTAGCTGAGCGTCAAGGTCTGCGTGCGGTCCGGACCGACTGACAGGTACTTGACCGGCACGCCCAAATGGCTCTCCAAGTACTTGATATAGTCTTTCAATGCCTGCGGTATCTGGTCTACGCGGGTGATCGCCGTAAGGTCTTCCTGCCAGCCGGGAAGCGACTCGTACACGGGCTTGGGCTCAATGCTGATGATATCGTACGGCATGTAATCGATGGTTTCGCCATTGTACTCGTAGTGCGTACATACTTTTACCTCTTCGAAGCCGCTTAGCACGTCTGCTTTCGTCATTACCAATTCGGTAACGCCGTTCAGCATGATGGCGTACTTCAGCGCCGGCAAATCGATCCATCCTGTTCTGCGTGCCCGTCCGGTCGTCGCTCCAAATTCGTTGCCTAGTTTTCGCAGTTGTTCGCCCGTTTCGTCGTCCAGCTCTGTGGGGAAGGGGCCGCCTCCCACACGCGTGCAATAGGCTTTGAAGATACCGATGACCGATCCGATTTTTGAGGGCGCTACGCCGAGCCCCGTGCAGGCGCCGGCGGTGGTCGTATTTGACGACGTGACGTACGGGTACGAACCGAAATCGATGTCTAGCAAGGCTCCTTGGGCACCTTCGGCTAGTATGGATTTTCCTTCGCTGAGGTATGCATTCACGAGATGCTCGGCGTCGACGTGCGGTATCGAGCGTATAAACTCGATGGCCTCCATAAAGGTAGCTTCGCGCTCTGAGAAGTCGGGGATTTCGCCGTAATGGCTCAGGATGGATTTGTGCTTGTCCACGAGCCGTTGGTATCGCTCCCGGAAGTCCGGCAAGTTCGTGTCACCCACGCGCAGTCCATTACGGCCGGTTTTATCCATATACGTAGGACCGATGCCTTTGAGGGTCGAGCCGATTTTCGATGCGCCCATCCGGTTTTCGGAGGCGGCGTCTAACAGCTGGTGGGTGGGCAGTATCAGGTGCGCTTTGCGCGCCAATACCAGCTTGCCGTCAGCTACCGGATCGAAGCCGTGAGCGCGAAGGTTGTCAAGCTCCCTTTTTAATATAATGGGATCGATGACAACGCCGTTGCCGATGAGGTTAAGGGTGCCCTTGTTGAAAATTCCCGAAGGGATGGTGTTGAGCACGTATTTTTGCCCGTCAAATTCCAATGTGTGGCCAGCGTTTGGCCCGCCCTGGAAACGCGCGATCAAGTCGTACCTTGGGCAGAGGACGTCCACGATTTTCCCTTTTCCTTCATCGCCCCACTGAAGGCCTAACAGTACGTCAACTTGCATAGTTTAAATATCGAATAAATTTATTGATCAATGCCTAAATTAGGTAGGCCTTGGAATCGGAGGGAATCACTCCATCCGGATCCAAAATCTGCCTGCCCCATAAAATCGCCGAGCAAAACTAACAAATAATACAGGAGGAGCAAACCGCAATTTTTACTAAAGTAGCGTATGGTTTCGGTTTAGGTCGGCTTCGATGTGGTATCGATGAAAACCCCGCCTAGACTAATCCATGCCCCACGGCTACCCCGGTGCCGGTAGCGGAAACGGTGCCGGCATCTTCGCCCTTTTGCTGACAGTCCTCGCATATTCCGTACAGGTTCAACGAATGATGCTTGATATCGAACTTCAGGAGGTCGCCGACCATGGATTGGATTTGGTGGATGCGCGGATCGCAAAACTCGACCACCTTGCTGCACTCTATGCAAATAATGTGATCGTGTTGCTTATAACCATAAGATTTTTCAAACTGGGCCATGTTTTTACCAAACTGGTGTTTGGTGACCAGGTCGCACGAAACGAGCAATTCCAGCGTGTTGTAGACGGTAGCCCGGCTCACCCGGTATTTCTTGTTTTTCATGTGGATATAGAGCGACTCCACGTCAAAATGGTCGTTGCGGGAGTAGATCTCTTCCAAGATTGCGTACCGTTCAGGGGTCTTGCGCAGGTTCTTGTTCTCCAGGTATGCCTCGAAAATTTTCTTAACCGTTTCGTAATTTTCTCCTTGCCTCATCTCGGGTGTGCGATTATCTCGGGTGTGCGATTATTATAGACAAATATACGAAAAACGAACCACAATACAAGGCGGGCCTGCGCGCGGGGTATCGGTCGTCCTGAGCTAGTGGTCTGAGTCAAAACGTTTCACGTCCGTGATGCCCTTAATCTGCTTGAGGCCCCGGATGAGCCCGTCCAAGTGTGCCGTGTCGTTGACAAAGACCATGATGTGCCCTTCGAAAATTCCCTCGTTGCTCGAGATGGTAATCGAGCGGATGTTGACCTGGAAATCGTGCGAAATGACCGAGGTGATCCGGTTGACTAGGCCCACGTCGTCGATTCCCACGATCTGCAACCCGGTTAGGAACGCTAGCTCCTTCTGCGAGGTCCATTTGGCCTTCACGATGCGGTATCCGTAGTTCGCCATCAGTTTGGACGCGTTCGGGCAATTGGTCCGGTGGATCTTGATGCCCTCGTTCACCGTAATGAAGCCGAACACGTCATCGCCCGGAATCGGGTTGCAGCATGGCGAAAGCTTGTAGTCGAGCTTTTGGAGGTCGTCGCCGATCAGCAGCGTCTCGTGGTCTTTCTTGTTGATTTTGTCAACCAGGCTCCCGATATGCGACGCAAATTGGGAGGTGTTCTGCTCGACGGATTTCTCGCTTGCCGCAAAGTCCTTCAGGTTTTTGATGTCGATGTCGCCTTTGGCGACGTGGAAAAAAAGGTCTTGCGAGGTCGGGTACCTGAAGTAGTTCGCTATTTTGTTAATATTGTCTGTATTGTATGTGATTTTTAGCGACTTGAGCTTGCGTTCGAGGATTTCCTTGCCATCCTCGGCAATGCGTCGTTTTTCCTCCTTGAGTGCCGATTTGATTTTCGACTTGGCCTTGGCGGTCGTCACGAAGCTCAGCCAGTCTTCCTTAGGTGTTTGCTTGCCCGAGGTGATGATCTCCACCTGGTCGCCGTTTTGCAGTTTGTGGCTTAGGGGCACCAGCCTATGGTTTACCTTGGCACCGATACAGCTTGCGCCCAAATCGGAGTGTATTTCAAAGGCGAAGTCGAGCGCCGTGGCGCCGTTCGGCAGTTGGATCAACGCGCCCTTCGGTGTAAAGATGAACACCTCGTCCGAAAACAGGTTCATCTTGAAATCGTCGATAAAGTCCATGGCGTTTTGCTCCGGACTGCTCAATACTTCCCGTATTTTCTGAATCCACAGGTCGAGCCCACTGTCGGAATTGGATTCCTTGTATTTCCAATGCGCCGCGAACCCCTTCTCAGCGATTTCGTTCATACGCACCGTGCGGATCTGTACCTCTACCCACTGCCCTTTTGCTCCCATCACGGTCGTGTGCAACGATTCGTAGCCGTTGGCCTTGGGCGAGGATATCCAGTCGCGCAAACGGTCGGGATTGGGACGGTACAAATCGGTAACGATCGAGTAGGCCTTCCAGCATTCGGCCTTTTCGTTTTCCTGTTCCGTGTCAATGATAATCCGGATGGCAAACAAGTCGTATACCTCCTCGAAGGGGATGGATTTTTTCCGCATCTTGTTCCAAATCGAATGGATCGACTTGGGCCGCCCGAACACGTCGGCTTTGATACCTTGCTCGTTGAGGATTTCCTTGATGGGCTCCACGAAGTTCTTTACATAGGCCTCACGTTCTGCTTTTTTCTCGTTGAGTTTCCGAGCGATGAATTTGTACGTGTCCGGGTCGGTATACTTCATCGACAGGTCTTCCAACTCGGATTTGATGGCGTATAGGCCTAAGCGATGGGCGAGGGGGGCATAGAGGTACGTCGTTTCGGACGAGATCTTCAGCTGCTTGTCGCGCGGCATGAAGTCCATGGTCCGCATGTTGTGCAGGCGGTCGGCAAGCTTGATGAGGATGACGCGTACATCGTCGGCCAGCGTCAGCAGCATCTTGCGGAAATTCTCGGCCTGCATCGAGCTGTTGGGGTCGAATATACCCGATATTTTGGTTAGCCCATCGATGATGCGCGCCACCTTTTTGCCGAATATCCGCTCCAGCTCCTCGAGCGTGACATCCGTGTCTTCGACGATGTCGTGCAACAACGCGCAAACGATCGACGTGGTGCCCAGTCCGATCTCCTCGGCAGCGATCTGCGCGACGGCGATGGGATGGTATATGTAAGGTTCGCCCGACTTGCGGCGCATGTCCTTATGGTGTTCCAGCGCTAAATCAAACGCCTTCCGAATTTCTTTCTTGTCGCCATGTTGGAGGGTTGGCTTGCAGGCACGCAACAACGCTCGGTAACGTTTTCGAATTTCTTTGCTTTCGGCTTCTAAATCAATGACGATCTCTTTCATACCACTCGCTAATACTTTACGTACAAATGTATTACAAAGAATTATTACCTTTGTATGAGGTGCGGAATATTTATACGCCGGCTGAAGCTAGCCGTATGGCCGCCGTAGAGCGCGTATTAAGTATAAATATACGGAATTATTTTTTAAACGAATGAAAGTAATCTACCCGGTGGTGGCTTTGGCATTCTTCCTGTGTGGCGGGTTCCACGCGCATGCCCGGCAAGCCGCACCCGCCGATTCCGTGGCACCAAAGCCCTCGATTTATCTACGAACGGCCGTCGTGAACGGCGAACGCATTCCATGGGTGCCTATTCCCGAGGTGCGCATCACCAGGCAGCGTGTTTTTGCCAGCGCCGAGGAGAAGGCCCGATACATGAGGCTTCGTTATAACGTGATGAAAGTGCTTCCCTATGCCAAGTTTGCGCAGAACCGCTACGACCAACTTAACAAGGATTTGGTGTTTAATAGCGATAAGCGCGAGCAGCGACGGCTGATCAAAGCCTGTGAGAAGGAGATTAAGGATATGTTTGAGCGGGAAATAAAAAACCTGACAATATCACAAGGCGAGATCCTGATCAAACTGATCGACCGGCAGACGGGCAGCTCCAGCTTTGAGGTGGTCAAGGACCTGCGCGGGGGCGTATCCGCGTTTTTTTACCAATCCATTGCCAAAGTGTTCGGACACAACTTGCGCAATAAGTACAATCCCGAGGAGGAATTTGAGGTGGAGAACATTATCCGAAGCCTTGAACAAACGCCAAACTACGGGCCAGCTTACCCAACGATGGCCTATTGATCCTGCATGTACGTAGTCACAACCCTTAAAATCAAATCAGAATGACAGACCATACCCCATTGGATATGTTGGTAATTGCCGTGCACCCGGACGATGCCGAGTTAGGCGCCGCGGGAACGATCATCAAGCACGTAGGCATGGGTAAACGTGTCGGCGTCGTCGATCTCACGCGCGGCGAGCTCGGCACACGTGGCACGCCGGAGCTACGCGAAGAGGAAGCCGACGATGCAGCCCGGATCATGGGCTTGGCCGTTAGGGAGAATCTGGGCATGCGGGATGGTTTTTTCAGGAATGATGAAGAGCATCAGCTGAAGCTCATCTCCGCCATCCGCAGGTATCGCCCCGAGATCGTCATCATGAATGCGCTTTATGATCGCCATCCCGACCATAAGCGGGCGGGCGACCTGATCAATGATGCCGTGTTTTTGGCTGGCCTGCGAAAGATCGAAACCCGCGATACGAGTGGGGTGGCGGAGAAACCGCATCGCCCTAGACTAGCACTGCAGTTGATACAGGATTACCATATTAAACCTGACATCGTCGTGGACGTGACGGAGCATTGGGAGGCAAAGGTGGAGGCGATTATGGCGTACAAGTCGCAGTTTCACAATGAAGAATATGACGCGGACGAACCGCAGACCTACATCTCTAGCCCAGACTTCCTCCGCTTCGTAGAGGCGCGGGCCATGGAGTTTGGCCGATACATCGGAGCGCGGTATGCCGAAGGGTTCACGTGTCGGCGATTGCTGGGTGTCGACGATCTGTTCGTCTTACGCTAGGCATTTGGAATACATCGTCGTCGTGCGAGTTGGCCGAGCCTAATTCCACATCGGATTTTGTGGAAACTTGGCCACGTGCGCATACTTCTCGCCGAGTGCTACCACGGCTTCCTTCCATAAATTTTCGTGGTCTGCAACCAGTACGATGTCCGGGTTGTAATCATTCGCCACTGCCCAAGTATTTTCAGTGAGTTCGCGGTCCAGTTGGCCAGGGCTCCAACCTGAATAGCCCAGGAAAAATTTAATTTCGTCGTGACTGATTTGGTTGTTTTGGGCCAGGATAGTGAGGGCTTCGAAGTTGCCTCCCCAGTGTAGCCCGTTGCCAAGGTCGGCGCCGCCGGGAAGCTTGTCCGGACACTTGTGTATAAAGTGCAAGCTGTCGTGCGCCACCGGACCGCCAATAAACAGCGGGAATGTCGCTTCAGGGAGGTCGGATATCACGTCGCCGAGCTGGAGCACGGCAGGCTGGTTAAGCACGTAGCCCACCGTGCCCTCTTCGTTGTGCGCGCAGAGCAACACGACCGAACGCTGGAAATTGGGATCCAACATGAAGGGCTCGGAAAGTAACAGGCTTGCGGTTCGAGGTGTTATCTTGTTAAACATGGTGTGCTGTTTTGTGGACGACGTAAATATACGGTTTTTAATCGCGAATATTGCCCGCGGCCTACGGCGATCGCCTACCCTAACATCTTGACCATAATTTCCTTAGTCGGAGCGGAATACCTATTTTTAGCCGTTTAGAGTTTTCGACCCCATGATATATCGCCTAATCGACCGCTTTTATCGGGCAAGCATGCGCCTGGCCTGCCTCGTATTATTAACCATTTCGGTAGCGTTTGGTTTGTGCTGCGCGCCTTTTGCGGCCCGGGCGCAAGAGGCGGTGACCGATACCGCGACACAACTGGAGGCTGTGCGTATCAATGCCTATTTTGGGGAGCGCGATATCCTGCGGGTGCCGTCTTCGGTGGGGGTAGTCAGCCGGGCGATGCTAAACCACCAAAGCGGGACCACGCTGCTGCCCGCCATCAATGCCGTGCCGGGCGTCAGCATGGAGGAGCGCTCCCCCGGTAGTTACCGGCTTTCCATTCGCGGGAGCCTGTTACGCTCCCCGTTCGGCGTGCGCAACGTCAAGGTCTACCTCGACGAGATACCACTCACCGATGCGGGAGGCAATACCTATCTCAACCTGCTGGACGCCGGCAGCATCGACCGGATGGAGGTGCTAAAAGGGCCTGATGGCAGCCTCTTTGGCGCGAATACGGGCGGGGTGCTCGTGCTGCACCCCAAAGGTTTTTCTACCCAGCCTGCCGGTGCTTCCTTGCGGATAAACGGCGGATCGTACGGGTTACTGCACCAGCAGGCCTCGGTCACCCTCCAGCCCGCGGCGCGCTACCGCTTGCACATCGACCAAGCGCATCAGCAAGCCGAAGGCTATCGCGAGCACTCGGCGATGCGCCGCGATTTCGTCCAGCTGTCCCAGCGTTGGCGCTACGGTACCAATCGCGAGCTGCGGTTTCTGGCCCTCTATGCAGACATGCATTACCAGACGCCTGGCGGGCTCACCGAAGCGCAATACCAGGCCTCTCCATCGGATGCCCGACCGGCTACGCCCGCCATTCCGGGTGCATCCGAACAGCATGCGGGCATCTACAACAAAACCTGGATAGGGGGAATAATCCACGACTTCGGGATTACGGGCCGGCTGAGGCACGTTGCCAGCGTATTCGCACTATCGACCGATTTCCGTAACCCGTTTATCACCAACTACGAGTTGCGCGATGAGTACAATTACGGTTTTAGGACGTACTTGGATTATCGAGGCGATAGGCAAGCCGCGGTGCAGTGGCAGGCCAATTTAGGGGTGGAATGGCAGCGGGGGGCGGCCGAAATCCGAAATTACGACAATAACGGTGGTGAACGCGGCAATCCGCAGTCGTTTGACAAGCTGCGCAATGCCCAGCATTTCTATTTCGCGCGGCTCAACGGACAGTTTGGCGAACGCTTCGTGGCTGAAGCCACCGTGAGCTGGAATGCCTACGGCTATCGTTTTCGGGAGCTGTATCCCGATGAAGAGAAGCGATTTGCCGCACGACGCTTTGATCCACAATGGATGCCACGGTTGGGCGTTGTGTACTTGCCTGCGCGCCAGCTGGCTTGGCGGGCGTCCGTCTCCCGCGGCTATTCCCCGCCTACCACCGCCGAGGTACGCTCGTCTGACAATATTATCAATACCGACCTGAGCGCGGAGACGGGATGGAACTACGAGACGGGGTTGCGTTGGCAATCGGATGACTTGCGCTATTTCGCCGATGCGTCCGTGTTCCATTACGAAATGAAAGACGCGATCGTTCGCCAGCTGCGGGAAAGCGGAGCGGAATTTTTTGCCAATGCCGGTGGCGTGCGCCAGCGGGGTCTGGAACTGACGGCATCCGCCTGGCTGAAGAACCCCACGGCTCTCGGCCTGGTGCGTGGGGTACAGCTTGGCGCGAACCTGACGCTAAGTCATTTCCAGTTTGCAAAATATGTCGCCAATGGGCAGGACTTTGGAGGCAACAAGCTGACCGGCGTGCCGGCTAGGGTGGTGGTGAGCCACGTACGGCTGCTGCTACCTGCGCGGTTCAGCCTGTTCGTTATGCACAATTATACCTCGAATACACCCCTCAACGATGCCAATACCGTGTATGCCGATGCATTTCATCTCGTGCAGGCGAAAGCCAATTGGCAGACTCCCATACGCAATAGGTGGGCCATTGATTTGTTCGCGGGCGTCGACAACCTACTCGATCAGACGTACAGCCTCGGCAACGATATCAACGCATTCGGCGGGCGGTTTTTCAACGCTGCGCCTGGCATCAATGTATACGGAGGGATGGCACTTCGCTATTGATCGGCCGGGGGCAAACCCCGAAATAATTCTCCGTTTCCTGACGGGTGGATGACGTAGGTGGCGACAGGCCGGTACGTGAGGGTGTCAAAGTGCGGCGGGGCTACTGTTAGCGTGGCCGGTACGGGGGCTTGCTCGGCGAAGAAAAAGATGGTCGTCACGGCATAATGTTTGTTGTGCGGCAGCCGTCGGGCCAACGCCGCGTAATCCGCAAGCACGGTATCGCTAACCGTGTACGCGTAGTAGGAGAGGGTGCCGCCCATATTGTTGGGATTGCGGACGTAAGCTACGCGGGCAAAGCCGCCTGACACCTCCGCGTCGCCGGAACGGAAAAAAACCTCATAAGTGAATAGGGCAACCGCGAAAATGAGGATGATAACTAGGATTTGATACGTTCGCTTGGCCATAGGAGGGATGTCTCGTTTTGCGCGCTTGGGGCGGGTGCCGAGCCCCCAACGCGTTTGCCAAAATTAGCTTTTTTTATGGAATAGTCTTACTTTAGGCATCTAAACAATATCCGGTGTACAGTTGTTCCTAACACGCGTACGCTAGTAAAAACAGCTGAAACTATGAGAATTCCTAAGCGAGATTACCATTACAAAGGCGCTGACACCGACAAAGAAAGTAGGATGTTCTGGATCATGACGGTTATCGGCCTGATATTGGTGGGGTTGATTATTTGGCTGCTGTAGTAACCAAATAAACAAGGCCATCTATTGCCACAGAAAGGTGACACCGGATGGCCTTGTTAAAGCTAAATAGGTCTCCCAAAAAATGGTTTACCTTTAAGCCGTGGCGTCCTCGTCGGCGGGTGTGTCCTCGCCCGCGGGCTCCTCATCAAACAGCGGGAGTTCTTTGATGATGTTGTACCACGAGATAATCTTCTTAATGTCGGATGAATACACCCGAAATTCGTCATGACCCGGTGCGACTTCGCGGAAGAAGCTCCGGAGGGTGTCGCCGTCTGACTTGGTATCCGGAACGGTTATTCCGCTTTCCTTGATTTTTGACAACACATCGAGCAGCTTAATCTCATCGTCATCCCCATATATGGTGATGTCTTCCAGGGTGGCCATCTTGGCTGTTGCCATGTTCACCACGGATTTTACCCGGACGTCGTCGAGCGTTTCCAAAACGAATCCTGACTTGTTTTGGCCAATGAGCTTATACAGCCCTGGCTTGCCCGTAACCGATACTAGCCCTTTCAGATTCATTCTTCTATGATTTCGATTCCCAAGATCTTGTCTCCCTGGCGAATATCGTCCACCACTTCAACGTTCTCCACTACGCGGCCAAAGCAGGTATGGTTCCTGTCCAGGTGAGCCGTGTTGGTGCGGCTATGGCAGATGAAGAACTGCGAGCTACCCGTATTGCGGCCCCGATGAGCCATAGAAAGCACGCCCCGGTCATGGTATTGGTTGTTGCCGTCCAGCTCGCAGGGGATCGTCTTGTCCGAACCGCCCGCGCCCGTGCCGGTAGGGTCGCCCCCTTGCACTACGAAGTCTGGGATGACGCGGTGGAACGTTACGCCGTCGTAGAAGCCCTCTTTTGCCAACCCCAAGAAATTTGCGACGGTAATGGGGGCGTCTTCGTCGTAGAATTCGACGGTCATGTCGCCCTTTTCCGTCTTAATAATAGCTTTGCTCATGATCTTCCGATTAGTATGATAATGGAGGGCAAAGATAGGTTTTCCATGAGGAATTACAAAGGGTGAGTTGGCACGTAAGCGGTCAAATTCCGGGTGGGAAAGGAGCGGACCCACCGCGTTTCCCTTCGAAACGACCCACTTATTTGTTAGCAAATGGCTGGGTTTGCCGTCGGCCGAAGGCGTCGGGCATTTCACTGGTTTTTGTTATCTTTGATGCTGCTAACCAATGTGCTATGTCAAAAGCGTACACCCCGAAGATATCGATCAAGGAGTGGGCGGAGTCTGACCGTCCGCGCGAAAAACTGATGGAGCAGGGCCGGCGATCCCTGTCGGATGCCGAATTGCTAGCCATCCTGATCGGGAGCGGCTCTCGGGATGAGTCCGCCGTCGAACTTTGCCGGCGGATCCTCCATGATGTCGGCAACGATCTCAACAATCTTTCGAAGCGTACGGTGGCAGAGCTCTGCCGATATAAAGGCATCGGCGAAGCGAAGGCCATCAGCGTGGTAGCCGCCTTGGAACTGGGCCGTCGGCGGAAGGAGCTCGAGCCCGAAAATCCGGCGTTGTTGAATAGCAGCAAGCGCGTCTACGAACTATTCCAACACGTTTACAAAGACCTCCGTCACGAGGAGTTTTGGGTACTGTACCTGAATGCGGGCTGCAAGCTGATCAGCAAGCACCTCATTGGCCAAGGGGGGAACGACTTCACGCCCGTCGACATCAAGGTGATTATGAAACTGGCATTGGAGAACCATGCCGCGTCGATCATTCTCACCCACAACCACCCGTCTGGGACACGCGCCGCGAGCCATGCGGACCGAAGGCTAACCGCCAGGTTGGTGGCGGCCGCCAAGCTTTTTGACGTTGCTGTCCATGACCACGTCATCTTCACCGATACGGGTTATTTCAGCTTTCGCGACGAAGGCTTGTTGGACGAATGAAGGGCCCGAACCGACGCGGCGGACGCCCTGCCAGGCGTTGGTTCGTCGGTGTTTTCCGTTGCAATTGAAGCCAAGTTTATCTAAGTTTGCACAAAATCTGTAAAGAAACCGCATGACAATATCATACAATTGGCTGAAAGACTTTGTGCAATTTGATAAATCGCCTGAGGAGCTTTCGTTAATCCTTACGGACATTGGCTTGGAGGTCGAGTCGCTAGAAACCGTTCAATCCATTCCGGGAGGCCTGGAAGGATTGGTCATCGGTGAGGTAAAGACCTGCCAACAACATCCCAATGCAGATCGCCTGCGCGTAACGACCGTCGACGTGGGGCAGGAGCAGGACCTTCATATTGTGTGCGGTGCACCCAACGTAGCCGCGGGCCAGAAAGTGGTGGTGGCCACGGTAGGTACCACGGTGCACCCTGTGTCGGGAGAGCCGTTCAAGATCAACAAATCCAAAATCCGGGGCGAAGTGTCCGAAGGCATGATCTGTGCGGAGGACGAAATCGGACTGGGACAGTCGCATGACGGCATCATGGTGTTGCCCGAGGATGCGCCGGTAGGCGAGGAAGCCAAGACTTATTTTGGCGTGGAAGACGATTATGTCTATGAGATCGGGCTGACGCCCAACCGCGCCGATGCGGCTTCGCACCTAGGGGTGGCTCGAGACCTTGCGGCCTATTTACGCGTAGGATACGCGTTGCCTGATGTCTCTTCCTTTGCCAGCCAAGGGAATGAAATTAGGGTTCCCGTAACGGTGGAGGCACCGGACGGATGCCCGCGATACGGGTCGACGCTGGTGCGGGGCGTACGCGTGTCCGAATCGCCTGAATGGCTCCGTAAACGCCTGCTGGCGATAGGCGTGCGCCCGATTAACAATGTGGTGGATATCACCAACTATGTCTTGCACGAATTGGGGCAGCCATTGCATGCCTTTGATGCGGGACGCATAGCCGGCAACCGCGTTATTGTCCGCCGCGCGAAGGCGGGAGAGACGTTCGTGACCCTGGATGGCGTGGAGCGGAAGCTGAATGAGGAAGACCTGCTGATTTGCGACGCGGAGAAGCCCATGTGTATCGCGGGCGTGTTTGGCGGCGAGCATTCGGGCGTGAGCGAAGCGACGACGGACGTCTTTTTGGAGAGCGCCTATTTTAATCCGGTGTCCGTCAGGAAGACTTCGAGGCGCCATGCATTGAAGACCGACGCATCTTTCCGTTTTGAGCGTGGTGTCGATCCGAACATGACGGAGCGCGCGCTGAAGCGCGCTGCGTTGTTGATCGTCGAGATTGCGGGTGGCCAAATCGCGTCACCGGCTGCAGATTTCTATCCCACCCCTGTGCCGCCCTTCATATTCGACGTACGTTACCAAAACGTCCAACGGCTCGTCGGTGCGGATATTGCCGCGTCGGAAATCCGGACGATCATCGAGGCGTTGGGAATCGAGGTGCTGGAAGATGATGGTGCCGCCATGAAGGTATCCGTGCCGCCGTTTAAGGTGGATGTCACGCGCGAAGCCGATATCACGGAAGAAGTATTACGCATCTACGGGTACAATAACATCCCCATTCCCAGCCAGATAAAAGCGTCGATTTCGACTTCTCCCAAACCGGACCGCGAGGTGGTACAAAACCAGATTGCTGACCTCTTGGCGGGCAATGGCTATCGCGAGATCTTGTCCAATTCGCTGACGAAACTCGCCTATGCGGATGACCCCGATACCGCAGTGCGCATCCTCAATCCGCTCAGCTCGGACCTGGACAGCATGAGGCAGAACCTGCTTTATTCCGTATTGGAAGCGATTGAGCATAACCAGAAGCGCAAACAGCCTAACCTGAAACTGTTCGAGTTTGGACAAGTGTACCAAACGGCGGAAGGAGGTTTTCGCGAAAGGCAGCAGCTCGCAATCGGCATCACGGGTAAATCCACGCCGGCGCATTGGCAGCAGGAAGCTCAAAAGGTGACTTTTTATGAAATCAAGGGTGCGGTCGATTCGGTTCTTAAGCGATTGAGCATTAGCGGGTGGAGGCTGTCGGAGGTTGAAGGGGATCCGAATTTTGATTACGGTTTGCGCTATGTGATGGGCGATGGCCGCGTGTTGGCGAGCTTCGGTGCCGTTTCGTCCGCGGCGTTGCGCAAAGTGGATGCGGACGGCGAAGTTTTTTTTGCGGTTTTGGAGTGGGACACTTTGCTTAAGTCCACCCGAAAAAACAAGATTCGCTATCAGGAAGTGGCCAAGTTCCCGGCAGTCCGGCGCGACTTGGCGTTATTGGTCGACGAATCCGTGAACTTCGAAACGTTGCGGACTATCGCGGAGAAAAGCGAACGCAAGCTGCTCAAGTCCGTTGACGTGTTTGACGTATACAAAGGCGACCGGATCGCATCGGGCAAGAAGTCCTATGCTTTAGGCTTTGTACTTCAAGATGACGAAAAAACGCTTGCGGACAAGCAGATTGATGCGGTCATTCAAAGATTAATTCATAACTTTGGGAAAGAGGTAGGTGCGGAGGTCCGCAAATAGCCAGTTATACGAATACGGGAAAGTATCATGTCTGTTTCGGCTCAGTTATCCAATGTGGTGTCCAATACGCGCAAGCTATTGGAGTTGTGTGCTACGTTGCAGAAAGAAAACGACATGCTCAAACTCGAGTTGCAGTCCCTGCAGGTAGCATTGGATACGAGCAAGAACAAGACCACGCAACTGGAGGAGCAGGTAAAGGCCATGACGGTAGCCCGTACGCTGGAGGAAAAGGAGCTGTCAGACGAGGTGATAAATGAAAAAATACTTGACACAAAGCAAAAAATTAACGATTTTGTGCGAGAAATAGACAAATGTATTGAATTGCTCAAGTAGCCTAAGTGATACATAGTGAATTAGCTCAACATGGGAGAGATTTCCATTAAAATAAACATCGCCGATCGGATATACCCCTTGCGGGTAGAGATGGAGGAAGAGGAGACGGTCCGTCAGGCAGCGAAATTAATAAACGACAGGATTAAGGAATTTCAGGAAAACTACGCCGTAAAAGACAAGCAGGATTTATTGTCAATGTGTGTGCTGCATTACGCCACGGGTATGATTAAGGCAGAGAAGGCCTCTGAAGCCGATGCGGTAGGCATAGCGAAGCAGGTGCACGAACTGGACGGGATGCTGACTGGATTCTTTGAGAAATAAAAACGTTCTTTATAAGAGCTTTGTCCAAGATTTAACCGCAGTTAAATTTGGGTTTCACTATTTTAAACTTAACGCTTCAATATACAGGCGTAAACAAGATGTAGGCAATTTTGCGTTAAGCCATCTAGCCATGATCTACGCGCCAA
>Ga0079224_100007262_pt1 | contig 14831 bp, 10 predicted proteins | sample Stecom2015_FD_80414 | JGI IMG/M metagenome (GOLD analysis project Ga0079224, IMG submission 80414) | Agricultural soil microbial communities from Utah to study Nitrogen management - Steer compost 2015 | ecosystem: Environmental > Terrestrial > Soil > Agricultural land | place: USA: Utah...
AGCCGGGTGCCGGCCGCAACGCGCGCGAGGCGCAGGTGGCCGACCAGTACCGGATCTTCACCGCCGCGCTCGCGGCGGTCGAACAGGAGTACGTCGAGCCGCTCGAGTCGGACAAGCTGGTCTACGGGGCCATCGGGGGCATGCTGCGCACGCTCGATCCCCATTCGAGCTTTCTCGATCCCCGGCAGTACGCGCAGATGCGCGAGCGGCAGCAGGGCCAGTACTTCGGCATCGGCATCAGCATCGTGTCGCTGTCTGGCGACGTCACCGTCGCGTCGGTCTTCGAATCATCGCCGGCACATCGCGCCGGCATCCGTCGCGGCGACGTCATCGCGCGCATCAAGGGGCAGGACGCCAAGGGCTGGACCAACGAGCAGGCCGTCGCCGAACTCAAAGGGCCGAAAGGCACGACCGTGCAGTTCGACGTCCGGCGTCCGGGCTACGAGGACCTGATTGCCTTCACCGTCGAGCGCGACCAGGTCGACATTCCGACGGTCCGCGCAGCGTTCATGATGGACGATGGCGTTGGCTACGTCAGGCTGCAGGACTTCTCGGAGACGTCGAACGACGAGTTGAGCGAAGCGCTCGAGAAGCTGCAGCGCGCCGGCATGCGCCGGCTGCTGCTCGACCTGCGCGACAATCCCGGTGGCCCGCTCGACCAGGCCATTGCCGTGTCGAACCAGTTCCTGCCGCGCGGCGACATGATCGTCTATACGCGCGGGCGCACGCCGAATTCGGATCAGGACTTCCACGGCGAAGAGCACGGCCGTTACCAGGACGTCCCGCTCATCGTGCTGGTCAACCGCAACAGTGCGAGCGCCTCGGAGATCGTGTCGGGCGCCATGCAGGATCACGACCGCGGCCTCGTCGTCGGCGAGACGACGTTCGGCAAAGCGCTGGTCCAGTCGGTCTATCGCATCAGCAATCAGGCGGGCCTTGCGCTGACGACCGGCCGCTACTACACGCCGAGCGGGCGGCTCATTCAGCGTCCATGGGATGGCAGCTTCGATGAGTACCTCACGTACTCGTTGCGGCAGCAGAAGGCCCCGCTCGAGCACGACCCGGCCGACCTCAAGTACACCGACGGCGGCCGTAAGGTTTACGGCGGAGGCGGCGTCGAGCCCGATCACTTCTTCCCAGGTCCGGTCGAAGGCTTCGATCCAACCCGCTTCAGCCGCATGCTGATGGCGCGCGGCCTGTTCGTGGGCTTCGCCGAGCGGTACAAGGCGCAGGGCGACAGCCGCCCCGGCAGCGTCAGCTCGCGCGAGGCGCTCGCGCCCGGTTTCCAGGTGACCGATGCCATGCTCGCCGAGTTCAAGCAGTTCGTGATCGACGAGCGCGTGCGGATGGACGAGGACGCCTTCGCGAAAGACGAGGCCTTCATCCGCGCGATGATCCGGTACGAAATCGACGTCGACCTGTTCGGCACGGAGACGGCGCGCCGTCACCTCCTCGAGGTCGATCCGCAGGCGCGCTTTGCCGTGACGCTGTTCGACGAGGCGGCCCGCCTCCATCGCACGACGCAGGCGATGCGCCGCTAGATCATCGAATCGCCCAATCGACCATCCACATCGCCCCATCGGGTCTGCTTCCGAGCGCGCGATGGCGTTCAGGCGCAGGCGAAGGCGGCCCTCTGGACGGGCCTCCTGCGTGTGTCCGGGAATGCCCTTTTTGTTGGTCAAATAACTACATTTGGGGGTGGTCTTTCAACCTTGCCCCTAGGGAATGGGCCTGCTAGACTGAGCCCGTTCGCGCGCCACAGACCGCCGCAGCCCTGTTGAGAGGGCCTTTTCGGGCTTTCGCTACGCGCCTCCAGGGACCCTGTTCCGTACGCCTATGAAACTGTCTCGTCTGCAGATTGCCGGCTTCAAGAGCTTCCCGGACCGATCGGAGCTGTCCTTCGACCACGGCGTCACCGCGATCGTCGGCCCCAACGGGTGCGGCAAGAGCAACGTCGTCGACGCCATCACGTGGGTGCTGGGCGAGCAGAGCGCCAAGAGCCTGCGCGGCGCCAGCATGGAGGACGTGATCTTTGCCGGCAGCGATGCCCGCAAGCCGACGGCGGCGGCCGAAGTACGGCTGCGACTGGCCAACGTGCCGATGAACGCGCCCGACAAGCCGGCGGCGGGTGAGGCCGCTGCGGCAGAGGCGCCGGCGAGCCCGGGACACGGGGACGTGCCGGTCAACGGCAACGGGAATGGACACGGGAACGGCAATGGCCACGGTCACCACGCCGCTGCGGTCGCCGAAGCGGTGGAAGCTGCGCTGCTCGACGAGACGCCCACCATCGTCCGCGACGTCGAAATCGGCCGACGGCTGTACCGCTCGGGCGAAAGCGAGTATCTGATCGACGGCGAGGTATGCCGTCTGCGCGACATTCACGACCTGCTGATGGACTCGGGGCTGGGCGTCAAGGCCTATGCGGTCATCGAACAGGGCAAGATTGGTCAGATTCTCAGCTCGCGCCCGCAGGACCGTCGCCAGCTCATCGAAGAGGCCGCCGGCGTCACGAAGTACAAGAGCCGCCGACGCACGGCAGAGCTGAAGCTCGAAGCGGCGCAGCAGAACCTCACGCGCGTCGACGACATCATCTACGAGGTCGAGAAGCAGCGTGGCGCACTCAAGCGCCAGGCCGCCCGCGCGCGCCGCTATCGCACGCTGCGCGAAGAGCTGCGCAAGTGGGAACAGGTCCACTACGCCGGCCGCTACCGCACGCTGGCCGCGGAGATCGAGAACGCCGGCGCGCGTCTCACCGATGCCCGCGCACGTGAAGCCGCGGCATCGGCGCACCTGGCCGAAGTCGAGGCGACGGCTGAACGCATCCGTATCGAACTGGCCGAGGCCGAGGCGCGTGCGGCGCGCGCGCGCGAAGACGCGCATGCCCGCGAACTCGAAATCGGACGCCGCCAGCAGCAGATTGCCTTCGACCGTCAGCAGATCGAGAACCTGACCGAGGCGGCTTCCGCGCTCGCGGGTGAAGTCACGCTGCTGACCGAGCGGGTCGAGCCGGCGCGGCGTGAGCTCGAGGCGAGGCGCGAGGCCGCGGCGCGGGCCGAGAGCGAACGCGCCGAGGCGCGCCAGGCCCTCGAGGCGCTCGAACAGGCCTATCGCGCGGCCTACCAGGAGATCGAAGGCACCGAAAGCGACGTCGAGGCCGCGCGCAGCGAGGTGTTCTCGGCGATGAATGCCGCCACGGCGCTGCGTCATGCGCTCGAGGCCGCGGCCGCGTCGCGCGAACGCCTGTCGGGCGAATTGTCGCGTCTCGAGATGGAGCGCAGCGAGATCGAGCGCGAGGCCGACCGTGCACGCGAGGCCCGCGCGACGGCTGAGGCCGAGCTGGCGCGTGCGCGCGAAGCCATCGAACGGCTCGGCGTCGAGCGCGTGTCCCGGGAATCCGAACTCACGGCGTGGCGTGCCGAGCGCGACAGGCAGGCGAACGAGGCGCGCGACCGCGAGCACGCGCTCGCCGGCCTTACGGGCCGTCTCGCGTCGCTCGAACAGCTCGAACGTCAGCGCGCCGAGTACGGCGACGCGGCGAGGCTGCTGCTGTCGGAAGCGGGCGACGGGTTCCGCCACCGGGGCTCGGTTGCCGACTGGCTCGAGGTCGACGACGCCGCAGTGCGTGCGGTCGAAGCGCTTCTCGGCGATCTCGTCGAGTACATCGTCGTCGACTCGCGCGAGCAGGCCGAGGCGGGGCTGCGCGCCGCCGATGACCGTGCCGCTGGACGCGTCGGCTTCCTCGTACTGGGCGATGTCCCAGCCGCATCGGAAACGGCGCCACACGAGCGCGTTCGGCCGCTGACCGACGTCGTGCGTCGCGCGACGGCTGAAAGCGAGAGCGTCGTGCGCGCGCTCGGACCGGCGTGGATTGCCGAAACACTCGCCGACGCTCTGGAGGCCTCGACGCGGACGTCGGCTCCTGTGGCGACGTGGCACGGCGAAGTCTGTCGTCACGGGCGGCTCATTCAGGGCGGCACTCGACAGGACGCGCGCGGGATTCTCGAGACCAAGCGCGAGATTCGAGAGCTGCGCGATCAGGTGGCCAGCGATCGAACGACCGTCGATCGTCTCCGCGCGGAAACCGCGGCGCTCGAAGCGCGCATTGCCGAGGCCGAAGCCGCGACGCTGACCATCGGCGCCGAACTCCATCGCCAGGAGAAGGCCATGGTCGGGCTCGAGCTGCAGGTCGCCGGCGCGGCCGACGCGCTGGAGCGGGCGACGCGACGGGTGGCGCTCATCGAGACCGAGCACCGGCGAGCCCAGGAAGAGCGCGAGGCACTCGAACGGCGCGAAGAAGAGGCCCGCGCGTCGATTCAGCGTATCGAGGACGATCAGAAGGCGGCCGACGCGCGTCTGGGCGAAGCGCAGCGGCGTCTGTTCGGCGTCCGCGAGACGGCCGAAGCGCACGCCCGCGAGGTTGCCGAGGGGAAGGCACGAGAGGCCGCGCTGGTCGAACGCGCGTCCGCCCTGGCCGCCGACGTACAGCGGCTCGTCGAGGCCGGCGCCGAACTCGAAGCCCGCATCGCCGCGCGTCAGGCCGATGCGGCGGCCAACGCCGAGCGGCGTGAGCAGCTCCGCGCCGAGATTGCGGATCTCGAGCGCCTGCTCGACGAAGACGTCCGCGCGTTCACGCAGTTGAAGCAGGACGTCGCCGAGGCCGACGATCAGACGGCCGGTCTCAAGATCCGATTCGACGCTGAGGAGCAGGAGATTCGCGCCGCGCGCCGTGCGCAGGAAGGCGTTCGCGCCGAGGTCGCACAGTTCGAGGTCGCCAGCGCCAAGGCGGAAGCCGACCTGCAGCACCTCGCCGACCTGTGCTTCGAAACGCTCGCGGCGACCATCCAGGATGTCGCCGCGGAGGTCGCCCGCCTCGAAGCCGAAGGCGCCCTCGTGCTGCCCCTCAAGCGCCAGCCCAGGGAATCGGGCGCCGACGATGAGGACAGCGACCGCGAGGACGGCGCGGAACAGGAGGCATCGGCGTCGGCCGCAGAACCCGGAACGGAACCTGCCGAACCAGAACCCATGGAACCCGGAACCGTGGAACCGATGGAATCTGCGGAACCTGTGGAACCCGTGGAGCCTGTGCGCATGACCCTCGAAGAGGCCCTGTCGTCGCTGCGTGCGAAGATCGAGCGCCTCGGTCCGGTCAACATGATGGCCATCGAGCAGTTCGACGAGCTCGAATCGCGGCACGCGTTCCTCACGACGCAGCGCAAGGATCTTATCGATTCGATTGCGACCACACAGGAAGCGATCAAGCGCATTGACAAGACGACGAAAGAGCGCTTCCGCGAGGCGTTCCAGCAGATCAACGCCAACTTCGAGCGCACCTTCTCGATTCTCTTCGGTGGCGGCCGCGCGGGTCTCACCCTGCTCGACGAGGACGAGAAGGCCGAGGCGGGCATCGACATCCACGCGCAGCCGCCCGGCAAGCGCCTGCAGAACGTCCAGTTGCTCTCCGGCGGCGAGAAGGCGATGACGGCCATGGCGCTGATGTTCGCGATCTTCCGCTACCGTCCGAGCCCCTTCTGCCTGCTCGACGAGATCGACGCGCCGCTCGACGATGCCAACATCGGCCGGTTCGTCGAGATGCTGCAGGACATGCAGGACCAGACCCAGTTCATTCTCATCACGCACAATCGGAAGACGATGGAGATTGCCGACCGTCTCTATGGTGTGACGATGGAGGAGCCTGGCGTCTCGAAGCTCATCTCCGTAAATCTGAACTGAGCGCACTGTGCGAGCGAGCGGAGCGGGGCGGGGCGACGAGGGCCCGCGAGTGAGTGAGCCAGGCGGGGTGCAGGAATCCCTGCCGTGAAGAACGAAGAGAGAGGAGCGCGCTACCATCGGTTGCGGCGTCGCGCCTCGGTGCTGTCGACGTGCTTCGCGGCGGCGCTGCTCGTCCTGTTCGTGGTGACGCCGCTTTCACGGTGGCTTGCCGATGCCGTCAACGGCTCGGTGACGCTCTACGTTCTTGCGCTCGCGGTTGTCATCGAGACGCTGACCCTGCCCCTGTCGTTTCACGCCGGCTGGCGTCTCGAACGGCGCTACGGACTCTCTCGAGAGACTGCAGGCGCGTGGCTGCGCGATCAGGTGAAGGGCTTCGCGGTGTTCGCCGGCGTGGCCGTGCTTGCGGCTGAAGCCGTGTACTTCACGGCGCGCACGTGGCCAGAGCAGTGGTGGCTGCCTGCGGGGCTGTTGCTGACGACCGGCACGGTCGCGATGACGCATCTGGCTCCCGTGTTGCTGATGCCCCTGTTCGTGCGGGTGAAGCCGCTCGATCGCCCGGAGCTCGCGCGCCGGCTCGCCAGGCTCAGCGAACGTGCCGGGGTGCCCGTCGTCGGCGCGTTCGAATGGCAACTCGGTGACCGCACGTCGAAGGCGAACGCGGCGCTGACCGGCCTCGGCGCGACTCGCCGCATCCTCCTCTCAGACACCCTGCTCGCGTCGTATTCGGACGATGAGATCGAAGTGATTCTCGCGCACGAACTGTCGCATCACGTGCATCACGATCTGTGGGCGGCCATGCTGGTGCAGGCCGCGTTGCTGTTTGGCGGCGTCTATGCGGCACAGCACGTGATCGCGTGGGTAGGGCCGTCCGCGGGCGTGGCATCGGCGGGCGATGTTGCGGGCCTCCCGCTTCTGCTGCTCACGGCTGGCGGTCTCTCGCTGGCGCTCACGCCGCTCGCGCGCGCGCTGTCGCGGCGTCACGAACGACGGGCCGACAGGTTCGCGTTGCGGCTGACGGGCGCACGAGAGGCGTTCGTGTCGGCGATGAAGCGGCTCGGCGCGCAGAACCTGGCGGAGGAGTCGCCGTCAACGCTGGTGCGGGTACTCTTTCACAGTCATCCGCCGCTGGCCGAGCGCATCGCGCGGGCGCGCATGATCGACAATTAGTCGCGCGCGCGTACTACCAGTTCGCCGTGCATCCGGCGGCAGCGATCGTCGTTGGCGAGGTTGCAGTAGATGCGGTGGGTGCCGGGCCGATCCGCACGGAACTCGAACGTCACCGTCTGCCCAGCGTCGGCACGCTTCGCAATGCGGTACTCGTCGATGGTGAAGCTGTGGGCGATGTCGTCGGCCGTGAACGTGACCTTCACGACGTCATCCTGCACGACCTGGATGCGTGCAGGCACGAACGCGTAGTTCGACGCCCGGACCGCCACCTCGTGCTTGCCCTGAGCGCCGGCCGACGCGAGACAGAAGAGCAGACCCGCCGTCGTCAGTATGCGCTTCATCGTCCGTGGTCCTTTCCCTTGAGACGCAAACAGGGAGCAGCCGGTCGCTCGTGCCCGAAACGTACGCAGAGACAGGCTGAAGCCTGTCTTTTCTGTTGATGAGTATACCCCCGCGCCTGTAGTCGGCCTGCGGATCAGCCGTCGATTGTCTCGCGCACGGCCCGGAGCAGGGCGTCGGGCTTGAACGGCTTCTCGATGAGGTGGGCGCCAGCAGGCACGACCGGCTCGCCGGTCGTCGATGAGCGCTGGTAACCCGTCATGTAGAGGACTTTCAGTCGAGGCCGCATGCCCTTCAATCTCGAGGCGAGCTGTGGGCCCGACATTCCCGGCATCATGACGTCGGTCAGCAGCAGGTGAATCGGCGCGGGATGTCGCGAGGCCACCGAGAGTGCCCAGTCGGCGTTCGGCGCCGTCAGCACCTGGTAGCCGGCGCGGTCGACGATGCGGCTCGTCAACGCCAGTACCGGCTCTGGGTCATCGACGATCAGGATGGTCTCGGTGCCGCCGCGCGATGTCTCCCGCGGCACGGCCGGCGCGGGCACTCCCGTTGCACTCAGGCGGGGCAGCGACACGGTGAGCGTCGATCCTGCGCCCGGTTCGCTCTTCACCGTGACGCGTCCTCCGATCTGCGTGACGATGCCGTAGACGGTGGCGAGTCCGAGCCCAGTACCCGCCGCGCCCTTCGTAGTGAAGAACGGCTCGAAGACGTGGTCGAGCGTCTCGGGATCCATGCCGATTCCCGTGTCCGCGACGTCGATACAGGCACACGGCTGACCGTCGGCATCGTATCCAGAATAGGTGGTCACCGTGAGCGAGCCGCCATGCGGCATCGCGTCGCGGGCATTGACCACGAGGTTCAGCAGCACCTGCTGCAGTTGCCCTGCGTCGGCCTTGACGACGAGCGGTTCGTCGGCGAGCGCCAGCGAAAACCGTACGTCATCGCCGAGACTGCGCCGCAGCATGTCTTCGATGTCCGTGACGACATCATTGAGATCGAGGTCGGCGATCGACAGCACCTGTCTGCGGGCAACGGCGAGCAGCTGGCGGGTGAGGCCTCGCGCGCGTTCGGCCGCGTCCTCGATTGCGCGCAGGTCCCTCCAGGCCGGATCGTCCTCGCCCCGCTTCTCGAGCAGCATCGACACGCTGCCCATGATGACCACCAGCACGTTGTTGAAGTCGTGTGCGATGCCGCCGGCGAGGCGTCCGACCGCCTCGAGTTTCTGGGCCTGGAAGAACCGGTGCTCGGCGGCCATGCGCCTGACCTCGGCTTCGCGGGCCGCGTCGGCCACGCGCTCCTGTTCGGTGATGTCGTGGCACGATCCGAACATGCCGACTATCTCACCCTGCTCGTCGAGCAGCACGTCGCCCGTGGTCGAGAGCATGCGGATTTCGCCGTCCGGCCGTACGATGCGCTCGCGCATCCGGAAGCCCTGTCGGTTCTTCAGGGCCTCGCGAACCTTGAGTTCGACGACCGGCCGGTCTTCCTCGTGGACGCGGGCCAGGTAGCCTTCGAACGTGCCTTCGAACTTCCCCGGTTCCAGGCCGTAGATGCGGTGCAGTTCTGCCGACCAGATGGTGCGGTTGTTGGCGGGGTCCCACTGCCAGGTGCCGAAGTGTGCGAGGGCCTCGGCGCGCTCGAGCGCACTGCGGTCGTGCAGCAGGGAGAAGTCACGCTGGCGCCGACGCCACCAAGCCATAGATAGGACGCAAGCGTATAATACATGACTCTTTGGCCGCGAATGCGACTTAAAAACAACGAGCCGGCTTTCGGGGCCGGCTCGTTCGTTTTCGAACTCTCGGGGCGGGGAGCGCCCTGACGCTCGTCGCTGGAAGTGTCTAGGCCTTATCGGCGGGCGCGCCCTCGGTCAGCAGCGCCTTGCGGCTCAGGCGAATCTTGCCCGAGGGGTCGATGTTGATGACCTTCACCATGACCTGCTCGCCTTCCTTGAGCTCGTCGCGCACGTCCTTGACGCGGTAGTTCGCGATTTCCGAGACGTGCAGCAGGCCGTCGAGGCCAGGCATGATCTCGACGAACGCGCCGAAGTCGGTGATGCGCTGCACCTTGCCCATGTAGACCTTGTTGAGCTCGGGCGTCGCGGTCAGCTCCTGGATGATGCCGATCGCCTTGGCCGCCGAGGCCTCATCGGCCGACGCCACGTTGACCGTGCCGTTGTCCTCGACGTCGATCTTCACGCCGGTGCGCTCGATGATGCTGCGGATCATCTTGCCGCCGGGTCCGATGACGTCGCGGATCTTGTCGACCGGGATCTTGATCGTCACGATACGCGGCGCGTAGCGCGACACGTCCGACCGGTGCGACGCGATCGCCTCCTGCATCTTGTCGAGGATCTCGAGGCGGCCCTTCTTCGCCTGCGCGAGCGCCTGTCGCATGATCTCCATCGTCACGCCGGCGATCTTGATGTCCATCTGGAGGGCCGTGATGCCCTCGCGCGACCCGGCGACCTTGAAGTCCATGTCGCCGTAGTGGTCTTCGGCGCCCGCGATGTCGGTGAGCACGGCCCACTTGCCGGTCTCCTCGTTCATCACGAGGCCCATGGCCACGCCCGCCACCGGCGCCTTCAGCGGCACGCCGGCATCCATCATCGCCAGCGACCCGCCGCACACCGACGCCATCGACGACGAGCCGTTCGACTCGAGGATGTCCGAGACGACGCGGATGGTGTAGGGGAAGGTCTCCTCCGACGGAATCATCGGCGCGAGCGCACGCTCGGCGAGCGCGCCGTGGCCGATTTCGCGGCGGCCCGGACCGCGCATGAACTGCACTTCACCTACCGAGAACGGCGGGAAGTTGTAGTGCAGCATGAAGCGCCGGTAGGTCTCGCCTTCGACCGTTTCGATCTTCTGCTGATCGTCCGATGTGCCGAGCGTCGCGCTGACGAGCGCCTGGGTCTCGCCGCGCGTGAACACGGCGGATCCGTGGACGCGGGGCAGCACCGTTGTTTCGATCCAGATCGGACGGATTTCATCGAACTTGCGGCCGTCGAGGCGCTGTCCGCGCTCGAGGATTTCGTCGCGCGTGACCTTTTCCTTGAGGCTCTTGAAGACCTTCTTGGCGTCGGCCTTCTGTTCGACGGCCTCGTCGGGGAACGACGCGATCAGTTCCGCCAGCACCTGGTCGACACTGCCGTAGTTGGCGAGCTTGTCGCGGATGCGCATGGCGTCGGCGAGACGGCTGTACGCCTTCTCTTCGACTTCGCGTTCGAACGCCGCGTCGATGGGGACGTAGCCATGGTCGAACGCGGGCTTGCCCGCGGTCTTCGCCAGGTCGTCGATCGCCGCCACGATGTCCTTGATGGCGGCATGCGCCGCTTCGAGCGCACCGATGACCTGCTCTTCGTCCACTTCCTGCGCGCCGGCTTCGACCATGACGATCGCGTCCGACGTGCCCGCGACGATCAGGTCGAGCACGCTCTGCTTGCGCTCGGCGAACGTCGGGTTGACGACGTAGTCGCCGTTGATCAGGCCGACGCGCACGCCGGCAACCGTTTTCTTGACCGGGATGCTCGACAGCGCGAGCGCCGCGCCCGCACCGGTGATCGCGAGCACGTCCGAATCGTGGTCGGTGTCGGCCGAGATCGTCAGCGCGATGATCTGCGATTCGTACCGCCACCCGTCGGCGAAGAGCGGACGGATGGGACGATCGATCAGGCGGCTGGTCAGCACTTCCTTCTCGGTCGGCTTGCCTTCGCGCTTGAAGAAGCCGCCCGGAATGCGGCCCGACGCGTAGGTGTATTCCTTGTAGTCGACCGTGAGGGGAAGGAAGTCGATGCCTTCGCGCGGATTGGCGGCGCGGCAGGCGGTGACCAGCACCATCGTGTCGCCCATGCGGACGATGACGGAGCCGTCGGCCTGCTTGGCGAGCTTGCCGGTTTCAATGGAGAGACTGTGCCGTCCGATCTGGACGTCACGCTTCTGAACGTTCATTGGGTCCTTTCGGCCCGCTCTCGAGGCCCCATGCCTCGTCCGGGCCCGCCCCCGCACTTGCGGACGGCGGAGATGTTGACCGGGAGGGGCGGGCGAAGGCCTGTCCCTCCCAGGTGCAGGGCGGGCTCAGCCCGCCCCCACTTACTTGCGGATGCCGAGTTTCCGGATCAGTTCGGCGTACTTGTCCGTGTCCTTGCGCTTCAGGTAGTCGAGAAGGCGCCGGCGCTGGCCGACCAGCTTGAGCAGGCCGCGGCGGGAGTGGTGATCCTTCGCGTGGGTCTTGAAGTGTTCGGTCAGGTAGGCGATGCGCTCGCTGAGGAGCGCCACCTGCACCTCCGGCGAACCGGTGTCGGTGCCGTGCGTACGGAACGAGCTGATAACTTCGGTCTTGCGGTCTTTCGTGAACACGTCTGCGGTCTCCTTCACGGGCGCCCCAGAAAGGACGTCTCGTCCCACCAGGTCGCCGTACAGGCCCCTGTCGGGGCCGGGGTCCAAAAAGTGGACTCTATAGTCTACATCGGCTGGCCGGCTCTGCCTATTCCGCTGGGGCAAGCACCAGAAACGGCCGCAGGCCGGCAGGGGAGGCCTCGGCCACGGCAATCAGCTGTCCCTCGCCGGTGAGCACTCGATAGCGGGGCGGGGACAGTGCCGCACGCGGTCGGTCGTCCCAGCGGGCGACGTGCTCGCTGCCGAGCGTATTGCCGTGCCGCGCCCGCCGTTCGCCGGCGTCAGTCAACGTCACTGCCGGCAGGTCGGGCAGGAGCGCCTCCATCGGGCGGACCCGCGCCCGCGCGGCCTCGCGGGTCTCCCGCGTCAGCACGTCCAACGGCACCGCATCGACTACGTTGAAGGGGCCGACCGCCGTACGCCTAAGCGCGGCAAGGTGCGCGCCGCAGCGGAGGCGCTGCCCGAGGTCGTGTGCCATCGCGCGCACGTAGTAGCCGGCGCTCACCGTCAGCGTCACCCGCACGGTTTCGGCACCATCGCGCCGCCAGTCGAGGGCGTGCACGGTGACATCGACCGGTTTCATTTCCGGCGCTTCGCTCCGCCGCGCCAGCGCATACGCCCTGACGCCGTCGATCTTCTTTGCTGAGAATGCGGGAGGCACCTGTTGCCGCTGGTGCCGGAGCGCCTCGCAGGCGTCAGCCACTGCGGCGTCGTCGATCGACGCCGGCGCCGTCGCACCGGAGGCCGGCTGCGGTTCGCCGGCGGCATCGAAGGTATTGGTCGCGACGCCCAGTCGGACCGTAGCCTCGTAGGTCTTCTGCGCGCCGGTCAGCAGTGACGCGAGCCGTGTCGCGCGGCCCACGAGCAGCACCAGCAGGCCTTCGGCCAGAGGATCGAGTGTGCCGGTATGTCCGATGCCGCGTTCCCCCAGCGCGCGGCGCGCCAGCGCGACGACGTCGTGGGACGTCGGCCCGACGGGCTTGTCGACCAGCAGCGCCCCGCCGAAATTCTTCCCGGTTGAATTTTCCCGGTTCACGTTGCGTGGTTCCAACCGGGAAAACTCAACCGGGATGAATTTCGCCGATGGCCGCGACGATGTCGTCGATCAGGCGGCGTTCGGCGTCGGCGCCGCCTTCCAGCGTGAGGCCCGCCGCGTTCTTGTGCCCCCCGCCGCCGTACTTCACCGCCACGCGGCGGACGTCGATGTCGCCCTTCGATCGCAGACTCACACGTCCGCCATCGTCGGTCTTGAACATGATGACGGCCTGGATGTGCCCGGCCGTCAGCGGCATGTTGATGAGGCCCTCGGTGTCGTCGAGTGACGCACCGGCCGCGTCGAGCATCTGCTGGCTCATGCGCAGCACGGCCAACCGGCCCCCCGCCTCGAGCTGCATGCTGTCGAGCAGCCGGCCGATGAGACGCAGTTTGCCGACGCTTGCGCTGTCGAACACCTGCCGCGCCATCTGTGCCGGATCCACTCCTGCCTCGACGCAGCGCCGCGCAATTTCGAACGTGCGCGCACTCATGTTGCCGTGGCGGAACGAGCCAGTGTCCGTGACGACGCCCAGGTAGATGTGGAGCGCGATTTCGGGCGTGACGGCGACCCCGAGCGCTTCGATGACCGTGAAGACCATCTCGGTGCACGCGGCGGCGCGCTCGTCGAACCAGCGCACGTCACCGTAACCGGTGTTTCCGATGTGATGGTCGATGTTGATCGTGAAGCGCCCTTCGAGCCCCTCGACGCCCGGACGCGTCAGGTCGCCGCACTCCATGACGATCAGGGCCGTGTCCGCATCGTCCCGATCCCCTGGTTCGATAGCGGGGAGGATCTCGATGCGCTCGAGACCCGGGAAGCCGTCGAACGACGCGGGCGCGGGATCGGCGTTGACGATGCGGACCTGTTTGCCGAGCGCGTCGAGGGCAAACGCCATCGCCAGTTGCGAGCCGATGGAGTCACCATCCGGCCGCGCGTGCGACGTGAGCAGGAACCGGTCGCGCGCCATGATGGCGTCGCGGATGGATGCGACCTCAGCGATCATTTGCGCGGCGGGGTCTTGTCGCCCCCCTCCGGCTGGTCGCCGTCCCCGTCCTCCGCTGCAGGTTCGGGGTTGGCCAGCTCGTACTGCCGCCGCTCTTCACGGACGTCTTCCAGCAGTTCCTCGATCCGCTGGGCGCCCGCCACACTGTCGTCGTAGAAGAACTCGAGTTCCGGGGCGCGGCGCAGCTTGATGCGGTGCGCGACCTGTCGACGCAGGAACGGGTTGACCCGTCCGAGCGCTTTCGCGGTGTTCTGCCGTGCCTGGATGTCGCCAATGACCGTGTAGTAGACGCGCGCGAGCTGCAGGTCGGCCGTCACCGTCACGCGCGTGATCGTGACGAATCCAACGCCCGGATCGTGCACTTCCCGCACCAGCAGTGTGGTGATCTCCTGGCGAATCTGGTCGGCGACGCGTTCGGGTCTGGAATGCAAGGGAGTTGAGAATTGGTGAATTGGGAGTTGGTGAAGTGAGGGCCCTCAGCGCAGGAACTCGATCTCGGTCCGTGTCATGAGTCCGGGCTCCAGGCGGTCGATTTCGTCGGCCACCGACTGCAGCACGCGTTCGGCTTGCCGGTCGTCGGTCGCGACGGTGACGGCGGCGAGTTCCGCACGCTGCCACAGGTCCTGATGCTCGGTTTCGGCCACCGCGACGTTGAAGGCCTTGAGCCGGTCCTTCAAACGCCGCGTGACCATCCGCTTGTCTTTCAGCGACTGCGCTTCGGGCAGATGCAGCTCGACGCGCAGCAGCGCGACCACCACTACAGCGTCGTCTCCACCCGCTGCACCGAGAAGACGTCGATGACGTCGCCTTCCTTGATGTCGTTGAAGTTCGCCAGGCCGATGCCGCACTCGAAGCCCTTCGTGACCTCCGAGACGTCGTCCTTGAAGCGCTTGAGCGAGGCGATCTTGCCCGTCCAGACCACCGCGCCGTCGCGCATGAGCCGGGCCTGGATGTCGCCGCCGCGCGTGATGCGACCATCGGTGACCATACAGCCGGCGATCGTCCCGATGCGCGGTGCCTTGAACACCTGACGCACCTCGGCACTGCCGATCTGCGCTTCCTTCAGCGTCGGCTCGAGCAGCCCTGCCATCGCCTTCTTCATCTCGTCGGTGACGTTGTAGATGACCGAGTGATGGCGGATGTCGACCTGCTCGCGTTCGGC
>Ga0079224_100007265_pt1 | contig 14829 bp, 14 predicted proteins | sample Stecom2015_FD_80414 | JGI IMG/M metagenome (GOLD analysis project Ga0079224, IMG submission 80414) | Agricultural soil microbial communities from Utah to study Nitrogen management - Steer compost 2015 | ecosystem: Environmental > Terrestrial > Soil > Agricultural land | place: USA: Utah...
CATCCCCGATCTCGACCTGGGCGCGGTGCAGTTCGAGACGCGCGTCCCGCTACGCGAGATGCTGCGCGACCACTTCAGCCTGTTCGATCCGCTGGTCCCCGGCCTGCGCCCGCGCGTGCTCATACCGCGCTGAGCCAGATCGGGCAGCTCGTAAATTTCACAATTTTGAGGAGTAACAGGAGAAATAGCGAGGGGCTACTACAGCCCCTGCATTGTCCGGCGCATGAACGCGAGGTCTTCAATCGCGCGTCCGGCGCCGATGGCGGTTGCCACCAGCGGCTCCTCGGCGCGATAGGCCGGGACGCCGACGCGCTGCGTGATGAACTGGTCGATGCCGCGCAGGAGCGCCCCGCCGCCGGTCAGCACCACGCCGCGATCGATGATATCCGAGGCGAGTTCGGGCGGCGTCTTCTCAAGCACTGCTTTCGCCGCGCCGACGATCGAGGTTAGCGTTTCTTCGATGGCCTCGACGACTTCGCTGGTCGTGATCGTGATCGTGCGCGGCAGCCCGCCGACCTGATCACGCCCCTGGATCTCCATGCTTAGCTCTTCGCCGATATCCACCGCCGCGCCGATCTGAATCTTGATCGATTCAGCGGTCGGGTCACCGATCACCAGGCTGTACTTGCGGCGGATGTAGTTGACAATCGCCTCGTCAAGGCGCATCCCGCCCATGCGCACACTCTCCGCGACGACGATACCGTTCATCGCCAGGACTGCCGCCTCACTCGCGCCGCCACCCAGGTTGAAGACCATGTTCCCTGCGGGGGTGCTGATCGGCAGGCCCGCACCCAACGCCGCCAGCAGCGGCTCCGGTAGCAGGAACGCCTCGCGCGCTCCGGCGCGCACCGCCGCCTCATGGACGGCGCGCCGCTCCACGCTCGTCACGCCATAGGGGACGCTCAACATCACTTCCGGGCCACGAAAGCGCATCCGACTGCTGACCTTGCGGAAGAAATAGCGCAGCATCGCCTCGGTGACCTCATAGTCCGCGATTACGCCGTCGCGCAGCGGGCGCAGCACTTCAATGTGCTCCGGGTGGCGGCCGTACATATCGCGCGCTTCCTGCCCGACAGCAACCACGCGCTCTTCCTCAATCGTAAGCGCGACCATCGACGGCTCTTGTAGCACGATCTGGCCCCCGGCGCAGATCATCACATTGCTCGTCCCCAGGTCGACGCCGAGTTTGCGAGAGAACATGCCCATGCGGAATACGCTTTCCTGTTGTGGGGCGCCCGGCCCATTGACAACCGGACTGCCCCGCAGCACTTTGCGGCGCACGAGTAAAAAACTCGCGCCAAGATTAACATCCTAGCGCGAATTCGCTCAAGCGGCAATATAGAATTGTGCGCACGCGAACTATGGCGCGTCTAGCGGTCTTCCTCTTCGTCCAGGCTGCGGATGCCACCACGCCGGGTGAGCGCCTTGCTCCTCACGCGCGCCGCGATCTCAGCGCGGCGCAGTTCCTGCGCGATGGCGTGCCGGTCAGCGTCTTCCGGAGCAGATTCCATTAGCTCGCGGGCGCGAGCTCGCGCCGCCTCGACCTGCCGCGAATCGATGTCCACTACCGACTCGGCGTCGTCTGCCAGCACAGTGACACGATCAGGGCGCACCTCGACCACGCCACCATAGATCACGAAACTGATGATGTCCTCACCCTCGACAATCCGCAGCTCGCCGAAGCTCATTGTCGTCAGCAGCGGCGCGTGATTGGGCAGCACGCCTAGCTCGCCCTCGCTGCCTGGCACGATCACCATGTCCGCCTTTTCGGTGTGGTACAACTGGCGGACCGGGGATACGACTTCTACTTCAATCGGCATCGCTTCTCGTCCCTCCGGCGGCGCTCGGACCGCTAGTCCTGGTACTCATCGGATTCGCGGTAGCGCTCCAGCACTTCGTCGATGTTTCCGGCCATGTAAAACATCTGCTCTGGGACGTGGTCAACCTCGCCATCCAGGATCATGCGGAAGCCGCGTACCGTCTCCGGAATGGGCACGTAGCGACCCTCGCGGCCCGTAAACTGCTCTGCCACGAACATCGGCTGGCTGAGGAAGAACTCGACGCGCCGCGCGCGGGCGACGACCTGCCGGTCCTCTTCTGAAAGCTCGTCCACACCCAGGATCGCGATGATGTCTTGCAGGTCCTGATAGCGCTGCAGCACCTGCTGGACCTCGCGCGCCGTGCGGTAATGCTCCTCGCCAACCACCAGCGGATCGAGCACGCGGCTCGTGCTGGCGAGCGGGTCCACCGCCGGGAAGATCGCGCGCTCGGCAATGGAACGCTCCAGCGCCACCGTTCCGTCGAGGTGCGCGAACACCGCCACCGGTGCTGGGTCGGAGTAGTCGTCCGCAGGAACGTACACCGCCTGCAGCGAAGTGATCGAGCCAGTGCGCGTGGATGTGATGCGCTCTTGCAAGTCGCCCATCTCCTGCGCCAGCGTCGGCTGGTAGCCCACCGCCGAGGGCATACGTCCAAGCAGCGCCGACACTTCCGAGCCGCTCAGCGAGAAACGGAAGATGTTGTCGATGAATAGCAGCACATCACGACCTTCATCGCGGAAGTACTCGGCCATCGCCAGGCCACTCAGCGCGACGCGCAGGCGCACGCCCGGCGGCTCGTTCATCTGGCCAAAGACCATCGCGGTCTGCCCCAACACGCCGCTTTCTTGCATTTCGCCATAGAGCTGCGTGCCCTCGCGCGTGCGCTCGCCGACGCCCGCAAACACCGAGAACCCGGCGTGCTCCTTGGCGATCGACCGGATCAGCTCCATGATGATCACGGTCTTACCGGTTCCCGCGCCGCCGAAGATGCCGGACTTTCCGCCCCGGCGGAATGGCGCGATCAGGTCGATGACCTTGATGCCCGTTTCGAACATCTCCACCGAGGTCGCCTGCTCGTCAAATGGCGGCGCCGTGCGGTGAATAGGATACTGCGCGACGGCCTCAACCGGCCCCTGACCGTCGATCGGCTGCCCCAACACGTTGAAAATGCGGCCGAGCACCGCTTCACCGACCGGAACGCGGATGGGCGCGCCGGTGGCGTACGCTTCAACCCCGCGCTGGAGCCCGTCGGTCGCGTCCATCGCCACGCACCGCACATGGTTCTCGCCCAGGTGCTGCTGCACCTCGAGGATAAGATCGTCCTTGCCGTCGCGCGGCACGCGGATCGCGTCGAAGATGTCGGGCAGGGACGAGGTCGGCGGAAACGCCACGTCCACCACGCCGCCCAGAATCTGCGCAATCGAGCCTTGAAGTTCCTGTTTGACCTGAGTTGCCATAGCGTTATACGTGTCCTCTCGGGCTACACCGGCGGTTATGTCTTGTCCGACAGCGCTTCGACGCCGCCGATAATGTCCAGAATCTCGTTCGTGATCACCAACTGGCGCGCTTTGTTGTACTCAAGCTGGAGCGCGTCCGAGAGGGCCTCGGCGCTTTCCGACGCATTACGCATGGCAACCATGCGCGCGCTGTGCTCGCTGGAGAGGCTTTCGCGCACCGCCTGCAGAATCTGAAGCTGCGTCAGGCGCGGAATGACCTCTTCCATGATGCGGGCTGCGTCCGGCTCAAAGAGATAATCGCCGGTGCGATTGCGAACCTGCGGGTCAGGCTGCACGAGCTCGATAATCTGCTTCTCGTGCGTCTCGAACGGGCGCAGCGGCAGCAGCGGCAGCACCCGCGGCTGCTGCGTGACGGTGTTGATGAAGTGCGTGTAGGCGATGAAGAACTCGTGCACCGGGACGTTCAGAAACTCGTCAAACACGCTCTCGGCGATCGACGCAATGTCCTGCAAATCCGGATCGGCGGGCATCTGCGAATACTCTGCGATGATCTCCTGATCCTTCAGCCACTCTGGGGCGTTTTCGTCGCGTTGCAGGCGCGCGATCCAGCGGCGGATCGAGTCACGCCCGCGGCGCCCGACCGTCACCCAGTGAACCGGGCGTTTGTAGTATTGAACAAAGCGCATCGCCCGGCGGATGACGTTCGCGTTGTATGCGCCTGCCAGCCCGCGGTCGCCCGCAATGAGCAGGATACCGATCCGCTCGACCGGCTCGTGGACGTATAGCAGCGGGTGCAGCGGATCGCCGGTGCTCTGCGCGGCGACGTTCACCAGCACATCATACGCGTACTGCGCATAGGGACGGCTGGCGAGCACGGCGTTTTGCGCGCGGCGCACGCGGGATGCAGACACCGCTTCGAGGGCGCGCGTCACCTGGTTGATGTTCTTGACCGAGTTGATGCGGCGCTTAATTTCGCGTGTGGTGGGCATAGACTACTCTCTTCGTCCGTTTTCGCGCTCGACCAGGCGACCTAGGCCATGGTCTCGCGTAGCTCGTTCCACACTTCGTTGAACCCGTCGACCGCCTGCTTAAGCTGCGCCTCAATCTCGTCCGTGAGCTTGTAGTCCGCCGCTTCGAGCGTCTGATCGAAGTCCGGGAAGTTGCTGTGGAAGTACGTCAGGAAGCGGTCTTCCCACTCCTTCACCAGCGGAACCGGCACATGATCGATCATGCCGCGCGTGCCTGCGAACAGCAGCGCAACCTGATCGCGCAGGTCCGTCGGGCGATACTGCGGCTGCTTGAGGATTTCTTGCAGGCGCATCCCACGGTCAAGCTGCTGCTGTGTGGCGCGGTCCAGGTCCGAACCGAACTGGGCAAACGCCGCGAGGCTGCGGAACTGCGCCATCTCAAGCTTGAGACGGCCCGCCACGCTGCGCATGATGCGGCGCTGCGCGTCGCCACCCACGCGGCTCACGCTGAGGCCGGTGTTGATTGCCGGGCGCACGCCGGAGTAAAACAGGTCTGTCTCGAGGTAGAGCTGCCCGTCCGTGATCGAAATGACGTTCGTCGGAATGTACGCCGACACGTCACCGAGCAGCGTCTCGACAATCGGCAGGCCGGTCAAGCTGCCGCCGCCGCGATCCTCAGAGAGCTGCGCGGAGCGCTCCAACAAGCGGCTGTGCAGGTAGAACACGTCGCCCGGATACGCCTCACGACCCGGCGGGCGGCGCATCAACAGCGAAACCTGGCGATATGCCCAGGCGTGCTTCGACAGGTCGTCGTAGATGATCAGCGCGTCGCGGCCCGACTCCATAAAATGTTCGCCCATCGCCGTCCCGGCGTATGGCGCGATGTACTGAAGCGCTGCCGGATCCGACGCGGACGCCACCACCACGATCGTGTGCTCCATCGCGCCATATTCGGCTAACGTCGCGACCACGCGGGCCACCTGCGCGCGCTTCTGTCCGATCGCCACGTAAATGCAGGTCATGTTCTGACCTTTTTGGTTGATGATGGCGTCGAGCGCGATCGCGGTCTTGCCCGTCTGGCGGTCGCCAATGATCAGCTCACGCTGGCCGCGCCCGATCGGGAACATCGCGTCGATCGCGCGGATACCCGTCTGCACCGGGCGCGTCACGTTCTGGCGCTCGATCACGCCGGGCGCGATACGCTCAATCGGCAGCACCTTGTCGGCCTTGATCGGCCCCTTGCCATCGACCGGGCGGCCCAGCGCGTCCACCACGCGCCCAACCAACGCGTCTCCAACCGGCACGGCAGCGACGCTGCCCGTCCCGCGGACCTCGTCCCCCTCGTTGATCTCGGTGTACTCACCCATGATGATCACACCGACGACGTCGGTTTCGAGGTTAAACGCCATTCCCAGGACGCCGTTTTCAAACTCGACGAGTTCCTGGGCGCGGACGTTGTCCAACCCCGCCACACGTGCGATGCCGTCACCGATCTCAATCACGGTCCCGACATCCACCGCGCGGCGCTCGCGCTCAAAGCTGGCGATCTGGTCGAGCAGTCCCCTGGTAATGTCGCTTGTCGCTTCCGCCATAGATTCTATTCTCCTCGCGGCCTGGGAAGGAATGGAGTCAAACGCTGTTCGCTATGCGCAATGCGTTGTCACAAAATTGGCTGATGGTTCATGATCACAAGAGGCGCGCAGGCGACGGGCACAGCCGATCATCCGCGCTACGGATTAGTGTGTTAAGAATAGAACAATCGAAGGAAAAAAACAAAAAAACATAAACTAATTCATCCTCATCCGGCTTCCTCGCCATTCTCCTGATTTTCCGGGTGGCGCCCCGCCAGCCGCGAGACCTTCCGCCCGCCGCCGAGACTGATGCTGCGCTGGTACGCGGCCCAGATTGCGCGCGCGACCACCGTCCGCAAGCTCCCCTTCTCAAGCTGGTAAAGCGCCTCAGCGGACGTGCCGCCCGGGCTGGTGACCTGATTGCGCAGCACCGCCGGATGATCGCCGGACTGCGCAGCATACTCCACCGAGCCACGCACCGTCTGAAACACTAGCTCCTGCGCAACCGCGCGCGAGAAGCCCATATGCACGCCCGCGTCGATCATCGCTTCCATAAACAGGAACACATACGCCGGACCAGTCCCACTGAGCGCGGTCGCCATGTCGAGGTAATCCTCGTCGTCCACGTAGATCTCTTTTCCGAGCGCAGATAGCAACAGACGCGCTTGCTCGCGCTGCTCGGTCGGGACCTCGTTCGTCGCCGTCCACACGCTGATGCCCTGGCCGATGCGGGCGGGGGTGTTTGGCATCACGCGCACGACCGAGGCATTCGCCAGTCCATCAGCAATCTGCCGGATGGACGCCCCGGCGACAATGCTCAGCACCAGCGAGCACGTCCGCGCGCCGCCCCGCACCTCTGGCAACACGCGCTCAAGCACCTGCGGTTTGACCGACAGCACCAGAATATCGGCTTGCGTCGCGGCGCTGAGGTTATCGGTGGTCGTGCGCACGCTATAGCGCGCCTGCAACTCTTCCACCCGCGCCACATGCGGATCGGCTGCAATGATCTGCTCGGCGGAGATCAGGTTGCGCTTGAGCAACCCCTGAATCATCGCCTCGCCCATGTTGCCGCTGCCGATGAATGCCAGTGTGGTGTTGTCGAACATTAATAAGGCGCTCCTCTGCGCGGTCTGGCGTGCGCCACTATCATCACCGAGTCAGTCCAAATAAAAGGTCATATGCTGCAGGTGCACTACCGGGTCAATATGCTGAACCTGCACGCCTTCCGGCACGGACAGGTTGATCGGGGCATAGTTCAGGATCGCGCGCACGCCTGCCTTCACAAGCTTGTCCGCCACATCCTGCGCGGCCTCGAGCGGGACGGCGACCATCGCCACCTGCACTTTCTTCGCGGCGATCTCCTCATCGAGCCTGCTCATCGACTGAACCGCCAGCCCGGCGATCTCTTCGCCGACCCGTTTGGGGTCGCCGTCGAACACGCACACCACGCGAAAGCCGCGCGGCACAAACCCCCGGTAGTGCACGATCGCGCGCCCGAGGTCGCCCGCGCCAACCACGGCCATCGGCCACTCACGATCGACGTGCAAAATCTGGCGTATTTGCTCGTACAAATACGCGACGTTATACCCGGTGCCCTGCTTGCCAAACTCGCCAAAGTGAGAGAGGTCCTTCCGGATCTGCGCGGAGCTAATGCCCAGCCGCTCGCCTAGCTCGTGCGACGAGGTATATTCGCAGTCTTCAAGGATCATCAGGTTGAGCGCGCGCAAATAGACAGGGAGCCGGCCCACAACAATATCGGGAATATTCCGTATGCTGCCCATAAGGATCACCGCGACGGCCCCAGCCGTTTCCCGCGTCTGATGCGGGCACCCGCCTGGACCATCTCCCTCCTTTCCTGGTGAATCAGGAATGCTGAGACGCAGTAGAATGTGAATGGGTGTACAAGCGTAGCATTGTTATACCAGAAATTCAACGAAAGTTGTAAGAAAAGACACCGATATATTGATCCTGCACAGCGCGCGGCTATGATAGTGTGGCGTGCGAAGATGAGGCAACTGCTACGATGATACGACTGACACGACGCGAGCTGATCGGGCTGATGGGGGTGGGAGTGGCAGCAGCCAGCGCATCGGGCCTCGGCGGCGTGCTGTACGTGCTGCTCAGTCCGCGCCCGCGCACCGCACCGTACGTCACCCCTCAACCGACTCCCACGCGCCCGCCAGTGATCAAGCGCATCGATCGACCCGCAATCGTGCCCCGCGCCGAATGGGGCGCCCGCGCGCCAGATCACACCGCCGCCAACGAAACCGGCTTCTCTGGCCCTGACAATGCCGAGGGGTGGCTTGACTATCCCGGCGATCTACGCGAGGTGTACCGGACGGTCGTGGTGCATCACTCCGTCATCCTGGAAGATGGCGATGAGTCGACAATGCAGGAGATCCAGGCTGAGCATATGGACGCGCGTCGTTGGGCAGATGTTGGCTATCACTTCGGCGTGGGACGCACCGGGGCAATCTTCGAGGGGCGAGACCTGCGAGCGCGCGGCACGCACGTCGCCGGATACAATACCGGCAGCGTCGGCGTGGTGTTCTTTGGGAATTTCGAGGAAATGGCGCCCACGCAAGAGCAGCTTGCCGCCGGAAGTCGCCTGATCGACTGGCTGGCGCTGCGGCTGGAACTTACGCACCTCGCCGGGCACGGCGAGTTCAATAGCTTCAGCGTGTGTCCTGGGGCGAATATGGTGTACTACCTGGATGCGCTGGCCGAAAGCGCGGGACTGGCGCGCGGCACAGCCGGGTATCAGGATCCAGATGACTTGCCGGGCGCCGAGAGCGAGGGCGCGCCCGCCTAGACGCGGCGCACACTACCCCGCCACCAGACGTATCCGGCAGCGGCGATCACCGCCGCAATGCCAAGCAGCGCTACCGCGATCACGGACGGCCCACCAGCGCGTGGAAGGTCGCTGCTCGGCGGATAGCCCGTCGCCGGAAGGCCCGTCGGGACGAACACCTCTGCCAGCGCAGAGTCCTCTATCGCGGCATCCGATCCGCCCGCTTCAAGCTGCACACGGTTGACGACACTACCGCTGGGTGGGGTGCTGATCAGCGTAGTGTTCAGGCGCATCTGCACCTGCTCGCCAGGCGCAAGGGCTGGGGGCTTGAAGACGACCACTTGCCCGCTGATCGCGAACTCTCCGCCATCCACTTCCACGCTGTCGATCCGCAATTGATCGTGAACCTGGTTGGTGAGCGTGATGTCCGTACCGGGGGCAGTCCCGACGTTGGCAAGCGTGACGACCCAGGTGATTTGCTCGCCGGGCAGGCCGAGCGCCCCAGGCGCCAGCACACCGTCCACGGTCAATTGCGAGCGGAAAGCGCCCTCACGCGCGGGTCCGCCGCCAGCCTCGCCTGCTAACGAGCTGGGGCAAGCCGCTTCGGCGGCGGGTGGCGCCAAGAGCACCAGCCCAACCAGCGTAGCGAGGATCGTGACGGCCACGCGCGCGACCGTTCGTACCCGCATGAGAACCCCCTCTGGTAGATCATGCACGCTGCAGCGCAGCGCCATCCACGCTGGATTATACCGCTGACTGGGCACGGCTTAAAGCAACGTCTTCCCTACGCACGTGGCCGCCCGATGGCGCCAGCTTGGGCTTGCGACACGCGCCCGCGCCTGTTACCATCTTCCCTGCCCGGTGTGCGCCAGAGGGGAACATGAGCGATCCAACATTCGAGGTTTCGACCCACCCAACCTTACAGGCAACCAACACCAGTGTGCTCGAAGGGCTCGGACAGCTCGCGAGCTACTTTGGCTTCAGCAAGGTGATGGGCCAGCTCTATGGTGCGCTGCTGCTCAGCCCACAGCCGCTCAGTCTCGATGACTTGATGGCGCAGCTTGGCATCTCGAAAGCAAGCGTCAGCACGAACCTGCGCACGCTCGAGCGTATGGGTATCGTGCGCGAAGTGTGGGTCAAGGACGACCGCCGCAAGTATTACCGCGCGGAGTCGGATTTTTGGCGCATTCTGACGAACGTGCTCGCCAGCCGCGAGCTGCGCGACGTGAACCAGGCGCTGCAAGTGCTGCGCGATAACGCCGCCAAGCTCGAGACCGCCCTGCCCGATATGGACGACGACGAGCGCGCTCTGGCGGAATTCTATGCCGGGCGGCTCCAGCAATTGCACGACTTCTTCGGGCTCGCGCGGCTGCTGCTAACCACGATCATCGAGCAAGCCAAGCAGCAGCCCGAAGCCCGCGACATTCACCGCGTCGATTTCGAGTAACACGTCTGAGGGTCACTGAGACACCACGCGGATTGAACGTATGGCGATCTGATCAAGCTCACCTATTTCGGCGCCAGACTACAATTCGCATGGCAAAGCGCGCCCGGACAAGTTATCATCTGTTTAGAAAGTTCTGAAAGACACAAACGCTCGGATGTCCCCACGCCGCCAGCAGAACCGGCGTGGTGTTTGGGAGGCGGCATGGCCGTAGATCACGCACTCCAGCAGCTCGACGAACTGCTGATTTCCGTAGCCGATAGCGCCGTGCCCCTGCTGCGCGAGACAAGCCATCACATTCTTGGCGCCGGGGGGAAGCGCGTCCGCCCGCGCCTGCTGTTGCTCGCCTTCGAGGCGACCGGTGGTGCGAATTTCGACGTGGCGATCCCGCTCGCGGCAGCCGTTGAGATCATCCACACTGCGACGCTCGTTCACGACGACATCAACGACCACGGCACGCTGCGCCGAGGCCGCGAGACGGTTAACTCGCGATGGGGCGGAACCTTTGCCCTGCTCACCGGCGATTACCTTTTTTCGCGCACCTATGAGCTGATGGCGCCCTACTCCACCGAGCTCAACCTGATTCTGGCGCGCGCGTCGACCGCGCTGGTCGAAGGCGAGACCATGCAGATTCAGGCCGCGCGCGAAGGGACATTCGACACCCAGACGTATTTCGAGATCATCTCGCGCAAGACCGCCGCGTTGTTTGTCGCCGCGGCAGAGCTTGGCGCGACCTCCGCCGAAGCGCCCGCCGAGCAGGTCCGCGCGCTGAGCCAGTACGCCTTCAACCTCGGCATCGCCTTCCAGTTGATCGACGACGTGCTGGACCTCGCGGCAGATAGCTCGCAGCTTGGCAAAAACGCGGGGATCGACATCGCGCAAGGTCGCGGGATTGCGGTCGCGATCCAGGGCGGCGCGGGCTCCAACCACTCAGCGCCAGCGGTCGAGGCCGAGAACGACATCTCGCCCGAGGCGCTCCAGCAGAGCATCCTGCGCGGTGCGACGGTGGAGCAAGCGATCGCCAAGGGACGTGAAAAGGGGCAGGAGTTCGCGCAGATGGCGATCGATCACCTTGCCGTGTTGTCGCCATCAACTGCGGTAGACGAGTTGCGCGAGTTAGCCCACCAGGTCGTCGAGCGCGATCGCTAAGAGGGATCGACGCCTGCAAACCGCATAACGTCGCGTTTTGTCGTGTCCCAGACTTCGGGTCAAGATGGGACGGAAAAATGAATTATTACCGCGCGGTCACTCGATTTACCGAGGTCAGGGCCGAAGCGTGGATCCTCGACCGCCTCAAATGGGACCTCGATTACCTCTTCGACTGCGTCAAATCTATTCTCATTCACCCCATCGACACAAAGTCTGCGAAGGTTAAATACGATAGGTCGAAAAGCGGGGTCTTCCACGCCCGGAACACGACCGTCGAGCAGATTCTCAAGTATGAGAAGCTGGCGCCCTTTTTAAGAGAGCGAAAGCTGCCACTCAACACCGCGCCTCAAGACAGGGCCGTCCTCAGTTGCGACCATCAAGCACTTCTGTTTACTGCCTTTGTACGAAACCTGAAGCTCCCCATCCGAACGCGAACCGGCTTTGCGAAGTATCTGGTCGACGGGGCGCTCATTCCCCATTGGATCACAGAGATTTACGATGAAGAAGCGCAATGCTGGGTGCTTGTTGATCCAGAACGAAGAATAAAATCTGTAGTCCGAGACAGCTTCTTGTTCGCGGGACAGGCATGGCAGCATTTTGAGAAGAACCCAAACGCCTACATCCCAAGCTATAGCGGCTTAAAGGGGAAGCAAGGCCTCAAGTATGCGGTGATTTGCGATCTGAATTGCATCTTCAAGAATGAGCTTCTGGGCTACGAATGGCGCCTCAAGAGTTTCAACAAAACGAAGCCGGAGATTGTCCGAATGTCCTACGAACGATTAGCACGCGATCAACAACAGGCGGTCGAGCGGGTTGCAGACCTGCTCTCGGACCCCGATCGGCATTGGCGCGAGTTGTGGGATCTGTATGGTCGGCACATCAACGAGCCACGAACCGACCGGCCCGCCGTCTGAGTTGCGTCACACAGTCCGCTCAAGCGGCACCGACACCTGAGCCAGCTGAACCAGCGCCGGTTGACGCCCCCTGCCCCACGCGCTAAACTCCGCCGCATGGCATACGACGAGGCAACAATCCAGATCAAGAGCGGCAATGGCGGCAATGGCATTGTGCATTTTCGCCGCGAAAAGTTCGTGCCGCGCGGCGGCCCAGCGGGCGGCGACGGGGGCAAAGGCGGCGACGTCTACCTCGCGGTCGAGCTAACGCTCAACACGCTGCTGTCGTTCGCGCAGCAGAAATACTTCGCCGCCGAAAACGGCCAGCACGGGGGCACCAACAATCGCACCGGGCGCAGCGGCAATGACCTGGTCATCCCGGTCCCGCCGGGCACCATCGTCCGCGATGCGAACTCCAACGCGCTGATCGCAGACCTGGTCGAGCCGGGGCAGCGCGTGATGGTCGCCAAAGGCGGGCGCGGCGGGCGCGGGAACGCGCGCTTCGCATCCAGCACCAACCAGGCGCCGCGTATCGCTGAGAAAGGCGAGCCGGGCGAGCAGCGCACCCTTGCGCTGGAACTCAAGCTGCTGGCGGACATCGGCATCGTCGGCGTGCCCAACGCGGGCAAATCAACGTTGCTTTCTGTCGTCAGCAACGCCAGACCGAAAATCGCCAATTATCCGTTCACCACGCTGGAACCGAACCTCGGCGTCGTGCAGTTCGACGAACGCGATGTGGTGCTGGCGGATATCCCGGGTCTGATCGAAGGTGCGCACATGGGCATTGGCCTGGGGCACGGCTTTCTGCGGCACATCCAGCGGACGCGCGTGCTGATTCACCTGCTCGACGGCACCAGCGAAGACCCGCTGGCGGACTTCCACCAGATCAACACCGAACTGGCGCTGTTTGATGAAGCGCTCGGCGAAAAGCCACAGATCATCGCGCTCAACAAGATGGATCTGCCCCAGGCGCAGGAACGCTGGCCCGACGTACGCGCCACGCTGAACGCGCTCGGGCACGAGCCGCTGGCGATCTCGGCGGCGACGCACGAGAACGTGCGCGAGCTGCTCGGCAAGGCGATTAACGCGCTGGACGCACTGCCCGAAGCGCCCGAAGAACCCGCTGAGCGCCCGGTCTACACCCTCGGCGACGACCCGCTGGCATTCGAGATCACGCGCGAGCCGGATGGCAGCTACCGCGTCAGCGGCCAGCGCATCGAGCGCGCCGTTGCGATGACGTATTGGGATTACGATCAGGCCGTGGCACGCTTCCAGCGCATCCTCGAATCAATGGGCGTCAGTGAGGCGTTGCGCGAGGCAGGTGTCCAGCCGGGCGACACCGTCCATATCGGCGATATGGAACTGGAATGGGGCGACTAAGGCACGCCACATGAACACCGAGCCCGCGCCGCTGAGGCGCATCGGTCTTCTGGGCGGGACCTTCGACCCGCCTCATTTCGGGCACCTGATCCTGGCCGAGCTGGCCGCGGACAGCCTCGCGCTCGATCGCGTGCTGTTTGTGCCCGCCGCCGATCCGCCGCACAAGGGCGCGTTGCGCTCGTCGGCAGCGCACCGTGTGGCGATGGTTGAGCGCGCCATCGCCGAAAACCCACGCTTCGCGCTCTCTCGTGTTGACCTCGACCGCCCCGGCCCGCACTACAGCGTCGAAATGGTGCAGCTTCTGCAGGCAGAGTATCCCGGCGCCACGCTGGTCTTTCTGATTGGTGGGGACTCGCTACGCGATCTGCCAAAATGGTCACGGCCGGATGAACTTATCGGGCTGGTGCGGCTCGGCGTAATGCGCCGCCCCGGCAGCACGCCCGATCTGGCGGCGCTAGAGCGCGCGATCCCGGGCATCCGCGCGCGTGTGGATTGGATCGACGCGCCGCAGATCGAAATCTCGGCCAGCGTGCTAGCGCAGCGCGCGGGCGCGGGCCTCAGCATCCGCTATCAGACGCCCGACGCCGTCTGCGCCTATATCGAAGATCACCAGCTTTACCGTAGGGATGTCGAAACGGTGACACAACCATGACACGATCGATACGATTGATGGCTCTCGCGCTGCTATGCGTGGCGGCGCTGTTCGCGGCGGGCGCGCTGTCGCGCTCGGCAGCGTCCCCCTTGCTCCAGGAAGATGAAACGCCCATCCCGGACGTGCCCGCCGAAGGTGCCGAAGACGAGGCTCCGGCGCCAACTGAGGCGCCCACCGCCACGCTCACCGCGATCCCGACCGAGACGCCGCTGCCCAGCCCGACTTTTACGCTCCACGCGCCGACACGCGTCCCCCCGACACCTATCCCGCAGGAGCCAACGCCCATCGCGCAAACGCGCGTCACCGAGTCCGCGCTGGCGGGCATCCAGGAGACGGATACTTTGCGTGTGGGTGCCTATTTCAACGCGGCGCCGTTCACGTGGCTCAACGAGCGCGGTGAGGTGGACGGCTATGAGGCGGACATCATCAACGCGATCGCGATCGAGCTAGGACTCAGCGTGGAGTTTGTGCAGGTCACGCGGCAGAACGACGACGAAATGCTGCTCAGTGGCGCAGTGGACGTGCTGATCGGCCAACAAGCGCGCAGCCACGATCGCGAGGCCGTATTCGATTTCACGCACCCCTACTATGTCAACGAGCATCGCATGGTGATCCGCCAGGGCGAGCCGTACGCCACGCTGGAACAGCTTGCGGGGCACGCGGTCGCAGTTGAGATCGGCTCGCGCAGCGAGCGCGCCCTGCGC
>Ga0079224_100007266_pt1 | contig 14829 bp, 11 predicted proteins | sample Stecom2015_FD_80414 | JGI IMG/M metagenome (GOLD analysis project Ga0079224, IMG submission 80414) | Agricultural soil microbial communities from Utah to study Nitrogen management - Steer compost 2015 | ecosystem: Environmental > Terrestrial > Soil > Agricultural land | place: USA: Utah...
AAAAAATAAAACAAGCTTTTTCATGAGTCTTATTATCTCTAATGCGTACGCGAAAAGAGATTTTGAAAAGCTTGTATTTGAAACGATCGTTTCATTGAAAACTAATTTTGAAGATTTCTCTTGTTGGCTTGATAAGTGCAAAGTTGAGCAGTTCAAACATAACTTTGACAAGGTCATGAGTGAGATCAAGAAAAAAGCTCGTGCCTGCGAACAAAATGTTAACAGTGAAGAGATCAAGGATTTCGCTTATGAGTTACGTGACCATTTAGAATATCAGTCTAGCAAATGGTCTCTTGAGCAAAACTTGAAGAAATATTTCAATGAATTTGGAGCTAAAGAAGTTACCTGTCAAAAATTTGTTGAAACGGCTTTTAAAAGTGAAATCGCTGAATTGAGTAAATCTAATGTTTTTAGTCGTTACCTAGAATCAACTTCTGTGGATAGGTACGATGGAAATACACCGACTGAACGTCGTTATAATGCTTTTATTTCGAAACAGTGTCAGCCTTATGCTGATCTTAGGAATTGTCTTCTTGCTAATCGTCGAGGGGAAAGTGCTCGTATCTTTAATAAAATGAGAGAGCAAGGTAAAGAAACACCTCCGACGGAAAATTATCAAATTGACAAGAAAAGCGGCGCTAAAAGACAGTAATTAGTATCCTATTTCAGGGGCATGGCCAACCATGCTCCTGAAACCCTATCTTCTCCTACCATTCATTCGCTAAAGTTTTGCCAAATAACTCTTGCCTTGAGTATATTGTTAGAAAAATTTTGAGGAGGGTCTGATGTTATCTAACGACCAAAGACGTGAGCAATTGGCGCGTCTAAGCGCTGAAGCCGAACTAGGTGGTGGTGAGGCTAGAATTAATAAGCACCACGAGCAGGGGAAATACACGGCCCGTGAAAGAATTAATAAATTAGTTGATCCTGATTCATTCATTGAATTTGATAAGTTCGTTACCCACCGTTGTAATTCCTTTGGGATGGAAAAAACAAAGTACCTAGGGGATGGTGTTGTTACAGGGATTGCAAAAATCAACGGACAGCAAGTGGCCCTCTTTTCTCAAGACTTTACTTGTTGGGGAGGAGCTCTTGGTGCAGCTTTTGCCAATAAAATATGTAAGATCATGGATTTTGCACTCGAAAACAAAATACCAGTGATCGGTATCAACGATTCTGGTGGTGCTCGTATTCAAGAGGGGGTTGATGCTCTCGCGGGTTATGCAGAAATTTTCTATCGTAACGTCCAGGCCTCAGGTGTTATTCCTCAGATTTCTCTAATTATGGGGCCATGTGCTGGTGGAGCTGTTTATTCTCCTGCCATGACCGATTTTATTTTCATGGTGGATAAAACTTCCTATATGTTCGTAACAGGTCCTGATGTTATTAAAACAGTAACTCATGAAGAAGTAACCAAGGATGCTTTGGGTGGTGCGAACACTCACAATGAGAAGTCTGGTGTTGCTCACTTTAACTGCTCTGATGAAGATGATTGCTTTGAGCGCGTAAGAGAACTCTTTGCCTTCATTCCTGCAAGCAATATGGTGAAGCACACTGAGAAGTTAACAACTGACTCAGTTAAGCGTGCTAATAATAAACTTAAAGACTTTGTTCCTGACAACTCTAAGAAGCCTTATGATATGCATGAACTTATTCTTGAAGTGATTGACGATCAACACTTCCTTGAAGTTCATGCAGGGTTTGCTAAAAACATCATTACAGGTTTTGCTTCTATTGGTGGAGTTAAAGTGGGTATCGTGGCCAACCAGCCAAACTTCTTGGCAGGATGTCTTGATATCGACTCTTCAGTAAAAGGCGCCCGCTTTGTTCGCTTCTGTGACGCTTTTAATATTCCTATTATTACTTTTGTAGATGTTCCAGGATTCCTTCCAGGAACAGTTCAGGAGTATGGTGGAATTATTCGTCATGGAGCTAAACTCCTATATGCTTACTCTGAAGCAACAGTTCCTCTCATTACACTTATCACTCGTAAAGCTTATGGTGGTGCTTATGATGTGATGGCCTCTAAGCACATACGCGCTGATATCAATCTTGCTTACCCAACTGCTGAAATCGCAGTGATGGGAGCAGATGGAGCCGTAAATATTGTTTTCCGTAATGAACTCAAAGGTCTTGAAGGTGAAGCTTTTGATAAGAAGAAGGCAGAACTTGTTGAGAACTATGAGAATAATTTTGCTAACCCATATAGAGCTGCGGAACAAGGTTTCCTTGATGAGATCATCTTCCCGGAAGTAACTCGTCAAAGACTTTATCAGTATCTCAAAGCTCTTGAGAACAAGTCAGTAACACGTCCTGTTCGTAAACACGGGAATATTCCACTATGAAGAATAAACGCGTACTCATTATTAACCGCGGAGAGATTGCCATTCGTGTTGCAAAAGCGCTTAACGAATTAGGTTTGGTCTCTGTGGGAGTTTGGACTGATAACGAAACAGAACCTCCTCATCTTGAATTTTGTCAGGAGTGGGTTCATCTTAAAGGTTCAAGTAATCAAGAAACATATTTGAACATTCCTCAAATTATGAAGATTATCGATGATTATAAAATCGATGGTGTTCACCCTGGATATGGATTCCTTTCAGAGGACCGTGAGTTTTCACAAGCTCTCGCCGAAAAAGGAATTGTTTTCATTGGACCTAATCCGGAAGCAGTTTACAAGATGGGTGCAAAAGACATCTCTAAGCAAATTGCTAAGGAAGCTGGAGTTCCAGTAGTTCCAGGCTCAACTGGAGAAGTTGATACAGTTGAAGAAGCAATCAGAATTGGAAACGAAATTGGTTATCCGGTTCTCTTGAAAGCTGTTGCTGGTGGTGGTGGTAAGGGAATGAGGCCTTGCTATTCTGAAGCAGATGTAAAAGCTAACTTCGAAGCTGTTCGTCGTGAAGCTCAGAGCTCTTTTAACTACCCTGGGCTATTAGTTGAAAAATATGTTTTAAATCCTCATCACATAGAAGTGCAAATCCTTGCTGATAAGAAAGGAAATGTATTTCATGTTTATGAGCGTGAATGTTCTGTTCAACGTCGTCACCAAAAAATTATTGAAGAAGCTCCATCTCCTTTTATTGGAAGTGATGAAGCCGTTCGTAAAGATATTTGTGAAACAGCTGTTAAGCTTGCTCGTGCCGTTAATTACGATTCAGCAGGAACGGTTGAGTTCATTATGGGTGAAGATAAGAAGTTTTACTTTCTCGAAATGAATACTCGTATTCAGGTTGAGCACCCGATTACTGAAGAGATCACTGGAGTAGATCTTGTTGCCAATATGATTAAGGCTGCATTTGGTGAGCCTTTGGATTTCAAATCACAAGATGAGATTAAAATTCAAGGTCATTCAATCGAGCTTCGTATTTGTGCTGAAGATCCTATATCAATGCTACCGGCGCCGGGAATGGTTGCAGGTTTTGAGACGACGTTCCCGACAGGAATTCGTTTTGACCATTGTATCTATCCCAAGTTTACAATTACTCCGGACTTCGATCCAATGATTGGTAAGTTGATCTCAAAAGGACTCACTCGTGAAGTTGCTCTCCGTAAGGTAAAAGCGGCCCTTGATGGATTAGTCATTGATGGACTCAAGACTAATATTCCTCTTCATAAAGTTATTTTAGAAGAAGAGACCTTTGTAAAAGGTAATTATTCAACTAGCTATATTGGTACGATTAAGCCTCAGGAAAAAGTAGCGGTTCAAGAGAATGCAGAAGCATTCATGGTGAAAATTGCGGCCATTGAGATGAATCAATTAGGAGGTAACAAGTGAGATACTATTTTCTAAACCAAGATATGGAAGAATTTAGCATTGATGTTGAACTCCAAAAGAATGGTGTATTTGAATTTTCTCATGAAGGTGAAAAAAAGCAGCTTTTCACAAGAACTTTGGCAGGGAAAAATTTCTATTCCTTTGATGGAATTTCTTGGAAAAAACTTGCTAGTCTAGGAGTGAATGAAACCCTTATTTCAAATTCTCAAACTTTTAAAGTCTATCGTGGTTTTAAACCATCTGGTCTTAATAAGGGTGGAGCAGGCGCTCTCATTACCCAGATGCCAGGTAAGGTTGTAAAGATCTTTAAAAAGGTTGGCGACTCAGTAGCTAAGGGAGAGACAGTTCTCATTCTAGAGGCCATGAAAATGGAGAATGAGATTAAATCTGGAGCTGATGGTGTGATAAAGTCAGTAAATATTACTGAAGGACAAGCGCTGGAAGCTGGATTTTTAATGATTGAAATCGAAGAATAGAAGAAGGGCCTTAGGGCCCTTCTTCTATATTAATGCCGTCTAGAAATTCTACCCAATACTTTTCAACTATTCCGTATTCCCACTTAATATAATCAGAGTGTGGATAACTTAAAAAATTATAATCTCGTCCATGAACTTCAGCAGTGTAATGATCGTTCCAGAACTTCTGTGCTCTTAAATTAGGAATATCAGAGTCACTAAACTGAAGGTAGATAGGTATGAAAAATGGGAGAGTGGACTTCCATTTGATTTCCGGTAGGAGAAGCTTTTCTTCGACTAGGTTTAAATAAACTACGGCCTCATGTTTATTTAAACCTTCCGGAATAGATTTAGAAAGCTTTCGTGCCCAGCAAATTTGATTTCGAATCAGAAGATCGTCCTCATGAGCATGAGGCATGAAAACCTTAAACGGATAAAAGAAGCCTGAGTAATTTAAAAGCGAGCAGTGTCTACTTTCTGGTGTGTCTAAACTTGCAGATGAGAAGTTAGGGACAAAGAAATAAACTAAAACCGCAAAACAGAAGTTAAGAATAAGGGCAGGGACAAAAAATCTTTTGAAAACTAAGGAAATGGGAACGATAAGGAAGAAAATGCTCCAAATCATTAGGGCAATGATTGAATAACTTTTATCGATTTCGAACCAGGCCACCATATCAATGAAGCGCCAGATTGGCAGAGCTACAATAAGAAGAGCGATAGCGAATACTAATTTCAAACGATTCATTGGTATATAATAAGTGTAAATCCTTAATATTTCTTTCGGTATCAGGGCAAAGGAAAATTATTCCATCTCAAAATGATCAACTGTTATATGGTATAATAAGAGGTGTGAGGAGGAAACAATATGTCCCAAACCGACTCAAAACTTATCCTTAGTCCTAGTTTAAAAGCCTTTTTTTTCGACTCCCTTTCAACTATCAATGCCCAATCTGTCTGTCCCATGCCTGATTCTCTTATATATTACTCTTCAGAATTGTTAGAGAGACTTTCACTTTCTGAAGACTATTTTGAGGTGCAGGAGGGGAAGGTTAAGGAGAAAATATTAGGGTTAAAGCTTTTGGAGTCTAGAAGTCTCTCTCATGCAGAACAGGTCAGAGTCTTAAGAGATGTAGCTGATACAGCTCTGCTCGTGACTGGATATTTTAGTGACTCGATAAAAAAGAAGATCGTAGACCCTAGTTACTATATTCATCTTGGGAAGAATTCTTACGAGAGATTGAATAATCTTTCTCCTCAGTATCTGGATATTCCAAGCTTTTACCATATGCTCGCTACAGGTTTTGATGGACTGAGCTTACTCTTAAAGAAGTTTTCGATTGAAAACTTTAAATCGCAAACTAAGTATTCATTTGATGAGCTTTATTCTGTTGAAAGGAAAGTGAGTTAAAAAAAACCAAGGGCCTCAATTGAGGCCCTTGGTTTTTAAACTTTACCTGCTTTAACAATGTTCCATTTTCCTTTCATAAACTTTTTCAAAAACTTTTGAAAGTCCTCGAATTTGGCATTTCTGATCATGACATTGTTTTTATGAGCATGATCAAGACCCAGGTTATGAAGAACTGGAATTGAATACACTTGGGCGTAGTCTTCATTAGTCTGTATTCCTAAAAGAGTCTGTCCATCAATCATTGTTTTGATGCGATCAAATTCCTTCTTAGAAATTCCATTTTCAGCAAGGTCATCAAGAATATTCATAATGGCCTTAATCGCACTCTCTGTTTTATCACTGCCTGAACCGATGTAGATTCCCCAACAACCGGCTTCAAGAGCTGAAATATGAATGGGTGATACTGAATAACAGAGTCCCTGACGATCTCGCACTTCGACGAAAAGATCTGAACTTTGACCAGATAGATGAGCTGTAATCATTTTAAGATAGAGATCTTCAATTTTGCCGATTGGGAAAGCTGGCTTACCAATAATGATCTGCGTTTGCTCTCGATCGAAATGAAGGGACTCAGACTTTCCAATAATTGGGTTAGGTTTTTTCTTGATTTTCTTTATTGGAGTACGAGCAGGTAGATCCTTTGTCATCTCGGTAATCATTTTTAAAACGGAATGATAATCTTGGTCTCCTGAGTAAGTGAAAACAATTTCAGACTTCTTTAAATTATAAGAGTGAAGTCGGGCAAAACTGGTCGGAGTAAAACTTTTTAAAGTTTGTGGAGTTCCAGCAATATCCAGTGAGTAAGGATGATCTTTAAAAACAAAGCTGTAATACTTTTTGAAAGCTTGTTTCATCGGATCTTCTTTTTGATTATCGATTGCCCGAAGAATGATCTTTCTTTCGTGTTCAAAAAACTTCTTCGGAAACTCTGGTTTTTTTAAAGTGCCAAAGAAGTGGTTAGTGAGCATCCCAAAATCTTTGGATTGACCATGAAGTGTAACACCATAGGCATTCTTACCTGAAAAACCAGTAAGGTAACTTGAAACAAATTCAAGTTCACTTTTTAGCTTCTCATATTTACATCCCTGGTAGCCGTAACTTATGAGTCGGCTTAGAAGATGATGTGCTCCGGCCGTCCGAGCAGTCTCTGCTGACTGTCCGCCTTTAAGGTAGGCATGAAGAACAAAAGTAGGGGTGAGTTTATTCTGACGATAAATAAACTTGATCCCTGGTTTTATTTCGGTGACTTTTACCGCCGGGTCAAATTCAGAAGTTAATAAAGTGTTCTTCTGAGATTTGATTTTTGTCTTTGAAAGAACTGAAATGTTTCTTTGCCAAGTTTTTAATGTTTTCTCAATTTGAGGTTTGATCTGACCTTTCGGAACCTGCAGATTAAAGTGCGAGCTTTTCTTTAATACTTCGACGAGAGCTGCTTTAACTTCATCTAACGTTGTATTGTGAATACGCTCAATGAAAGCATCCTCACAGTAGATATTACCCGATTGAGCAAATCCGTGGCCTAGACTGAAAGAGAAAGACTCAATAGATTCACGCTCATAGACTTTAGATGAAATGTACTGGTTTTTTATTTTAACAAGTTCTTCTTCTGTAACTCCCTTGACCACTGCTTCTTTGAGGGTGGATATGAAAAGCTTTTCAATCTTGGCCAGGTTTTCTAGAGGGAAACTCATTCTCATCATATGGACGCCGCCATTAGCAAAATACATCGTTGAACCAGCGATGCCGTTACAAAGACTGGTTTTTGCTACTAGGGCCTGATAGAAGCGAGATGTTTCACCGTGAGCAAGACAATTAATAGCTAAGTCTTGAGCAGCTGTTTCTTCTCCTTCGTAAGAAGGAGCTTGAAAGCTAATAGTGAGAGTTGACTGGCGAATATCTTTTTCATGGATATTAATACTTTCTTGTTCTTTTAATTCAAAAGGTGGGAACTTCGATTTGTCACCGTGTGGAAGAGTAAAGGAATTAATCTTCTCTTCGATTTCTTCTCTCTTACTAAGATCACCTGCCACCACAAGAAGAGCATTTTCTAAGTTGTAAAACTTCTGTCTGAAGTTTTTCACTTGTTCTTGGGAGAAATTAAGAATGGTATCTTCTCTCCCTAGGATAGGGTGGGCATAGCCGTTCTTAAAAGTATTCTTTTGAAGTTGAAGAAAATTATACTGAGAGGGATTATCCATAGCACGACGATATTCCTCATGAACAACTTGTCTTTCCGCAGGAATGTCTTCCTCACTGAAGAGTGGATTGGCCACCATATCAAGTAGAATATCTACCGACTTGTTTAGGAATGGATTAGGCGTGTTGATGTAGTAACAAGTGTAATCAAATGAAGTGAAAGCGTTAACCTCTCCACCATAGGACTCAATGTCGTGGGCAAGCTTAGGACCAGGACGAGTTGGAGTTCCTTTAAAAAACATATGCTCTAAAAAGTGAGCAATACCCTCGTGATCTTTTTTTTCTAAAGCACTTCCTGCTCGAAACCACATTTGAACGGTAGCGGCGGTTGAGCCTGGAGAGTGGATGAATAGTGTATTTAATTCGTTCTTCATTTGAACCTGTTCAATCTTCATTTTTATCCTTGTTTTAATCTTTGAGATGCCAGATTAAGGCTTAACCCTTATTATCTCATAACTGAGTTCTATTTGAAGGATTTTCTTAAATGACAACTTTGGTTTCAAGCCTCTATCTGCATGTCCCTTATTGCAAGCATCTTTGCAATTATTGTGACTTTTATAAGATGAAATTAGGCGACTCAAATACTCAGTTCTCTCAATTCGAAAATTATCTGTCCGAATCCTGGACTCATCACGAGCAGTGGATGGCCAAAGAAAATTTTGAATGGGCCTCTCATTGGGAAAGTATTTATCTGGGAGGGGGAACTCCTAGTTTATGGGGAAGTCGAGGTGCTGCGTTTTTAAAAAAGATGCTTCCCTCAGTATCTGTGGATGAATGGACTTTAGAAGTTGATCCGGGAACGTGGAATGAAGAGCTATTCAGTTCTTGGCAAGAGATTGGTGTCAATCGTCTCTCTATCGGTACCCAAAGTTTGGATGAGAGATTTTTAAAAGTGTTGGATCGTGCCCATAGTTTAGAAGAATCTTTTCTCTTGCTAGAAAAAGCAAAAAGCTCTGGCCTAAATTTCTCGTTCGATTTTCTTTTGGGTGTTCCTCACTCAGTGAGCTATAAAAGAAATGTGCTTAAAGAGCTTGAAGCCTTTCTAGCTTTTAATCCGCACCACGTTTCCCTTTATATTTTAAATGCCCGTTCAAAATATCCTCTGACAGAGTTTATGCCTGATGATGAATACATTGCGAAAGAGTATTTGGATGTTTGTTCATTCTTAGAGGCCAATGGTTTTAATCAGTATGAGGTATCAAATTTTGCTCGACCAGGTTTTGAGTCCATTCATAATAAAAAGTATTGGGATTCCCTCAGTGTGGCGGCTTTGGGTCCAACAGGTACAGGTTTGATACGTTTTAAAGATTCCCTGGCAAAGAGATACAAGTGGAAACCAAGTAAAGCTGATTTTGAAATTGAAATACTTGGAGAAGAGGAATTACGTCTAGAGAGAATATATTTAGAACTTAGGACCAGCAAGGGGTGGCTACCAGATGCTTCCCTGCAAGACCACCAACTCCATGCAAAACTTCTTGAGTGGCAAGAGCGAGGTCTATTGAAGGAAATGCTGCCTCGGGTAAAACTCAACTCTAAAGGTCTTGTTATTCTTGATTCGTTGATGAATGAGCTGTTTCAACTGGGTTTATAAACCCTTGGATTTCAGTCGCTTCTTTGGACTTTTATATTTTATTTCTTTCTAACATTGACATTGGCAAATGCGGGCCCATCTTGTTGTTAGTAGAAATTTGAACCTAGGAATTAAGTAATGGAAAACCACGAGAACAAAGATAAAGATCAGGTCAAAGAAGAACAGGTGAATGTAGAAGCTGAAACTGTTACTGAAGAACCGAAAAAAGAAGAAATTGATTACAAAGAGAAGTATTTCTACCTCGCTGCTGAACATGAAAATTACAGAAAACGCATGGAAAGAGAAAGAGAAAATACTCTTAAATATGGAAACGAAAAGGTTTTGTCCGATCTTTTAGAAGTGGTTGATACTTTCGAAAGAACCATAGATATGCTTAGATCAGATGAAGACCAGAAAGTGAAAAACTTAGTAGTTGGTCTCGATATGGTTAATAAGCTTTTCTTGGATAAATTAGATAAACACGGTTTAACCCCAGTTGAGTCTCTAGGAAAAGACTTTGATCCTAACTTTCATGAGGCCATGGCCCAGGAGTATATGGAAGGGAAAAAACCTAATGAAGTCATTAAAGAATTTCAGAAGGGCTATATTCTCAACGGAAGACTTTTAAGAGCGGCTAAGGTCGTCGTGGCAAGTGATAAACAATAAATTAGTTTAAGGAGAAATATATGGGAAAAATTATCGGAATCGACTTAGGGACTACAAACTCTTGTGTTTCAGTGATGGAAAATGGAACATACAAAATTATTCCAAACGCTGAAGGACACAATACAACACCATCAATTGTGGGCTTTGCTAGCAATGGTGAAACACTTGTTGGACAAGTGGCCAAAAGACAGGCCGTTACCAATCCTACTAAAACACTTTTTGGTATTAAGCGTCTCATTGGTCGTAAGGCCACTGATGGAGAAGTTTCTCACTTTAAAGAAGTGGCTCCTTTTGAAATCTTCGCCAATAAAAATGGAGATGCTTGGGTAAAAGCTGATGGTAAAGAATATTCTCCGCAAGAAATTTCAGCTAAGACGCTTGAGAAAATGAAGAAAGCTGCAGAGGACTACCTCGGTCAGCCAGTAACAGAAGCGGTTATTACTGTACCTGCTTACTTCAACGATGCTCAAAGACAAGCAACTAAAGATGCTGGTCGTATCGCTGGTCTTGACGTTAAGCGTATTATCAACGAGCCTACGGCAGCAGCGCTTGCTTACGGTCTTGACTCAAAAACGGATAAAAACGTAGCAGTATTCGACCTTGGTGGTGGTACATTCGACGTTTCTATTCTTGAAATTACTTCTGATGGCGTATTCGAAGTTAAGTCAACTCACGGGGACACTTTCCTTGGTGGTGAGGACTTTGACTACCGAATCATTAACTGGATCGCTGAAGAGTTTAAGAAAGAATCAGGAATTGATCTTAAAAAAGATACAATGGCCCTACAGCGTCTAAAAGAAGCTGCAGAGAAAGCAAAACACGAACTTTCTTCAGTTACTCAAACTGATATTAACCTTCCATTCATTACAATGGATGCGACAGGTCCTAAGCACTTAAACTTGAACCTTACTCGTGCTAAGTTTGAGTCATTAATTAGTGATCTTATTGATCGCCTTGCTCAGCCTTGTTTGACAGCGATTAAAGATTCGGGTCTTTCTCTTAATGAAATTTCTGACGTAATTCTTGTTGGTGGTGCGACTCGTACGCCTATCGTACAAGCGAAGGTAAAAGAAATTTTCGGTAAAGAGCCTTCTAAAGGTGTAAACCCAGACGAAGTGGTAGCAGCTGGTGCAGCTATTCAGGGTGGTGTTCTTGGTGGAGACGTAAAAGACGTTCTTCTACTTGACGTTACTCCTCTTTCACTTGGTATCGAGACTCTTGGTGGTGTGTTCACAAAAATCATTGAAAAGAACACAACGATTCCTACTAAGAAATCTCAAGTGTTCTCTACAGCAGTAGATAACCAACCAGCAGTTTCGATTCATGTTCTTCAAGGTGAGCGTGATTTTGCAAACGATAACAAAACACTAGGTCGTTTTGATCTTACAGGTATTACACCAGCTCCACGTGGTGTTCCTCAAATCGAAGTGACTTTTGATATTGATGCTAACGGTATTGTTCACGTTTCAGCACTTGATAAGGCAACAGGGAAGTCTCAGAACATCGTGATCACTTCTAGCTCTGGATTAACAGAGGAAGAAATTCAAAGAATGGTTAAAGATGCAGAGATGAATCGCGATGCCGATCATAAGCGCAGAGAAGTGGTTGATGCCAGAAACAATTTAGATAGCTTAGTTTTTGCTTCAGAAAAAGCAATGAAAGATGCCGGAGATAAAATGCCAGCAGATAAGAAGACTGAGCTTGAAGGAGCTATTAATGAAGCGAAGACAAAACTCACTTCAGAATCTCTGGACGAAATTAAAGCAGCGACTGAAAGATTACAAAACGTCGCTCACAGCCTTGCCCAGTACATGTACCAAGGAGCCGATGCTGGTGCCGGTGCGGGTACCGGTGAACAGGCCGGATCAGCAGATGAAAAAAAGAAAGATGGAGATGATGTAGTTGATGCTGATTACAAAGAAGTGTAATCTCACCAATTAGTTTTCTAAAAGTATTAGGCCCTTCGTGAGAAGGGCCTTTTTAAATAAATGCCGGATGAATTTATGAGTGCTAAACGCGATTTATATGAAGTTTTAGGAGTGGCAAGGACAGCTACTAAAGATGAGATTAAAAAAGCTTATCGTAAGCTTGCTATGCAACACCACCCTGATAAGAATCAAGGTAACAAAGAGTCAGAAGCAATCTTCAAAGAAGCAAGTCACGCAGCTGATGTTTTGTTAGATGATCAAAAACGTAAAATGTATGATCAGTTTGGACACGACGGCGCCCAAATGGGTGGAGGCGGTCCTGGTGGCTTCGGCGGATTCCAGGGCGGAGATTTTGGCGACCTAGGAGACATTTTCGGAGATATTTTCGGAGATATCTTAGGCGGAGGTAGAAGAAGAGGAGGCGGCAGATCTCGTAGTCGCGCGCAGATGGGGGATGACCTCCAAACTGAACTTGATATTACCTTCGAAGAAGCAGCATTTGGATGTGAAAAAGAAATTTCAATTTATCGTTCTGTAGTTTGTAAAACATGTACAGGTACTGGGGCCAAGCCTGGTTCAGGACCAACAACATGTGATATGTGTCATGGTCATGGAGAGGTTCGACGTCAGCAAGGTTTCTTCACCATTGCTCAACCTTGTCCAAAATGTCATGGCTCGGGTCAGATGATTAAGGATCCGTGTGGAACTTGTCATGGGGCCGGCCGTACAAAGAAACAAGAAAAACTTTCCGTAAAAGTTCCCGCAGGAATTGATGAAGGCCAACGTTTAAAATTAAGCGGTCAGGGTGAAGCTGGCCTCTATGGTGGGCCAAGTGGAGACCTGTATGTTGTGATTCGACTTCAAGATCATGAGTTCTTCCGCCGTGATGACTTTGATGTTCACTGTGAAGTTCCTATTAGCTTTTCACAGGCAGCTCTCGGAGCAGAAATTGAAGTACCAACTTTAGGTGGTCGAGTGGCCATGAAGATTCCTGAAGGAACTCAAAGTGGTCAAAAGATGAAGTTACGAAACAAAGGTATTACTAAACTAGGTGGGTATGGTTTTGGTGATCAGATTATCACCATCCATGTGGAGACTCCTACGAAACTCTCTAAAGAGCAAAAAGATCTCTTTATACGTTTAGGAGAGTTAGATCAAAACTCAAACCCTATGAGCAAAGGGTTCTTTGATCGCGTTCGCGAACTTTTCCAATAAAATTTCTCTGAAGAAAAAGGGGCCAGTACTGGCCCCTTACTTTTTTAAAGGATAAAATCTTTTCAATCTTTGTTCAGATTCTCAAAGGAAGATAAATGCGCATTTTCATCTTAGCTTTATTATTAGTCATGACTAATTGTACGCAAATTAGTCCACGTAAAACGATTGATGAAAGTCAGATATCTCCTATTTCTAAAGCAGCCTTGGATGCAGCAAGATCCCATGTTAAAGGTCAAGAGCCTCAACTGGCCCTCGATGAACTAGCAAGACTAGACGATAGTTCGCTCTCTCCTGTGGAGATGGCCCTCAAGTATAATCTAAGAGGGGTTATTCTCTTTAATCTTAATGAAATCGATGCGGCATTGATGAGTTTTGAAGTTGCGGAAAAGAATGCTCCTAAAACTACTCACCTCTATTCTCAAGTACAGTTGAACCTCGCTAGTATTTACTTTCGCTTGGGTGAGTTCGATCGATTGGATAGTTCAATTAAAAAAGTCGAGCTTGATTCTCTTTCACCAGAAGAAAGAAAAAAATATGGGCAGCTTGTTCTTGCTTACGGGTCTAAGAATGAGAGTGCCTATTTAGTTACGTCTGCCGTTCTCCTTTTATTGGAAGATGTGAAAAGTATGGATGAGGTTCGTTCATCAAAACTATTCTCCAATATGACAGAGGCCTGGACTAAATTAACTGAGAAAGAAAAAATTAAGATTTTGGATCGATTTGAAAAAACTGAAAATGCTGCTTTGGCCATACTTGCACAGAATGAAGCGGAAAGCCGTTACATTAATGGTGATAAGAGAGGTGCCCAAGATGTAATCAAGTGGCTATCTTCAGAGTTTAAAACCAACGAAGAGGTAAAGAGATTTGTAAAAGATTTTGAATTCCGACTAGAAAGTTCTTCTCGAATGATTGGCTCTCATGTTGGTTTAGTTCTTCCATTAAGTGGTAAGTATGCATCTTTTGGCCAAAAGGCTTTATCGGGAGTTGATACAGGACTTAAGAAATTAGCAGATGGCAACAAAATCACTATCTTCACCAAAGACTCCATGAATTCTCCTGCCCAAGGAGCTCAAGCTATTTTAGATCTCATTCGTGAGAATAGAGTTTCATTTATTATCGGTGGACTCTTCCCTGAGACGGCGAAGTCAGAATACTTAGAAGCCAGAAAGTACGGCGTACTTTATATTTCACTTTCTCAAATTAATTTACCCAAAGAAGAAAAGAACCATCACTTAATTGAGATCCAAGGTTCTATTGAGTCTCAAGTTGAAGCATTAGTTTCTGACCAGATGATTAAAACTTTTGGTAATCGCATTGGTGTGATTTTCCCTGATGATGAAGGAGGAAAAGCCTACATTGATGAGATTTGGCGTAAAGGAGCTGAGAAAGGCTTAAAGATTTCAAGTATTGCATCTTTTCCAAAGAGCACACATGATTATCGAGATGCAGTAAAACTTTTCTTAGGACTTGAATACCCGAGAGAAAGATCTGAAGAACTCGAACTCTTACAAGATGTTTATTCGGCCGAAAGGTCTTCTATCCGAAGAGTTCAGACGCTACCGCCAGTGATTGATTTCGATTGGGTTTTCTTAGCGAGCTATCCTCATCAGGCC
>Ga0079224_100007269_pt1 | contig 14828 bp, 11 predicted proteins | sample Stecom2015_FD_80414 | JGI IMG/M metagenome (GOLD analysis project Ga0079224, IMG submission 80414) | Agricultural soil microbial communities from Utah to study Nitrogen management - Steer compost 2015 | ecosystem: Environmental > Terrestrial > Soil > Agricultural land | place: USA: Utah...
ATCGAGGGCCGCAGGCCCGAGACCACGACCGCGCCGCCCGACACCTTGAGGCGCTTGGCGGCCATCATGAACACGCGCAGGCCCACGCTGCTGATGTACTCGAGGCCAGCCAGGTCGAGCACGAGTTGACGTGCCCCCGCGTCGATCGCGCCGAGCACGTGGTCTTCGACCCCCTTCGAGGTCGCAGCGTCGAGACGGCCCGTGAGGGCCAGGGTCAGAATGTCGCCGGTCTTCTGTTCGTCAATCGTCATGTCGTCACTTCGCGGCATCCGCGCGCTTGCGCACCGTTACGACGTTGCGGCCTGCCACGCGTTCGTACCGTGTCTCATCCATCAGCTGTTTGACGAGCAGGACACCCAGCCCGCCGATCCGTCGTTCCTCGACCGGCGCCTCCACATCGGGATCCGCCCCGCTCAAGGGATCGAACGCTGCCCCGCCGTCCTCGACCCGCGCTTCGATCATCCCGTCGGCCATCCTGATGCCGACGTCGACCGGCAGCGCCCCCGCCCCCCCGTGCATCATGACGTTGGTCACGAGCTCCTCGAGGGCCAGCGCCAGCGCCATGCGCGCGCCTTCCGGCACACCGTGCCGGTCGCAGAAGGCGTCGCTGGCCGCGGTCAGCCGCTGAATCTCGGCCGCCCCATCGTCCAGCGTCAGGGCAATCTCATGGGTCGGCGGCACGCGCGTCTCCCAGCAGTGTAGCCGAAGGTCAGGCCAGTTGGCGTTTGATCAGCTCGGCGAACAGTCCCGGCGCCGCGCTGAGCTCCTCGTAGGTGCCCGTCTGCACGACGCGGCCGCCGTCGATGACGTAGATGCGATCGGCCCCGATGATCGTGCTCAAGCGATGCGCGATGGCCACGCGCGTGGCCTGGAGGTCCTGCAGGCTCTGCGTCACGATGGCCTGCGTCCGGTTGTCGAGCGCGCTCGTGGCCTCGTCGAACAGCAGGATGCGCGGCCGGTTGACGATGGCGCGCGCGATCATCAGGCGCTGCCGCTGGCCGCCCGACAGCGTCATGCCGCCCTGCTGCACGGCCGTCTGCATCCCCATCGGCATCGCCTTGATGTCGTCTTCGAGGCCGGCCATGCGCGCGGCCTCCATCGCATCCTTCATCGTCAACGGCGCCGATCCGACGATGTTGTCGAAGAGGCTGCCGGCGCGGACGCGCCCCGTCTGCATGACGACGCCGATGCGCCGGCGAGTACGGGCCACATCGAGATGCGCCAGGTTCTGGCCGTCGTAGTAGATCGCGCCGCTCTCTGGCACGTCGAGCCCCAGCAGCAGCCGGAAGAGCGTCGACTTACCCGATCCCGACGGTCCGACAATCGCGATGTACTCGCCCGCGCCGATCCGGATCGAGACATCGTCGAGCACCAGCGAGCCTTCCGGGTGATACCGGAACGACACGCGGTCGACGACGATCTCGCCCGACAGGTCCCCGGGGTCGGCCTTGCCCGTGTCGATTTCCGGCCGCGCGTCGAGAATGGGTTTCGCCCGTTCGTAGTACGGCACCACGAGCAGTACCGACATCACGGAGTTGCTGAGCGTCAGCATCTGCAGGAGAAACGAGCTGAACGCCGCATTGAACGCCACGAACGCGCCGGGCGACAGGCTGCCGGGCTCGGTCCAGGACGTCACGAAGTAGAAGACCGCCATCGCCGCGAGCACCGGGAACATCGCACTGAAGGTCGCCAGGCGGTTGTCGATCATGCCGGCGGACAGCGTCAGCGTCTTCTTCCTCGCGAACTCGCGCGCCCATTCCGCGAACGCCCGGCTCTCGGCGCCGACGACGCGGATCTTCGAGATGCCGCTCAGCAGCTGCAGCACGATGGCGGCGATACGCCCATCGAGTGCCATGACGGCCCGCTGCAGCCGCAGCTTGAAGTACGCCGCCAGCATCGTCACGGCCATCGCAACGAGGACGAGGGCGAACCCGAGCAGGGCCAGCGGCCAGGAATAGAAGAACATCTGCAGCAGCAGGAAAATCGAGAACAGACTGGTCATCAGCGCCGACAGCGTGGCGCCCGACAGCACGGCACGGATGGCTTCGATGGCGTTGACGCGCTGCGCGAGGTCGCCTGCCGCGAACCTGCGGAAGAACGTAATGGGCAGCGAGAGCACCCGATCCCACATGGCCGGCTGGACCGTCGCACTCATCTTCGACTCGAGCCGCACGATGCTCAGGTGGCGCACGATGTCGAACGATGCGGTCGTCAGGCCGACGAGCGCGAGCACCAGCGCGATCTGCAGGAGCTGGCCGCGCGCGGCCGACGGAATGATTTCGTCGACCAGCATGCCGGTGACGTACGGCGGCAGCATGGCCAGCGCGCCGGCGGCCAGGCCGACGATCACCGGCCGGCGCAGGTCGGCGGCGGCTGTCTGCAGCCCGAATCGAAACAGGCCGAGCGGGCCCAGGGGCTCATCCGGCAACGGCCGGTAGAAGCTGTGCGCCTGCGGCTCGAGCGTGGCGGCCACGGCCTCCGTGACGGGCGTGCGCGTCTGCTCGACGGGGTCGTGCACGTCGTAGCCGCCGCGCGCCGGGATCAGCGCGACCGGCCGCTTCGAGCCGGCACGCCTGGCGAGCAGCGGCCATCCCTCCTCGCGCCACCAGTCGCCCTTCAGCATCACGACCCGCGACCGCACGCGCGAGGCGCGCAGGATGTCGCCAATGGGATCGGTGCTGACCTCGCCGTCCTTCGCCTTCGGCGGCGCCGTGATCGTGATGCGCATCGCCCGGCCAACCAGGGTCGCGGCGGCCAGCAACGGATCGTCGAGCGGCACGTCGGCAAATGCCGCGCGATCCGGTTCGAGCACCGACACGAGCCCGTCGATCGACGCCTCGTGAACCGCGCGGTCGCGCACCGCCTTGTCGCGCAGACGATTCAGCTCGTCGGCGGCGACGAGCCGGGTGTTGAAGAACTCGCTGCGGAACACCGCGCCGTAGAACGCCTCGAGCCCCGCCCATCCGCCGACGCCGGCGAGCGCGTCGGCCGACGCGACGGCCGTCAACGTCGCGCCGTCGAGCGCCTGCACCCAGGTGTCGGCCGTCACGGGGAACAGCGCGCCGTCGGCGAGACCGATCAGTTCCTCCATGCCGATGAACAGCGTCGCCCCGGCATCGTGACGCATCCAGATCACGTCGTGTCGTGCCCGGGCGCGACGGCCCGCCGCGAGCGTGACGGTTTCGCCCGGCTCCATCTGCACGTCGGCCCTCGGCCGCGGCACGATCGTGCGCGCCACGCCGGCCGACAGGCCCTCGACCCACCGCTCGATCATCGCGATCAGGCCATCGCGCATGCCGGCGTCGGCGAGCCGTGCCTTGAACGCCGCGACCGGCAGGCGCCGCAAGCGCGTCCCGACAGTGCCAACCGCCAGGAAGCCCTGCCCTTCGCCGTCGCGCACGAGATCCATGCCGAACAGACCGTCCCCGGGGACCGCGGTGAAGAAGTGGCGCCGCGTGCCGACAGGTTCGCCGTCCTCAACCGCCACCGAGAAGATCTCGAGCCGGCCCGAGTCGACGTAGTACATGGTCCCGGGATCGTCGAGCAGGACCGGCGTGTTGCCGCCGACGACGCGTTCGTCCCCCTCGGCGAGGAAGAACGCGGCGATGGCGTTCGTCGCATTGGCAGACATGGGCGGCGTCAGCTCTCGATCAGCCGGGCGTACGCGCCGCCGGCGTCCTTCAACGTCTCGTGCGTGCCGCGCTCGACGACCTGGCCACGTTCGAGCACGATGATTTCATCGGCATCACGGATGGTGCTGAGCCGATGTGCGACGATGAGGCAGGTGCAGCCGCGCCGCCGCAGGTGATCGTCGATTGCCTTCTCGGTGCCGGCGTCGAGCGCGCTGGTGGCCTCATCGAGCACGAGCACGCTCGGATTGGTCGACAGGGCGCGCGCGATCTCGAGCCGCTGGCGCTGTCCCCCGCTGAAATTCGCGCCGGCTTCCGTCACCACGCCGTCGTACCCGTCGGTGCGCACGACGATGTCGTCGTGGATGCAGGCATCGCGCCCGGCGGCGACCACGTTGGCGTCCGGGACGGTTGCATCCCACATCGTGAGGTTCTCGCGCACCGTACCGCCGAAGAGAAAGATGTCCTGATCGACGAAGCCGAGCGAGTTGTTGAGCAGCACCCGCGGCGTGTCCCGGCGCGGACGCCCGTCGAAGAGCACCTCGCCCTCCCAGGGCTCGTACAGCCCCGCCACCAGCCGCGAGATCGTCGACTTGCCGCTGCCCGACCCGCCGACCAGCGCCACCCGCTCGCCCGGCTTGATCGTCAGGTTGAAGTTCGAGATGAGCGGCGGGTCGAGACGGCTGTAGCCGAACGTCACGTCGCGCAGTTCGACGTGCCCCGTCAACTGCACGAGGGCCTCCGGCTCGGAGTTCGAGGCCTCCTCCGCCGCGATCGCCGGTTCGAGCCCATAGCGCGTGACGTCATCGATGCGCGCCATGTCGCCCTGCAGGTTCTGCAGTTCGCTGCCCATGTTCACGAGGTTGGTGATCGGGGCCAGAAAGCTCGTCATCAGGCTCTGAAAGGCGACGAGCATGCCGATCGTCAGATGCCCGTCGATGACCCGCACGCCGCCGACGGCCAGGATCGCCGCAGTCGTGAGCGTCGTGAGCAGCGGCGGCACGGCCATCAGGTAGCCGGTATAGGCGCCGAGAGCCTGCTCGGCGTTGATCGCCTTCGCATACCGGCCGGCCCAGTCGGCGAAGAAGTCGGACTCGGCGCCGGTGGCCTTCAGATCCTCGATCATCTGCAGTCCGCCCATCGACACGCCGTCGACCTGCCCGCGTGCCCGCGCCCGCTTGTGGTTCTCGTCGATGCGGCGTCGCGAGACGTAGCGCAGGGCAACCAGGTTCAACAGCGCGAAGGCGATGCCGACGAGGGTCAGCACGACGTCGTACGAGAACATCACGATCGCGTAGAACGCGGCCGAGATCATCCCGATCGTCGTGGTCGCGAGCTGTCCGGACAGCAGCGTCGCGACCGTGTCGTTGACCAGGACGCGTGTGCCGATCTCGCCTGGAAAGCGCTGGAGATAGAACTCGGTCGGCAGGCGCAGCACGTGCCAGAAGAACCGCCCGGACCAGACGACGGCCAGCCGGGTCTGCAGCCGGACGAGGGCGCGCAGCTGCAGCCACGTGAGGGCGCCGCGCGCGAGCGCCGTCAGCGCCATCCCCACCAGCAGCGGACGCAGCCAGTCCTGCATCCCGCCAAGCAGGACATCGTCGATGAAGATGCGCGTGAAGACCGGGATGACGAGGCCCGGAATGACGAGGAAGAGGCCGGCGATGACCGCGAACAGCAGCGCCAGCTCCGAGCCCGCCAGCCGCTGACGCAGGGCGGGCCACAGCCCGGGCCGCTGCCCGCCCTTCGTGAACGTGTCGTCGGGCTCGAACGTCAGGACGACGCCCGTGAAGCCCTCGTCGAACTCCGCGTCGCTGACGACACGCGGCCCGGAGGCGGGATCGTTCAGGTAGACGCGGCCGTTGCCGAAACCCTCGACCACGATGAAGTGGTTGAAGTTCCAGAACACGATCATCGGCAGCGGGAGATCGCGCAGCGACTCGGGCTCTTTGCGGAAGCCGCGGGCGCGCAGGCCGTACGTGCGCGCGGCCTTGAGCATGTTGTGCGCCTTGCTGCCATCACGCGAAACGCCGCAGGCCACGCGCAGCTGCTCGAGCGGCACGAACCGGCCGTGATAGCCGAGCACGATGCCGAGCGCGGCCGCACCGCACTCGACGGCCTCCATCTGGAGGACGGTCGGCGTGCGCACCCGGCGGTCGCTGGAGCGGCGTCCGCTCACAGGCCCATGACCTGCCTGAGGATCGGCAGCACCAGCTCGACCGGCCGCCGCTCACGCACCGTGATCGTGACCATGCAGAGCGTGCCGCTGTTGACGGCGATGTCGCGCCCGCGACTCGACGACCACCGGTAGCCGCTGACCGACGCGGGATCCACGTCGAGTTCGATGTACGCGGCAAACGGCGCGCCGGCGGCCGACAGGCCCTGCACGAGCGTCGAGTTGCTGAGCACGCGCATCATCCCGTCAGGTGTGGCGGGAAACTCCGAGACGTAACCCACGCGACCGATGAGAAAGCCATCCTCTTCGCGAATGACGTTGGCCGGCGACACCTGCACGGGCATGCCCCGGACCACTTCCTTGCCGTCGTGAGCCGGCACATAGGCAATGACCGTCAGCCCTTCCTTCTCGGCGTCGAGCAGCTCGAGGCTGACGAGCGCCGTGCCGATGCCGACGATCGCGCCCGGGTTCTGCTTCACTTCGAGCACGCGGCCGGCATAGGGCGACGTCACGGCCGACACGCGATCGAGCTGCTGCTCGAGCAGCCGCAACGCCCGATCCGCCTCGTTGATCCGCAGCTGGCTCTGCAGGATTTCCTGATCCGCCTGTGTGACGGTCGTGAGCTGCGTCAGCGGCAGCTGGTTCAGTTCGTTGCGGGCGCCCTCGAGCAGATCCTCCGTGCCGAAGTACGCCTGGCGCGTGTGCAGCACCGTCTGCCGCGTAATGAGCCCCTTCTCGAGCAGCGCTTCTTCGGACCGGATTTGCTCGCGCAGGGCCTCGAGCCGCTGTTCCGCAAAGGCGATGGTGTTTTCGAGCTTGCTCTTCTGCAGGGCGCGCGAGTCGGACTGCAGCGTCAGGTTGCGCGCCGAGAACGACGCCAGCTCGCGGTGCTGGCGTTCGAGCTCTTCGAGCCGCGCACGGGCGTTGTCGCGTTCGCGCTCGAGGGCGGGCTGCGCGAGCCGCGCCACGACCTGCCCCGCCTCGACGGTCTCACCGGCGGTGACGAGCACCTCGTCCACCGGGCCGGCGCCCTGCGCGTAGACCTCGAGCACGCCGCCGGGGCGGATGATCACGCCCTGCGCCTGCACCTTCGTCGGAATCGTGCCGACGACGCTCCAGACGACGACCGCGACCAGCAGCAGCCCGACGCCCGTCAACGCGATCCAGCTCTGCGGGCTCGTGACCCGCATCGTCAGATCGAGCTGCTCGGGCGACGACAGGCGATCGAGGGCCGCCTTGCGGAACACCTTCGAGGGGGATGACTCGTCAGCCAGCGGACTTCTCCAGTCGAATCATCGGCCGCCTTCCAGAGGTGCGGCCGTCAGGGCATCGGGATGCACGCGCAGATCGGCGGCCGTCCCTGTGACGAGCACGCCGGTTTCGAAGCGCAGGCGCGCGAGCGCCTGCGCATAAGCGGCGCGCGCGCCGATTTCGTCGAGCAGACTGCGCGTCAGACGGTCTTCGATCAGCACGAGGTCGATGATCGTCGACAACCCGAGCTGCATCTTCTCACGCTCGTCCGCCACGGCCGAGCGATAGACCTCGGCGGCTTCGCTGATGGCGCGCACGCGCGCGGCGCTCGACGCCAGCGCGCGCCCGGCAACCAGAATGTTCGAGTGGACGGTGCGCGCGAGGTCGTCGATCTGGATGCCCGTCTGCCGCCGCAGAGCGTCGGTACGCCCGAGCAGCCCCTTCGCCGTGTTGTTGGCAGGTGGAAAGGCATAGGTGACGCCGACCCGCGCGTTCGGTCCCGACAACTCGCGGCCGAACCCTGTGACCAGAGGCGGAAACCCGCGGCCCTCCGCCAGTCCGCTGAAGCCGGCCTCGACGACGAGGTCCAGTGTCGGCTCGAGCGCGTCGCGCGCGGCCTCGATCCGGGTCGTCACGGCACGTTCGCGCAGGCGCGCCGCCTCGAGGTCCGGACGCCTGGCCAGCGCCGACGTGACGAGCGCCGGATCGGCAGACGTCGTGACCTCCGGTGGCTCGGGAAAGGCGTCGGACGGCAGCGGAAGCGACTCGATGCGGTCCGCGGGAAGGCCCATCGCGAGCCCCAGGGCCTGGCGCGCTTCGAACAGCTGCAGTTCAACGGACGCGCGCGACGCCACGCGTTCCGCGAGGTTGCCGCGCAGCTGCTTCAAGTCCGCGGCGGGGCGGTTGCCCGCCTCGACCAGCACGGTCACATCTTCGAGCAGCCGGCGCGCACGTTCCTCCGAGGCCGAGATCGCCTCGACCGCCCGCGCCGCCGCGACGTAGTTCCAGTACGCGAGAGCCGTGCGCACGACGCTCGTCGAGGCCACGAAGCGCAGGTCCTCGGAGCTCGCGCTCACGTCGAGACGGGCCGCGCGTGCCTCGGCGCCGACCACCGCCTCGCCTCGTCCGCCCCAGAGCGGCTGCAGGAACGAGACGCCGACCGAGCTGCGGTTGGCCGCCGGAGGATCGAAGATGTTGTCGTCACGCGACATGCCGGCGGTGACGGCCACGCTGAGTCCCGAGCGCAGCAGCTTCTCGACGCCGGCGCTGAAACGCACGCCGTCGATCTCGACATCTGACGCCCCAGACGCCTCGCGCTCGAACGCGCGCAAGGGCCGCACCGTGCGCGACAGATCCGCACTCCCCCCAACGCGCAGGTCGAAGCGGCCAAGCGTGGCTTGCAACGTACTCTCGCTGATTCGGACCGCTTCACGCGCCAGGGCCACCTGCGGCTGTTCGACCAGTGTCGTTGCGAGCGCCTCGTTCAGCGAGAGACCAGCCGCCGGCTCCTGAGCCCGCGCGACCGGCGCCAGCAGCGCGAGCGCCATGACGAGCGAGACAGACCGCACAGGCTCAGGCGTCATGCGCGTGACAGATCGAGGAAGGTTGCCGAACACGAAATGCGGACGCGTGGAGGACAAAACTCGTTGGACTTGATGGATTCGGATGCTAGCATACCGGGACTCACCCCATCCACGACGAGCAGACCCCCATGAGCATCAGCGACCTGCAAGCCTACGGAAAGCGCGCCGCAACCGACCCCGACGTCTCCGCCGCTGTAAAGGCCCTCGGCACAGCGGATCTGCAGGCGCATATCGAGTACGCCCAGACCCTCGGGTACGAGTTCACCCCCGACGACGTGATGGCCCTGGCCCGCGAGCGCAAGCCCGATGGCGAACTCACGGACGAGGAACTGGCGGCAGTCTCCGGCGGGAGCGTACTCCTGCTGCTGCTGGCCCTTGGCCTCGCGGGCGCGGCAGCTGCGGGCATCTACATCTATACCGAGGCCACCAAGGGCAATGGAGGCTCGTAGCCGTTGAGTGTCGGCGCCCTGAAGGCGTACGGCGAGCGTTCTGCCAGCGACGCCGACGTCCTCGCTGCCGAAAACGCCGTCGGCTTCCTGGCTACCCACCTCGTGCAGGACGGCTCCGGCTGAACGGGTAACCCTCCGCCGCGTCGCGGCCGAGCATGACATTCGATCGCGCAACGCCAGTCGCCGTGTTCCTTGGCCCTTCGCTGGGCCTCGAGGACGCGCGGGCGATCCTGCCCGCCAACTACTACCCGCCCGTCGCGCACGGCGATGTCTATCGGTTGATGACGTGCGGCGTGCGCCTGATCGTCATCATCGACGGCGTCTTCCACGGCTCCGTGCCGGTCTGGCAGCGCGAGATTCTCGCCGCACTCGAAAACGGCATCACCGTCGTGGGCGCGTCGAGCATGGGCGCGCTGCGCGCGGCGGAACTGGCCCCCTTTGGCATGATCGGCCGCGGCACCGTGTACGAGTGGTATCGCGACGGGCGCATTGACGGAGACGATGAAGTCGCGCTGCTGCACACCGACGCCAGCCTGGGCTACCGCCCACTGAGCGTGCCGCTCGTCACCGTGCGGCAGGCGCTCGCCCGCGCATGTGCGTCCGGCGCCGTGCGCGCCGCCGAGGCCGAGGCAGCGCTTGCCGACCTCGCGGCACGCGACTTCGGATCACGCACGTGGGACATCGCATACGCCCATGCCCCGGGGCTGGAGCCGTTCCTCGCGGCCAACCCGGTCGACGTGAAGGCCGACGATGCGCGGGACGTGCTCGCCTGGTGCGCGGCCAGCCTTGCGGCCCTGCCGCCCCTGCCCCGCCCGTCCGAGCGGCGCCGGATCGATCGTACGCACGAACTGCCCGCCCGAGGCATCGTCACGCCGTCCGGAGAGCTCCGTCCGCTCTCCGAGTGGATCGCGCGTGCCGGCTTCGACAGCGCGACGCTGCAGGACATCCAGCGCCAGATCACGCGCCGCTATTTCCTGCTCGCGGCCCTGCGCTCGAACGGCCGTGCGGCGACGCCCGACGCAGTCGACGCCTGGGCCAGCACGTGGGAAGCCCTGCACGCGCCGCACGGCCGCGCCGAGTTCCTGCGGGCCGTGGCGATGACGGCGGACGAACTCGAGCGCGAGCTCAGAGACCGCGCGACGTGCGCGTCCGTTGACGCGGCTGACGGAGACGAGCTCATCGCCGCGTGGATCGACGAGCAGGGCATCGATGTCCCCGAAGCGCATACGTCCTCGGCCGCCAGCCGCACCGCGTGGATCGTGGCCGCCGGGCCCGCAGCCGTCGGCGACCAGACATGGAGCCCCGACATCGCGGTTACCCGTGAACTGCAGATGTCCCGTCGAATCGGAGCGCCCTGTGAGCCTGCTGGCGCGGTATAGCTGCGGCACCGATCGGCTCGTCGCTCCGGAAGAGACCCTGGCGCGCATTGCCCCGCATCTCGCACGGATGGGCATCACGCGCGTCACCGACGTGACGCGTCTCGACACGCTCGGCATCCCCACGTGCTGCGCCATCCGGCCGGCTGCGCTCAGCATTCAGGTCTCGAACGGCAAAGGCGTCACACCGGCGGCCGCGCGCGTGTCGGCCACGATGGAAGCCATCGAACTGCACCACGCCGAACACCCCTGGCCTGGCCGCGTACGGCGCACGAGTCTCCGCGCCCTGCTCGACGAGGGCGCGCACGTGATCCGGCCTGAGGCCCTGCCCGATTTCTCACCGGGGGGCTTCGGCGAACGCTTCCTGTCGGACTGGGTCGCGGGCGAAGACCTCGTCACCGGCGCCACGGTGTGGGCGCCGGCCGGCGCGGTGTATTTCTTCACGGACCGCTCGTTCCACCTGACCACGAGCAACGGCCTCGCAAGTGGCAACCACATCGTCGAGGCCACGCTGCACGCCCTGTACGAAGTGATCGAGCGCGATGCGATGGCGAGGCTCAGCGACAACGGCATCGTGCGCGTCCGCGAGCGCACGCGGATCGTCGACACGGACACGATTGCGGATCCCATCCTGCGCCGCTTTCTCGATGCGGCACGAGCGGTCGACACGCGCGTGGTGCTGATGTGGCTGCCGGCTGCCGTGGGGCTGCACACGTTCTGGGCCGTCCTGCTGAACCGCCGGGCGCTGGCCTCCATCTCGACGGTCAACGTCGGCTGGGGGACGCACGCCGACATGCACATCGCGGCCTCACGCGCGATCACCGAAGCGGCGCAGTCGCGGCTGACGTTCATCCACGGCGCACGCGAAGATCTGCTGTCGAAGGCGGTCGCGCACGGAACGTCGACAGCCGCGGCGTCGCGCACCTTCCGCTACTTCGACGCGCTCGTGCCTGCATGCTCGTGGGACGACCTGACGTCGCTCGGTACCATCGCGCCCGCGCGGGATCTCGAAACGCTGTGCGCGGAAATCGTGGGGGCCCTGGCCCGCGCCGGGCACCGTCCGGTGATACGATTCGACCTCACGCATCCGGACATCGGCATTCCCGTGGCGCGCGTCGTCGCTCCGACGCTGCGGCTCAATCGCGCCATTGCCTGAAGAGACGCCGCCCATGCCTCTGCCCACGCCCGCGACTCCCCTGCCAGGGCCGGCCGGCCGACCTCCCCGCTACCGAACCATCTTCGATGACCTGACGGCGGACGAACGCATGCTGCTGGCGCAGATCAAGCGCTTCTTCGAGTGTTTCGAAGGCGACGCCGACCTGCGCGAGGCGCTGACCAGCGGCGCCGCCACACCAGCCCAGCTCGCATGGCTGCGTGACGTCGGGATCACGTTCGACGTGCAACAGCTGTCCCCCCTGTGGAGAGAGCGCGCGCTGTTCGAGCAGGCGATCAACAACCCGGAGGACCCGGCGCTGAGGGCCCGCGCCGAGGATCTGCTCACGTCCAATCCGGTGCTCGCGCTCTGGACCCGGATTCGTACCCGTCAGGCCGACATCCACATCCAGCAGCGTCAGTGGGTCACGACGACGGCCACGGCATCTCCGCTCTTCTCGGCCTGGCGCACACGGCGCATCGCGGCGACCAGGAGCGAGCTTGGCGTGTACGGCCACACCATCGATCATCCGGTGATTGCCGTCGAACTCGCGGTGGGCTGCACGGTCGGCTGCTACTTCTGCGCGTTCGACGCGCAGAAGCTGCAGACCGTCTTCGAGTACAACGCCCCGGACAACCAGGCGCTGTTCACGGGAATCGCCGAGAGCTTCCGTGCGTCGCTCGGCTGGGCCGCGGGACACGCCATGCTCTATTGGCGCACCGAGCCGCACGACAACCCCGACTATCTGAAGTTCATGGGCGAGTGGGAGCGCGTGACCGGAGCCACCCTGTGCACGGCGACAGCGCGGGCCGATGAAGCGTGGGTCCGCGACCTCCTGGCCTTCTACGGCCGCGAGGGCCGCGGCCCCCTGCCCTGGCCGCGCATCAGCGTCCTGAGCCGCGGCATCATGCGCCGACTGCACAGCACGTTCACGCCCGAAGAGACGTTGCACATGCCGCTGCTGATGCAACAGACGGACGGCCGGCGCGCCAAGGTGCCAGGCGGCCGCGAGAAGATGCTGCAACGCCTGGACGACTACGCCGACCTGCGCGAACTGGACGTCGAGCGGCGACCCGAAGGCCACGACGTCCCGCAGGGCTCGATCGCCTGCGTGTCGGGCTTTCTGGTCAACATGGTCGACCGCACGCTGAAACTGATCAGTCCGTGCTTCACATCACGCAGCCATCCGCACGGCTATCGCATTTTCGACGAAGTCACGTTCACCGATGCGGAGGACTTCGATCGACAGTTGCAGGACATGATCACGCGCAAGATGGTCGTGAAGCCGTTCGAGGGTATGCCAGTGCGGTTCCGCGACGACCTGCGGTATCGCGCAAGGCCGGACGGATTCACGTTGACATCTCCCAATGTCGTCCACACCTGTCGGGGCAACCCGATGTACGGCCCGCTTGGCAGGATGATCGCCGCAGGCGACGCGACCTGCGGGGAGATCGTTCAGGCCCTGACGAACCAGCATGGCCTGAACTGGGCTATCGTGAACGCGGCCCTCGCCGGCCTCTTCGAGCGCGGTCTGCTCGATGAGGTCGGGATCGTCGCGCCTATCGCAACCGAGGGTAACGCCCGACACGTCGGCGTCGCCTGAGCGACAACTTCGGAGGTACGAAGATGAGCGTGGAAGATCTGAAGACCTACGGCCGCCTCGCAACCGAGGACCCGGTCGTTCGCGAGACGGTGAACGCCATCGGTGTCGAGAACACCGCGGAACACATCGCGTACGCGCAGACGCTGGGTCTGCAGATCACCGAAGGTGACTTCGCGGCGCTCGCGCGCGAGAGCCTCGCCGACGGCGAGCTGGGCGACGAGGAACTCGAACAGGTGACGGGCGGCTTCACCGTCTCGTCTCTGATCGTCGATCCCGGCAAACACGACACGACGACCTCGACCACCACGACGACGGCCACGAGCTCGGGCAACGGCGGCTGGTGAGCCGACGTCGCTGACTCGTCAGCACGGCTGACGGGAGCGCCGCCGCCGCGCTCAGGCGGCGTCGCCCTTGTAGACCACCGACAACACCGTGATGTCGTCGGACTGCGGTGCCGTGCCCGTGTGCCGCAGCGCCTCGCCGATCAGCGCGTTGGACAGCGCCTCGGCGCTCGTCACCGGGGTGCCGCTGAGGAACGGCCCGATCCGGGCGATGGTGTACTCCTCGCCCGCTTCGTTCACGGCTTCATTGACGCCGTCGGTGTAGAAGACGATCGCGTCGCCGGCTTCGAGCTGCACCACACGCGCGCCGTAAGAGGCGCCGTCCATGATGCCGACGATCGTGCCATCGGTCAGCGGCAGCCCTTCGGCGCCGGACGTGCGGACGATGAACGGCGGCGGATGTCCGCCGGTCGCGTACTCCACCATGCCGCTCGCCGTGTCGAGGATGCCGTAACAGATCGTCACGTACAGCCCGGCATCGGCGTCACGCGCCAGCAGCGTGTTCAGACGCTCGACGACCTGCGCGGCCCCCAGGCCGTTGACCGCCGTCGCGTACAGCAGCGTGCGGCTGACCGCCATGTAGAGCGCCGCGCCGACGCCCTTGCCCGAGACGTCGCCGATGACGAACCCGAGGCGGCGCTTGTCGATCATGAAGTAATCGTAGAAGTCGCCGCCGACCTCACGGGCCGGCTTGACGTCGCCGTAGACATCGAACCGACTGTTCGCGCCCTCGGGCATCCCGCGCGGTACGAGCGCGCGCTGGATGCGCGCCGCGAGATCGAGTTCGCGGCGCACGCCGACCAGTTCGTCGCGCGTCTTCAGCGCCTCCTTGATCAGCGCCAGTTCGTGGCGCGTCTTGTCGATCGTGGCCTGCAAATCGGTGAAGTCGATCGGCTTGGTCACGAAGTCGAACGCGCCGAGATTCATCGCCGCGCGGATGTTCTCCATGTCGCCGTAGGCCGACACCATGACGGTCTTGGGCGTCGGTCCGCGCTCGGTGACGTTCTTGAGCAGGGTCAGCCCATCCATCTCCGGCATGTTGATGTCGCTCAGGACCATGTCGAAGCCCGGACCCGCGTCGATCAGCTCGAGCGCCTCGCGGCCGTTGGCGGCGAAGGTGAAGGCAATCTGGCCTTCCTTGATCTGCGTCCGGAAGCGCTGCCGAATCAGCAGCGGGACATCCGGCTCATCGTCGACAACGAGAATACTGAGAGTCATGCGGCCTTTCTGGGTAACGTGATGATGAACTCGGCGAATTCACCGGGGA
>Ga0079224_100007270_pt1 | contig 14827 bp, 9 predicted proteins | sample Stecom2015_FD_80414 | JGI IMG/M metagenome (GOLD analysis project Ga0079224, IMG submission 80414) | Agricultural soil microbial communities from Utah to study Nitrogen management - Steer compost 2015 | ecosystem: Environmental > Terrestrial > Soil > Agricultural land | place: USA: Utah...
CCGGGCGCGAGCGCGCTCGTCACCTGCCGCTCCTCGCCCGCCGGCACCTCCTGCTGCAGCCGGATGTGCGCCCGCCGGACCGGCTCGGCGCTGCAGTAGACCGCCTCGGCCAGGCGCCGGATCGACGGGTGGACCCGGAACGTCACCTCGATGGCGTTCTCGCGATCGGTGCCGAACTCGACCGCGCACGGCTCGCAGCTCGCCCGCTCCGGCACGTCGCCCAGGTTCTGCAACTTGGCGCGCACGCCGCGGCAGTGCGGGCACATGATGTCCCAGGTCAGCTCGAGCAGCCCGGCGCGCGTCGCGTGCAGCGCGGCGATCAGCACGCGCCGCTCGTCCATCTGCCAGTCGCGGGCGAGCCGGCGCACGCGGATGCGGTCGAGCTCGAGCTCGTCGCCCGACTCGGCCAGGTCGATCAGGCGGTCGAGGGCGTCCTGGTCGACCCCGCGCTCGCGCAGCGCGCTGCGCAGCTCGTTCATGCGCCGCCGCCGGTCGACGTCGACGCCGCGCGACGCCTCCCTGAACAGCGCCGACGGCGGCAGCCGGCCGGCCGCCTCCGCCACCTTGCCGATGAGCGACCGGTAGCGCGCCTCGTACACCTTCATGCCGACCCGCACCGCCAGCGGCCCGAGCGGCCCGCGCGGAATCCAGCCGTGGTAGGTGTAGAGCCGCGAGCCGCTGCCGCGCGGCTCGATCACGTTGAGCACCCGCAAGAGCCGCGCCAGCCCGGTCCGGTACTCGCGCACCAGCTCGACCCGCTGCGGCGACACCCACTGCCAGCGCTCGACGAACTCGTGGCGGAGCCCGGCGGTGCGGTGCCAGCCGTGCAGCTCGCCGCCGCGCTCGCTGTAGTGCATCTCGGCGAGGCGGGCGGCCCGGTTCAGCCGCGCGGTGTCGGCGACGTACGACCAGACCTGCTCCGGAGAGGCCGGCACGTCGAACCACCACAGCCACTCGCGCGGCCGGCCGAGCCCGCGGTAGGCCGCCGGCCAGGGGTGCGCCTTGCGGAAGGCGTCGAGCCCCATCGGGGCTGGCTCCGGCACCGGCATCTCCCCTCCGGTAGACTATACACCGGTCATGAAGGAGCGCCGGATCCACCACCGCGCGTGCCACCTGTGCGAGGCGAGCTGCGGTGTGCGCATCACCACCGAGGGCGGCCGCATCCGCGACCTGCGCGGCGATCCGGCCGATCCGTTCAGCCGCGGCTACATCTGCCCCAAGGCGACCGCCCTCATCGACGTACACGAGGATCCGGACCGGCTCCGGCGGCCGATGCGGCGCGAGGGCGACCGCTGGGTCGAGATCGCCTGGGACGAGGCGTTCGATCTGGTCGCCGCGCGCCTGCGCGCGATCCGGCGCCAGCACGGCGCCGACGCCGTCGCGGTCTACCAGGGCAACCCGACCGCGCACAACATCGGGCTGCTCACCCACGGGCAGCTCTTCTTGCGCGGGCTCGGCACCCGCAACCTCTACTCGGCGACCTCGGCCGACCAGCTCCCCCACATGCTGTCGTCGCTGCTCATGTTCGGCCACCAGGCGCTCCTGCCGGTGCCAGACATCGATCGCACCGACTACCTGCTGGTGCTCGGCGCCAACCCGGCGGTGTCCAACGGCAGCCTGATGACCGCGCCGGACGTCAAGCGGCGGCTGGCGGCGCTGCGCGCCCGCGGCGGCCGGCTGGTCGTGGTCGACCCGCGGCGCAGCGAGACGGCGCGCCTGGCCGACCGCCACCTGTTCATCCGCCCGGGCGGCGACGCGCCGCTGCTCCTCGCCCTCCTCCAGGTGCTCTTCACCGAGCGCCTGGTGCGCCCCGGCCCCCTGGCGCCGCACCTCGACCGGCTCGGCGAGCTCGAGGCGCTGGCGGCGGAGTTTTCGCCCGAGCGCGTGGCGCCGGCGACCGGCGTCGAGCCGGACGAGGTCCGCGCGCTGGCCCGCGAGCTGGCGGCGGCGCCGAGCGCGGCGGTCTACGGCCGGGTCGGCGTGTGCACCCAGGAGTTCGGCGGCCTTGCGAGCTGGCTCATCAACGCGGTCAACATCGCGACCGGCAACCTCGACCGGCCGGGCGGCGCGATGTTCTCGACCCCGCCGATCGACATCATCGGGCTGGCCTCGCGCCTGGGCGCGCGCGGCAGCTTCGGCCGCTTCCGCAGCCGGGTGCGCGGGCTGCCGGAGTTCGGCGGCGAGCTGCCGGTCTCCTGCCTGGCCGAGGAGATCGACACACCCGGGCCGGGCCAGATCCACGCCCTCATCACCTCCGCCGGCAACCCGGTGCTGTCGACCCCGAACGGCGCCCGGCTCGAGCGCGCGCTGGCCCAGCTCGACTTCATGGTGTCGATCGACTTCTACCTGAACGAGACCACGCGGCTGGCCCACGTCATCCTGCCGCCGACCTTCGCGCTCGAGCGCGACCACGTGGAGCTGGTCGCGTTCGCGGTCTCGGTGCGCAACGGCGCGCGCGCGTTCCCGGCCCTGTTCCCGCGCGGGCCGGACCAGCGGCACGACTGGGAGATCTGCCTCGAGCTGATGAGCCGGATCCACGCGCCAGGCGGGCGGCTCGGCCGCGCCGGCGGCGCGCTGGCCCGCCGGCTCGGCCGGGCGCTGACCCCGCGCCGGCTGGCCGCCGCCGGCGTGGCGCTCGGGCCCTACCGCGACCGCCGCCTCACCCTGCGCGCCATCGAGCGCGCCGAGCACGGCCTGGACCTCGGTCCGCTCCGGCCGCGGCTCCCGGACGCGCTGCCGGGCGGCCGCATCGACATGGCGCCGCCGGCCTACCTGGAGGACCTCGGCCGCCTGCGCGCCCGGCTGGCGGAGCCGCCCGCCGCCCTGGTGCTCATCGGCCGCCGCCAGCTTCGCAGCAACAACTCCTGGCTGCACAACAGCCAGCGGCTCATGAAGGGCAAGCCGCGCTGCACGCTGCTCGTCCACCCGGAGGACGCCGCGCGGCTGGGCCTGGTCGCCGGCGGCCAGGCGCGGGTGCGCTCGCGGGTCGGCCAGGCCGAGGTGCCGGTCGAGGTGTCAGACGAGATCATGCCGGGGGTGGTGAGCCTCCCGCACGGCTGGGGGCACGGGCGGCCCGGGGTGGCGCTGCGGGTGGCGGCCACCCGGCCGGGCGCGAGCGTGAACGACCTGACCGACGAGGCGTTTCACGACCGGATGTCCGGCACCGCGGGGTTCTCCGGGGTGGCGGTGGAGGTGGAGCCGGCATGAGCGCGCTCATCGATCGCATCGGCGGCGAGGCGCTCGAGCGGGTGCTGCGCGACTTCTACGACCGGGTGTTCGCCGATCCGATGATCGGTCACATGTTCGAGGGCAAGAACAAGGAGCGCCTGATCCGCAAGGAGTGGGAGCTGGTCGCCGGGCTGCTCGGCGCCGGGGTGCGCTACACCGGCCGGCCGATGCGGGAGGCGCACGCCCGCGTGCTGGTGTTCGGCGGCCACTTCGATCGCCGCATGCAGATCCTGGAGGAGACCCTGGCCGACCACGCGGTCGACCCGGAGGTCAGGCGGCGCTGGCTCGACCACGCCGCCTCGCTGCGCGCTCAGCTCGTCTCCGATCCGGATCAGGCCTGCAACCCCGGCCCCGACGGAAACGACCTTTGACTCCCGACCGGCGCCCGATTAAGGTTGAACCATTCCTCATGTGGTTCTTCGGGAACGTTCTCCACATGCCCGACGTCACCGCCCGCGTGCAGTGACGCCGCGCGCCGTCGCCGCCGCTGCGGGTGGACGACATCGCGCGGCTCCTCTGTGAGTGGACCCAGTGCGCGATGACGAAGTCGAAGGAGACGGAATGGAGCCCGTGACCATCAAGACCGGCGTGCCCGCCGCGGGCGGCGGCCGGCAGGACGAGTACCAGATCCGCCAGCTCAAGCCGGCGGTCGACCCGGCGACGCTGAGCCACCGGCAGCTCCTCGAGGGCACCTGGTGGCAGAAGATCCCGGCGTTCAGGAGCGTGAGCGAGGAGGAGTTCCTCGATCACCGCTTCCAGATGAAGCACACCATCACCCGGCCGGACAAGCTCCTGGCCGCGGTGCAGGACCTGGTGTCGCAGGAGTTCTACGACGACGTGGTGAAGGGGTTCCACCGCGCGCCGATGAGCCTGCGGGTGTCGCCCTACCTGCTCTCGCTCATCGACTGGGAGCACCCCTACGAGGACCCGCTGCGCCGGCAGTTCATCCCGGTCGGCTCGCGGCTGCTTCCGGATCACCCCAAGCTCACCCTCGACTCGCTGCACGAGCAGGAGGACGCGCCGGTGCCGGGGCTCACCCACCGCTACCGGGACAAGGCGCTGTTCCTCGCGCTCGACACCTGCCCGGTCTACTGCCGGTTCTGCACCCGCAGCTACGCGGTCGGCCTCGACACCGACGTGGTCGAGAAGGTGTCGCTCAAGACCACCAGCGATCGCTGGCAGAAGGTGTTCGAGTACATCGCGTCGCGGCCGGAGCTCGAGGACATCGTGGTGTCGGGCGGCGACGCCTACAACCTGCGCGCCTCGCAGATCCGGCTGATCGGCGAGACCCTGCTCGCCATGCCGAACATCCGGCGCATCCGCTTCGCCACCAAGGGCCCGGCGGTGATGCCGCAGAAGATCCTGACCGACGAGGACTGGGTCGGCGAGCTGACCTGGGTGGTGGAGCACGGCCGCAAGCTCCACAAGGAGGTGGTGGTCCACACCCACTTCAACCACCCGAACGAGATCACCTCGCACACCAGGCGGGCGATGGACCGGCTGTTCGAGCGCGGCGTCACGGTGCGCAACCAGTGCGTGCTGCAGCGCGGGGTGAACGACACCGTCCCGGTGATGCGCGAGCTGGTCCGCCGGCTCGCCTACTGCAACGTGCACCCGTACTACGTCTACATGCACGACCTGGTGAAGGGGGTCGAGGACCTCCGCACCACCCTGCAGACCGGGCTCGATCTCGAGAAGCACGTGCGCGGCGACACCGCGGGCTTCAACACGCCCACCTTCGTGTGCGACGCGCCGGGCGGCGGCGGCAAGCGCAACGTCCACTCCTACGAGCACTACGACCGCCAGACCGGGATCGCGGTGTACACGGCGCCGTCGGTGAAGAGCGGCTACTTCTTGTACTTCGACCCGATCGACACCCTGGCGCCGGAGGTGCAGGCGCGCTGGGCGGATCCGGCCGAGCAGGACCGGATGATCGCCGACGCGGTGGCGGCGGCGCGCCAGGCGCTCGAGCGCAACGCGCGCGCCTCGAGCGTGCCGATCGACGGCATCGACGGGCCGGTCCGGTGAGCGGGCCGCGGCGCACGGGCGGCGCGGCGGCGCCGGCGCTGGCCGCGCTGGGGCTGGCGGCGCTGGCGGCCGCCGCCGCGGCGAGCGGCTGCCGCGGCAAGGGGCACGCCGAGGTGGAGGGCGTCCTCATCCCCCAGGCCACCGGTGTGGTGGAGGCCGAGGAGGGCGTCACGCTCGCGGTCGACGTGGACACCCTCGACGAGGTCGAGGTGCCGGACGCGCCGGTGGTGCGGCTGGCGATCGGCCGCAAGGTGCCGTGGAACAAGGTGCAGGAGCTGATGGCGGCGGTCGAGGCCAGGGGCGGCCGGCCGGTCCTCCTGGTCGGCGACTTCCACAAGGTGAAGGCGTTCCGGCTGGAGGACACCTGGACCGGCGACGAGCCGGCGATCCGGGTCATCGCCTACGTGGACGGCAAGGCGTGCGTCCAGCCGCCCGGCGCCATCGAGGCCAAGTGCGTGCAGTCGGGCGACCGCAGCTACATCGACCGGGCGTTCCTGCGCGAGCTCGTCCGCGAGCAGGTCAAGCTGTACCACCCGCGCGTCGAGGTCGAGCTGGCCTCGACCCTCAACTGGGCCGACGTCGTCCGCACCATCGACGGCTCCCGCACCTGCTGCTACGAGACCCGCGTGATCGTCCGCCTGGCGCCGCCGTCGTAGGGCGCGGCAGATCCGGCCCCGGCGCCCGCGGGGGAGCTGGTACATTGGACGTCATGCGGCAGCCGCGGCGGCGCGGGTGGGGGCGAGCGTGGCGGGCGAGCGCCGCGCTCCTCGCGGCCGCCTGCTCGGGCGAGCTGACCGGCCTGCCCGGGCGCGACGGCGGCGGCGATGGGCCGGAGCCGGACGCCGACCCGTGCCCGCCGATCGCCGATCGCCCGGGGGTGTGCCAGGCGCGCGGCCTGTACGACGGCCCGATCGAGGTCGAGCTGCGGCCGCCGGACGGCGCCGAGATCCTCTACACCCTCGACGGCAGCATCCCGGACGCGACCACCGGGCAGCTCTACGACGGGCCGATCTCGATCGCGCCGCCGGAGGACCGCGGGGTCGTGGTCCTGCGCGCCCGCGCCGGCGACGGGCCGGTCGTCACCCACAGCTACGTGTTCCCGGAGCGGGTGCTCGACCAGGCGGCGGCGCCGGCCGGGTTCCCCGACACCTGGGGCAACGGGCAGACCCGCGCCGCCGACTACGCGATGGACGCGCGGGTGCTGGGCGACCGCGCCGCCGCCGCCGCCGGGCTGGCGGCGCTGCCCACCGTCTCCTTGACGCTGGCGCCGGACGATCTTTTCGGGGTCGAGCGCGGCATCTACATGAACCCCAGCCTCGAGGGGGTCGAGTGGGAGCGGCCGGCCGTCCTCGAGATGGTCGGCGACGGCCTTTCGCTCGAGGTGCCGTGCGGCGTCCGCGTCCAGGGCGGCTCGAGCACCCTGAACTGGAAGTCGCCCAAGCTGTCGCTGCGCGTCCTGTTCAAGGGGGAGTACGGCGCGCCGGAGCTGCGCGCGCCGATCTTCGGCGGCGACGGCGCCACCGCCAGCTTCGACACCCTCGTCCTCGACGCCCACCTCAACTACACCTGGATCCACCCGGAGGTGGCGCAGCGGCAGCGCGCCGACTACCTGCGCGACCGCTTCGCCAGCGACCTCGCGCTCGCCCTCGGCTCGCTGGCGCCGCGCGGCCGCTTCGTGCACCTCTACCTCAACGGCCTCTACTGGGGGCTCTACGAGCTGCACGAGCGGCCGGACGAGCACTTCGCCGCCGCCTACCTGGGCGGCGCCGCCGCCGGCTACGACGTCCTCAAGCACACCGGCGCCACCGTGGTGAACGGCGACGACCAGGCCTGGCGCGCGATGTTCGACCTGGCCCGCGCCGGCCTGGCCGACGAGGCGCGCTACGCCGAGATCCAGACCTACCTCGAGGTCGACGACTTCATCAACTACATGCTGGTCAACCTGTGGGCCGGCAACGACGACTGGCCGCACCACAACTGGTACGCCACCCGCCAGCGCACCCCGGAGGGCCGCTTCCGCTTTCACAGCTGGGACGCCGAGCACGTCCTCACGAACGTCGCCATCGACCGCACCGGGGTGGAGAGCCCCGACACCCCCGGCGAGCTGTTCCAGGCGCTGCGCCAGAACGCCGACTTCCGCGCCCGCCTGGCCGCCCGCGCCGGCGAGCTCCTGGCTCCCGGCGGCGCGCTCGCCCCGCCGCGCCCCGCCGAGCTCTACCGGGCCCGCGCCGACGAGATCCGCCCCGCCGTCCTCCTCGAGTCCGCCCGCTGGGGCGACAGCCAGAGCCCCGAGGCCCCCCACGGCCTGGCCGAGTGGGACGCCGAGCAGGCCTGGCTCCTCGATCAGTACTTCCCCGCCCGCTCCGACATCGTCGCCGGCCAGCTCCCCCCGCCCTGAGCCGGATCGGCCCGCGGCGCCCCTAGTACCAGGTCCACGCCTTGCGCAGGATGAAGGCGACGTAGAGGCCGAGGCGATCCTCGTCGAGCGGGTAGCTGGTGTCACCCGGCGCCGGGTAGGCGGTGCCGAGCTCGAGGTCGATGCCGACGACTCCGAACCCCATCAGGGTCAAAAAGTCGGCGCGATAGACCAGGGCGGCGTCGGCCAGGTCGGTGTGATCCGCCAGCACCGTGAGGCCGACGTGCGTCTCGCAGTGCTCTTCGGCCTCCTCGTCGCTCGCCAGGCACCTCCTGACGCCGACCCCGAGCCGCCTCACCTGGTAGCTGCCGGAGCCGCTGACGATGGCGCCGAACAGGTTGGCCGACGTGCCGACGTGCCGCCCGATGACGCCCGCCTCGCCGCGCAGGTTCCAGCCGGTGCGCGAGCCGAGGTAGGCGCGGAGCCCGGCGCCGGCCTCGGCGCCGTACATCGCACCGCCCGGCATGGCGATGCCGGCGGCGCCCGCGTGACCGGCGACGCCGACGCCGAACCTGGATCGATGAACCGGCCAGTACTGGAGGCGGAGCTCGAGGTTGAAGCCGCCGGCGGTGTCCTGGCTGGAGAACTCCATGATGTCGTCGCCGCTGTTGTCGGCCATGACCGGCCAGAAGCGCCCGCCGAAGCCGAACTCGAGCTGGATCTTCTTCTGCGAGAACGGCGACGGGCGCTCGCCGCCGCCGGTCATGAACACGGCGCCGGCTCCGGCCGCCAGGTTGTCGCCGAGCTGGCGGTTGGTCTCCTGCGACTCGCGCTGGTCCTGGAAGCCCTGGTTGATGCGCCTTTGCCGCTCCGCCTCGGCGTTGGCCTGGGCGACCCGCCGCCGCTCCGCCTCGCTCGTGCCGCCGCCGCTGCCGCCGCTCTTCTCGCGCTCGCGGGCCTGCTCCCGCTCGCGCTTCGTCTGCTCCTCCCACGCCCTCTCCTGATCCTCCTTCCACTTCTTCTGCTGCTCCTCGTACTTCTTGCGCTCCTCCTCCTGCTTCTTCTTTCGATCTTCCTCGGCCTGCCGGACGCCCTCCGCTGCCTTCTTCCGCGCCGCCTCCTCCTCGGCGCGCCGCTGCGCCTCGGCGTCGCCGCCACCGCCGTCGCCGCCCGCTCCGCTTCCAACGAGCGATCGGCACGATCCCATCCTAGGGCCCGCCGGCCCCCACTCCGGCGTCAGAAGCTGCGCTAGGCGGCCGCTCGGCGCGCCGAGTACCACACGCCGGCGACGATCGCACCGGCCAGGACCAGCGGCCCGAGCCGGACCAGGACGGTCGCGACCAGGCCGACCGCGAGGAGCGCGACCGCCACGGCAGGGTGCGGCTGCCCCAGCGGCCAGCCCGTCCCGCCCGCTGCCGCTCGAATGCTGCGACGGACCACGAACAGCGACGCGCCCACGAACCCGACCACCATCGCGCTGGCGATGATCGGGATACCGCTCGGGTACCGGCCGGTCCCCATGTCGAGCAGGCCGGTCGCGCCGCCGCCAGCCGGGTTGACCAGCGCCAGGATCGGCACCCGCCTGACCTCGGCGATGTGCTGCGCGTTGCTCAGGTAGAGCGCCACCTGCACCAGCACGCCGGCGACGACCGAAAGGAGCAGTGGCTCCTCGAGCGGTCCGAAGCCGCGCCGCGAGTCCACGGCCGGGTCGATGCCGCGCAACCGCAGCGGCGAGCGTGGCGACGTCCAGCCGTGCAGCAGCTGCGCCCATGCAACGCAGTGCACCGCGAACCCGATGATCACCGCGATGAACGCACCCTGCAGCACGGCGCCGGCGACGCCCATGGCCGGCGACTCGGTCCACCACGCCCCCGGCACCGGGGCCCGCCGGGCGCGGTGCCACCACTCGCCGATGCTGCTGGCGATGGCCGCCGCCGCGATCACCGCGGTCAGCCCGACGAGCGACGCGCCGGCCCGACCGGTCGCCGCCGCCACCGACGCGTCCGGCCGGCCGTCACCGCGGATCATCCCGCGGGCGCCCAGCTCGCGCAGCGCGGCGTCGCACCGCTGGATCGCCTTGACCATGAAGAACAGCACGAGCGGGGCGAGCACAACGTAGGTGAAGCCCCAGTTGGGCGCGGCGACGTAGCTGTCGCCGACCCCGGCCACGATGCTCGCCCCCAGCAGCACCGCTCCGGCCAGACAGGCCCACCCGGCGGCGGCCCAGGGGGGCACCTGGAGCAGCCCGCGCCACGCCCGCTCGCGCCAGCCCGCGCCGGCCGCCGCGCTCTCCGCCGGGCGGCGCGGCACCAGCGTCGTCAGCGGCGGCCTCGCCCGGCCGCGCGCGCACACCTCGCCGTCGACGCCGAGCCGCTCGAGCTCCCGCGCGAGGTCGCCGCAGCACGCGGGGCGCGCGCCCGGGTGCTTGGCCACGAGGCGGGCCGCCAGCGCGTCGAGCGTCGGCGGCACGTGCGGCGCGCCGTCGGCGAGCGCGGGCGGCGGCTCGTCCCGGTGGGCGCGAGCCAGCTCGTCGACGCCGCCGAATCCGAACGGCGGCGTCCCGGTGACCATCTCGTACAGCAGGCACCCGAGCGCGTACAGGTCCGCCCGGTGGTCGACCGGCCCGCCGCCGAACTGCTCCGGCGCCACGTAGGGCGGCGTTCCGGTCGGCCCGGCGCCCGCCCCACCGTCCAGCCCGCGCGCCGCGAGCGTGGCGATGCCGAGGTCGAGGATCACCACCCGCGCGCGCTCGCCATCGTCGGCGAGGAACACGTTCTCCGGCTTGAGGTCACGGTGGACGATCGGCGCCGGCGCGCCGGACGCGTCGGCATGCCCGTGCAGCGCGCCGAGCGCGCCGGCGAGCTGGCGCAGGATCGCGATCGCCTCGGCCATCGCCATCGGCCCGCGCCGCAATCGCTCGTACAGGCTCTCGCCGGCGAGGAGCTCCATGACGATGTACACGCGCCCCTGCTCGTCGCGCCCGCTGTCGAGCACCTGCACCACGCCCGGGTGGCGGACGCTCGACGCCGCCCGGGCCTCGTCGAAGAAGCGCCGCACGCGGCCCTCGTCGCGCGTGAGCTGCGGCAGGAGCACCTTGATGGCCACCTCGCGCTGCAGCCGCCGGTCGCGCGCGGCGTACACCGTGCCCTGGGCGCCGTGGCCGAGCAGGCCGGTGATCTCGTACCCGGCGACGTCCTGGCCGATCATCGGTGCTCGTCGGCCATGCGACAGACCGTCCAGGTGAGCCGGTAGCCGGCGCCGTCGGCGGCGTGGATGAGGCCGTCCGGACCGGCGCTGCCGCCGCCCGGCACGCCGGCGCGGCCGAGCGCCGCCCGCAGCGTGCTCACCACCTGGCGCACGTGGTTCGGCTCCGGGCGCGGGGTCTGGAACGGCAGCCGCATCAGGAGCTCGTGGCTGGCGAGCGCGCCGGCGCGGCTGTCACCGGCGCCGATCGCCGCCTCGCACAGGGCGCGCAGCAGCTGAAACTGCAGCCGCGGCAGCGGCGCGCGCCGGCAACTTCCGTCCGGCGCGCGGTACTCGAGCTCGCCCGGCGCGCCGTCGATCGGGTGGCCGCGCGCCGCTCGCACCAGGAGCTCGCCGGCGCCGGCGGCGGTGAGCTGGAACGCGGCCGGCGCCGGGACCAGCGTGCGCACGGCCGGCGGGGCGACGTCGCGGGCGGGCGGCTCCGGGTCTGCCCAGAAGTAGAACGCCACGCCGCCGAACCAGAGGTGAGCGCGGTGCTCCGGCTCCGCCTGGCGCACGCGCGGGCTCCTGCCGATGCCGGAGCCGTTGGCCGAGCCGCGGTCGACGAGGGTCCAGCGATCGCCCTCGCGGCGCAGCTCGGCGTGCTCTCCGGACACGGCGAGATCGGCGATCACCAGCTCGTTTGCGAGCGCGTCCCGGCCGATGCGCGAGCGTTCCGCCAGCGGGTGGAGCTGGCCCCACGCGTCGATGAGCCAGGCGGCTGCAGCCGCCTCGTCCACCCGCGAGCTGACGATGCCGGGCGCGCGTCGCCTGGACCCGGCGATCAGCGCCGAGCAACGGCCGCACAGCACGCCGATCAGATCGGTCGAGGTGATGGAGCAGATCACGCAGCGCGGCATATCGCCGTGATCGGAATGGTATCACCTGACGCGAGATCTAACGTTCGGCGCGTGACGGCGCGCCGCGCACGATTTGCGCCCGTCCGCCAGCGCGCGCGATCAGCGCTGACAAGGCGACGCGCTGGCGCGCTCTTCTTCGCACAGCTCGAGGCCGGCCTGCTCGCGGATGAGCTGGTCGATGGTCTCGAGGTCGAGGGGCTTCTCGACGCAGCGGTTGCTGGTGCCCTGCAAGAAGGCGCGGGCGCGCGCGGTGAAGGCCCCGCCGGTCATGAAGACGATGCGGCTGGCGCGCCGCGGGTCGCGCTCGGCGAGCTGGGCGTGGAGCTCGATGCCGCTCATCTCCGACATCATGAGGTCGCACAGGATGAGGTCGTAGCTCTCGCCGGCGTCCAGGCAGGCCAGCGCCTCGCGGCCGGAGGTCACGCCGCGCACCTCGTGCTCCCCCTCGAGCAGGCGCGACATCGCGCTGAGGAAGAACGGCTCGTCGTCGATGAGCAGGATGCGGGCGCGCCGCGGCAGCTCCACCGCGCGCCGGCGCGGCGGCTCCTCGTGCCGGACCGCCCGGTGGACCGGCAGGAGCACGCGGAAGGTCGAGCCGGCGCCCGGCGCGCTGTCCACCTCGATGTCGCCGCCCATCGCGGTGATGATCGAGCGGCAGATCGAGAGGCCGAGGCCGGTGCCGACCCCGGCCGGCTTGGTGGTGAAGAACGGGTCGAACACGCTGCCCAGCTCCTCGGCGGGGATGCCGGCGCCGCTGTCCTGGATCTCGATCGCCAGCCGGTCGCCGGCCGGCCGGGTGCCGACCCGGATCTCGTTCTGGTCGGCGCGGCCGTCCTCGATCGACTGGGCGGCGTTGAGCAAGAGGTTGAGGAACACCTGGACCAGCCGGTCCTCGTCGCCCAGGACCAAGACCGGCGGCCCGTAGTCGCGCGCCAGGCGCGCCCGGTGGCGGATCTCGTTCCAGGTCAGGCTGATGGCGGTGTCGAGCACCGCGCGCACGTCGACCGGCACCGGCGCGCTCTGGTCGCGCCGCGAGAACCGCTTGAGGTCGCTCGCGATGCGGCGCACCCGGTCGGCGCCGAGCTGCGCCTCCATGGTGGCGCGGCGGATCTCGCGCACCACCGCCGGGTCGTCCAGGCGGTCGAGCCGCGCCGCCACGTAGTCGAGGTTGGCGGCGACGTAGCCGAGCGGGTTGGAGATCTCGTGCGCCACCCCGGCCGCCAGGGTGCCGATGCTCTCGAGCTTCTGGGAGTGGATCAGCTCGATGCGCATCTGCTCCTGCTCGCGCTCGAGGCGGATCCGCTCGGCGGCGAGCAGCGTGATCGCGACCTGGTCGGCGATCGCCCCGGCGAAGGCGACCTCGTCGGTGGTCCACGCCCGGGGCCGGCCGACGTGCTCGACGCAGACCACCCCGACCAGGCGGCCGCCGTCGCGGATGGCGGCGTCCAGCATGGAGGTGATGCCGAGCGGCTCGAGGTAGCTGGCGGTGAGCTCGGCGGTCCTCCGGTCGGAGACCGCGTCGTGGGCGTCCACCGCGCGCCCGCCGTCGAGCGCCTCGAAGTAGCGCGGGTACTCGCGGGCCCGCAGGATCACCCCGCGGCTGTGGCGGGCCGGCGAGCGCTGGTACAGGTCGGCGAGCTGCAGCTCCTGCCGATCGGGGCAGAGCAGCCAAACCCCGACCCGCTCGACCTCGAAGGTGGCGCTGGTCAGCTCGGTGATCTCACGCAGCGCGTCGTCGAGGTCGGCCGGGTCGACCGGGCCGCGCCGGGCGAGCCGCACCAGGACTGCCTGCTGCCGCTCCATCCGGGCGATCTGCTCGGTGAGCTCGCGATTGCGCTGCGCCGGCACGGCCCGATCGTACCCCCCGGGCCGGCGGCCGGGCACCGGCCGGGCGCCGAAACCGCCCCGGGCCCGGGCCTGGTTCGTCCCCGTCGAGCCTGGTACAAACCGCCCATGGCTGACCGCTCGTTCCGCCTCGCCAGCGGGGCCCGAGTCCTGTTCCTCACGAAGGATCCCGAGCTGATTCGCCGCCAGATTCGCGGCGAGCTCGAGCTCACCCTCGACCAGGTCGGGGTGGAGGACCTGCTCGACGACATCAACACGGACGCGATGACGCCGGCCTGGGTCTGCTTCGACCACGATCCGGAGATCATCGCGCGGAACGCCTACGCCGGCCTCATCGTGGACGGCGAGCGGCTCCTCGAGGAGGACGCCCTCCGGCGCGGCAACTTCCAGGTCATCGTGTCCGGCTACCGCAAGGGGGTCGGCTCCAGCCGAGAGACCGCCGCCCAGGCGGAGTACTTCTCCGGAATCCGGCTCGCGGTCGCCGCCTCGTTCGCGCCGATCCACGCGCGCAACAACATCAACATCGGCCTGCTCATGGCCGACCACGCCGTCCTGCGGCGGCTGATGGCCGGCGAAGAGATCCCGATCGCCGAGCTGGCGGCCGGCTGGGATCCGATCACCCGGCTGGTCATCGAGTCGGGCGGCCTGTTCCGGTTCTGCGCCCGGCTGGCGGCCGGCGAGGTGTCGCCGCCGCGGGTCGAGACGCCGCCCCGGCCGATGACCCTGGCCGAGAAGATCCTCGCCCGCAAGCTCCTGCCCGGCCAGGGCGAGCACGTCAAGCCGGGCGACGCGGTGCTGGTGCGGGTGGACGGCGGCTACTCGCACGAGTTCACCACCGCGCAGGTCCACCACTTCCTCCGCCAGGAGTACGGTGAGGACTACTCGATCAAGGACCCGTCGAAGTTCGCCGTCTTCGAGGACCACCTCATCTACGCCGACGGCGTGCCGAAGATGGCGCCCTACTCGATGAAGATCGAGCGGCTCCGGCGGCTGCAGCGCGAGTTCCAGGCCCACACCGGCGTGCGCAACTTCAACGCGGTCGACCGGGTCTCGCCCGGCATCTGCCACCAGGTCGCCCGCGAGCAGATCATCGAGCCGGGCGACTTCATCCAGGCGACCGACAGCCACACCTGCATGGGCGGCGCGGCCGGCGCGCTGGCCTGGGGAGTCGGCGCCACCGAGTACGCCGCGCGCCGAGCACTCGGTGGCCATGTTGGCCAGGGTGGCCCGCTCGTCCGGCGGCAGCCGGAACAGGCCCTCGCCGCCC
>Ga0079224_100007271_pt1 | contig 14824 bp, 13 predicted proteins | sample Stecom2015_FD_80414 | JGI IMG/M metagenome (GOLD analysis project Ga0079224, IMG submission 80414) | Agricultural soil microbial communities from Utah to study Nitrogen management - Steer compost 2015 | ecosystem: Environmental > Terrestrial > Soil > Agricultural land | place: USA: Utah...
CCTGCGCGGGTCCGGGAACACTCAAGGGCTCGGTTGTGGTTACTCGCGCTGCCGTCTGCGACGCGACAGCACCCAGACGAAGAACACCGGTACGAACAGCACGCCCAGCAGGGTGGCGCTGAGCATGCCGCCGATGACGCCGGTGCCGATGGCCCGCTGACTCGCGGCCCCTGCACCACTGGCAATGGCCAGGGGCAGCACCCCGAGCATGAACGCCAGCGAGGTCATGATGATGGGACGGAAGCGCAGGCGGGCTGCTTCCACTGCCGCATCACGCAGGCTGCGCCCTTCGGCGTGCAGGTCCTTGGCGAACTCGACGATGAGGATGGCGTTCTTCGCTGCCAGGCCGATGATGGTGATCAGCCCGACCTTGAAGTACACGTCATTGGGCATGCCCAGCAGGGTGACCGCGAGCACCGCACCCAGCGCGCCGATCGGCACGATGAGGATGACCGACAGCGGAATTGCCCAGCTTTCATACAGGGCCACCAGCAGGAGGAATACCACGATCAGGGCCAGTGCCAGCAGCATGGGTGCCTGGGAGCCGGCGACCTTTTCCTGGTAGGACAGGCCGGTCCACTCGTAACCCACGCCCCGAGGCAATTCGCTGACGATCCGTTCGATCTCTTCCATGGCGGCGCCGCTGCTGTAGCCCGGTGCGGAATCGCCGGAGATCTTGAACGCGGGATATCCGTTGTACCGCACGAACTGCACCGGCCCGTGCTCCCATTCGGTCTCGACAAAGGCGGACAGCGGCACCTGTTCACCCTGGCGGTTGGGCACATACAGCTTGCCGACATCCTCCGGGGTCATGCGCTGCTCGGCATCGCCCTGCACTATCACCTTCTGCATGCGGCCGAAGTTGGTGAACTCGTTGATGAATGCCGAGCCAAAGGCGCTGGACAGGGTGGCACTGATGGCTTCGAAGCCGACACCCAGCGCCTGGGCCTTGTCCCGATCCACATGCAGCCGCAGCTGGGGTGCGTCTTCGAGACCTTCCATCATGGCGTAGGCAATCACCGGCGAGCTGTTGGCCTTCTGCAACAGCTCATCGCGCGCGGCGATCATCGCCTCGCGACCCAGACCGCCCCGGTCCTGCAGGCGCAGGGCGAAGCCACCCGAGGTACCCAGTCCTTCGATGGACGGCGGTTGCACGGCGAAAATGGTGCCGTCAGCCACCGAGGCCAGACTCTGGTTGGCTCGCTGACTTTCCGCGGCGACCGATTCTTCGGCGTCGCGCTCGGACCAGTCCTTGAAGGTCGGGAAGGCCAGCGCCGCATTCTGTCCCATGCCGGAAAAGCTGAAGCCCATGATCGAGACGATGCCTGCGACGCTCGGCCGGGACAGGAAGTGCTCTTCCATTGCCTCCACGGTCTTTTCCGCCCGGGGGATGGTGGCGCCGGGCGGCAGTTGCACGTCAACGATCAGGTAACCCTGATCCTCGGCGGGCAGGAAGGCTTCCGGCAGACGGAGGAAGGTGAAGGCCAGTGCGGCGACAATCACCAGATACACCAGCATGAACCGGCCGGAGCGGCTCACCAGCCCGCCGGTGGTGCGCTTGTAGCCGCCGGTGAGTCCGGCGAAGCGACGATTGAACCAGCCGAAGAAGCCGCGCTTCTCGTCCTTGTGCCCCTTGGGCACCGGCTTGAGCAGTGTGACGCACAGCGCCGGGGTCATGCTCAGGGCGAGGAACCCGGAGAACAGGATGGAAACCGCCAGCGACAGGGAGAACTGCTCGTAGATCACGCCCACCGAGCCGCCCATGAACGCCAGCGGGAAGAACACCGCCGACAGTACCAGGGTAATGCCGACAATGGCCCCGGTGATCTGCTTCATCGCCTTGCGGGTCGCTTCCAGCGGCGACAGCCCTTCCTCGGCCATGATCCGCTCGACGTTTTCCACCACCACGATGGCGTCGTCCACCAGAATCCCGATCGCCAGTACCATGCCGAACATGGTCATCATGTTTATCGAGAAACCCAGCACCGACATCACCGCAAAGGTACCGAGCAGGCACACCGGCACCACCAGCGTCGGGATCAGGGTGTAACGCAGATTCTGCAGGAACAGGAACATGACCAGGAAAACCAGCACGATGGCTTCGACCAGGGTCATGACCACCTTCTGGATGGCGGCGTCAACGAAGATGGAGGTGTCGTAGGGGATGCTGACTTCCATGTCCGGCGGAAACAGCTGCGACAGCTCATCCAGCCGCTGCTTGACGGCCTCGGCGGTGGCGATGGCGTTGGCATCGGAAGTCAGCTGCACCGCTGCGGCGGCAGCCGGGCGGCCGTTGAGCCGGGAGCTGAAACGGTATTCCTCGCGCCCCATTTCCACCCGGGCGACATCGCCCAGACGCACGGTGGAGCCGTCGGGATTGGCGCGCAGTACGATGTTCTCGAATTCTTCGACCGTTTCCAGCGTGCCCTGCACGATCAGCGTGGCAGTCAACTCCTGCTCGCTGGTGCTCGGCTGCTCGCCGAAGCTGCCCGCCGGGACCTGGACGTTCTGCGCGGCGATGGCACGGTTCACGTCCTCGATCGACAGACCGTAGCCCACCAGTTGCGAGGGATCGACCCAGACCCGCATGGCCCGTTCCGAAGAGAACATCTGTACCCGGCCGACCCCGGGAATGCGGCGGATCTCGTTGTTGATGTTACGCGCGGCGTAATCGGCCAGCCCGACCGGGTCCTTGTCGCCCTCCTTGTAACTGAGGGCGTAGATCAGCAGGAAGTTGGTGCTGGCCTGCTCCACCTGCAGGCCCTGCGCCAGCACCGCCTGGGGCAGACGCGCCTCGGCCCGCTTCAGGCGGTTCTGGACATCCACCTGAGCCAGGTCCGGATCGGTTCCCGGCTCGAAGGTGACGCTGATCTCGGCCATGCCGTTGGAGCTGCTGGTGGACTCGTAGTACAGCAGCCCCTTGGCCCCGTTGAGTTCCTCCTCGATGAGGCTGGTGACGTTCTCGTTGAGAATGGTCGCCGAGGCACCGGGATAGGTGGCGTAGATCATGATCTGCGGCGGTGCGACGTTGGGGTACTGGGCTACGGGCAGGTTCGGCAGCGCCAGCAGACCGGCAAGGCAGATGAAGATCGCCACCACGAAGGCAAAGTTGGGGCGATTGATGAAGAACTGTGGCATGTTGGTCCCTTGGTACGATTCAGTGGGCGTCAGTTGGCAGTGACCGGCTCGACCTGGTCACCGGGCTGGAACTTGTGCACCGCATCCACGATCACCCGCTCGCCCTGCTCCAGCCCGGCAGTCACCTGCCAGTCCCGCCCGCGCATGGCACCCAGCTCCACTTCACGCTGCTGCACCCTGTTCTCCTCATCAACCACCAGGACCCGGGCAACGCTGTCGGTTCCGCGCACTATCGCGCGCTGGGGTACGAAGATGGCCGATGCTTCCATTCCCACTTCGGTCTGCACCCGCACGTACATGCCCGGCAGCAACACGGCATCCGGATTCGGCAGCTCGGCGCGCAGCACCACCTGGCCGGTACTCGGGTCGACGGAAACGTCGGAGAACAGAAGGCGACCCTCCTGCGAATAGCCCTGCTTGCCCAGGGTGATACGTACCTTCGCCGCGCCGTCATCGTCCTGCCTGATCCGGCCTTCGGCGACAGCAGCACGCAACCGCAGCAGCTCGTCCACCGACTGGGTGAAGTCGGCATATATCGGGTCGAGCTGCTGAATGCGGGCCATCGGCGTGGCCTCCCCCTGACCGACAAGGGCACCCTCGGTCACCAGCGCCCGGCCGATGCGCCCGTCGATCGGCGCGGTTACCGTGGCGTAGCCCAGGTTCAGTTCGGCCGTCTTCAGCGCTGCCTCGGCGCTGAGTTTTTCTGCTTCGGCGCTCTTCCGGGCGGCGATGGCGTTGTCATATTGCTGTTGGCTGATCGCACGGCTTTCCACCAGCCCCTCGTAACGCCGCGCCACGCTGGACGCCTGGAACAGGTTGGCTTCCGCCTGGGCCAGTGCACCGCGGGCCTCGGCCACCGCTGCCTCCAGCGGTTGCGGATCGATGCGGAACAGCACGTCACCGGCCTTGACATCGGCGCCCTCGGTAAACAGCCGCTCCAGCACGATGCCCGGCACCCGTGCGCGGACTTCCGCTGTACGCGCCGGCTCGATCCGGCCGGGCAACTCGGTGGTGAGCATATGGTCTGACGGTTCGATCACCTGCACCTGGGCCTTCGGCACCGCCTGGGCAGGTTGATCGGCCGTTTCCCCCTGGCAGCCGGCCAACAGAAAGGCGGCAGCGAAAACGCTGAGAAGGGCGTTACTGGAACGACGGAATGCCAACATGGGTATGTCCTTGGATGAATACAGGAAAACAGGCACAAAATGAGGGCCGCCATGCTACTGACATCGTCCATATGAATCAATATTGATTCATATGAGACCATTTAACATCTGGGGTACACTCAACCGCAATCTCAAAGACCACAGGAGCGGAACAGCATTCCCATGACCCGCCAAGCGACCCTCAGCAGAACCGAAAAAGCGCTCGTCCGCTCTCTGGCCCTGACCCTGTCGGAAAATCCGGGCGCCACCCTGCAGGAAATGGCCAGCGCGGCTGGCGTCAGTCGCGCCACCCTGTATCGTTTCGCTGCCACCCGGGAGCAGGTCGTGGAGATCACCCGCAGTCATGCGATTCACGTGATCGCCGAGATTCAGCGGGATGCCTCGCTGGAGGCCCGACCGCCACTGGAGGCATTGCGTCTGCTGATCAGCAGACATATCGAGGAGCGGGAGTTCTGTGTGTTCCTGATTTCGCAGATCGGGCCCTACATCGACAGTCGAGACGTACCGGCAGAATGCGTGACGCTCGAGCAGCGCATGGACGCGTTCTTTGCCCGCGGGCAGAAGGAGGGCGTGCTGCGCGGAGATGTGCCGGACCGATGGCTGACGGACCTGTTCTTCGGCGTGCTGTTTTCGTTATGCGAGTCGGAATACCGCGGACGCATCGCCCGCTGCGAGATGCAGCGGTTGTTCGAGGAAGCCTTTCTGAACGGTGCACTGGCTGCCGCGCCGGGCGCCAGCGCACCTGCCGGTCAGTAGCGCCAGCCCAGCCGGCGAAAGACAAAGCCCATCAGCCAGGCGGGGCCGATCAGCAGAAATTGCAGGTCCTTGAAAAAGGACGGCTTCTTGCCTTCCACCCGGTGGCCGATGAACTGCCCGATCCAGGCCAGTACGAAGATGGCGACACTCGGCCAGAACACCCACGGCATCAAGCTCAACACCCACAGCATGAGCAGGCTCTGCAATGCCATGACCAGCGCCAGCTGCCATGACAGCAGGACATAGAACGCCAGCGCCAGACCGGCCACCGTGGCGGCCGCCACCGGGTGCAGCGCCCAGAGGATGCCCAGCACACTGAAGGTGATCAGCGGCACACAGATCCAGTGCACCAGCTTGTTTATCGGATTGCGATGGCTTTCACCATACTCGTCGAACCATTGGTCTACGCTTTTCATCAGCAGCTTCCCTCGCCGGTTGTTGTTATAGTGTCCGGTTTCCGATAACGGCACTCCTGTGCGGGCTCTGTGCCCTGCGCCCAGGCTGCTGCCATACCGATACCCGACCTCTGATGGTAAGCTTATCCCATGATTACGCCTACTCCTTTTCGCCCCGTTGTTCTCTGTCTTTCCGGCCATGACCCCAGCGGCGGAGCCGGCCTGCAGGCGGATATCGAGGCTCTGATCGCCCAGGGCTGCCATGCTGCTCCGACGGTCACCGCACTGACCGTGCAGAACACCGTGGACGTGAGCGATTTCCGGGTGCTGGATCGCGAATGGGTGCTGGCTCAGGCCAATGCCGTGCTCAATGACATGCCTGTAGCTGCGGTGAAGCTGGGCATGCTCGGCAGCCTGGAGATGGTCGATACCGTGGTCGAGATCATGCAGGCTCACCCTGACCTGCCACTGGTCTGCGACCCGGTGCTGCGCGCCGGCGGCGGTGGCTCACTGGGCAAGGACGAGGTCGGCTACGCCATGCGCGAAAAGATCATGCCGCTGGCGCGCATCGCCACCCCGAACCTGCCTGAAGCACGCATCCTTGCCGAACTGCCCGAGGGCACGGCCGACGAATGCGCAGCGAAACTGCTGCCGCGCTGCCAGAACCTGCTGATTACCGGCGGCCACGGCACCGAGCAGGAAGTGCATAGCCGCCTGTACTGCCAGGACGGCAGCCAGCACACCTTTACCTGCGCCCGGCTGCCCGGCGAGTACCACGGCTCCGGCTGCACCCTGGCCAGCACCCTCGCCGGCCGGCTGGCGCTGGGCGAGGAGCTGGTCAGCGCGGTGGAAACGGCGCTGGATTACACCTGGCGCACCCTGCGCGACGCGGACCATCCCGGCAAGGGACAATATATTCCCCGCCGCCTGCCGCTGGATTTCTGCCAATGACCCTGCGCGGGCTCTACGCTATTACCGACAGCGCCCTGCTCGCTGACGGCAGATTGGTGCCTTATGTCGAGGCTGCCCTCACCGGTGGCGCACGTCTGCTGCAATACCGGGACAAGAGTGGCGATGCCGGGCGGCGGCTGGAGGAAGCCGCCCAGCTCAAGGAGCTGTGCCAGCGCCATGGCGCGCAGCTGCTGATCAATGATGATCTGGCGCTGGCCAGCGAACTGCAGGTCGGTGTACACCTGGGCCGTGACGACGGCTCTCTGCGCGAGGCCCGCGAGCAGCTGGGCCCCCAGGCTATCATCGGCGCAACCTGTCAGGCCGATCTGGACTATGCCGCCGAGGCTGTCGAGGCCGGGGCAAGCTATATCGCCTTCGGCCGTTTCTCCCAGTCGGAAACCAAGCCCGGCGCACCGGCTGCCACCTCCGAGTTGCTGACCCGGGCGCGCCAGCGCTTCAGCCTGCCCATCGTGGCCATCGGTGGTATTACCGTGGACCGCGCACCCCCGCTGCTGAAAGCAGGCGCCGATCTGCTGGCCGTGGTCCACGGTCTGTTCGGCGCCGAATCCGCTGCAGAGGTGCAACGCCGCGCCCGGGCCTTCCACACCTTATTCACGAATGAGAGATAACCATGTCCCGCTCCGAAGATCTTTTTGCCAGTGCCCAGAAACACATCCCCGGTGGCGTCAACTCTCCGGTACGCGCCTTCCGCAGCGTCGGCGGCAGTCCGCTGTTCATCAAACATGCTGAGGGTGCCTACATCATCGACGAGGACGACAGGCGCTATGTGGACTACGTCGGCTCCTGGGGTCCGATGATTCTCGGCCATGGGCACCCGGAGGTGCTGGACTCGGTCCGCCGCCAGCTCGAGCACGGCCTGTCCTACGGTGCACCCACCGCCATGGAAACCGAAATGGCCGAGCTGGTGTGCTCGCTGGTGCCCTCCATGGACATGGTGCGCATGGTCAGTTCCGGTACCGAGGCAACCATGAGCGCCATCCGTCTGGCCCGCGGCTATACCGGCCGTGACACCATCATCAAGTTCGAAGGCTGTTACCACGGTCATTCCGACAGCCTGCTGGTCAAGGCCGGCTCCGGCGCACTGACCTTCGGTGTACCCAGCTCCCCGGGCGTGCCGGCGGCCTTTGCCCAGCACACCCTGACCCTGCCCTACGACGACATCGCTGCGGTACGTGAAACCCTGAGCACGGTGGGCAAGGATGTCGCCTGCATCATCGTCGAGCCGGTGGCCGGCAACATGAACTGTGTTCCGCCGGTGCCGGGGTTCCTCGAAGGTCTGCGCGAGGTCTGCGACGAGTATGGCGTGGTGCTGATCTTCGATGAGGTGATGACCGGCTTTCGCGTCGCCCTGGGCGGTGCCCAGGCGCATTTCGGTGTCACCCCTGACCTGTCCACCTTCGGCAAGATCGTCGGCGGCGGCATGCCGGTGGGTGCCTTCGGTGGCAAGCGCGAGATCATGGAACAGATTTCTCCGCTGGGCCCGGTCTACCAGGCCGGCACCCTGTCCGGTAATCCGCTGGCGATGGCCGCCGGCCTGACCACGCTCAGGCTGATCAGCCGCCCCGGATTCCACGATGAGCTGAGCGAATACACCAGCCGCCTGCTGCAGGGCGTGCAGGACCGCGCCGATGCGGCCAGCGTGCCCTTCGTCACCACTCAGGTCGGTGCCATGTTCGGCCTTTACTTCAGCGGTGCCGACGCCATCCAGACCTTCGAGGATGTCATGGCCAGTGATGCGGAGCGCTTCAGCCGTTTCTTCCATCTGATGCTGGAGCAGGGGATCTATTTCGCACCCAGCGCCTATGAGGCCGGCTTCACCTCGATCGCCCATGGCGAAGCTGAGCTGCAGCTGACCCTGGATGCCGCCGAGCGCGCCTTCGCCGCGCTCTGAAGCGAGCCACCGATGCCAGCCGCCCCGCATTGGCGGGCGGTTGGCGCCAGCGACAATCCGGCGCACAATGAACATCTGCCACCAGCCCATGGAATCGCCATGCACAGCCCTGTCCGACCACTTGCCCTGCTTTGTGCCCTGACCCTCGCAGTGGCCAGTTCAAGTGCCCTGGCCCAGAGCCAGGAGCCGCTGCTGATCAGCACCGAGGAGCGCTGCGCGTTCAATCGCGTCGATGATGAAAGCCTGCCGCTGGCGCTGGAGAACTGCCTGGAAATGGCCGAAGCCGAGGACATGCAGGCCCAGTTCGAGATGGGTGAGCTCTACTATCATGGCGAGCGCACCGAACGGGACCTGCCCCTGGCAATGAAGTGGTACGAACGCGCGTCCATCCAGGGGCACCCGGACGCGCAATACCGGCTGGGGCTGATGCATGCCACCGGCGAAGGCGTGGAGCGCAACCTGCCCCAGGCCTACATCATGCTGAAGATGGCCGCCGTGAACGGGCAGGACGCCGCCATGGACGCCAGCGACCGCCTGACCGAAGAAATGAGCGAAGAGGAAATCGCTGCGGCCACCCAGGTGCTCGGCACCCTGTTCCGCAACTACCTGCGACACATCCGCGAAGAGCAGTTGCGTCGCCTGTCGCCGGAAGGCGATAACGGCATCTCCCGTCCCTGATCCGCCAGTCCGGGAACCCGGCCCGGACATCGCGTTCCCCTCACTGACGCCACGGCAGCCAGGCCCACCTGCGGCAAATCGACCCATTTAATTGACACTGTCAACCTCACCACTTAAGGTTGTCATCGTCAACTATCTGTTAACGCAACAACCTTCCCCGGCCTATTCGCCCTCGCCAACTGACAAGCAGGAGCGACGGGCCCTACTTTCTCTGTCCACGCTCACGCACCAGGGACGTCCACGCCGGGTTGGCTCATCAAACTGAGTAAAAGTGAATGCCGATACATGAATCCAATTTCTTTGGGCTCCTGTTCAGCCCCCTGTTCCTGATGGTGGTTATCGCTCTGGCCATCACCAGTTTTGCTGTACGCATCATCGACCGGGTCATCCCCTATTCCATGCAGCATAACGAGAGTCTCATGAGCATGCTGATGTTCATGGGGATTCTGGCTTCCCTGGTAAGTATCAGCTTTTGAGAGATATCAATGAAAAGAACGGCTAATGCTGCCCTGACACTGGTCCTGCTATGCGGGATCGTCCTCGTCGCCATCTACATATGGGACCGCTACATGTACACACCCTGGACCCGGGATGGCCGGGTGCGAGCCGAGGTCGTCAATATCGCACCGGACGTGTCCGGCTGGATCAAGGAGATGAACGCACATAACGCCCAGCAGGTGAAAGCGGGCGACGTTCTCTTCACCGTGGATGACGCTCGATACCAGGTGGCACTGGAGCTTGCCGAGGCGCAGATGAACAGCGCGAAGATTGCCTGGCAGCGCAGCTCCAACGTGTACGAGCGCCGCAAGCGTCTCAGAAAGGGCGCGGTCAGTCGCGAGGAAATCGATACTGCGCGCCTGGACATGCTCGAAAGCGAGGCGGCCTATATCCAGGCCAAGGCCGCCTGGGACAATGCCAGGCTGGACCTTGAGCGCACCGTATACCGGGCGCCTGTCAGCGGCAAGATCACCAACCTGGAACTCGAGCCCGGCGACTATGTGACTCGGGGCTCCAGTCAGCTGGCTCTGGTGCGCGATTCCAGTTACTACGTCACCGGGTATTTCGAGGAGACCAAGATTCCTTCCATTCGCCCGGGTGACAAGGTGGATATCTGGCTGATGGCGGGCAAGATGAAGCTCGAAGGCGAGGTCGAGTCGATAGACAGCGGTATTTCCAACACCAACACCACGCCCGGCAATCAGCAGCTCCCTTCCGTGGAGGCGACCTTTGCCTGGGTGCGGCTGGCGCAACGCATCCCGGTCAATATCCGGATCACCCATATTCCGGATGACCTGTCGCTGAGCGTCGGCATGTCCGCCACGCTGAAGGTGCACAGCGCGCCGGACCGGCAGAGTGAGCAGCGGTCGGTGATGCATGCGCTGCGCGAGAACCTGCAGACGCTGTTTTGACCATCATGAAAGCAGAGGTTAGCCGATGACGACCCGGGTGCTGGATTCCTATCTGTTCGGCAACAAGCTGGCGGTGAAGACAGCCATCAAGCTCAGTGTCTCCGTATGGGGTGCGTTTCTCATTGCCGTGCTGCTGCAGATGGAGCGCCCGGTCTGGGCGATGATCACCGGGATGATCTCGTTCTTCTCGCCAGCCCACGCGCAGGTCTTGAAGAAGTGCATCTACCAGTGTCTGAGTACCCTGCTCGCGGGAGTACTGGGCGTCATTCTGATGGCCTTTTTCGCCCAGAGCCCACTCCTGGCCGGACTCGGCGCAAGCGTGCTGGTATTCGCCGGTGCGGCCGCAGCATTCAATACCCGGGATTCGAACTTCACCTTCTGCTGCACCATCTTCGCGGTCACTGTCTGCCTGATGGTGGTGGTACCTGCCAACTTCGGCCCGACCAGCAACTTCATCATCAGCACCTTCATCGACCGTGTCGGCACCATCCTCTGCGGCGTGATCTGGGCAGCGTTCGTCAGCGCAAGCCTGTGGCCGGTATTCGATACCGAGCAGCTCCGGCGCTCGGCGGGGAGACTGTTCGGCTCGGTGCTGTCACTGCCACAGAACTTCAAGTTGCCGGCGAAACAGAGAAAGCAGGACTTTGCCGCGGTCTACGCGGGCATCATCGAATACTCCGACCTGGCCGACCATTGTGATTTCGAGGGAATGTGGGGCCGCCGGGGGGCCCGCGTAGCGCGGAAGATGAACCTGCTGGCGATCAGGGTCTGCACCCATGTGTACATCCTGCTCCGAACCACCTCCACCCGTTCGCTGCGGATGATCGCCCTGCTCCGTGAACTCGAAGGCGTGGCGAAGACATTACAGGCCAAGGGCGAGCGGCTTGATTCGGCGGATCTGGAGCCACTGGACCGCTTCATCGAGACCCGGTGCAGCTCAGACGGCGGGGCGGACCAGTCGGCGGCGGAGCAGCTGGGTAAGGAACGAATCTCGCTGCTTGCCCGGGATCTGCGCGAATTCGTGCATATGTACATCAGTCTGCTGCGCTCGGAAAAAGTCGACGTCAAAGGCGTGCGGGTGAGGCGCTACCCGCAGATCAAGAACAGCATCCGCACCGGCCTTCGCGCCATGGCCCTGTTTCTCATCACCTATACGCTGTGGTACGCGATGGGCTGGAACAATGGTTTTCTCATGGCGATCGTTCCTGTCGTATACAGCGTGGCGCTGTGCAAGGCGCCCCACCCCGCCGCCATTACCCGGCAGATAATCATCGGGACGCTCATTGCCGTGCCGGTCGGACTGGTCGCAACCAGCATCCTGGGCGAGGCCTCCAGCGCGCTGGAACTGCTGGTGGTAGTGGCGGGCATCCCTCTGTTCTTCGGTTTCATGGGCATGTCCAGCATGCACACTTTCGCATACAGCATCGGCTTCAACGTATCCTTCCTGGTATTTCTGCTGCCGCAGAACATAGTCATGGTGGACATGGGATTTGCCATAGAACGCTGCCTCTCACTTGCCATAGGTGCGGCAATACTGGCCCTGCTGTTCACCCTGATACCCAAACGGCCCGCGCTGAAGGATCCGGACAATCCCGACCGACTGTTCGACAGCGACCTTGAGCGATATCTGCTGAAAAACCGCCATGATCTTGCTTCCCCGGTCCAGCTTGCCCGAAGCATCGGCCTGGTGATTGACAAGATGGTGCACGTGGCCATGCTCGAGGCTCCTGAGAAGAAGGAGGAGCTGCTGGAGCATGCCGGAACGGCAATCTTCCTGATGAGCCAGTCCCAGCAGGTGTCCCTGTACATGCGCAACCTGGGTCTGGGGGCCGCAGGCCGTGAAGTACTGGATGGGTGGCGTGCAGAGATCTACCAGAACTACGCTTCCAGAGAGAACAGGTGGGACATCAGACTGGCGGACACACTGCAGCCACTTCTTGAGCAGGCGGATGATCGAGCATCCGCTTCCCTGGACCAGCAATACGGCTGGCTGGACAGCCTGGATCAAACCACACGCAGCGTGTTCCGAAGCGCTGCCTGATTACAGTCGGGAACGGGAAAAGTCCGCCATCGGGCTTCTGCTCGCCACGCGTCCGGCCTACAATCGGTTGCTACCATCAAGTATAAAAGGGCAATCTCCATGAATCCCCGCCTTCTGGCTGATCCTTTGCACCAACTGGCTCATGCCTATCAGTCACATATGCGTCGAGCGCTGCGGGCAGCGGGAGTCGAATTACCCCCCACCCACGTGCGGGCCCTGAAGGGGATCGCGCTCACACCACAGTGCACTGCGCAATCGCTGACTGTCTATATGCGCAGCGACAAGGCGCAGATCACCCGGGTGCTCAACGACCTGCTCGCCGCGGCACTGATAGTGAAACATGACAATCCGGATGATGGTCGCAGCCGGCTGCTGGAGCTCAGCAGCAGCGGTCAGGCCGTGCTGAAGCACGCCCAGGCGCTCGAATCGGCGGTGGGCAAGCAGATGACCGAGGGGCTGAGCAGCGATGAAGTGGATATCTTCCTGCGTACTGCCCAGCGGATTACCGACAATCTGAACGGCGCTCAGCACGCCGTCTAGCCCTTCAGTTCTGCCCTGGCCCCGGCGGCATCGGAAACGACATGACGTTGCTGCCCGCCTTGGCTTCGCTGATGCGCGCCTGACCGACTCGCTCCACCTCATCGATACGCACCACCGAGTGCATGGGAATGAAGCTGCGGCTGACCCCCTCGAACTGGCTTTTCAGTTTCTCCTCGCTGGGATCGACCAGCATCTGGGATCGCTCACCGAACACCAGCTCCTCGATCTCCAGAAACCCCCACAGTTCGCTCTGGAAGATCTGCCGGGCATAGATCTCGAAAACCTGGCCCTGATTGAGAAAAATCACCCGAAAAATCGGCTGCTGCCTGTCTTTGCTCATGGATCTCACACGCTGCACAACATGACTTGGGGACGCGGGGCAGCTGTAGTGCCCGGTCGAAGGTCGCGGATCATAGCATATCCCCTTTCCGGGCCGACAACCGCCATCACACTGGTCCTGCCAAGCGTGTATAATCGCCGTTTTTTCCAGGAGTCAGTCCGGCGAATCCATGGCCAAGAAACTTTACATCCAGACCCACGGCTGCCAGATGAACGAGTACGACAGCTCGCGCATGGCGGACCTTCTCGGCGAACACCAGGCAATGGAGCTGACCGACAGTCCCGACGAGGCGGACGTGATCCTGCTCAATACCTGCTCGATCCGCGAGAAGGCGCAGGAGAAGGTGTTCTCCGAGCTGGGGCGCTGGCGGCCGCTGAAGGAGAAGAACCCCGAGCTGATCATCGGCGTCGGCGGCTGCGTGGCCAGCCAGGAAGGCACCGCCATCCGCGACCGCGCCTCCTATGTGGATGTGGTGTTCGGCCCGCAGACCCTGCACCGCCTGCCGGAGATGATCAACGCCGCGCGCACCACCGGCACCGCCCAGGTTGACGTATCCTTCCCGGAGATCGAGAAGTTCGACCGCCTGCCCGAGCCGCAGGTGGACGGCCCGACTGCCTATGTATCGGTGATGGAAGGCTGCAGCAAGTACTGCAGCTTCTGTGTGGTGCCCTACACCCGGGGTGAGGAAGTCAGCCGCCCCTTCGATGACGTGCTGGCCGAATGCGTGCACCTGGCCGAGAACGGTGTGCGCGAGATCACCCTGCTGGGGCAGAACGTCAACGGCTATCGCGGCGACACCCATGACGGCGGCATTGCCGACCTGGCGGACCTGATCCGGGTGATTGCGGAAATCGACGGCATTGACCGCATCCGCTACACCACCTCGCATCCGCTGGAGTTCTCCGACAGCCTGATCCGCGCTCATGCAGAGGTGCCGAAGCTGGTGAAGTACCTGCATCTGCCGGTGCAATCCGGGTCCGATCGGGTGCTGGCCGGCATGAAGCGCAACCACACGGTGCTGGAATACAAGTCGCGCATCCGCAAGCTCAAGGCAGCGGTGCCGGACATCATCCTCAGCTCGGATTTCATCGTCGGCTTCCCCGGGGAGACCGACCGCGACTTCGAGCAGACCATGAAGCTGGTCGAGGAAGTCGGTTTCGACTTCTCCTACTCCTTCATCTACAGCGCACGCCCCGGCACGCCCGCCGCCGAGCTGGCAGACGACACCCCCAGCGAGGTCAAGAAGCAACGCCTGCAGATCCTGCAGGCGCGCCTCAACCAGCAGGGGTTCGAGAACAGCCGACGCATGGTCGGCAGCACCCAGCGCATCCTGGTCACCGACTATTCCAAGAAGGACCCGGGCATGCTGCAGGGCCGCACCGAGCACAATCGGGTGGTCAACTTCCGCTGCGACAATCCCGGCCTGATCGGTCAGTTTGTCGATGTGCATATCGACGAAGCCCTGCCCCACTCCCTGCGCGGCACCCTGGTGAGCGAA
>Ga0079224_100007272_pt1 | contig 14824 bp, 9 predicted proteins | sample Stecom2015_FD_80414 | JGI IMG/M metagenome (GOLD analysis project Ga0079224, IMG submission 80414) | Agricultural soil microbial communities from Utah to study Nitrogen management - Steer compost 2015 | ecosystem: Environmental > Terrestrial > Soil > Agricultural land | place: USA: Utah...
CACCACGGAAGGCTGACCCCCGGCGAAGAGCTTCGGCTGGATCCGGACGCCATGGGCGCCCTGGCTGTTGCTGGTCACGGAAAGCGAATCGTCCAGCTCGATGCGGAAAGCCCCATAGGGATCCGACTCCGGGCGCAGCCATGCATAAATGCCCTTCGCGGTTCCGTAGGCGTTAACCGTGACGGCGTGCTCCAGCTGAACCCGTCCACCGGACGTTCCCCAGAAGGCCATGGCCGCCGCGGCGCCTTCCCCGTTGCTGATGTTCACGCTTCCGGGGAACAGCCGCACCCGGTCGCCCGTCACGGAAATGCCCGAGACGAATGCAGCGGATTCCGTGTTCTCCACCTTGAAGTCAGAGACAATTACCCCGTCGGCGTAGACATTGAACCCTTTTACAATCGCGCCGTCGACCAGCAGCGATTCCAACACCAGCCCATGCTTCCCATACGGGATTTCGAGGATTTCCTGAGTCGTGTAGTCCCCTTCCTGGAACCTAATCGTTGCACCTGGGGCGGCGTCGTTTATGATGCCCTGAACGTCGTCGGCAGGTTCCACGACGGTCTGCGCCAACGCCGCGCCCGCCGTGAGGCCCAGCGCCAGCAGTACCGCCACCAACAGCCAAGTTCGCCTCGATTTCATGCAGTCCCCGTCCTCCTTCTCTGCCTGCCCTGCGGCATTGATGCGGGATCCCCCCGCCGCTCCGGCCCCTCGGCTGCCAGGCGCGAACGCGGCCGATGTGAATCCCTACAGAACGAAAGCGAAAAATGTCAAGATTACCATACTGCCTGCCATCCCAGCGCGCCAGGGCGAATTCCCCCTCCTTGCGATGCCGATTTCTCCCTCGCTCACGAGGGGTGGGTCCCGAGGCCGCGGGTGCTGGCACCCTGAATCGTCCAAACCCTCCCGCCTCCTGGCCGCTCTCGCGGCCAGCGTCCCCGCGTGCCGGACCTCCCTCGCCGGATCGGTCCGCCCCCGGATGGCCCCCGGTGAGTCCGGGACAGGGCCCCGGCCGGTCCCAGGCCGGCCCCCGGTCGGGGGCGGTACGCATAGCCCCCGCCGGCCGGGGCATACTCCGGGAGAAAGTGGATCTCCACCGACGAGGCTGGCTGCGGGAGGACGCACAGATGCTGGAAGGTCTGGTCAGGCAGGCGCTGGATGAGCTTTTTGACCGCATCGCCAAGATGCAAAGCGCCAAACACCTGTTTATGGTGGACGGGTTTTCCTTGTTGCGCATGGGGGCCATCGGCGAGCGGGCCCGCACCGGCCAGCCCCTCTCGGAACCCTATGGCTCCACCCGCCGCTTCCTGGACTTCAACGAGCTCATGTTCTTGCCCGTGCAGCTGTCCCGGTTTCCGCTGGACAAGCACCAGGACGTCAAAACTGAGGTGGTCATCGGCCGGCACGCGGCCCGGCCCCTGCGGGTTTCCACGCCTATCATGATCACGGGCATGGCCTTTGGCAGCGCGCTGAGCAAGCGGGCCAAGATCGCCGTGGCCAAGGCGTCGGCGCTGGCGGGCACCGCCACCAACTCGGGCGAGTCGGGGTTCATGGCCGAGGAGCGGGAGGCCGCCCGCAAGTACATCGTCCAGTGGAACCGGGGGCGCTGGAGCAACCGCCTGGAGGATCTGCGCCACGTGGACGCCGTGGAGATCCAGGTGGGCCAAGGCGCCGAGGGCAGCCTGGGAAACCGGGTGAAGGCCGAAAACATCCGGGAGGATTTCCGCGCCCATTTGGGCCTGGAACCCGGCCAGGACGCGGTGCGGCCCGCCCAATTTCGCCACATCGACGACCCGTCGCAGTTTCGCGCCATGGTGGATGAGCTGCGGGAGGCCTCGGGCGGGGCGCCGGTAGGGATCAAGTTCGCGGCCAGCCGCATCGAGGAAGACTGCGAGGTAGCCATCCAGGCGGGCGTGGACTTCATCACCATCGACGGAGCCCAGGGCGGCTCCGGCGGCGGGCGGGAAGTGACCATCAACAACACGGGCGTGCCGCTGGTGTACGCCATTCCCCGGGCCAACCGCTACCTGCACGAGCGGGGCGTGCGGGACCGCATCGACCTCATCGTCACCGGCGGCCTGCGGGATGCGGGCGACTTCATGAAAGCCATGGCCCTGGGCGCCAATGCGGTCTACATCGGCGAGTCAGCCCTTTTGGCTATGATCTACCACCAGCTGGACAAGATGCCGCCGGCCACCAACCCCGCGCAGCTGTTCCTGTACACCGGCGAGTACCAGGATCAGCTGGACATCGACCAGGGCGCCCAGCATCTGGCCAACTTCATCAAGGCGTCCACCACCGAAATGCAACTCCTTGCTCAGACCCTCGGCAAGAACGATCTGCAGCTGGTCAATATGGATGACATGGTGGCCCTGTCCCGGGAGATGGCCGAGATCACCGGCGTGCAGCTGGCCTACATGCCCCAGGAGATCCGTACGCCGCCGGTGCCGGTCATGGCCAACGGCCAGATCTGAGCCGCGGGGTAATCCGGCGCCTCGCCCATGGCCAGTTCCAGCTATTGGGAAACCCCTCCGGGCCCCCGGCCCCGCGGCCGCAAAAAGGCCACCAACAGCACCAGGCCCAGCGCGCCCACTATCGGATAAAGGGTCCCGATGATTTGGGCAAAGGGAAACAGCCCACCGGCTAAGGCGGCGGCCCCGCCCCCGACGACGGCCGCGGGAAACGGGATCCGGCCCGCCTCGCCCAGCCGGGCGGCGAAGCCAAAGAGCAAGGCCACGGCCGTGGTGTACACTTCGGCCAGCAGGAGGACGCTGTATACCATGGGGCTCCACGGAGGGAGGCTCCTGGCCGCGTACAGCATGGGGATGTCCAGGGCGCCCGCCGCGGGCATAAAGGATGCCACCGCCAGGTGAATCGCCGCCGCCCCCAGGCCCAAGAGCACGCCTCCAAGCGCGCCGCCGGCCACCGCGCTTTCCCGGTCCCGGGCCGCGGCGCCCAAGGGCGCCAAGATGGGAATGGCCAGCACCATGTTGTACGCGACGTAAAAAAGGGCCCCTACCCACCACGGGCCCACCGCGGCCAGCCCGGGATCCCCCGGCCACGCCCAGGCCCCCGCGACCCCGGGACCGCTGGCCAGCGAGTAGCCGGCGATGGCCAGCACCGCCCCGATGAGCAGGGGCGCGAAAAAGGCCAGCGCGCCCACGACGCCCCGCAGGCCCGTCAGCACCGTCAGCGTGCTGGCGCCGCCCATCAAGAGCGCCCCCCATCCCCGGGCCCAACCGTACTGCTCGCGCATGGTGGCCGCGGCCCCGGAAACCATGGCCGCGGCCGTGCCCAGCAAAAAGGCCACCAGCACCCCGTCCACCCAGGGCGCGGCGCGGGGGCCCACGGCCCAGCGGATGAGGGGCCGGTGGGAGGCGGCCTCAAGCTGCCGCCCCAAAAGCAGCACCCGCACGCCAAAGCCGGCGAACAGCACCGCCGCCACCACCAGCCCCGCGAGCCCCGCCCGGCCGTAGGCGGTGAAAAACTGCAGCGTTTCCTGGCCCGAGGCAAACCCCGCGCCCACCACGGTGCCCGCGTAGGCGGTGGCGATGGCCCACGCCCCGGGCCCAGGGCCCAGGGTCCGCGCCGCCTTCACCTCATTCCTCCCCGCCGGATGCCGGCGGGCCGTCTTGATGCCGGGCGAAAAACTCCAGCACCCGCCGGTAGACCGCCACCTCGTTCTCCACCCGGCTGAAGCCGTGGCCCTCGTCCTCCAGCACCATATACTCCACCGGCGTGCCCTGGGCCCGCAGGGCTTCCACGATCTGATCGGACTCCGCCTTCACCACCCGGGGGTCGTTGGCCCCTTGGATGATCAGCATCGGTTTCGTCATGTTGTGCAGGTAGGTGATGGGGCTGTCCTCGGTGAGCTTCTCCTTGTCCCGCTCGGGGTTTCCGATCCACTCATCCATCATGGGCCGCCAGAACTCGGGCACCGAGGCAATAAAGGTAAACAGGTTGGACGGGCCAAAAAGGTCCACGCAGGCCCGCCAGTACTCGGGGTGCCGGCCGTGGAGCAGCAAGGTCATGTACCCGCCGAAGCTGCCGCCCATCAAGAAGATCTTGCCCCGCTGGGCGATGCCCTGCTGGATGAGCCACTCTACCCCGGCCACGCAGTCCAGCCGCGGGCCGTGCCCCCAGTCCCGCTCCACCATCTTCATGAAGCGGGTGCCGTAGCCCGTGCTGCCCCGGAAGTTGGGCGCGAAGACGTGGTAGCCGGCGGCCACCAGCGCCTGAAACAAGCTGCGGTACGCCTTGCGCTCGGCCCACTGCGGACCCCCGTGGGGCCAAAAGACCGTGTAGCCGTTGGCTTTGCCGGGCGCCGGCCGGAACAGCAGGGCTTCGATCTCCAGCCCGTCAAAGGACCGGTAGCGCACCACCTCGGCGTCCCGCAGCGCCTCCGGCGCCACCCCCAGCACCCGGTTGTCGGTGAGTTGCTCCCACTCACCGCCCGGCTGCCGCCGGCTGATATTGAAGGGCACATGGGCGCTGCGCCCCAGCACGTACAAGGTCCCGCTCTTGCCCACCTGAAAATGGTCCACGGTGTCGTAGGGCAGCGGAACTTCCGCCAGCTCTCCCTTCTCCAGATCATACCGGTACAGCCGGTCCCGCACGCCCTGCTGGGCGACGATGTGCAGGGCCCTTCCTTCCCGGTGCACCCACAGCCCGACCATGTCCTGGCCTTCCAGGTGCGCCAGGCGGGTCAGCGCCCCGGTGGACCCGTCAAAGCGGGCCAAGTAGTGGACGTCTTCGCCTTCGTCGGTAAGCAGGTAGACGGTGTCGGCGTCCAAGAACTGGACGGCCACGGTCCGGTGGGGCGCGTCGCTGCGGCGCAAGGGCAGCCGCTGGCCGTCCTTGTGCCAGTACGCGAAGCCCACCGTGTTGGAGTATGACTCGATCGTGACGAAGGCGTCCCCCATGGGGGAAACGGCCGCCAGAAACGTGGTGCCGCCCGCCCCCTGGTGCAGCAGCTCGTCCGCGCCGGTTTCCAGGTCGTATCGCCGGCAATTGAGGAAGGTGGGGTTTCCCTGGGACGTGACGTAATACAGCCAGCGGCCGTCCTCGGACACATCCACTGGGAAAAACTTTTCGCCCGGCTCGTGCCGCAGGGGCACCGGCTGGCCCCCCGCGGCCGGCAGCGCATAGATCTGCCAGTTTTCGTCGCCGTCGTGGTCAAACGCCGCCACCAGCCACCGCCCCGCGGGATCCGGGTGCACGCTGAGGCAGTTTTGGCCCAGGGTGGTCAATGGGTACGGAAACGGGAAGCGCCGCTCCAGATCCAAGGCCCACAAGTTGACCTGGCCGTCCATGTTGCTGCTGAAGATGAGCCGCCGCTCCCCGGCGTCGACGGCGAAGGTTCCGATGCGAAACGTGCGGAAATATTGCTCCACCGGTGGCGGGGAAAAGGTGATGGCCAACGCGGTTCTCTCCTTTCGTGCCCGCAGGCCGCGGCTTGCGGGCGAGTCCGGCCGGGAATTTCTTGCCCTTGGGGAACAGCCCTTGTTCTTCGTACCGGGCAAGCATTTTCCTCCGCCCAAATCGCCGCGGGCGAAAACACGGGGACCTGCAGGACGTGGGCGCCGCCGCTAAGAAACATACGCGTGGCCGGCGGCGGGCTGTACCCGAATCGTGAAGATGCCGCCGCGAGAGGAGAAAGGAGCACGCCATGACCGAGCTGGAAAAAGCCGCCCGTGCCCAACAGCCGCGCCGGGTCGTCATCATGGGCGCTGCGGGGCGGGACTTCCACAACTTCAACGTCGTCTACCGGGACAATCCCGCCTACCGGGTGGTGGCCTTTACGGCCACGCAGATCCCCGACATCGAGGGCCGCGTATACCCCGCGTCCCTCGCGGGGTCGCTGTATCCCGAGGGGATTCCCATCGTGGCCGAGGAGGACCTGCCGGAGCTCATCCGCCGGGAGGCGGTGGACGAAGTCGTGTTCGCCTACAGCGACGTGTCCCACCAATACGTCATGAACCGGGCGTCCATCGCCATGGCCCACGGGGCCGATTTCCGGCTGCTGGGCCCCAAGAGCACCATGCTCAAGGCCCGGGTGCCCGTGGTGGCCGTGGGCGCGGTGCGCACCGGCGCCGGCAAGAGCCAGACCACCCGCAAAGTGGCGGAGATCCTCACGCAGCGGGGCGTGCGGGTGGTGGTGGTGCGCCATCCCATGCCCTACGGCGACTTGACCCAGCAGGTGGTGCAGCGCTTCGCCAGCTACGAGGACCTGGAGCGGCACCGCTGCACCATCGAGGAGCGGGAGGAATACGAGCCCCACATCGACCGGGGCAACGTGGTGTACGCGGGCGTCGACTACGGGCAAATCCTGGAGCAGGCCCAAGCCGAGGCCGACGTCATCCTCTGGGACGGCGGCAACAACGACTTCCCCTTCTACAAGCCCGACCTGCTCATCACCGTCGCCGACCCGCACCGGCCGGGCCATGAGACCACCTACCATCCCGGGGAAACCAACTTCCGCATGGCCGACGTCATTATCGTCAACAAGGTGGACTCGGCGCCCGCGGAGCAGGTGGAAGCGGTGGTGGCCGCCGCCCGGGCCGTCAACCCGCGGGCGGTGGTCATCCAAGCCGCGTCGCCCATCACGGTGGACGAGCCTGACGTCATCCGGGGCAAGCGGGTGGTGGTGGTGGAGGACGGCCCCACCCTCACCCACGGCGGCATGGCCTACGGCGCCGGCGTCATCGCGGCCCGGCAGCTGGGCTGCACCCTGGTGGACCCGCGCCCGTACGCGGTGGGCTCGCTCAAGAAAACCTTTGCCCAATACGGCCACCTGGAAAACCTCGCGCCCGCCATGGGCTACGGCGAAGGGCAGATGCGGGACCTGGAAGCCACCCTCAACGCCACACCCGCCGACGCCGTCATCATCGGCACCCCCATCAACCTGGGGCGGCTCCTCCACCTCAACAAGCCCTTTACCCGGGTCCGCTACGAACTGGAGGAACGGGGGGACATCACCCTCCAGCAGCTGCTGGAGGAACACGTGCTGCGTAAACTTTGAAGGGGGAGGTTGCCGGCATGCGGTTGGACGGCAAGGTCGCGGTGGTAACGGGGGCCGCTTCGGGGATGGGCGAGGCCATCGCCAAGCTCTTTGCCCAAGAAGGCGCCCAGGTCGTCGTCGCCGACCTGGTGGGCGAGGGCGCCCAGCGGGTGGCCGGCGAAATCGGCGCCAGCGGTGGCACCGCCGTCCCGGTGGCGGTCAACGTAGCCGTGGAAGACGACGTGCAGCGGATGATCGACACCGCCGTGCAGCAGTTCGGCACCCTGGACGTGCTGGTCAACAACGCGGGAATTATGGACAACATGGTGCCCGCCCACGAGCTCACCGACGAGCTGTGGGAACGGGTCATGGCCGTCAATGCCACCGGGCCCATGCGGGCCATCCGCAAAGCGCTGCCCATCTTTATGGAAAAGGGCAAAGGGTGCATCATCAACGTCGCGTCCATCGGCGGGCTTCACGGCTCCCGGGCCGGCGCCGCCTACACCGCCTCCAAGCACGCGCTCATCGGCTTGACCAAGAACGTCGCGTTTCAGTACGCGAAGAACGGCATCCGCTGCAACGCCATCGCGCCGGGCGCCGTCGCGACCAATATCGCCGCCACCATCACCAACCCCTCTCCCTTTGGCGCGGAGAAGGCAGGCCTTGGCATGGGGCTGAACCCGCGCATCGGTCAGCCCCACGAGATCGCCACCGCGGCCCTTTATTTGGCGTCCGATGAGGCCAGCTTCGTCAACGGCGCCGTGCTGGTGGTCGACGGCGGCTGGACGGCCTACTGAGGCGGGCGGGGGGCCCGCTCCGGCAGCGCTTGGAGCGGGCCTTCTGGCCGGCGGCCGGCGTGAGGGCCGCGGGCTACCCCACGGCCCCCGCGATGCCGCCGCTGCGCGCCGGCAGCCGGGGCGTGCGCCGCTGCCGCACAAAAACCAGGACCAGCAGGGCGATGCCGAGAAGGTCCGTCCACGGCGCCGAGTAGGTCAACAGCAGCCCGCCGGCGATGAGGGCGATGCGTTCCCACAGCACCGCCGGCCGCAGCAGCCAGCCGCCCAGGCCCGTGGCCAGGGCGATGACGCCCAGGATGGACGTGGCCACCGCGAGGAGGATGCTCCAGGCGTCGCCGATCAGCAGCAAGGCTACGCCCGACGGCGTGAGGCTGAACATGAAGGGCACGATGAAGGCCGGCAGGGCGTAGCGCCACGTGGTCCACATGATCCGGTACGGGTTGCCGCCCGTGATGGCCGACACCGCGAAGCACGCCAGCGCGGTGGGCGGCGACACCTCCGAGAGGACCGAATAGTAGAAGATGAACATGTGGGCGGCGGCCTCGGGCACCCCCATCTCGATCAAGGCCGGCGCCACGATGACCGCGGCCACGATGTAGGAGGCGGTGATGGGCAGCGCCAACCCCAGAATGAGCAGGACGACGGCCGCCAAGATCAGCGTCAGCAGCAGGTTTCCGCCGGCCAGGCCGATGATGATGGACGAGAACTTCAGCCCCAGTCCCGTCAGATTGACCACACCCACGATGATGCCTGCCACCGCCGTCGTCGCGACCACCGACAGCACGCCCCGGGCGCCCATCTCCAGCGCATCCAGCAGCCGCCGGGGCCACAGGGCGGTGTCGGGCCGCAGGAAACTCACCAGCACGGCCAGGGCCATGGACCAGATGACCGCGTAGGCCGCCGTATACCCCAGCATCAAGAACACCACGATGGCAAACAGCGACGTCAGGTGAAACCAGTACTGGCGCAAGAGCTCGCGGATGGGCGTCGTCTGGATTTCCACCTGGCGGGTGCCCAGCCGGGCTGAGTCCACTTCGATGGTGATCAGGATGCAGAGGTAGTACAGGATGGTGGGCACGACCACGTACTTGATCACTTCCAGATAGGACACATTAAGGATCTCGGCGATGATGAAGGACGCCGCGCCCATGATGGGCGGCGAAATGACGGCGCCGATGCCGCCCGCAGACAAGATCGCGCCGGCGGTGACGGGCGTGTAGCCCGCCTGGCGCAGCATGGGCCAGGTGACCGCGCCCAGGGTCACCGCGGTGGCCACCCCGCTGCCCGAAGGCCCCCCCAGCAAGAAGGACCCCACGGTGACGGCCCGGCCGGCCCCCGATCGCCGGCCGCCGGTAAGCCCCAGGGACAGGTCCACGAAAAACTTGCCCGCGCCGGACCCGTCCAGGATGGCGCCGTAAATGGTGAAGAGGATAATGAAGGACGCCGACACGCCCAGGGGAACGCCAAAGATGCCTTCGGTGGACAGGTAGAGCTGCCCGATAAGGCGGGGCAGGTTGTAGCCCCGGTGCTGCCAGAGGCCGGGCAGGTAGGGCCCGAGAAAGGCGTACGCGATGAAAACCAGGGCGATGAGGGGCAGGACGATGCCGGTGGTGCGCCGCGACGCCTCCAGCACCAGGATGACGGTGACGATGCCCCACAGGAGATCGGTGTCCGTAGGCCGCACGATGCGGTAGGCCACTTCCTGGAAGTGCAGCACCATATAGCCCAGGGCCAGGACGCTTACGCCAGCCAGGGCTGCGTCCCAAACGGGCAGGCGCCGCCGGTCCCAGCGGCCGGCCCCCGGGTACAGGAGGAAGATCAAGCACAGGCCAAAGCCCAGGTGCACCGCCCGCAGCTGCTGGGCGGGGATGTAGGCCACGGCGGCCCAAAGGTGAAAAGCGGCCATGGCCACGGCGATGGCCCAGATGACCCGCCGCACCGGGCCTGCCAGCTTGCGGGTGGCCCCTTCGTACTCCTCGATGAGCTCCTCCACCTGCTGATCAGCCAGGCCGGCACCGGCCGGCGGCGTTTCCTCCTGACGGTTCACGCCGTTGTCGTCGTCTTGGTGGTGATGGCCGGAACGGGACACGTCCATGGCACATCCTTCCCCGCGATGGTCTGCCGCGCCGCGCTCCACAGCCAGCGGACCAGGGACGCCGGCTGCCAGTGCAACTCGACCACGTCGCCCAGGGCGGTGAGGGGCACGCAGCCGCGGCCCACGACCAGCGTTCTCTGCCCCACGGGCGTGGCCCGAAGGCGCAGCGGTGCCCCCACGGTGAGCTCCGCCCCGGGCAGCAGCCGAAAGTAGCCGGGCATCGGTTTCAGGCGGCCCTGGGGAAACGCGTAATAGGCAGCGATGCGGTCGGTGATGGAAAGGACCTCCACCACGGCGAAGCCCCCAGGGACAGGAGCCATCCGCTCCTCCACCGCGACGCCGAAAACGGAGTGCCGGTAGCGGATGCCGAAGGTTTCCCCCGGCCACAGGGGCGCCTCGTGGACCTTCTTGGGCCCCGGGCCCGAGGCGTCGTCGGCCCAAGCCTCCAAGACCGGCAGGGGCCTCCACCCCAAGGCCAGCCACCCCGCGACCAGGGCCGCGAACAAAAGCTGCGCCGCGGCGGCCATCCCGCTCGCCCCGCCCCCAGGGACCTCACCGGCCGCCATCAGTCGCCGGGCCAGACGCCCTTCTCCTTGTAGTAGCGGATGGCGCCCGGGTGGTACTCGGCGATCTGCGAGGTGACCGCGCTTTCCAGCGTAAACTGCTCGGCGGCGGGATGGACGGCTTCCAGCTCGTGCTTGTTCTCAAAGATGGCCCGCACGATCTGGTAGGCCAGCTCCTCGTCCATGTCGGCATGTACCATCAGCACGTTGGGCACGCCGACGGTGGGCGTGTCCACCTTCACATCCCCGGCGTAGTACCCTGCCCGAAACCACGCCACCGAGTAGAAGGGCCCGTGCTCCTCCAGCAGCTGCTCGACGATGTCGCCCATGGGGACGATGAAAATGTCGAAACGGGGCGAGTTGGCGATATCGGCCACGGCACCCGTCGGGTACCCGCCCGACCAGAAGAAAGCGTCGATGCGCCCGTCCCGCAGGGCGTCCGCGGACTCGGCCGCGCCCAAGAGCTCCCGCCGGATGTCCCGGTCCGGGTCGATCCCGTAGGCCCGCAGGATGCGCAGGGCCGTCACCTCGGTGCCGCTGCCCGGGGAGCCCGTGGACACCCGCTTGCCCCGCAGATCCGCCACCGTTTGGATGCCCGAATCGACGGTGGTGACCAAATGGTTGAAATTGGGATAGATAGCCGCCAGCACCCGCAAAGGGATGGGGCCCGTCGTGGCGGCGAAGGGGCCTTCACCCCGCACGGCCAGGTACGCCGTATCGGACAGCGCAAAGGCAATGTCCGCGTCCTGGGACTCCAGGAGGTACATGTTGTCCACCGAAGCCGAGGTCACTTCGGCCACAGCATTGACGTTGGGCACGTGCCGGGTCAACAATTCCGCCAGGGCGCCGCCCAGGACGTAGTACACCCCGCCGGTCCCGCCGGTGACGATGCTGAGCTGCCGCACTTGCGCGGCCGCGACTGACCCAAAGAGCAGCGCGCCGAGGATGAGCACCACCAGGGGTGCGAAGCGATGGGTACGCACCGACCTCACCTCGTCCTAAAGAAGTGTCTGGTCCCGCGGCCCGGGCCCGTCGGCGCGGCCTCCTGGAGGCCGACTACCCGAGAGGCTCCGCCCGCCGTGGCCTTCCGCCGGGCCGAAGTTCAATTGTATTGATGCTTCCATATCTCTTTCTACAAGTCCTTCCTAGTCCGACTTCTTTTGCCTGTCCGTCCGATTGCGCTCCAGCACGAAACCGGCCGCCACGCCCGCGCCCCCTTGTGGCAGGCTCTTGTCCCTGCTACATTGATCCTGGAGACGGAGGCTGCACGCATCTGACGACCCCCTTGTTGATTTTCATGGCAACCTTGATCCTAGTGTTGTGGCGGCCGCGGGGCGTGCGGGAAGTGTGGTTCGCCGCGGCAGGCGCCGTCGCGATGCTGGTTTCCGGCGCCGTGGACGGGACCGATGTGCGCTCCGTGTGGACGGAGACCGCGCCCGTGCTGCTCTTTCTGGCCGGCATGCTGGTGGTAGGCTTTGCCGCGGACCGGGCGGGGGTGTTTGTGTGGCTGGCTTACCACACCGCCCGCCTCAGCGGAGGCAGCGGCCGGCGCCTCTTCGTCGGGCTGTACCTGGCCGGAGTGGTGGTGACCATTTGGTTTTCCTTGGACACCACCGCCGTCATCATGGCGCCCATCGTCTACAGCCTAGTGCGTTCCCTGGGCCTGCCGCCGCTGCCCTTCGTGCTGGCCACCACCTACGTGGCCAACACAGCGTCGCTGCTCTTGCCCGTCAGCAACTTGACGAACCTGATCGTCTGGAACCGCTTTGGCATCCCCTTCTGGAGCTTTGCGGCCGCGCTGGCGCTGCCTGCCGCCGCGGCCATCGGCGTCAACCTGCTGCTGTTCTTGTGGCTGTTCCGGCGGGAGATCCCGGAACGGTTTGTCCTGGAACCCGGGGCCTCGCGCCCGCAGGACCTTGACCCGGTCACCAACGCCCCGGGCTGCACGCCGCTGGAAAGCCTGGCGATGGGCCTGGCCCCGCCCGGCACTCGGTTGTTAAAGGAAAGCCTCGCCCTCCTGGCCGGCCTGCTCGCGGCGGTAGCGGCAGCGCCCTTCCTTGGCTGGGAGCTGTGGGCCGTGGCGGTCACCGGCGGGGCGGCCCTGACTGTCCACGGCGTCTGGCGGGGCGCGATGCGCTGGCGAGAGCTGGCCACCGGCATCGCGTGGGACTTGCTGCCCTTTGTGTTTTCCCTGTTCCTCGTCCTGCGGGGCGTGGGCCGGTCGGGACTGACCGAGTTTCTGGCGGCGGTGCTGGTGCCGCCGGCAGGCGGGGAAACTTTGGGCGGGCTTTTGCGCATCGCCGCGGCCACGGCCCTGGGTGCCAACCTCATCAACAACCTGCCCATGGTGCTGGCCGCGGTGGATGCGCTGGCGGGGCCGGCCAGCGCGGGGCAGCTGGGGCTGGCCAGCGTTTACGCCGCCCTGCTGGGCACCAATCTGGGGTCCAATCTAACGGTCATCGGCTCCCTGGCCACGATGCTGGCCTTGTCCATCATCGGCAATAAGGGGCTGCGGATGTCCGGCTGGCTGTACCTTAAGGTCGGCGCGGCAACGGTGCCCCTCCTGCTCGTCGGTTCGGTGCTGGCGCTGTGGCTGAGCGTCCGGCCGTAAGTGTTGCCGACCTACGCGTGCTATCGCCGCGCCGCCCCTCCATCGTAGGGCATCCCTTGACCGGTCCCGCTCGTGCCGGTCTGGGCGTCGTCCGGGAGGTCGCACTCGACACCCATGGGCAAGTCGGCACGCGTGTCATCCAAGCCGCCGGCCGCACCACCGCCAACCCCGCCGTTGCAAGTGCTGCCGGCTGCGCCCCCGCCGGCGCCGCCGGCAGGAGCAGCAGGGGCCTCCGGGAACGGATCGGCCGGCGGAATCGCGCCCCTCGCGTCAGGCCGCAGCGTAATGGTGAGCGTACCCGGCACGAACCTGATTTCGTAGTTCCGATGTCCCAGCGTCCCTTGCAGGATCGCATACTCGCCCGGCCTTTCGCCCGGTTCACGGGTGAGCCTCCCCTGAAGCTGGTCCCCGCGCACCAAGCTGCCCGCCGTGATCCGGTACGTGAGTTCCGGATCGGGCTCGCCCTGCATTTTGCTGTAGGAATCCGCCGTGACCGTGATCGGCCGAGGCGTGATGGTCAGCGTGCCGCCGATGATATCCAGCCGGTAGCCGAGCAGGGCTTCAAAACCGTCCGCGGTGATGGCGTAGGTGCCCACCGGGCTCGTGGCATCGGCTGCCGTCGTCAACGTGCCCTCCGCCAGTACGTCCTCCCAGCGGTCGCCGGAAACCAGCCCCTCCCGGATGAAGGTGAACTCCGGGTTGCCATCGCCGCAAAGCCGCTCTTTGTCCTCAATGGCAATGATGATGGTCGGGGCGTTGGCATACACGAACCGGCTGCCCAAAGTCAGCCCGTAGCCCCGCTTGATGTCGGCCACAGCCTGCTCAACGCCGACGCGGGCATAGTCGGAGGCGAACAAGTTGCCCGGCGAGGCCATTTCGCCCAGATCACTGGTCTTGTGATCTTTGGAAAAGACCAGGTACATGCCGCCGTTATCGGCGTCGATAGTGATGGCGTCGGGGCCGGCTTCGTTCAGAAACCGGTTTCCGGCCGCCAGCACCAGGACGTAGTCGTTCTCGCCTCCGGCCGAGACGGACTCTGCCAGGGTCAGATCCGCCTCGTCGCCGTGGACGATCACCCACAAGGTTTCAGCGGCGGCCAGGCCGTCTACGCGCAGGACAATGCGCCCGCCCTCGTTGTCGATCCCGGTGGCTTCGACGATGCCCTTCAACAGGACGGCCGAGGAAACCGTGTCCAGAAGAATGAGGACGTCGCCTCCTTCGGCAAGCAACTGACCGGTGTCCGTCTGCACGACCCGGGCGTCGTCCGATCTTCGTTGGATCTCAAGTTCCACCGTTCCGCCGCCCAGGAGCTCCACCGTGACTTGATCGCCGGCCCCCAGAGCGACGGTGCCCAGCTGCCCGATGATGGTACCCTCGTTCATAATCTTGGGTCCTAGCAGCACGATGAAGCCGCCGTCCTCGCGGTCACCGGCAGAAAGGGTCGCTCCGGGCTCAACGTGAATGTCGTAGGGACTTTCGCCGCCCCCGCCGCCCCGTGTAAACGTGTACGCATCGGCCCCTCCCCAGAAGGCGGCGTTGTCGATGTCCAGCACCGACGCGACCAGCGCACCCACGTTGACCTGCGCACCTTCGCCGAAAACGATGCCCGCGGGGTTGACGAGGAAAAGGCGACCGTCCGACTTCAGCTGGCCAAAAATTTCGCTGAGCTCGTTGCCCGTGACCCGGTTCAGCGCCACCCGATGGGGGCCGCCTTGGATGAACTCCACGATCTCGTCATGATCGATGGAGAAGCTGCTCCAA
>Ga0079224_100007275_pt1 | contig 14823 bp, 15 predicted proteins | sample Stecom2015_FD_80414 | JGI IMG/M metagenome (GOLD analysis project Ga0079224, IMG submission 80414) | Agricultural soil microbial communities from Utah to study Nitrogen management - Steer compost 2015 | ecosystem: Environmental > Terrestrial > Soil > Agricultural land | place: USA: Utah...
ATGCGCTTTTGGGCGGACTCGCAGGCTTCGCGACGACCGCGCTCGGCGCTCTGCCGGCCTTGGCTTTACGAAGCATCCCTCAAAAGGTCGAAGACTCCATGCTTGGTCTTGCTGCCGGCATGATGCTCGCGGCCAGCGCATTTTCCCTGTTATTACCTGGGCTGGAAGCGGGAGAGGCGCTACTTGATGGCAAACTGCCTGCAGCACTAATCGTCGTGCTCGGCATGGCACTTGGCGTTCTACTCATGCTGGGATTGGATGAGTTTACTCCCCACGAACATGAGAAGAATGGCCCTTGTGGTCCGGGACATGAACGCTGCGGGCGCGTATGGCTGTTCATTTTCGCGATCGCCTTACATAACCTCCCTGAAGGCATGGCTATAGGCGTCAGCATGTCGCAAGCAGACTTGTCTGTTGGCCTACCTTTAACAACCGCAATCGCATTACAGGACATCCCAGAAGGTCTTGCCGTTGCATTAGCGATGCGGAGCGCCGGCTTCTCTGCCCGACAAGCCGTTCTGGTAGCGGCCTTGAGCGGCCTGCTAGAACCGATCGGTGCATTCCTTGGAGTAGGGCTTTCGAGCGGGTTTGCGCTTGCGTATCCAATCGGACTAGGCCTCGCTGCCGGAGCCATGATCTTTGTTGTTTCCCATGAAGTCATTCCGGAAACACACCGGAACGGCCATCAGACACCTGCGACATTAGGATTGATGACCGGTTTCATCATTATGATGGTATTAGACACGGGGCTTGGGTAACTCAGCCACAGGACTACTATCCACTTTCATACCGAACCAGAGAGCCGTCGATCTATCATTGGCTCAGCATCGCGATGTTAAATTTGAGGGTTGCTGCGATCATGCATGATTGCAGACAGACTAGTTCAAATAGACTATGGAAGCGCATCCAAACCACTGGTTATGGCACGCTATAGCCAGAAATCCGACTGACGCGGCACATCGACTTCACTTTGGGACCGAAGCCACCGTTCCAATACAGCCAACACATGACGGATCTCATCATCATTCAACTGATGACCAGCTTCAATGCGATGCCACTTGGCCAGACAACCACGACAGCAGCAGGCGGTCGCATGCTGAGCGATAAACACAGGGTGACCGCTAAACGGCGTTTGTTTACCATCATTTGGGATCACTGCCGACGCAAGACGCTTGAGGATAAAATCCTTAGCGTGCAGCATTATCAGAGCTATACCCTTGTCTTGGAGATAGGCAAGATCGTCACCTCGCAGCTGAAAACTCCGCCGGAATGAAGACTGAGCTAGCGACTCGAACAACTCGTCCAGATCACGCATCTCCTAACTCCTACTGCAACTGATTTAGCTCCAGTTTACGCAGCTTGGGTGCGAGCTTGGCTGTCACGCCTACGACACCAAGCGTCATCATGCCGCCAAATATCACCGAAGGCACCAAGCCGAGCAGACGTGCGGCTAAACCGGATTCAAAGGCCCCCAACTCATTGGATGACCCAATGAAAATACCATTGATTGCCGAAACTCGCCCGCGCATATGATCTGGTGTCACCAGTTGGAAAATCGTAGCCCGTAACACTACCGAGATACCATCACAGATACCGGCGAGTAAGAGCATGAAGGCTGCAAACCAGAAATTGCTACTTAGCGCAAAAACCATGATACAGACCCCGAACCCAGCCACCGCTCCCAACAGCCAGCGACCTGCATTGAGGTCGATCGGATTACGGGCAAGGTAGAGACCTGTCAGGACGGCACCAATCGCAGGAGCTGCACGCAGGATACCCAATCCCTCAGGCCCATATTCGAATATCTCCTGCACAAACGCCGGCAGCAATGCAACCGCCCCACCAAAAAGCACGGCGAACATATCCAGACATTGCGCACCGAACAACACCTGATTACCGTATACGAACCGCAACCCCTCGGCAATGCTCTTAAAAAGTGGAGCACGAACCGGTGGTGGTGGCTCCGCCACTTTAAGTGTGAACAACGCTAAGGCGGCGCCAAGGCATAGCACCATGGCTACTGCATAGGCAACAGAGGTACTGAAAAACCCCACCAGCAGCCCACCTGCTGCCGGGCCACCGACCATACCGAACTGTATCATCGAGCTCCCGAAACCAGCCGCCTTGGCATAATGCTTGCGCTGCAACACAAGCGCGAACATAGCACCGTAGCTAGGTGCGATAAAGGCTCTCGCGAACCCGGTCACAACAGTCGCGGCATATATCCATAATGATGGACTGCCATTTAACCATTCCATCGAAACAGCGACCAGCGTCAGCGCGATACTGAACAATATCAATGCAGACATCACGCCGAACAATCTTCGCGAATAATGATCAATGGCATAGCCCGCGAACAACGCGCTGGCAAAGTACGGTACCACCTCTGCCAGCCCCACAAGGCCTAGTGCCAATGGGTTCCGGGTCAGCTCATAGATATGCCAACCCACGACCACCGCCATGATTTGATACGCAAGCACCAATAGCACCCGGAACGCGAGCAATTGCAGAAACTTGCGATTAAGATGTGGTGGCAAAGTCATGGATAATGAATCTATAGACAGGAAGCAGAATGATACCGGCAATCGAATTATCGAAGTTAGCGCAAATTACCGATTTCATATCACCATGACTTGAAATCGATCTGTTGACCACAATTATGCAACGTCCCTTAGTGTCTGTTTGCTATGATTCTCAAAATGCATCGCCTGTGCCTTCTTGCTAGCTTTCTGGTCATCTCTGCCTGCCTATTTGCAACCACAGATGCATCTGCGGAAGAGAAGAAAATCACGGTCTACCTCACCGTCGATTGGGAAGGTTTATCGCTAGATGATGATAATCTGCAAGTGATACGCGAGTTCCGAGTACGCTACCCCCATATTCCGATGCTGCATCTCATCAACCCTGCGTATTTCACTCGCTCGGATATCGTCGACGCCAACAACAAGATTCTTTCCACGCTCATGCCCATCGATACCGTCGGCCTGCATCTGCATGGATGGAGGTCACTGATAACCGCTTGCCATCTGCCTTATCGCATGGAGCCGTCTTTCTCCGATGCAGGCGAGAATTGCTCAGACCTGGATTGCGGCTATACCGTTAGCCTCGAATTTGCCTATAGCGAATCGGAACTTACCGAACTCCTTATGTGTAGCAGCGGTCTGCTGCGAGAAAGAGGTTTCAATCATCCTCGCCACTTCCGTGCTGGCAGTTGGCATCTCGGCCCTAAATTGACAGGGGCGCTGCAACGCTCAGAGTTCAAATGGGATAGTTCGCGTATCCCCTCAGAACTCCTGCTCTCCAAATGGAGAGAGGAGAGTAGCTTGATTCGGCTCATACAAGCGCTACATGGTGATGCCGATATCTTAGACCAGCCTCGTGAACTGGTGCCTGGTCTTCTACAGTTTCCAAATAACGCAGGCCTCATGGACTACACCAGCAAGGCACGGTTACTGGAAGTTTTTCAACTGCTGTTAGATGCTGATAAATCTGTGATGGTAACCGGCTTCCATCAGGAAACCGCCTCCATTTATCTGGACGATCTGGAAGAAGCGATCATCGAAATGAAGGATATCGCTGACGATAGAGGTGTTCGACTGGAATGGGGCAATTACGATTGAAGATCGATGTGCTCCAAAATGGCCTGTAGCTCTGCTCTTGGATCAACAAAATCCTCATACCGGCGATCTGTTCGGCGGTACCAATAACGACTATTCCACTCATCACTCTCGATTTTATGAAGGACCGCATGGATCCAGTGAGCTACAGGATGATTGGAGTCTTGCGCGATATGGTGTGCACCATGCCAATCACCACTCAAGGCCAGATTGACGGCGTCTTTCAGGACACCAAGTTCAGCCGTTCCAGCTTGCATATCCACTCTCCGAAAATACAAAAAAAACGGCCAGTGGATTTACTCCAGTGGCCGTTTTTGTAAATTTGGTATTACTCACTACTTAAAGGGCCTATAAGCCCTGTAGCTTAAACCTTCTGAATGTTGGACGCTTGCTTGCCCTTAGGACCTTCGGTCACATCAAAGCTTACGCGCTCATTTTCCTTCAGACTCTTATAGCCTGAATCCTGAATTGCTGAGAAATGTGCGAAAAGATCGTCACCACCGTCGTCAGGGGTAATGAAACCAAAACCCTTGGCGTCATTAAACCACTTTACACTACCTGTTGCCATTTGTAATTCCTTACTAAAAATTGGGAGGCACCCTGAAAGTTTGCTTGTTCAAAAACCCGACGGTAATACCAGCAGACAATCGAAAACCAAACGCCTAGTGAGCTTTATACTGGCATGCCGGTCAGTCGTCAACAATTATTTTTCCTAGTTTCCCTTTTAGTTTCCGAGATTTAGCAGCTCAAAACCGACTTTTCCGCCAAAATCGTTGCAAAACAGTGCGATCTGTGCCTCCGCTCCGATCACTAGTTATTTATTCATCCCCCAGGAATCCGCCACTCTGATGCGCCCATAACGCTGCGTACAGGCCACCATTCTTCAGCAGAGTCTGATGATCGCCTTCTTCGACGATCCTTCCCTCATTCAGCACTATCAACCTATCCATGGCAGCGATAGTGGAGAGGCGATGAGCGATCGCAACCACGGTCTTGCCCTCCATCAAGCGATAAAGGCTGCTCTGTATTGCCACCTCTACCTCAGAGTCAAGCGCACTTGTAGCTTCATCGAGCAAAAGGATGGGTGCATCCTTCAGCATGACTCGAGCAATGGCGATACGCTGCCGCTGCCCACCAGACAGCTTGACGCCACGCTCACCTACATGCGCGTCATACCCTTTGCGGCCTTTGGGATCGCTCAGAGTCTCAATAAACGCATCAGCCTCCGCTCTCTTAGCGGCCAGACGCACTTCCCCCTCACTCGCATCCGGCCGACCGTAGAGGATATTCTCCCGCACCGACCGATGGAGCAACGAAGTGTCCTGCGTGACCATACCGATATTGGCACGCAAGCTATTCTGCGTAACTTTGGAGATATCCGTACCGTCTATCAGGATGCGGCCACCCTCGACATCAAAAAACCGCAACAGCAGGTTCACGATGGTCGACTTCCCTGCACCTGACCTTCCGACCAATCCCACCTTCTCTCCGGGGCTGATGACCAAATTAAAGTCCTGCAGAACCGGTCGCTGCCCAGAGTAGGAGAAGCTGACGTTCTCGAAGCGTATCTCACCGCGATCGACACGCAATTCGGGGGCATTCGGCTCATCAACCACTCCATGCGGGAGTGACAGCGTGTTCACACCATCCTGCACGGTCCCCACCTGCTCAAATAGCGAAGTCATCTCCCACATAACCCAGTGAGATATGCCGTTGAGGCGAAGTGCCATCGCTGTAACCGCCGCGACACCACCGACTCCTACGTCCCCCTTCGTCCATAGCCAAAGGCCTATACCGCAGCTGCTGATGATGAGCAACATACTCAGTGTATGGTTGACCACTTCGACACCAGTCACGAGCCGCATCTGACGATGTACGACTTCCAGAAACTCTTCCATCGCCGATTTCGCATAGCTTGCCTCACGTCCCGCGTGAGAGAAAAGCTTGACGGTCGCTATATTGGTATAGGCATCTGTGATCCGACCTGTCATCAGGGAGCGAGCATCTGCCTGTGACTGAGAGACACGACCCAACCTCGGCACAAAATAGCTCAGCGAAGTGATATACAAGGCCAGCCAGAGCAAGAATGGCAGGATCATCCATAAATGGAAGCTCCCGACAATCAGCACCAGCGTAATGAAATAGATACTGACAAAAACGAGGATATCAGCCAGTATGAACCACATATCCCGCACTGCGAGAGCTGTCTGCATCACTTTAGTCGCGATGCGACCGGCAAACTCATCCTGATAGAAGCTCATGCTCTGGTTCAACATCAGCCGATGAAAGTTCCATCGCAGCCGCATCGGGAAGTTACCGGCCAACGCCTGATGCTTCACAAAGCTTTGCAGACCGATAAGGGAAGGACTTAACAAAAGGATCACCGCCAAGAGCATCAGCATGTGTCCCTCCTGCTGCCAAAGTTCAGCTGGCGGAACATCGGACAGCCAATCCACCACTTTTCCCATCATCGCAAACAGCAAAGCCTCGAATGCACCTATGGCCGCCGTCAACAAAGTCATCAAACCCAGATGCGCACGCAGCCCTTGAGTCCCAGCCCAGACAAATGCCCAGAACTGACGCGGTGGTACCTTTAATAATGTTTCCGGGAACGGGTAAAGCAGCTTTTCAAACCAACGGAACATGGATCTCGCTTTGACTCTTCGTAAATGATGAAACTATTTTCGCTCATGCCAACGATTCATGCGAATAGATACGTGATTAATTTTCATCGCCAAGGTTGAAGCACCGCTCCGAGTTTGGCAACATATCAGATTGCAAAAATCCGGTGAAATCGTCATGCCATACAGAATAATCAGCTTAGTCCCGTTCCTGCTTGCCCTTGGTGCATGCAGCAATATCAATCAGTACAACCCATTCAGCGAGGATAAGCCTACCGAAGCCTACAGACCGGCCAATGCCACTGAGTATCAATGTGATGGCAACAAACGATTCTTCGTACGTCGCCTCACGAAGGAAAATGCGGTGTGGCTAATATACCCTGAACGCGAAGTGCGTTTAGAGTCGACCAGCGAAGGCAGTCAGCGTTATAGCAATGGTATCGCCGTTTTGGAAATTGACGGCGATAACGCCAATCTGACAGATGGCTCCACCATCAACTATCTTGGCTGCAAGTCAATAGGCAGCGCACGATGAATTGATCGGGAATGTCGTCCTTAGGCGACGTTCTCGGCATTCCTTTAAACGCTTCACATCAGTCGGAAACCGGTAAGCCTTTGTAATAAAAAAGATCTTTAAAGCTGGCCTAAATGTTGCGTCTGTAGATCTCATATGCCCTTGTGGGCAATTTTCTTCAACAACAACAGGAGTTCAAATGAGACCTATCTACAGAATCATTGCTGCCTTGCTGCTATTGAGCTTTGTCAGTGGATGTTCCGGCATGACCAAGCGACAACAGAATGCTGCTGCAGGCGCTGCTATCGGAGGTGTTGCCGGAGCCGTTCTTACTGGAGGAAGTTCCTTTGGGACGGTGGGCGGTGCTGCCATTGGTGGTGTCATTGGCCACGGAGTGGATAATCTGGCCAAGTAACTGTCGCCAATGTGCGACATCTGAAGTTGTTGAAGACAAAAGGGAAGCGAAAAGTCGCTTCCCTTTTGTCGTGTTATGACAACACTCGTTACATCAAGAGCCCAGTATCAAGCCTTGTCCCTGAAAGTCACCACCAACACATCGCGATATGCAGGATAGTCTGGATCGATCCGCTCGACCGGAGTCACGCCATGCATACAACGATGATCATTGACGACCGCGACATCCAACGGGTCTGTCAAAGTGAAGCTATCCAATGTGCGTTGCTCAAGGTCATGCATAGTGGTGGTGCCGCTAGAAATATTGACCCGCTGTATCATCATGACCAGAACGAAGTCGACACCATCCCTGTGCACCCCCTCCGGGGTGGGCATGCCTGGCTGTTCGCCACTGGCTTCGATGCGAAACTGATGTAGCTCAATATGCCACCGGGTTGTTGGTTTCAGATGCGAGAACAACTGATGTGCAAACCGCAGTATCCCCTTCAGACTGCGACTCTCTATGACATGTGGCTGGATCGGCTCGAATTCGCGGGGAATTCCCCCATTTAGTCGGTTGTAATCCAGACTCTGATAATGCGGCTGATGCGGCTCAAGTTGAATCGAGTCCGCGTCTTCACATGCGCTCATGACCGCATAACGCCGACGTCTATAGCGTCCGCCGTCTGCCATATAGCGATCCAACGGCATATCATCCCAACTGGCTGCGAATTCATCCCAATCGGACAACACCTGCTCGTCGCCTGATTGGAGAATGGCCCGTACCTCGGCAGCCGGTGCAAAACAGAATCCAGCGGCATCGATGCGGCCGGCAAGCTGCATCAGGGTAGTATCTTTCATGAGGAGATTTGCCATTCAGATGGTTGAGATGTCGCATATTTTAGCTGAAGCCATGAGCTCTCATACAGATTTTCGATTAACTCACTCAACATATGAAGGACGATAGAAAACTTGACGCTCAAGGCCAAAATCACAATCATGACATCCATGATGTCTATCGTCTCCTGTTGTTTACGGCTGTCTTTCTCCATCTTGAGTCTCGGATCCTGAGCCATGCTGGCCTCGCTGCTCCGCACGCTTTGCCGCCTATTGTTCCGAATCCGCATTCACGGCAGGATTGAAGCCCGCCCTGATGAGCGGTTGCTTATCATAGCCAATCACGAGTCCTTTCTTGATGGCCTCTTGCTTGGACTATACCTGCCGTTTCGTCCGACCTTTGTTGTCTTTACAGGTGTATTGGACAACTGGTTCTTTCGTCAATTCTTGAAACTCGTTCCACATCTCACCGTGGACCACACCAGCCCCTTGGGCATCAAGAGAATCATTCGCCTGATTGAGTCGGGCGAGCCTGTCGTCATTTTTCCTGAAGGGCGTATCACGAATACCGGTAGCCTGATGAAGGTATACGAAGGACCTGCGTTCGTTGCAGCAAAGACCGGTGCGACGATCCTGCCTATTTGCATTCGTGGAGCGGCTTATTCACACTTCGGCCGCCTTTCCAAGGACTTTCCTCGCCGCTGGTTCCCGAAAATCGATTTATGGTTCATGCCGACTTCCAGAATCGAGATGCCTGACCTCCCGCTCAGCAAACAACGAAGGCGGGTCGCGGGGGAAGCAATGTGTCGACTGATGCAGGAATCGCTGGCCCGCGCCCATCAAAGCAAGACCTTGTTCGAGGCGTTTCTGGCAGCTTCGAGGCTATACGGCAGAAAGCATCAATTGATCGAAGATATCAAAAGGACTCGTGACAACTATGGTAGTCTTCTGAAAAAGAGTCTGGCACTCGGGCGAATAGTCACAAAAATCAGTCAGCCGGATGAGCCTGTCGGCATACTGATGCCCAACATCAACGCGACAATCGCCCTCATCATCGGTATGAGCGCGATGCGCAGGACACCTGCAATGCTGAATTACACTGCCGGAGAGACCGGTATACGCAATGCCTGTGTCGCGGCAGCCATCAGCACCATCATCACTTCACGCCAATTCATCGAAGCTGCAAGATTAGAGAGCGTCATCGAATCACTGCAGGAATTCCGTATCGTTTACCTTGAGGATTTACGGAGCACCTTCCGTAGCTTGGACAAACTCTGGCTGTTCTTCTACGCATTGCGTCTACCGCATCTCGCTCAGGCGCCTGGGGATCCGGACAAACCTGCTGCCATTCTCTTCACATCCGGGTCAGAAGGTAAACCAAAAGGCGTAGCACTCAGCCACCGCGCGATTCTCTCCAACATCGAACAGGTTCGAGCTGTCATTGATTTTTCGTCAAAGGACAAGTTCTTTAACGCACTGCCCTTATTCCACTCTTTTGGATTCACCGCGGGTGCCATCCTGCCTGTAGTTAGCGGAACCAAGCTGTTTATCTATCCATCGCCACTACATTACCGCATGATTCCGGAGATTGTTTATGACAGTGGCTGCACTGTGCTTTTCGGAACCAGTGCCTTTCTTGCGAACTATGGTAAGTACGCTCACCCATATGATTTCCATCGGCTTCGCTATGTAGTCGCTGGCGCAGAGAAGCTTAATGAGGAGGTGAGGAGACTTTGGGTGGAGAAATTCGGCATACGATTACTTGAAGGTTATGGCACGACCGAATGTGCACCTGTGCTTGCCGTTAACACGCCGATATTCTGTCGTAGTGGCTCCGTCGGCAAGTTGCTACCGCTACTTCAATACAGGTTACAACCGGTACCTGGGATCGAAAAAGGTAGCCTGCTACACGTCAAAGGCCCCAACGTCATGCTTGGCTACCTCTATCACAACAAACCTGGCACATTAGTGCCCACATCCTCAGATTACGGTACCGGCTGGTACAACACGGGTGACATTGTGGAATTGGACAACGATGGCTACCTTTATATACTAGGACGCGTCAACCGTTTCGCCAAAGTCGCTGGCGAGATGATCTCTCTGGAAGTCGTAGAGCAGCTTGCGAATCATGCAGATTCTGACCACCAACATGCCGCAAGCACTCAATCAGACCTACAGCGGGGCGAGAACATCCTGTTATTCACCACTGCACGCCACCTTCAACGCCAAGACCTACAACAAGCCGCACAAACGTTAAGACAACCGGAGATCGCCATTGCAAGAAAGATTATCGTGGTAGACGAGCTACCGCTATTGGGTAGTGGTAAAGTCGATTATGTCCGGCTAAAACAAATGGCAGAAAAAGTGGAATGAATCCGGCAGAAACTCATATACATTATGATCGCGGTTCGATCTGGATGCACTCTTAAAACAGCCCTAGATCATGGAACCGACCCCGACCCCACAACGTTTCGACATCTGTTCACGCGGCATGATCGCAGTACTGATCGCGCAATTCATCTCTGCGTTTGCCGATAATGCTCTGTTGTTCGCGGCCATCGCACTGCTAAGGACTCAGATGGCAGAAAGTTGGCAGATTCCCTTATTACAGCAATTCTTCGTTGTCGCTTTCATCATCTTCGCGCCTTTCGTCGGACCTTTTGCCGACAGCCTATCCAAAGGCCGAGTCATGCTGCTGGCTAATGGCATGAAATTCTGCGGGGCAGCCGCCATGCTTGGCGGCCTGCACCCGCTGCTTGCCTACTGCATGGTGGGCATAGGCGCGGCAGCCTATTCACCAGCCAAGTACGGGATCCTGAGCGAACTCGTCGGTTCGGACGAATTGGTCAAGGCCAACAGCATGATGGAGGGCTCCACTATCGTTGCCATCCTATTGGGCGCAATCATCGGTGGCATAATGGCAGATTACTCAGTGTTCGGCGCTCTCGCCGCGATCACTGGTAGCTATCTGCTTGCGATGATCGCGAATCTGTTCATCCCCCCCTTACCGGCAGCACATCCACTTAATCGGCTCTCTCTTCAGGTCCTGATATACGATTTCTGGCAAGCCCTGAATACGCTGTTCCGCGATCGAGATGCACGTTTCTGCTTGTTCGGTACCGGCGTATTCTGGGGTGCCGGCGCGACATTGAGGCTGCTGCTGGTCGCTTGGGTGCCGGTAGCGCTACTGATCACTGACCTGAGTACAGCCGCGAATCTAAGCGGCGCCGTTGCGATTGGAATCGCCTTCGGAGCTTTTGCTGCTGCCAAACTCGTCACACTCAGAGCGGTCAATCGCGCATTACCTGCTGGCATCATGATCGGCGCGCTGATCATCACGCTTGCCTTCGTGGAGCATCTATACATCGCCACCTTCATGCTGATACTCGTCGGCGCGTGCGGAGGATTCTATGTCGTGCCACTCAACGCGCTGTTACAAGATAGGGGTTATGCCACTACAGGATCCGGGCATGCGATCGCCGTTAAGAATTTTTTCGACAACCTCTGCATGTTATTGATGATAGGTGCTTATACGCTGATGGAGAAAAGCGGTGTTCCTATTATCACCTCCACCGTCCTCATTGGGATCATTATCATTACCTGCATCGGCCTGATCACCTACTCCCGTCTCCAACAGCCTAAACTGCTGTCGCCACATAGGAAGTGACCCTAATCTAATGAAAATCATGAGTGATTTTTCATGACTTTAGGTAAGGGTGAATTGCACGAACCAGCATAAAGTGGCAGCACGTAATGCTTCTGTATTTGGCAGTCGCAGTACGAATCTAACAAAGAAAGGAAAAAACTATGTGGACTAAACCAGCTGCTACCGAAATGCGTTTCGGTTTTGAAGTAACCATGTACGTTTGCAATCGCTAAGATCGCAACATTGCATGAATAACGGGCCTGTGAATACAGGCCCGTTGCTTTTACGGGCTCAGATCGTCAACGGTTTATCTGCTTTGCAACCAGTTGTGCTCTCGGATGTCATAGCTAATAGCTATAGATTTCATAAACAGTAAAACGAGGCCGCCCCCCCGAATGACCACTCTCTTTATCTCGCACGGTGCGCCGACTCTGGCCATCGAACCAGGCGAGACCGGTAAGTTTTTAGCCCAGATCGCTCAGGATATTCCACGACCGTCCGCCATTTTAGCCGTTTCCGCACACTGGGATGCGACGCGTCCGCTCATCAGTACGACTTCTTCACCACAAACCATCCACGACTTCTATGGCTTTCCGTCCGAGTTATACCAGATTCAATATCCAGCCCCTGGCGCACCGGACCTTGCCAATAAGGCCGCCCATCTGCTAGAGCGGCAAGGCTTTGAGGTCGCTCTGGATCCGGCTAGAGGACTTGATCATGGCGCATGGGTTCCGCTTAGACTGATGTACCCAGAAGCCGACATTCCAGTCTCTCAGCTCTCTATTCAGAGTCCAGCCGGCCCAGAGGCCCATTTCGAAATGGGTAAAGCACTCTCCCCATTACAGAATGAGAACGTGATGATCCTATGTAGTGGTGCCGTCACCCATAATCTTCGCCACTTCTTCACCAACGACCGCGACGCTGAGGCACTCGACTACGTCGATGCGTTCGCGGACTGGTTGGGTCAAAGCATCGCTGCTTCGGATCATGCAGCCTTGCTTGATTATCGGAACAACGCCCATGGGCGCGAAGCACATCCAAGTGAAGATCACATCCTGCCTTTGTTTGTCGCACTTGGTGCCGGCGAGGGGAAGACACCAAAACGATATCAGCCAGAAACGACCTATGGCATCCTGGCAATGGATATATACCGCTGGTCAGCGACTACGGACTGATATTGAAACCCTTGGGCAGAAACACCCATATCTTGCCTGACTGTTTCATGGCGCCTGCTTTGCGTCCTGCATCGGCACCGGCCCCCCAGTAGAAGTCGGCACGCACGCCACCTTTGATGGCACCACCTGTATCCTGCGCCATCATAAGCCGCTGGTGTGGTTCGCTACCGTTCGGATAAGTCGTCGAAAGGAATATCGGTGGTTCGAGTGGTATATGCTTAGGATCGATAGCGACAGTGCGCTCTGCCAGAATTGGAACGCCTAATGCGCCGATAGGACCTGGCAGACCTGCCGGGAGTTCGCGGAAGAACACATAGCTCGGATTGCTGTTCAGCAATTCTTGCAGCTTATTGGGGTTGTCTCGCGCCCAATCCTTGATGCCCTGCATCGATGCCTTATCTAACGTCAACTCACCACGCTCCACCAACAGTCGACCGATTGATTGATATCCATGACCGTTCTGGTCAGCATATCCGACAGGGATCTGCTCGCCATTCTCCAACTGGACGATACCCGACCCCTGTATCTGCAGGAAGAACAGGTCAATAATGTCATCCACCCAGAGCAGCTCCTTGCCTTGCAAGGAAGTGGGTTGCTGCTCGATCTCTGCACGGCTATAGTAAGGCACCAACCGATTCTCAATCAGTCTGCCGCGTACCCGCTTATTCGAAAGCTCTGGGTAAACCTCCGCTAAATCGACGGTGATGAGATCATCAGGTCGCGCATAGATAGGATAGTGGTATTTGTCCGACTTTTCCCGACTGCCTCTAAGTAGGGGCATATAATAGCCAGTCACCATACCGGTATCGGTACCGTCCACATTTGTCGCCTGAAATGGGCTGAAGTGCTGCTCGAAATAGGCTCGCACAACCGCGTTCGTCGGCTTCTTGATTGATGCTGCGACTTCGCATACTGACTGCCATTCCGTACGTTTCTTCAGTGTCTCACATCCGATCAGCCAAGCTTGCCATGCCTGCACCAGATCATCCTGATAGAAACCATCGATCTGCTTCCAGTCCACCGGTTTCAATACGCTGTAGTCTGTCTTTGCCCGAGGTACCTCCACCGGCTTGGCTGGAGCCTCGGGTTTAGGTGTCTCCGGAATCTGTACCGGTGCTAGCTCCACCACGGGTTCCTGAGGCGGGGCGGGTGGTTCAGGTTTGGTTTTTGGTGAGGCGCAACCTGAAAGTGCTATCAGCAACAAGACAGGAAGCAAGTAAATACGTGACCCAAATATTCGCATGAATGTCGCTGACTGATATCCTGGATAGAATTAGTTGAAAATCACTAGTGCAGAATTCGTGGCATTGAAAGAGTGAACTGTGGTATCTCAGCTACAAACTGTACGCCATCCTCCGCCGTCAATTGGTAACTTCCGCGCATGACACCGACCGGTGTCCCGATGACTGTACCACTGGTGTATTCATATTGCTCTCCCGGGCGAAGTAGTGGTTGCTCACCCACTACGCCAAGCCCACGCACCTCCTGAACGACATTGTTGGCATCCGTGATGACCCAATGACGACTGATGAGCTGCGCTGCCACGCTGCCTGTGTTGCGTATAGTGACGGTATATGAAAATACATAACGATGGGCCGCTTCATCCGACTGATCCTCGATATAGGAGGTCACTACGGAAACAGTAAATTCATATCGATTGGCAGGCATTGGTACTCTATTCAATCAAGCCGGTTGTAGGTGAACTCGGTGTCGCCGAATACAGTTTCTTGGGCATACGTCCGGCAAGGAAGGCATCGCGCCCTGCTTCGACGGCTTTTCTCATCGCACCGGCCATACGTACCGGATCCCCCGCTGCGGCGATTGCCGTATTCATGAGCACGCCATCGCAACCCAGCTCCATCGCGATTGCCGCATCAGAGGCCGTGCCGACTCCGGCATCCACCAGCACCGGGATCTTGGCGCTCTCAATGATAATCTGAAGATTCCATGGGTTGAGGATACCCATACCGGAGCCGATCAGTGAAGCAAGCGGCATGACGGCTACACACCCGATCTCTTC
>Ga0079224_100007277_pt1 | contig 14822 bp, 10 predicted proteins | sample Stecom2015_FD_80414 | JGI IMG/M metagenome (GOLD analysis project Ga0079224, IMG submission 80414) | Agricultural soil microbial communities from Utah to study Nitrogen management - Steer compost 2015 | ecosystem: Environmental > Terrestrial > Soil > Agricultural land | place: USA: Utah...
CCGCCGAGCGCGTTCGGCACGAGCACCGGTCGGAAGTACGTCACGGGCAGCGTCTCGCCCGAGTTTTCGCTGAACGCCGCGGTGAGGTCCGTGAACTTGCGGATCGGCATGCCGCCGACGTGGGTCACGAGATCGAAAGTTCGGAGCCCCGCGCGATAGGCGGGGGCCTCGGCGTTCGGGACCCCGATCACCGGCGCCGGCGGGCTCGGCTGGATGCCGATCGACCCGACGCGCTCGACGATGTCGAGCTGCTGCCGCTCGATGCGATCTTCGACGGTGATCTCGACGTCGGTGTGCTTGTTGTCGCGGAAGACCTTGAAAAGGAGCGTGTTGCCCGGATTCTTGGCGACGATCCGCTTGAGCTCGTCGAAGGTTCCAATCTCCTCGCCGTCGACCGCCATGATGCGATCTCCCGGGAAGAGCTTGCCGTCGGCCGGGTGGTTCGGGAGCACCACGCCCACGGTGGGCGGCAGGAACGGCCCGTCGCTGACGAACACCGAGAAGTACAGGAGGACCGGGAAGACGAGGTTCATCATCGGCCCGGCGAGGACGACGATGATGCGCTTCGAGAGCGAGAGCGACTCGAAGGTCCGGTTCCGGTCCTCGGGCAAGACGAGATCGCTGCGCGACTCCTCGAGCATCCGCACGTAGCCGCCGAGCGGGACGAGGGAGATGCAGTACTCGGTTTCGCGGCCGCGGATGCGGAGCAGCTTGGGCCCGAACCCCAGGCTGAAGGTGAGCACCTTCACCCCGAAAGCCTTGGCGAACAGGAAGTGCCCGAGCTCGTGGACGAAGATCAGCGAGCTGACCAGGATGACGAAGTAGACGACGTCCATCGCGACCGCGAGCGGCCGTCGAGACGGCCGGGCCGGTGCCGAGGCACTCGGCGGGCATGCGACCGTAGCATGTGCCTCGAAGCGCGGGTAGCTTCGGGGCGATGGCCGCCCTTCTCCCGAAGACGCCCGAGAGCACGCGGGTCACGTTGCATCAGCTCATGCTCCCCGAGCACGCGAACGCGCTCGGAAATGTGCACGGAGGGCTGATCATGAAGATGGTCGACGAGGCCGGGGCCATCGCCGCGATGCGCCACGCGCAGCGACAGTGTGTGACGATCGCCATCGATTCGATGACGTTTCGGGAGCCCGTGCACCTCGGGGAGCTGCTCGTGTGCGATGCGCGGGTGACCTACGTCGGACGGACGTCGATCGAGGTCACCGTCCACGTGCAGGCGGAGAACCCGATCACCGCCGTGACCACGCACACGAACTCGGCGCACCTCGTCTACGTCGCCCTGGGGGATGACGGGCGGCCGTGCGAGGTGCCGCGGCTCGAGCTCGTGACGGACGAGGATCGCCACGCGTGGGAAGAAGGGGAGCTGCGCCAGAAGGAACGCCTCGCGCGCCGTGCGCGGGAACGCCGGAACGGTGGCGCCCCCGGCGCCCCCGCTAGCGGGAAATCGTGAGCGCTCGGGGCCCGCAACGCACGCCAGATCGCCCCGTTTTCGGCCCGTTCTGCCCGTCCGAAAAGGCAGTGGCACGGGCCGGCCCGAAGGGGTAGCTTCCCCCGCCGACCGGGAGAAGCCGAAATTCCATGCTCACTTGGCTCGCGAAAAAACTGTTCGGGACCTCCAACGAGCGGGCGCTGAAGCGCATCCAGCCCTTGGTCGTCGCCATCAATGGGCTCGAGGATGGACTCAAGCGGCTCTCCGACGCCGAGCTCCAGGCCAAGACCGCGGAATTCAAGCAGAAGCTCGACAACGGGGCCACGCTCGACGACATCCTCGTCGAGGCCTTCGCGGTGTGCCGTGAGGCGAGCCGCCGCGTGCTCAAGATGCGGCACTACGACGTGCAGCTCATCGGCGGCGTCGTGTTGCACCGGGGCTCGATCGCGGAGATGCGCACCGGCGAGGGCAAGACGCTCGTCGCGACGCTGCCCGTGTACCTGAACGCGCTCGAGGGCAAGGGCGTCCACCTCATCACGGTGAACGACTACCTCGCGCGCCGCGACGCCGAGTGGATGGGCCGCCTCTACAACTGGCTCGGCCTGTCGATCGGCGTGATCGTCAACCAGCAGGGCGACGAAGAGAAGAAGCGCGCGTACAAGTGCGACATCTGCTACGGGCAGAACAACGAGTTCGGCTTCGACTACCTGCGCGACAACATGAAGTTTTCGGCGCTCGACTACGTCCAGCGCCCCCTGAACTTCGCCATCGTCGACGAGGTCGACTCGATCCTCATCGACGAAGCCCGAACCCCCCTCATCATCAGCGGCCCCGCCGAGGCGGCGAGCGAGAAGTACCGGACGCTGAACGAGGTGGTGGCGCAGCTCCGCAAGGACGAGCACTACAACGTCGACGAGAAGGGCTGGAGCGCCACGCTGACGGACGACGGCGTCGAGTTCGTGCAACGGGCGATCGGCATCGGGAACCTCTACGACCCGGTGAACATCCAGACGCTCCACATCCTGAACCAGCTCCTCCGTGCGCACGCGCTCTACAAGCGCGACCAGCACTACATGGTGTCCCCCGACGGCAAGGTGCTCATCATCGACGAGTTCACGGGACGCGTGCTCCCGGGACGCCGCTGGAGCGACGGGCTGCACCAGGCCGTCGAAGCCAAGGAGAACGTGCGGATCCAGGAGGAGAGCCGCACGATGGCGACGATCACGTTCCAGAACCTGTTCCGGCTCTACAAGAAGCTCGGCGGGATGACGGGAACGGCGGAGACGGAGGCGCAGGAGTTCGCTTCGACGTACAAGCTCGACGTCGTCCAGATCCCGACGAACAAGCCGATGATTCGCGTCGACGACCACGACGTGGTCTACAAGACGGAGCGCGAGAAGTTCAACGCGATCGTGCGCGACATCATGGAGCACCACGAGGCGGGTCGCCCCGTGCTCGTCGGCACCACGAGCGTCGAGAAGAGCGCGGCGATCAGCCGCATCCTCAAGAAGAAGGGCATCGAGCACAACGTGCTGAACGCCAAGCACCACGAGAACGAGGCGTTCATCGTGGCGCAGGCGGGCAAGAAGCACGCGGTCACCGTCTCCACCAACATGGCGGGGCGCGGCACCGACATCATGCTCGGCGGAAACCCGGAGATGCTCGCGCGCTGGGAGCTGAAGAAGCGCGGCCTCGACGCCGATCAGGCGCCCGAGGAGTTCGAGAAGCTCGTCAAGACCTCGCAGGAGCAGTGCGCCATCGAGCACGACGAGGTGGTCGAGCTCGGGGGCCTGCACATCATCGGCACGGAGCGCCACGAGTCGCGCCGCATCGACAACCAGCTCCGCGGCCGCGCGGGTCGCCAGGGCGACCCCGGCTACAGCCGCTTCTATCTCTCGCTCGAAGACGACCTCATGCGCATCTTCATGGGGGATCGGGTCAAGAGCCTGATGGACCGCATGGGGATGCCCGATGACGAGCCGATCGAGCATCCGCTCGTCACGCGCAGCATCGAGAACGCGCAGCGCAAGGTCGAAGAGCGCAACTTCGACATTCGCAAGAACCTGCTCGAGTACGACGACGTGATGAACGCACAGCGCAAGACGGTGTACTCCTTGCGCCAGCAGCTGCTCACGGGTCGGTACTCCCCCGACGAGATCGACGAGACGGGCAAGTCCACCGGCAAGCCCCGCGAGATCCCGATCGATCCGGAGATCGCGGAGCAGGTAGAGCCGCAGATTGCCACCATCGTGGGCTACTTCTGCGATCCGCAGATCCACCCGCTGGGGGACGACAAGAAGCCGCGCCCGCCGACGCGCGAGGAGCTCGAAAAGGCGGAGAAGCTCGTCGATCCGGAGGTGCTTCGGCACGAGGTGTACGAGGCGTGGGGAACCCGCCTCGAGCTCTTGCCGCGCAAGACGAAGGCGCCGATCGAGGTGTACGACGAGCTCATCGACCTCGTGCCGCGCGGCCTCAGCGAGCAGCGCGAGCGCCTGCTCGACCTGATCGACCGCGTCGTCGCGGCCATGGTCGAGGAGAGCTGCCCCGAGAACCGTCCGCCGGAAGACTGGGACTGGGACGGGATGTTCCAGGGGTTCGAGGAGCACTTCAAGGTGCGGCCCGATCCGTCGCTCGCCGAGCTCGGTGACCGCGATCTGGTGGTGAAGCGGCTCTACGAGCTCGCTCAACAGCACTGCATCGAGAAGGAGGCGGAGCTCGGGCTCGAGAACACGCTGCGCGTGTTCCGGCACATGTACGTCGAAGCCATCGACGAGGCCTGGGTCGACCACCTCTCGAACATGGAGCACCTGCGCGACGGCATCGGCCTGCGTGGGTACGGCCAGCGCGACCCCAAGAACGAGTACAAGAAGGAAGCGTACAACCTCTTCCTCACGATGATGGCGAAGGTCTCGAGCAACGTGCTCGTGCGCCTGTTCGAAGCCCGCCCGCGTCGCCGCGAGGAGCTCGCCGCGGCCGAGGCGGAGGCCGCGCGCCGCTACCAGGAAGAGCTCGAGCAAGCGATCGCCCGCCACCCGAGCACGGAGACGGCGGATCCTTCGACGCTGCTCGCCGAGCTCGAACGGGTCGTGCAGCAGGCAGCCGCACCGGCCCGCCCGACGCCGCAGCGCCGCCGTGAAGGACCGAAGATCGGCCGCAACGACCCGTGTCCGTGCGGCTCGGGCAAGAAGTTCAAGAAGTGCCACGGCGCCGCTCTGGAGGACGAGACCACGGCGGACGGCGACGAGGACGAAGAACAACAGCCGCGGGCGTGACGTCGCTCGCCCGTGAGGAGGCTCGCGTCACGCGCCGGGAGGGAGGCTCGCCCTCACCGGCGCCCGCGCTCGAGGGGCGCCGACCCCTGAGTCCCTGGGAATCGGAGGCCCGATGATCGAGGTGTCGAACCTCGTCAAGGACTACGGAACGGTCGTGGCGGTTCGGGACATCTCGTTCCGCGTGGGCCGGGGCGAGGTCGTCGGGTTCCTCGGCCCGAACGGCGCCGGAAAGAGCACGACCCTCCGCATGCTCGCGGGCTTCCTGGGCCCGAGCGCGGGAACCATTCGCATCCACGGCCACGACGTGCAGCGCGAGCCGCTCGCGGCGCGCCGGCACCTCGGGTACATGCCGGAGGCCGCGCCGCTCTATCCGGAGCTGCGCGTCCGCGAGTACCTGCTCTTTCGCGCGGCGCTCAAGCGCGTGCCCCGTCGCGAGCGCGCCCGAGCCGTGGAAGCGGCGATGGAACGGGCCGCGGTGACGGAGCTCGCGGACACCCTGATCCTGCATTTGTCGAAGGGCTATCGGCAGCGCGTCGCGCTGGCCGACGCGCTCGTCGCCTCCCCTCCCCTGCTCATCCTCGACGAGCCGACGGCCGGGCTCGATCCGAACCAGAACCGGGAGGTGCGCCGGTTGATCCGCGAGCTCGGGGAGACGCACACGATCCTGCTCTCGACGCACATCCTCTCCGAGGTCGAGGCGACCTGCGATCGGGCGCTGGTGATCGACAGGGGGCGGCTGGTCGCGGAGGGCTCGCTCGACGAGCTCCTCGCGCTCGGCCGGCGTCGCGGCCTCGAAGGCGAGCTCCGGGATCCCGAGCGGCGCGCCGCGGAGCTCGCGCGCCCGCTGCCCGGCGTGCGCACCCTCTCGCTCCGAGACGGCGAGGCCGCGCCCGACCTCGTTCGCGTGACGATCGAGCTCGAGGACGACGCGGACGAGCGAGCGGTCGCCGAACGCCTCGTCGCCGCCTGGGCGCAGGCAGGGCTCGGCGTGCGCGCGCTCGGACCGGGCAAGAGCTCGCTCGAAGACGTGTTCGCGGCGCTGACCGAGCACCCCGAAGCGGGAGCCCCGCCATGACCGGCTTTTTCGCGGTGTACCGGCGCGAAATGCTGAGCCTGTGGGTGACCCCGCTCGCCTGGGTGCTCCTGGTCGTGTTCCTGCTGCTCGAGGGCGCCGTTTTCTATTCGATCGTCGTCCACTTCGCGACGCTGCCAGACATCTCCGTCGACACGGGACCGGTGCAGGCCTTCTTCGGTCAGGAGTCGATCCTGCTCTTGCTCACGCTGATGCTGCTCTGCCCGGCGCTCACCATGCGCACGTTCGCGGAGGAGCGGCGGAGCGGGACGATCGAAGCCTTGCTGACCGCGCCGGTGACGCCGACGGCGGTCGTGCTCGGCAAGTACCTCGCCGTGGTGACGACCTACGCCCTCATGTGGGCGCCGACGGTGCTCTACGTCCTCATCCTGCGCAACACTGGGACCGTCGACGTGCCGGTGGTGCTGACGAGCTACGCGGGGCTGCTCGGGGTCGGCGCGACGTACCTCGCCGCCGGAACGCTGATGAGCGCGATGACGCGGAGCCAGCTGGTCGCGCTCTTGCTCACGATCTTCGTGGTCTTCGGGCTCTTCGTGCTCGGCGTCGGCGAGTACGTGTTCGACGACGGCCCGCTCCGCGACATCGCGGCGCACCTGTCGATGGCCTCGCAGATGGAGGACTTCTCGAAGGGCGTCGTGGATTCGCGCCGGCTCGTCCTCGATGGCTCGCTCGTCGCGCTCTGCCTGTTTCTGACGGTGCGCGTGGTCGATTCGTGGAGGTGGGGATGAGCCGGCTCCGGCTCTCGCGGCTCGGACGCGCGCAGGCGCTCTCCGCCGCGGGGGTGTTCGCCGCCGCGGTGCTCGCCGTGAACGCCAATTGGCTCGCCGCGCGCACCTACGTGCGCTGGGATTTCACGAGCCAGGCGCTCTACACGCTCTCGCAGCCGACGCGCGAGCTCCTCCGCGCGCTCGACGAGCCCGTCGAGATCGTGGTGCTGCTGAGCCGCGCCGATCCCCTGACCGTCAGCGTGAGGCACCTCCTCTCGGCCTACGGCGCGGAGACGTCCGCGCTGCGCGTCACCGCGATCGACCCCGATCGCGAGCCGGCGCGGTTCCTGGCCATCCAGCAGAAGTACGGGATCCTCTCGGGCAAGGCGGAAGACGGTCGCGTCGTCACCGACGCGAGCATCGTGGTCGCGCGCGGGGATCGTCACTGGTTCATCACTCCCGACGATCTCCTGAAGTTCGACGAGGCCGCGGGCCGCGTGCAGCCGGCGCTCGAGCAAGCGCTGACCGAGGGCATCGCGAACGTGCTCGGCACCGAGGAGGCGACGATCTGTTTCTCCCGGGGCCACGACGAGCTCGGCCCGAACGACGCGGGTCCCGAGGGGCTCGCGGAGCTCCGCAATCGCATCGAGAAGAACAACTACAGGGTGGAGGAACGAGATCTCCGGAGCGATGCGGACGCGGCGCTCTCTGGGTGCCGGCTCCTCGTCATCGCGGGGCCGAAGCTCCGTTTCGGCGAGGCAGCGAGCGAGTCCATCGTTCGCGCCGTTCGCGGCGGGATGAGCGCGCTGGTGCTCGCGGGACCCACGGTCGGCGAGGACGGGCGCATGGCCTCGAGCGGGCTCGAGCCCTTGGCCGCGCTCGCTGGCGCCGAGCTCGAGGACGACCTCGTGATCGAGACGGACGCCGCGCGCAGGCTGCCGCGAGGGCTCGGTGAGGTGTTCTTCGCCGAGCCGAAGGAGCACGCGGTCACGCGCGGGCTCGTCCACGGCGCGCGGCCCGAGCTCGATGTCCTCGTCAGCGAGAGCCGGAGCATCCAGCCGACGCGCGGCGCGCTTCCGGTGCTCACGACGAGCGACGACGCGCTGAGCATCCGCGACGTGCGCCCGATCCTCGAGGGGCGGCTCGGCGACGTGGTGCGCACCGCCGAGCCGCGGCAGTTCGTGCTCGCCGTCGCGCGCGAGCTCGAAAAGCCCGCGGGCGCCAAGCACGCCCCCCGCGTCGTGCTCGTCGGGACGGCGAGCTTGGCGGAGAACCGCGCCTTCCGCGAGCCGGCGCTCTACGGCAGCCGCATGTTCCTCGAGAACGCGATCTCCTGGCTCTCCGCGCGCCCGGCGCTCGTCTCGGTCCCGGAAAAACCGAGTCGGGAGATCGGGCTCGGCCTCACCGAAGACGCGCTCTCCGAAGTGCTGCGCTACGTGCTCATCTACATGCCGGGAGCGGCGGCCCTGCTCGGCGCCGTCGTGCTCCTGCGCCGCCGCGCCGTCGAGGCGCGCTCACGACGCGCGGCGCATCCGCGCGAGGACGAAGATGCGGCCCGACCGTAGCGCGTTCGTCAACGTGGCGCTGATCGTGCTCGCGATCGCGAGCACGGTCGCGCTCGTCTTCTCGCGCGAGATGCCGACCACGGCCGAGCTCGATCAGCGGGCGCGCAACGTGTTCCCGCTGTTCTCGCGCGAGCGCCTCGAGTCCATCCTGATCGAGAGCGGCAAGGGCACGCTCCGCCTCGAGCGCGCACGCGCGGGCGACTCACCGAGACGCTGGCTCCTCGACGGCGATGCCGCGCAGGAGGCGGATCCGGAAGCCGTGACCGGACTCGTGCGCGCGCTCGAGCTCCTCCCGCTCTTGCGACGGCTCGACGCCGAGCAGGCCGATCGCGCCGCGCTGGGGCTCGAGCCGCCGCGAGCGCGCGTGCGTCTCGTGTTCGACGGAGTCGAGGGCGAGCTCGTCATCGGCAAGACAGCGGCGACGCCCTCCGACGCCGCCTACGTCGAGGTTCGAGGCTTCGGCCGTCCCGCGCCCGCCCTCGGCCTCGTGCGAAGCGCCCTCCTCGACGAGATCGTGGTTGCACCGGACGCGGTCCGGCCGCGCTGGCTCGTGCCGTACGCGCTCTCGGATCTCGCGCGGATCCGTGTCCGCGCGGGCGGCAAAGACCTCGCGCTCGAGCACGCGAAGGGCCCGTCGTTCCACGCGCCGAGCGGGCGCCGCGTGCCGCGCGCCGCGCTCGAACGGCTGGTGCTCGAGCTGTCGCGAGCGCGCGCGGAGCGGCTCCTCGGGCTCGACGCGGCGAAGAGCGCCCTGGGAGCCGAGCCCGCCGTCACGGCGGGCTTCGTGCCGCGCGACGGCCGCCCCACGGCGGAGCTCGAGGTCGGCGGTGCGTGCCCCGGAGCTCCGGAGCTCGTCGTGGCGGTCCGCAAAGGCCCGAACCCTGCCGCGTACTGCGTGGGCGCCGGGGTGCGAGACCTGTTCACGAAGCTGCCCGACGTGCTCGAGGACACGGCGCCGTTCGTCCTCCGGGCAGACGAGGTGGAGGTCGTGACCGTCGAGCGCGACGGACGACGCATCGAGCTCGCGCGGAGTGAGAGCGGGTTCACGCTGCGCGGCGCGGCGACGGCGGCGGTCGACCTCGACACGGGCAACCGGTTTCTCGAGTCGTTGCTCGAAGCCCGCGGGGACGTCGCGCCCCAACCCAACCCGGCCGCGCTCGGCCTCGAGCCCGCAGCCGGGAGCGTCCAGCTGCGCTCCTCGACGATCGAGGGGGCCGAGAAATTCGAGGAGACGGTCGAGATCGGGCGGCCCCTCGCCGGAGGGCGCCTCGCCTTGCGCCGCAAAGACGACGGCGCCGTGCTGATCGTCCCGGAGCAGGCGGCACGCGCCTTCTCGCTCGAGCCGAGTCTCCTCCGTTCCCGGCGTTTGCTCGACTTCGTCCCGTCCGAGCTCGAGCGCCTGACCCTCGAAAGCGCCGGGCTCGAGCAGGTGCTCCGGCGAACGGGCGATGGAAGCTTCCAGCTCGAACGCCCGCGAGGGCTCGAGCACGACGCCGGCCTCGTCCTCGATCTCGTTCAGGCGCTCGGCACGCTGACCGCGGACCGCTGGGTGGCGACGACCGATTCGGGCGGCCACGGACTCGAGAACCCCCATGCTCGGCTCCGCCTCGAGCTCGTCCCGCGCGAGGGACGACCGCGCTCGATCGAGCTGCGGATCGGCAATGAGACACTCGGCGGCTATTTCGCGACGATGGACACGAAGCCAGGCGTCTTCGTCCTGCCGAAGCCCTTCGTCCGCGATGCGACCACACCGCTGCTCTCACGCGGGGTCTTCATTCGCGACCCGCGGGAGCTCGCTCGCCTCGAGCTCGACCTCGAGGGCCGCCGCGTGGCGCTCGAACGCGCGGGCGGCACCTTCGTCGCACGCGGCACCGAGCTCGCGGACGCCCTGATCGAGCGTCTCGTGGCGAACGCGACGTCGTTGCGCGCCGAAGGCGCCCTCTCCGTCGGCGAGCCGCGGCCGGAGGAGGGCCTCTCGCGCCCGCGCATCACGCTGCGCTTCCACCCGCTGCCCGGCAAGGGCTCGCCCGAGACCCTCCGCGTCGGCGCAGAAGCGACGTTTCGCGGCGTCACGGTCTTCGCCGCCCGCATCGACGGCGTCCAAGCCACCTACGGAGTCCCCGCGGGCCTCGTGCGCGATCTCTTGGAGTCGCTGTAAACGGGATCGGCCCTCCCCGACTAGGAAGCCCGAAATCGAGGCTAGTTTGCCAGATTTCGGGTCCGGGAGAACGTGCGCTCCCAGTTCTCGCGATACCGTTCGGTGGCGACCTGAGGCGGACCGCTGCGGTCGGCCGATCGCGGCGGGGCGACGTCGGACGGGGCGGGCTTCGCCGGAAGCTCCGTGACGACGTCGCAGAGGAGCGGGAACTCCTTGCGGGGGAGGAGCCGGACGACCTCTCCCGTGATGGGTACGCCATGGCGGAGCGGACGCACGCCGCCGAGCTCGACCCGCTCACCCCGCTTTCGCAGGATCGCGAGGTCACCCTCGGGAGTGACACCGTGGATCAACGCCAGGTCATGGGACTCGGCCGACGGCGGGGCTCCGGAGTCCTGGTCGTCCTGAGACATCCCTGGGGGGTGTACCACGAACCCGGAGGTTCGGCACCATGCGCGCCGGAGCACCTGGCTCTCGCCTCAGCCGCCCGGCACGCTGCCGAACAGGGCGAGCGTCGAGATTGGCTTTCGCCCTCACCGAGCCATGCTGGTCCCACTCCCGAGCGGGCGTGTCGAGGGTGCCCGTCACACACGGGCGCGCGGGCCCTCACAGGCCGATCGCGGTCCGAAACACCCAACCCTCGCTGCCTTTGGCGTCGTACTTCACCCGATACCAGTCGCCGTGGCGGGCCGTGACCGACACCCGCGTGCCCTGCAAGACGCGGGCGAGGACCGTATCTTGCCGAGACGGCCCCGCGCGCACCAACGCCACCTCCCAGGCCACGGTCGCCCGACCGCTCGCTGGCGTGATGGAGTGAGGACCCTCGGACTCCTCGGGCTCCGCTCCGGCGAGCTCGACCCGGTAGTAGATCATGTAGCGCGCGTGCTCGTGCTGGACCTCCCCGAGCGACGTCTCCGGAAGGTCCTCGCGCAGGCACGACAGCAAGCGCTCGGTGTCCTCGGGGGCGAGGGTGGTGCTCTTGCCCCTCTCGACACCGAGGATGCGCTTCTTCGTGAAGTCGAGATCGAAGCCGACCGAGAAGATGCCGCGCGCGGTCGCGAAGCCGTCACAGTCCGAGAGCGCCGCGATGCGTTCGCGAACGATCGCATCGATGTCGATGGCGTCGCATTCTCTCAGCTTCTCGCCCTCGAACGTGCGGCAGCTGGTGACCTCGCCGGGCCCGATCGAGAAGAGCTCGCGCCGCTGCTCGGCTTTTCTCGTCGCGTTCTGCGTCGCGGAGGGCGTGCCCTTCGTCGGAGCGCTCGCCTCTGCCGACGCGCCGTTCCCGGGCGAGGGCGCGCGGGGCACGACGCGAACCCCCGTCAGATGCGGCCAGAGCACGCCGATGCCGAACCCCACCGCAGCGATCACCCCGACGCGCGCGAGGCGACCGCGCTCCTGCGAGGGGACCTCGATTCGGACGGGCTTGGGAGGGGTCACGCGGAGGCGCTCGAAGGGGCGAAGGGCCGGCTGGCCCAGACTCTGGCGCCACTTTACAGCACTCCACCGACCTCGCCAGAGACTCTGCTGACCCCGTTCCGTCCGCGATGCTGGGTGCGTTCGCTCGCGGAATCCAGGATGGATCGCTTATGCTGCGCTCGGGCATGCAGCGGCGCGTCGTGGAGAGCCTCGCGGTGGCGGTCCTGCTCGGCGCGGGCGTGGCGCGCGCCGAAGCTCCGCCGGTGTGGGTCGGCGTGTCCGGCTGCAACGCCCTCGACGAGAAGAAGGTGCGCCGCCTGCTCGCCATCGAGCTCAGATCGGCGCCTGCCGAGCAGGCGGGACCGGGCATCACCTTCGTCGGGATTCGCTGCGTGGGGCTCCAGGTGGTCGTGCGCGTGGAGGATCCGCTCACCCGAAAAACCGTCGAACGTTCTTTCGATCTCGGAGCGCTCGAACCGGGGGTTCGCGCGCGCCTGGTGGCGCTCGCGGCGTCCGAGCTCGTGCTCTCGAGCTGGACCGAGCTCGAGACGAACCCTTCGCCGCGCGTTCCCCCTTCCGGGCCGGAGCCCGAATCGCCCGTTCGCATGGCGGCACGCGCCGTGGTGCGCGAGAAAGTGCAGGCCCTCCCCACCGCGAGCCCAGCGCGAGTCGAGCGGCAGAGCGAGCTCTCGAGCGACACGGAGCTCGCGAGCCGCGCTCGGTTCTTCCGAGTCCTCGGCGTCGCCTCGATGCGAACGTTCTTCGGCTCGTCCCATCGGCTCTGGGGCGGCGGCGTTCGTCTGAGCGAGGAACGCTTCGCCGGAGTGAGCTGGTCGGCGGACGCGTTGGTCGAATCCGGGACGGTCCAGACGGAGCTTCGGCGCTACTCGCTCCGCACGGGGACCGTCGGCGGCTGGTTGCTCCTCTATCAGCGCTCGGGGCCCCTCATCGCTCGTCTCGGCGCGGGCCTGCGCATGGGCCTCATCGCGACAGCGCCCGGCGACACCGAGGGCGGCGGCGCAGCGGTCGCTCCGTGGGGCTGGCCGCTCGCCGCCACGTCCCTCGCCATCGAGCTGCCGTGGCGACTCGCGATGGATCTCTCGGGCGAGGTGGGATACGTCGTGCTTCCCTTACCCGGAGCCCGCGAATCGAGCCTGCGCGGCTCGTGGTTCAGCCTTCAACTCGGACTCGGCTTCGCGCCGTAGTGCCGCGTCTCGAAAGTTGCTTTTGCAGCTTTCGAGACGACCGGCTTCGCCGGTGTGCTGCTGCGTAGCACCGGCACTATCCCTTTCTCATCGGGGGCGCAGCCCCCGCTCCGCCGGAGTGAATCCGGCGGAGCCTCACCCCCAGGTTTTGGGGCCCCAACCCCAAAACGAGGCGCAACGGGTGCGGAGCTAGAACGCCGAGCAGCCAAAACGGATCGGCGTTCGGGGCGGGGCACCCGCCTTCGGGCGGGAGTCGGCGTGCGGGGGCGGGAGCGGGAGGGTGGGAGCGGTGAAGGACGCTGGCGGGCTCGAGGCGAGGGGGTGGTCCATCACCCGCTCGGTGCAGGGAGCGTCGCGGTTCGGCTCAAAGGCGAATTTCTTCGTCTGCGGTGAGCCGGTACGGAGCCTGGTCCACACTGAGAGGGCAGGCATGCCTCGCGACCAGCCCGCGCTGCGCGTCGTTCCCCTCTCCGCTCCGCTCACGGCGGCGCCGGAGGCGTTGGATCTCGACGCGCTGTTCCGGCGCTATTCGCCCTACGTGGCCGCCGTCGCCTACCGGCTGCTCGGGCGCGACGAGGAGGTGGACGACACGGTCCAGGAGGTTTTCCTCGCCGCCGTGCGCGGGCTGCGGCAGATCCGCGATCCGGGCGCCGTGAAGGGTTGGCTCGCTCGCATCACCGTCCGGACCGCGCGGCATCGGCTCGAGCGGCGCCGACTGCGGCGGCTCTTCGGGCTCGACGATCCGGTCGCCTACGAGTCCGTGGCTGACGCCTCGGCGAGCGCGGAACAGCGTGCGACGATCGCGCGCGTCTACCGCGTGCTCGATGGACTCCCTCCGGCGCAGCGGATCGCGTGGTCGCTGCGTTACATCGAAGGCGAGCCGCTCGAGCAAGTCGCCGCGCTCTCTGGCTGCTCCCTCGCGACCGCGAAGCGACGCATCGCCGCGGCCGCGGAGACCCTCGCGGAGGTGTTCGCCGATGAGTGAGCGCGCAAACTACACGAGGATGCTGCGCGAGCGCGTTCGGCCGAGCTGGAGCTCGGACCGGGAAGAGCGGGTTCGGGAGCGCCTCGAGCGCGCGCTGTCGGCGCAAGCGCGGGGTCGCCGGGCGGTCGCCGTGGCCGCCCTCTCCCTCGCGGCAGCCGTGGCCGTGGTCCTGGGCCTCTGGCGCGAGCAGCCCGAAAGGGCCTCGCTCCCCGCTCCCGCGCCGCCGACGAACACCGCTCCGAGCGGCGTGCTTCGACTGACCGACGGCTCCGAAGTGACTCTGGTCTCGGGCAACGCCCGGGTCGAAGCGCTTCCGGGCTCGTCGACCTCGGTCGCGATGCGGCTCGCCGCCGGCACGGCGCGCTTCTCGGTGACACCGCGGCCGGAGCGCGAGTTCAGCGTGCTCGCCGGGCACGTCCACATCACCGTGCTCGGCACGGTCTTCACCGTGGCCGTGGACGATCAGGCGGTTCACGTCAACGTGGAGCGGGGTCGCGTCCGCGTGAGTCATGCACACGGTGAGCGCGAGCTCGCGCCCGGCGAGAGAGCGCGCTTCCCGCGCGAAGCGCCCGTGCCCGCCGCGGCGCCGCCGTCCAACACCGCCGTCGCACCCGAGCCGCTCGCTTCGGACCCGCGCCCCACGCCGCGGCCCTGGCGCACGCTGGCCGAGGAAGGCGACTACGCGGCGGCGCTCGCCCGTCTCAGCGCCGAAGGCCCGAACGCCATCCGAGACACGCCCGAGGATCTACTCCTCGCCGCGGACGTGGCACGCCTCGGCGGCCAGCCGGAGAAGGCCGTGGCCCCGCTCGAGCGGCTGCTCCGGCGCCACCCGAACGACGCCCGAGCTCCACTCGCCGCCTTCACCCTGGGGCGGACCCTGCTCGACCAGCTCGGCCGGCCCCGGGAAGCGGCACGCGCCTTCCGCACCGCGCAGCAGCGCGATGCCGCCGGCGCGCTCGCCGAGGACGCGCTCGCTCGCG
>Ga0079224_100007279_pt1 | contig 14822 bp, 14 predicted proteins | sample Stecom2015_FD_80414 | JGI IMG/M metagenome (GOLD analysis project Ga0079224, IMG submission 80414) | Agricultural soil microbial communities from Utah to study Nitrogen management - Steer compost 2015 | ecosystem: Environmental > Terrestrial > Soil > Agricultural land | place: USA: Utah...
GACATTTGCTGTCTTTAGTTCTTTTCTCCCGAAACCCCGCGCTATTATCATTGAACCCCTAAACGACCTGTCTTCTATGGGCTTTGCACATGATCCATCATACCATCCACTGCTTAACCGGCGGGTCAAGGCCATTCTGGCTTTACGGTTTTTGGGAGTGCGGAAAATCGTTAAAAAAACAGGTTAGCTCGTGAGTGCGCGAACGAGATCCACCTGTTTTTAGGTTTGGAGCAGGACCAAAAATCCAATCGAAACGGAATAAAGGATGGATCAGAAAACTCCAACGATTGGAAGTAAAGGCTGTGGCAGAAGGTTTTTGGTCACTTTTTGCCTCTCAAAAAGTGACAGCGAAAGATCGATGGAGGTTTCTCAGACGGGTTGATAGAAAATATTAACCCCGGTATATATCGGCCATGCCTACGGCATTTTTTTCCCATTCAATCCGTGATTTCCAGCCATTGAAATGGCTGGCTAAATAATCGATCATGCCTAAAGGCATTTTTTCCTAATGAACATTTCCCCGCCCTGCAAGCTGGATGTTAGATTCGCCGGCAATGCAAAAGCATCTCTCCGAAGGAATCTGCTAGCCACAGCTTAGCAGCTCCCTAGTAGTGGCGTTACATCAAAGCCAGATCTAAGTAAGACCTCCACTATACTATGACCAATACAAAAGCAATCTGAGTTGAATCAAAAAGCAATCAGAGACTGCTTGGATACCTTTCTTGTTGTGATAATTTGATTATTAAAAAATTGATTGACACACGTTTTCACTTTTTTCAACTATATTCTGCTGTAAATCAAACGCTAAGGAAATGGGTAGAGTTACAAATTCATTATTGCAGGCCCTCTCCGGCAATCTCGGCGACGTCGTCTTCTATCAAGTCGGCGGAAAAACTTACACCCGAAGAAGACCCGGTAAGCAAAGCAAAGCTACTAAAGCTCGGACTTCGAAGGCCAAACGTAGGTCTCAGTCAGTGATGAGTCAAACTCATGCGTTTTTGAAAAACATTACGCATATCCTGCGATTCGGCTACCAAAACCACATTGATGGCGCAAGTAGACCTTATCATGCAGCAGTATCCTATACTTCCAAAAACTCCTTCAAATTTGAGGAAAATGCAAAGATTCTGGATATAAGTCTGGTCAAGGTGAGCCGGGGCACGCTCTTGGGGCCCCAAGACGCAAGAGCGGAGCGCATTCCGGGAGGAGTGGAATTTACCTGGACGGACAATTCCGAGCAAGCTTCCTCCAAGCCCAGTGATCAGGTCTTTGTATTGCTGTTATCTTCAGCAGAAAACGGGATGGAGTGGGAGTTTCTAGGAAGTAGGCGAGCTTCAGGAAAGCATATACTCCCACTGCACAACCCTTCGTCCGAGAGCCAATGGCATGCATGGATCGCCTTTAGTCAGGAAAATCCCTGGACAAAAAAAAGGACCCTGTCCGACTCGGTCTACTTAGGGATTATATAGCACACATCATCCTTGCTGCAGGCCAGCCCGTTTTCAGAACTATTGCGGATACTTGGGCTGACTCCAGCCCTCAATTGGAAAATCCTCCCTGGGTCAGCAGACAGAGACTGTCCTCTAAGGCTTCTACGGAATGGGTGACCTCAACAGGTATACCCACTTCGTCGTATTGGGGAAGGTGGACCTCCTCCTCTCCTTCTCTGTAGACTACACTACCCTGCAGTACGGTCAGCTTGGAAGGAATATGCGCCTTATGATCTTGCAGGATCATCCCTTTCTTGAATCCAATCATCAAGACCTTGAACTGATCCCCCTTGTGCAGGGCTCTTGCCACCGGATGTGAAGCCGTTTCTAAGGCCGAAATTATCTCTGAGATCGTGCTCATAGTTTTGGATTTTGAGATGAAAAGGTTCGTTAAACGGAATGACGACTGGCTCGCTGAATCTACTTCAATATAAAATCCTTGGAATCAATCGCCAAACATAGCGTCGAAACTTGGGATTGATTAGCTAAAAAAGGTCAAAGGAAAACGCTGCAAGCCGCAGATCCGTATGACCTTCGGTAAAACGAGATACCCCTAAGAAATATTTTGGTTCTCCATTTGGTTAAATCCGCAACAGTGTTGCATTTTTGTCTAAAATCGCTACCTTCATTTCAAGAACGATTAAAAGATGGATCAGAACAATTTTGACGTAATCATCATTGGTGGCAGCTATGCGGGCCTGTCAGCAGCTATGGCCTTGGGTCGCTCCCTGCGAAACGTATTGGTCATCGATGCGGGCCAGCCCTGTAACCGACAAACGCCTCATTCGCACAACTTTTTGACGCAGGACGGAAAAACTCCCGCCGAGATTACCGCCATTGCCCGCCAGCAGGTGGAGCAATACGCCACGGTGACTTTTCTTTCGGACTATGCAGTCCAGGGCAAGAAGACCGATCGTGGGTTTGAGATCATCACGGAACAGGGAGAAGATTTCGAAGGAAAGAAGCTGATCTTCGCGACCGGAGTGAAGGACATCATGCCCCCTATTCCCGGGTTTGCCGATTGTTGGGGCATTTCGGTAATCCACTGCCCCTATTGCCACGGCTATGAAGTCAGCGGTGAAAAAACCGGAGTTTTTGCCGCTGGCGAGTTTGCCTTTGAATATGCCAAGATGATCACAAACTGGACGAAGGATCTGACACTCTTCACCAACGGGAAATCAACCCTAGCCGCCGAGCAAGCTGATAAGTTGAGAGCGAAGGGCGTGAAGATCGTCGAAACCAAGGTTGTGGAGATTGACCACACAGACGGAAAACTCCGCCAACTTATGATGGAAGATGGCTCAACAATACCTTTGACTGCGATGTACGCTAAAGCCGACTTTGTTCAAAACTCCGATATCCCGTCCGTCCTGGGTTGCGTGACCAATTCCAATGGGTTTCTGGACGTTGACATGATGCAGAAGACCAGCGTTCCGGGAGTATTTGCATGCGGAGATGCGACCAATATGTTTCGGACCGTCTCCTATGCGGTATCGGCTGGTACCATGGCCGGTGCAGCGTGCAACAAAGAACTGATCGACGAGGAATTTTGATCGCCTACAGGCCATACGTATAGTGCGCAAATAGCTTCTATGGAGGCCAATACTAAATAACCAATGCCGACAAATCCGATTCCGCCAGATCGAATTTCCTGACCGGCCCGGAGGATGGCGCAATACTCAAGGATTATCAGGTTAGATCACGTTAATGCAGGAGAATTCGATTTGAACTCCGCAGGATTTTTACTTTCCCATATCTTCGTCTTTTTACTGATCTCGTTCGGACATACGTACTATTTAGATAGCACACCAATAGCTCTATCCTCTCGGCGCTGTAAGTTAACCCTCGGAAAAATATATCACCAAGATGGTGGGAATCGCATTATACGCACCATGAAAGACCACAGCCGTATAGATTCCATGTTTCAGACGGACATAGCCCAATACCAGCCCGACGAGGAATTGCACTCCTACCAGAAATGGGACCCAGTAGAAGTACTTGCGGTAGTCAAAATCGGTAAAATTGCCCATATGAATTAAGGCAAAAAAGGCTGCCGATATAAATAGGACATACTTCAAATCGGGCGGATTCCCTTGAGCGACCTTATACTTTAGAACGAATAGATAAATCCAAAATAGAACAACCAACACCCAAAGCTCTCCCAGTAGCAGCACAGACAGGCCAATACTCCACCAAATCGAGGATCTCTTCAAGTCTAGATGGAGCCTGAAAATTGGCTCTTCCATGATAGGAGCCAACACAATAGCAACAATACTCACTAGCCACTTATTTTTCTTAAATAATTCGTCCCCTATATGATCAAACTGATCGATACCTGCTACGTCCATAATTAAACCATAAGGAACGATGAGGGCGAAAGTTAAAATCAATAAGGTGAAAAATTTACCCGCCTTTATTGGCGTGTAGGCCGCGGAGAGGTAGGGCGCCTTAAGAAAAGTGAAAAGGTTAATCCAAGTATCTTTCATATTATAAAAATTGAAGATGTTCCAAAAGTAAATTGCACCTCACCGGGGTGAATATGCACCGATTAAAATTCAACTCACCGAAAAAGGATGCAGTAAGTAATCCCTAATAACTAAAAAGCAAATCTCAATCCCAAAAAACATTTAGTTTATTTTTAGCTACTGAAAAAATTTTAAAACCGCCGGCGTCCCACCACATTTAAGCGATATGAAGAGATACTGCGACTTTGTCGCCCGTTTGAGGCAAGACCTGAGACGATCTGACAGGAAAATTGAGCACTTTTGGAGACCCAACTGTGAGGGGTTGCTACAGGCAGATCGCGCTTAACTCCTCTCCCAAAGCGCCCCACCAATTAAAATTCGACCAGTCCGAGCATCCGCCAAAAATACTAACGAATTAAAACAGCTATATGAACATAACCTTTCCTCCTAGCATTCTTGGAGCCTGATGCGACGTCTTGATGGACATCGTAGTAATCTCAATGGTAATCATATTACCTCTTCTATGGTATTCTTACAAAAAAGTAAGAGCCGACCGCAACTATAAGCGGCATAGAAATATTCAGCTTACGATGTTTATCATTTTTTTCTTTGTGGTAATTCTGTTTGAATATGACATGAAGCAAAATGGCGGAATCTTCGAGATGGTAAAGGGATCTGCTTATGAAGGAACGTTCTTTCTAAATTTCATGATCTATTTCCACACCTTCTTATCGATATCAACGTCGTTAATTTGGATCATTCTTGTCATTGCTTCACTGATTAAATTCGGAAAAAACCCGCAACCGGGAAAGTTTAGCAAGACCCATAGGATATGGGGCAAGATCGGTATGTGGGACATGGCATTGACATGTATTACGGGATTGATATTATATATTTTTGGCTTTCTGCTGTAGAAAAAATTGAGGGAAAATTCAAAAACAAAAAACCTCCGGAACCTGTTGACTCCGGAGGTTTCAGCAATCTTATTACTGAGCTCAGTCTTATTTCAAATTCTTATACCGAATCCTCTTCGGTGTCACGTCGCCCAGGCGTTTCTTCTTGTTTTCCTCATAGTCGGAGAAGTTACCCTCAAACCACACCACCTGAGAGTCCCCCTCAAAGGCGAGAATGTGTGTACAAATTCTGTCCAAGAACCAACGGTCGTGAGAGATTACTACCGCACAGCCCCCGAAATTTTCCAAAGCTTCCTCCAGCGCACGAAGCGTATTGATATCCAAGTCGTTGGTAGGCTCATCCAATAGCAGCAAGTTACCGCCTTCCTTGAGCATCATAGCCAGGTGAACCCGGTTGCGCTCTCCTCCAGACAGCACGCCGACCTTCTTCTCCTGATCTGCCCCCGCAAAGTTGAACTTGGATACGTACGCTCTTGCGTTCACCTCTCTATTTCCAAGCTTCATCAGTTCATTGCCGTCGGAAATAATCTGATAAACAGACTTGTTCGGATCGAGCCCGCCGTGTTCCTGATCCACATAGGATAACTGCACCGTCTCTCCTACTTCGAAATTTCCCGAATCCGGCTTTTCCTGTCCGGTGATCAGCTTGAACAGCGTAGACTTACCCGCGCCGTTGGGTCCGATGATCCCGACGATCCCGCCTTGGGGAAGTGAAAAGCTAAGATCTTCGAAAAGCAGCTTGTCTCCGTAGGCTTTAGAGACTCCGTTCACCTCGATGACTTTGGCTCCCAATCTTGGTCCCGGCGGGATGAACAGCTCAAGTTTGGCTTCTTTTTCTTTGGCCTCTTCCCCGACAAGTTTGTCATAAGCGCTCAGACGGGCTTTGCCCTTGGACTGGCGCGCTTTCGGCGACATGCGGATCCATTCGAGCTCGCGCTCCAGAGTCTTCTGACGCTTGGATTCTGTCTTTTCCTCTTGCTTCAGGCGGTTTTGTTTTTGATCCAACCAGGAAGAATAGTTTCCCTTCCAGGGAATACCCTCTCCCCGATCGAGTTCCAGGATCCATCCGGCCACATTGTCCAAGAAATATCTGTCGTGAGTGACGGCGATTACCGTTCCCTTGTAGTTTTGAAGGTGTTGCTCCAGCCAATGCACAGACTCTGCGTCCAGGTGGTTGGTAGGTTCATCGAGGAGCAGGACGTCCGGCTCCTGCAGGAGCAGGCGGCAAAGTGCCACACGTCTTTTTTCCCCTCCCGAGAGGTGGGCCACATTGGCATCTGCTGGCGGCAGACGGAGCGCGTCCATTGCTTTGTCCAGCATCGTGTCAAGCTCCCATGCATTCACCGCGTCGAGCTTCTCCTGCACCTCTCCCTGCCGAAGGATCAGCTTATCCATGGCATTAGGATCCTCCATGATCTCAGGATCCATGAACTTCTCGTTGATCTCGTCAAACTCCCGTAGCAGCTTTACCGTATCCGCCACGGCTTCCTCTACCACTTCCTTGACGGTCTTGGTAGGGTCGAGCTTGGGCTCCTGCTCGAGCATGCCCACGGAATACCCCGGAGACCAGACCACTTCGCCCAGAAACTCCTTGTCCAATCCGGCGATGATCCGTAGCAGGGAAGACTTCCCGGAGCCATTTAGACCCAAAACCCCGATCTTGGCGCCGTAAAAAAATGAGAGGTAAATATCCTTTAAAACTTTCTTTTGCGGAGGATAAATTTTTGACACCCCAGCCATGGAAAATATGATTTTTTCTGCACTCATACCAGTATCTTAATCGTTTAGTAAACGTTTGGAGCAAGAGGCAAAAATATAGCTTTCTTAGGATAAGTGAGGGCTAAATGATTATTTTGCGAAAAATTGAAGACAACCACCTATAACCTATTACAGTAAATGGAACACCCTTATGGATATATCAAGGACAACAAGGTCTATTTGAAGGGATTTCTGGGAAGGGATGATCGAGAGATCGGTGAGGTGAAGGAGGATGAAGCCTCTACTATCAGCTACTTTGAGGCTCGTTTTGAGCAAATCAAAGACAAAGTAGCCAAACTGAAAACAGACATCGAGGAAAACCAAAACAAAGGTTCCTTCCTGATGAAATTGATCCATTTACGTGATTCGCTCTACCAGACTGATGCGCTGGGAGATTTCATTCCCCTGATTGACACGCTCAACGAGCAGGAGGTCTTTTTGAATGAGATCATCCAAGTAAATCGTACCAAAAACCTGGAAGTAAAGAAAGCGCTGATCCTCGAAGCTGAGGCCAAGAAAGACGATACTGACTGGAAAAATACGGCTGAGTTTTTCAAAGACCTCAAGATGCGATGGATCAAAACAGGTCCCGTGGATAAAGAAATCCATGACGAAATCGAACAGGAATTCAACGACGCGATCCAGACGTTTTTCGAAAACAGAAGACATTTCTTCGAAGGCCTCGCGCTCCAAGCTGAGGAAAATATAAAAACCTATGAGGCGCTCGTGCTTTCCGCAAGGGATGCGCACGACCTCCCGGATGCCAAGATGGCCTTTGACATCAGCAAGCGTATCCAGAAAGAATGGAAGGAGGCAGGAAAGGTGCCCGCAGAAAAACGGCAGCCGCTTTGGGACGAGTTTTCCAAACTGAACAACCGGATTTTCTCCCGCTACAAGCGCACACTCAATCCCGGACCCACGATGCATCCCCGCGAGGTGATGCGGAAGATCGAGACCATCGTGGACGAGTTGAAAAAGATGTCCCATCAGCCGACCAGCTATGCCATCACCACCCGCGCCAAAGCAATTCAGGAGGAATGGAGAAAACTTCCTGCTCACAAACCCAAAGAAGCAAATCTTCCGGCGAGGTCATACCAGTTTTTCATGGACATTATCTTCGAGAAAGCTTTTCTTGAAAAACTCGCGCATGGCAAGCACCCGGGCTTTGAAGCCATGTCACCACAGGAGCAAAATCAGATTAAGTCAGGCATCCTAAGGGACTTGCTACAGCGCGATCAGAGCGAGCTGGACACCATGCAAAACAATTCGGACAACTTCCGAGTGCAGACGCCGGATTTTGAAATGATGATGAGAAAAAAGTTATCTGGCCTAAAGCGAAAAGTAGATGTAAAAAACTATATTTTGAAGCAACTTTCTCCTCGAATTTGAGTAGAACCTACTTATCCAAAAATTCACTATTCTTGCATCTTTAAAATTCCGGAACACCTTTTAAAATAAACACTATGTACTGGACACTTGAACTAGCTTCCTACCTTGAGGATGCACCCTGGCCAGCGACCAAGGATGAGCTTATTGACTATGCTATCCGTTCTGGCGCTCCACTGGAAGTAGTGGAAAACCTCCAAGAGCTCGAAGACGACGGAGAGCCTTATGAGACCATCGAAGAGATCTGGCCCGATTATCCTACCAAGGATGATTTCTTCTTCAACGAGGACGAATACTAAAATAAAAGCCCTGCAAGTTGCGGGGCTTTTGCTTTGCCACCTCTCTCGAAGAAGTCGACCCCATCAGGATCACAATCCCAGCACTTGACGCAGTCTGCTGTATCCGGTCTTACTCACTGGAATCTGCTCCCCGCCTCGCAATTTGACTAGGTAGCTGTCCCGCTCGTAGGGCTCGATCCCTGTGATTCCGTTGAGGTTGATGATGAAAGACCGGTGCACACGAGCAAACTTCCCTGTGTCGAGGCTTTCCTCGAGGACTTTCATGGTCATCTTCTTGAGGTACTTGCCGGCCGAAGTATGGATCGTGACATAATCGTCCTCTGCCTCAAAGAAATTTACCTCGGCAACAGGTATGATCTTGATGTCGTTCTTGACGCGCACGACCAGACGGTTGCTCTTCTCCGCCAGTTGATTGAGTTCGGGATCGGAAGGCTCGGCCGGACTCTCTTTTTCCCGGCTTTCCAAAAAACGGTCTATTGCCTGCTTGAACCGAGCCTGAGAGAAGGGCTTTAGTAGGTAATCCATTGCCTTGGCATCAAAAGCCTTCAGCGCATACTGATCAAAGGCTGTAGTGAAGATCACCGCCGGTGGTGCGTCCAACAGTTCCAGCATCTCAAAACCCGTGATCTTGGGCATCTGCACGTCCAAAAAGACCAGTTCAGGCTTATGCTTCTGAATAGCCTTCATCCCCTGAAATCCGTCCTGACATATTTCCAATACTTCGAATTGGGGAAAATCTGCCAGAAACTCCTGCACTAATCCTGCCGCCAGCGGCTCGTCGTCGATGATAATAGTCCGAATCATTGAAATTGCGGGATTTTGAGTTTAACCTTGAACTGTGCACCGTGCGCGCCTGACTCCAGCAAATCAGTGCGTCCAAATAATAAAAACAGCCTTCGAGCCACGGAACTCAATCCAAAGCCTGTTCCCTCTGCCGAGGTCGATTCCGGATCGAAGGGATTGCTTACTTCCAGCATAAGATAATTGCTCTCAAGCTTGCCGGCCACCGCTATCCTCACCTCCCCGGTCATGCCATACAGACCGTGTTTGATCGCATTCTCCACGAGAGGCTGGATCAAAAGCTGGGGCAGTGTGACCGTCTCGGACTCTTCCTCGACCTGAAACTCCACAATAAGCCGGTGCCCAAATCTCACCCGCTCAATATCGAGATACATCTTCAGGTAATTCAGTTCTTCTTGGAGCGAAATCCAGCGCTGGGGATCCTTTCTGATGGTTCCTCTCAGAAACTCGGAAAGCTGCAAGACCATCTCTCTGGCTTTTTGCGGCTGAGTACCTACCAAGGCATTGATCGAATTGAGGCTGTTGAAGAGAAAGTGGGGTTGCAGCTGCTGGCGAAGTTGAGCCAGTTCGGCATCTTTGGACAGCTGGAGCATCTGCGCCTCCCGCTTGCTGAGTTGCTCTTGGCCCTCCAGCTTGGCCACTACCAGCGCGAGCAGGGCCAAGAGCAACTCTATAGGGAGCAGCATCCCCATCCGGAGGTATGAGGTATCTTGAAGAAAAGCAAGATACTCCAGCTCATCTGTGTACCACCAGGAGAGCAGATAGTGGTGGACCAGCACCCCAGCCGTGCTCAGAATCAAAGGCACGCCGATGATTTGCCCCAGGTTTTCCTTCTTAGGCAAAAAATAATTGAATGTCTGGTCCAAAACAATCATCCCCCCGACCAGCACGAGGCCGAACACGAGACTATCCGCTGCGGCTATTTCGGTATCGAGCCCGTACCGCTTCAGCAAAAGAAAACATCCCAAGAACCAGATAACTCCGGTTCCTGGGATGATCCATCTTCCCAATTTGGGATTTGAAAAAGCGTTGAAAAGCAAAGTGATAGTGGTTTGGTTAGTTTTAATATCGTTAATAGGACTTGATTTCCAAGCCACCGAAGAGTATCGTGCCTTTGAGAATTACCACCTTGCTCGGATCAACTCCCCCTTCCCGGAAGAAGCGTTTGTCCTCCACGCCGGCGGCAATGTTGGACATCTCTGTGCGGATATCCCAATGCGGAGGTACTATCAGCTTCACTCCCCCGAATATGATGTCGATTTGTATTGTCACCACGCCGCTGAAGTCCACCTGAGTCATCTCGACATCTGCCCCGCCAAAGGCCGCGGTGATCTTTCCGCCTTGAAAATTTTTGGACATCACCTTGCGGTTGATCCCGCTGAAGATTGCATCGATATTTAGCCTGTCAGCGAAAGACGTCCCGGTAGTACGGGTAAACCCGCTGGCGTCTCCGGCTGCACCGGCGTCTGTGGCGCCCGTCTCATCCACGATCTTGGCATCTTCTACAGAGGAGGAAAACGGTGCAGGCTTTGGCTTTGGACCAGGATTCTTGACGCCCCTCTCCCAATTTGCCCGGATATCATCCAAGACCTGATTTTCTCTCCTTTTACTCACAATGAGATAAATCCCCAACGTGATCAGTCCCAAGGGCCAGATATACTGTCCCAGGCCGAAATCAAAATTGAATTCATTTCTCATCAGAAAGTACGTGCCGATGAACAGCATGATAAATCCAAAGAAACTTCTGAATTCATGCTTGATCACGGCGAATAATCCGATCACAATCAAGATCATGGGCCAGGTAAGCACCCATCCCGGGATGAAGACCCCGGCTTTTCTCAGTAAGAGAACTATCCCTATTCCGAGGATGATAAACCCGAAGGCAATGCTCCCGTCGTTGTTGGATTTGTTAAAATTCCTCATGGCTTGGTTCGTTAAAGTTGATGATCAAATGTAGACCAGTCCTCGATCCTAGAGAATAGCCAGTAGGTAGGGCCTTGGGAAAAGTCGGTAAACCGCGAGAAAAGGTCGGTGAAGATGCAGCCGGGAAATTCACCGAGGTGATTTTCTAACGGGAGAGGAGAAATTCCGCGTATTCAAGATCCTCCGGTGTGGTGATCTTGATGTTTTCGGCATTGCCGGGAATCAGACTCACCTCCCATCCCTGATACTCATAGACCGTGGCATCGTCTGTAAACTGGGGGATCTCCGCTACTTGAAAGGCACTCTTGATCTTCCCTATCTGAAAGGTCTGTGGCGTCTGCACCAGCCGGAAATCCTGTCTGTCCTGAAACTTGCTCGTATTGTCTGCAGACACCTTTCTAATGGAATCCTTCAGAGGCATCACGGCGATTGCACTCCCTGATTTCTCGGCTTCGAGGAAACTTTGAACAATTACTCCTTTTTTAACAAAAGGTCTCACCCCATCGTGGATTGCAACCAAGCCCTCCTCAAAAGGGAGACTTTCCAGTCCATTTCTCACAGATTGAAATCTGGAAGTCCCGCCCGCAACGGTCTGATGTGGGATAGAAAAATCATGCTGTAGGCACAGTTCCTTCCAGAAGAGCAGATCATCTGCCGGTAAGACCAAGATTTGAAAAATATCCGGCTCGGACGCTGCGAAGATCTCCAGCGTGTGCATCAGCACCGGTTTGCCACCTATGGGCAAGTATTGCTTGGAGATCTCGCTCCCCATCCGGGTTCCCTTACCGCCCGCTACCAGAATTACCGCTTTTCTCATGGATTAAGATTTGACCCCTGCCTGTTCCCGAAGATCCAAAAGTACTTTTGGCAGGAATAAACGCGCCATGAAGATATAAAAAAAGCCCCTTCCGGGGCTTTCAATTTTAGAGGATCAACATCGCATCCCCGTAGGAGAAGAAGCGGTATTTCTCTTTGATGGCTTCTTTATAGGCTTTCATGACCAGGTCGTATCCGCCAAATGCCGATGCGGTCATCAACAGCGTCGACTCTGGCAAGTGGAAGTTGGTGATCAACGCATTTGCAATCTTGAATTCGTAGGGAGGAATGATGAATTTATCTGTCCAACCGTTGCTTTCTTTCAATCGGCCTCCAGCGGTGACAGACGACTCGATGGTCTTAAGTGAGGTAGTACCTACCGCTACAACACGTTTTTTGTTGTCCAGCGCTTGGTTGACCAACTTAACGGTACCCTCAGGGATGCTGTAGTTTTCCGAATCCATCTTATGCTTGGTGAGGTCCTCTACGTCTACTTGGCGGAAAGTACCCAGACCTACGTGAAGCGTGATCGGAGATACTTCTACACCTTTCAGTTCCAGTCTTTTTAGCAACTGTGGAGTAAAGTGAAGTCCAGCAGTGGGAGCCGCAACAGCTCCGACGTTTTTAGCAAAAACTGTCTGATAACGCTCCCTGTCTTCCGGCTCGCTGCTTCGCTCGATGATGTCCTTCAATAGAGGTGTCTCGCCCAGGGTATCGATGGTCTTCTCAAACTCCTCCTGACTGCCGTCAAACAAAAACCGGATGGTACGTCCCCGGGAAGTAGTATTATCAATCACTTCAGCTACCAAGTCGCTGTCTCCAAAGTAAAGCTTGTTTCCCACGCGAATCTTTCTCGCAGGGTCTACCAGCACGTCCCAAAGTCTCAGTTCCGGATTCAGTTCTCTCAGGAGGAATACTTCAATTTTGGCACCCGTTTTTTCCTTGTTACCATACAGTCTAGCGGGAAACACCTTGGTATCGTTGGTTACAAATACGTCACCTTCTTCAAAATACTCAAGTATGTCTTTAAAGATCCTGTGCTCGAGCTGGCCCGTCTTCCGATGGACCACCATCAGGCGGGAATCATCTCTATTATCTGTAGGGTAAAGGGATACTAATTTCTTAGGGACGTCAAATTTGAAGTCTGATAATTTCATAGTGGAGCTTTAAGCGTCTTACTCGATATTGTAACTCTGTGATTTACTTTAAAAAACGCAAAGTTAATAACAATAATGCCCAAATTCAGCTAACTTGACAAATTGTTTTAACCAACTATCCTTCGCATGCTGTTTTTCCAACTCACCTGGGAAAGTTTCCGCTTCGCAGTAACTGCGCTCAAATCCAACCTCACCCGGACCATCCTATCCCTGTTGGGCGTCACAGTGGGGATTTTCGCTATCATCGCGGTTTTCACCCTAGTGGATTCGCTCGAGGGGAAAATCAAATCATCCTTTGCCTTTCTTGGGACTAACGTCATCATGGTAGACATCTTCCCATTTGAGAACACTTCGGATTATCCTTGGTGGAAGTATTTTCAAAGGCCTCCGGGTACCATGGCGGAATACAAATTTTTAGAATCGAGGCTTAAAAATGCGGAAGGAGTCACCATCTCCGCATCCGCAAATGCGACCGTCCAGGCAGGAAGCAACTCCTTTGAGGGGATGGCGCTGACCGGCGTGGTCCACACCTATCAGGACGTGTACGAAGTGGCATTAGAGGACGGCAGATATTTCACAGAGGCTGAGATCAACGCATCTCGAAATCTGGCCATCTTGGGAAAGAAGATCGCCAACTCTCTCTATCCAAACCAAGCTCCCCTGGGAAAAGAAGTAAAGATCAAGGGGATGAAATTTACCATCATCGGGATTTTTGAAGAGGAAGGTGCAGGTTTTCTCGACTTGCCTTCCAAAGACGAAGCCTGTCTGATCCCGTTTGGGGCCTTCAGCAAGATCTACTACACCGGCAAGAACGGCAACACGCCGACTATCGCTGCCAAGGGAAAAGAAGACGACATTGGGCTGGTTGCGCTTGAAAATGAGATGGCTGGGCTCATGAGAGCAAAACGAGGATTGAGACCTACCGAAGAAAATAATTTTGCACTCAACAAGACCGAATTTATCCAAAATGCAATCGGATCCATCTTCGATGTGATCTCGGTCGCGGGATGGGTGATCGGCGGATTTTCCATCTTGGTAGGCGGTTTTGGGATTGCCAATATCATGTTTGTATCAGTCCGTGAGCGAACCAACATCATCGGGATTCAGAAGTCTCTCGGTGCAAAAAACTATTTCATACTCTTTCAGTTTCTGTTTGAAGCCATCTGCCTGAGTCTGATTGGGGGAGGGACAGGAATCCTTCTGGTGTATGGCATCAGCTTTATCCCGCTGGGATCGCTTGATCTGATTCTCTCTTTCAAAAACATCATCTTAGGTCTTGGCGTCTCCTCGATCATCGGCGTTGTCGCCGGTATTGTGCCCGCCACCCTGGCCGCCCGAATGGATCCTGTGGAAGCCATACGAACAGCATAATTCCTATAGTCATTATCATCAAAGGAGGTCTAAGACCTCCTTTTTTTTCCCAGCCAGCGATCTCCGCCACGACACCCATCGAAGAAGCGAGCGGAGAGACACTTTCAGGACTGTTAGCTTCCTGCCACTCGTTGTGGCTGAAGACTCCGAAGATCCAAGCCTAGCACATTGGCCTCCTTTTTAATATCTCGTTCGCTCATCCTCGCGGGCCCCTACATGATTACCCTCCAATAATAATTCCTGTAACAGACGTCTATCAAATTTTGCTCATCTTCCTTTACTAGCGTCAGCCTCGTAAAAGCCCCTCTGGGCGCATCACTACACTACCGAAAGCGAAGCTCTAGGGATACTACTACCGACCTTTATTAGCATTGGTTTTATACTATATTATCCTGACTATTTTTTTTCTAAAAAGTAAAAGGAATAAAACCCACTCTACGTA
>Ga0079224_100007280_pt1 | contig 14821 bp, 7 predicted proteins | sample Stecom2015_FD_80414 | JGI IMG/M metagenome (GOLD analysis project Ga0079224, IMG submission 80414) | Agricultural soil microbial communities from Utah to study Nitrogen management - Steer compost 2015 | ecosystem: Environmental > Terrestrial > Soil > Agricultural land | place: USA: Utah...
CACATTCTCCTGCGCGTTGCGCCATTGGTCGCGTGCGCCGCGCGCGGCCGACACGAAGCGTGCGAGGCTTGCGGCGAGCTCGGGCAGCCCGAGCCGCTCGCCGAGCGGCCCGGCCGCCGAGAACGCCGACAGGATCGCGCAGTTCGAGCGCACCGGCGTCGAGAGAATGCGCGCGTAGCTGCTGTCGAGCCGCTCGTTGAACGCGATCGATCCGGACGTGCGGTCGGACGCCGCGAGCAACGAGTCGATGAGCTCCTCGGCGATCGGCTCCGCGCCGTCGACGTCGAGCGCGGCCGCGAGGTAGTGCGCCTTGCCGAAGAGGCTCATGCGCGCGACGTGGTCTCGATAGCGCTCGAGGTCGGCGACGCCGAGCCGCCCGCGCTTCGCGAGGGCCGCGAGGGCGACGGCCCGCACGGTCGCGGTCATGCCCGGCGTGAAGAAGTCGGGCGCCGTATCGCGCCGCAGCAGCGCGTCGAGATAGTCGAGCAGGCGTCCTTCGACGGCCTGCGGTATCGCATGCCCTGCGTCGCGCAGCCAGCCGAGCGCGAGTGCGGTGTAAGCGCTCAAGTAAGGATCGACGTACGCATCGTCGGGTATGAAGTACGCCATTCCGCCGTTCGGCGCCTGAAAATCGGCCGCCCGCGCGAGCGCGGCGTCGACGACGCCGGCCGCGTCGGGCCACGCGAGCTCCGCCGAAAGCCGTGCTTCGAGGCGCCGCGCGAGCGACGCCATCACCGCGCGCGTCAGCTGCTGCTCCCACGACGGGTAATCCCGGTCGCGGACCGCGCGGAACGCGCCGTCGATGTTGCCGACCACCGTCGGCGACAGCACGACGGCAATCTCGCCGACGTCCGCGCGCGCATCGGCGGGCAGCTCGAGCGGCTCCTCCGCGGCGCCTGCATCGAGCACGCCGTGCACGGCCGCCGTCTCGGCCGCGACTCGCTTGCGCACCGGCAAGTCGTGCAGCAGGCCGTCGCCGTCGACGTCGTCCTCGGCGGTGACCGTGAAGCGGATGTTCCCGCCGCTCGGCGCGACGTCGAACGGCACGCGTCCGGCCTCGACGAGCGCCGCGACGGTCGTGCGCTCGTACGGCTCGAGCCGAACGACCTCGTCGTGCTCGACCGCGGCCGCGACGTCGCCTTCGGCGCGAATCGCGACGCGAAGCTCGCGCGCGTCGTCAGTGCGGTTCATCACCGTGAACGCGGCCGTGAACCGGTCGCCTTCGATCACCTGGTTCGGCATCGCGGGCCGGATCTCGGTCGGCAGGTTCGCGGTGAATCGATGCTCGCCGAGCCCCATCCGGTCGGTCGGCGTCACCGCGAGCGCGAGCACGCGCCAGCCGGTCAGGTTGTCGGGCAGGCGGAACTCGATCTCCGCCTGTCCCTGCTCGTCGAGCTCGATCGACGGATCGAAGTAGCCGACGTAGTCGAACGACGAGCGCATCGCGAACGCGGCGCCGCCGTCGCCGCCCGGATTCGCGCCCTTGAGCTCGACGGCCTGCCGGCCGACGAGCCGGGTCAGCAGGCTGAAGTTGCGCACGTCGAGCGGCGCGTGAGCGTAGAAGCCCGCATACGGATCGAAGTACGCGGTCCCGTCCTGAATCAGATCGAGCACGGATTCGTCGAGGACGACGATCGCGGCCTCGATCGGCTCGGAGCGCTCGAGCGCGCGCGGCGCGGAGGTGATGCGCGCGCGGACGAGATCGCCGGGCTTGTAGGTTTCGGCGTCCGTCTCGATCGCGACGTCGAGCGTCTTGTAAGGATCGCGCACCGGCACCGACACGTAGCCGAGCTTGAACGCGGGCTTGCCGAGGTCGACCTCGCCGACCTCGGGCGGCGGCGCATCGACGCGCGGCGACATCACGAGCACGGACAGATAGAAGCCCGGCATGTAGTCCGGCTTCACGTCGAGCTCGATGATCGGCGTCGAGCCGTCGAGCGTCTCGACCCACTGCTCGAGCACGCCGAAGCGCTCGATCGTCACGAGCGCGCGCGCGCCGGGGTAGGGGTTCTGGATCAGGTAGCGCGCCGTATCGCCGATCGCATACTCGGCCTGCTCGGGCACGATCTCGAGCGCGTCGTCGTTGCCGGCATGCCAGACGACGGCGCCTCGTCCGGTGACCCACGTGTTGAGCGTCGTGCGGTGCGTGCGTCCGGCCGTATCCTCGATCGACGCAATCAGCCGGTACGCGCCCGGCGCATCCGGCGTGAAGCGGCAGGGCTCGGGCTCGGCGGCCGGAAGGCCCGCGCACTCGCCGGCCGCGACCCATTCGTCGACATAGCGGGTGAGGTACGCGTCCCCGGCGCCCTTGACGCGCGACGCGCGCGTCTCGAGCCGCTCGATCGCGATGTCGACGGGCGTGTCGTCGACGGGCACGCCGCGCGAATCGACGACGAGGTAGTCGACCTCCGCCGCCTCGCCTTGCCGGAACACCCATGCGTCGGACTTGAGTCCGACGAACCGGTCGACACCGACGAAGTCGGCGAACGCGGTCGACGCGACGTAGCGGCCGCGGTCGTCGCGCACGGCGCCCTCGACGGAAAGGCGGCCGTGGTAGATTCGCGGCGCCGCGTCGGCGGGCACCGTGAACGTATGCCGCAGCCGGCCATCGGCGTCGACGGTGCCGACGTGCTGCGCGACCGTGGCCGTCGGCGGCGTGCCGTCGGTGCCGTCCACCGCGTCGAAGCGGAACCCGGCCGCGCCCCGATGCTCGGGCTCGAACGCGCGGGCGGAGAGGTGCGCGGTCACGCGCGCCTCGGCACCGGTGTAGGCGCCGCCGGAATGCAGCGCCGCGCGCGTCTCGATGCCGATCGGCTGGCCCGGCTCGAATAGGTCGCCGTCGAGCCGGCTCGTCACGCCGAACGGCGACGGCGTGAAGTCGCTGACGAGCACACGCATCGGGTAGCGGACGACGACGTTCGGGTCCCATTCGCCCTCGTCGCGCTCGCGGCCGTCCGATCCGGTCCCGGGCGGGTTGCGCGCTCCGAAGCCGGCCGTCAGCTTGCACTGATACCAGCCGACCGCGGCCGTCTCCGGGATACGCCACTCGCCGTCCAATGCGCCGAACGCCGAGAGCGTGACGTTCTCGAGCGTATGTACCGTTCGCCCCGTCGGGTCGAGGATCTCGAGCGTGTACGGTCCCGCGGGCGCGGCGACGAAGCGCTCGTTGCTCTGATCGCGAACGTAGAGCTTGAAGCGCAGTGTTTCGCCCGCGCGGTAAACGCCCTGCGCGGTCGTGCCCCACGCGGCGAGATGGCCGAAAGCGGGCGCGGGCTGCGGCCCGAATGCGTAGCTCGATGCGCGGAACACGCTCGCTTCGAAGCGGTCGTCGAGCGGCAGCAGCGCAAGGCCGTCCGGCCCGTCGATCCGGACGAACAGGCGCGGGCACTCGTCCGGATGCTCGGCCCGGCAGCCGTAGCCGAGCAGGTCGAGCGCTGGATCGATCGCCGAGCTGCCGGCGAGCACGGCGATGCCGTTCGCGTCGGTCTCGCCTTCGGCGATCGGCGCGACCGCGGGCGTCAAGTCGGCAATCCGGTCGGTATAGATCGAAACCCGTGCCGATTGAACCGGCTCCCCCGTTGCGAGATCGACGACCCACACGAGCGTGTTGAAGTGGCCGAGCTTCACGTGCAGCTGGTACGGCGTGACCTGCGCGAAGAGCTGCCGCGCCCAGATGCCCTTGTCGACGCCCGGTTGCGACGTGATGCGGCCGTGCAGCGCGCCCGATGGCGCGCCGATCAGCCCGCGCACGTCGAGCGGCAGCGCAAACGACACGTCTTCGACGTCAGGCACCGCGATGGATCGGGCGGTCGGCGCGGTCGCGCCTTCGCTCGTCAGCGTCCGATACTCGAGCGTGATCTCGTCGAGGTTCGTGACATAGAGCGGCACGTCGGAATCGATGCCCGATTCGAGCACGCCGACGGGATGGACGAGCGTGAAGTCCGGCGGACGGTGGTCCGTGCGAAACGTGATATCGATCGGCGCCGAGAGCGGACGGCCGAACTCGTCCTCGGGCGGCGAGCCGGGCATCGACGAGAGCGTATAGGTCTCGGCCGCCTGGAGCCGGGTCGGGAGCCACACCGTGTAGACGCGGCCTTGCTGATGCGGCTGGAAGAGCTGCGAGAAGTCGCGATGATTCGCCCACGGGTCGTAGTCGTCCCGCCCGGCCGCGAGATCCGGCGAAAAAGTCACCTTGTCGGCCACCTCGCTGCCGACGACCGGCGTCGAGAACGAGAGCCCGATGCTGCCGAGCGGATTGCAGGCCTCCGCCGCCTGCGCGGCGGTTTCCGGACGAATCAGCACCTGCCGCCGGTCGTTCGTCTGGCAGCTGATGCCGGCGAAGCGAAAGTCCGGGAACGTGTCGAACTCGACGACGGTCCGCAGCTCGTCGCCGCGAAGCGCGCCTTCGCTCGATTCGAGACCCGGCTCGATGCGCAGGCTCGCGCGGCTCTCCTCCGGAAGCGGCGCCGCCGGGGTCACGAGCCACACGCGCCGGGCCTCTCCGTCGGCCGTCTGCACCGCGTCTTCGCTGTCGTCGGGGTCGGGCTCCGCGTCGATTGCGCCGCGGCCGCCATCCGCGTTTCCGAAATAAAGATGCTCGCGAATCGACGCCGCGGTCACGGGCTGGTTGAATACCGCGCGCACGACCGGCGAGCCCGGGCCGCGCCACGTCGCGAACCATGCGTAGACGATGCGCGGGCGCTCCGTCGCGAACTCGTGCTGCACGGAGGCCGCGAGCGTCGCGCCGTCGAGCGCGGCGAGGCCGGGATTCACGACGATCCGGTACTGGGTCGCTAGCCGCAGCGCGTCGTCATCGCCGAGCCGGCAGGCGAGCGTGCTCGTATCGAGCCAGCGCCATCGGCATGCGGCTTCAGGCGAAATCTCGATCGGAATCTCGTCCGGGTCCCGATCCATGCGGCCGAGCGGCACGACGGGCCGATCGAATTCGATGACGATCTCGCGCGTCTCGGGCACGTTCGAGCCGGCGGGCGTGATTCGCGTGACGCGCAATGCGCCGTCGGGCTGTGCGAGTGCGCCGCTCGACGACACTCCGAAGCCCAGCACGGCGGCGAGTGCCAGTGCCGCCCGTCGGCCGGCCCCGCGCGTGATCCTCCACTGAAGCGCCGTTCTTCCCTTCGACATTCGTGACCTCGGGCCATGCTCGAATCGAGCGCCCAGGATACGTTGTCGGGAAGGCGCCGTTGAGTCCGAAAAATGACGAAAGGTGGCGAGCGTCCGCCGGGCTAGGCGCTCATTCGACGAGGATCACGCCGTTCTCGCGCACGTATTGGTCCCAGAGGGCTCGCAGCTCGAGAAGACGGTCCGGCTCGGTCGCCGCGAGATCGTTCTGCTCGCCCGGATCCTCCGCGAGATTGAACAGCTTCCACGCGGCGTCGTCGCCGTCGCGCGGATCCCATACGATCTTGAAGTCGCCGCGGCGCACGGCCCGGTGGCCGAAAAGCTCCCAGCCCGCCCAGTAGTCCGGCTCGTGCACGGTATCGGCCTCGCCGCGCAGCAGCGGCAGCATCGACGCGCCGCGCGGCGGCACGACCGGCTGGCTTCGATACGATTCGCCGGGATGCGACGTGCCCGCGAGCTCGAGGAGCGTCGGCAGCACGTCCATGACAGTGCCGAACGCGTCGCTGTGTGCGCCGGCCGGAACGACGCCGGGCCACGTCGCGAATGCGGGCACGCGTATGCCGCCCTCGAAGCCGGACGCCTTCGCGTCGCGGAACGGCACGGCGCCGGCGCGCGCCCAGTTCGGGCCGTACATCAGGTACGAGTCGCCGTCGCCGAGATTCTCGTACGAGTTGTCGCAGCACTCCGCGACCCAGTTGCTGAGCGGCGCGCTGAGGTCGCGGCGCAAGCCTTCCGGACCGTTGTCGGACATGAAGAAGATGAACGTATCGTCGAGCTCGCCGATCGACTCGAGGTACGCGACGAAGCGGCCCACGTACTCGTCGAGGTCGCTGACCATCGCGGCGTAAATTTCCATCTTGCGCGCTTCGATGCGGCGCTCCTCGTCGGTCAGCTCCTCCCAGCGCGGCTGCCCGTCGATGGGCGGGATGCCGGCGAAGTCCTCCGGGACGAGGCCGAGCTCCCGCGCGCGCTCGAGGCGATCGCGATAGAGTGCCTCGTAACCCTCGTCGTACCACCCGGCGAACTTCGCGATGGATTCGGGCGGCGCTTGCAGCGGCCAGTGCGGTGCGGTGTACGCGAGATAGGCGAAGAACGGCGCGCCTTCCGCGCGGTCGCTCTCGATGTATTCGATCATCCGCTCCGTATAGAAGCGGGTCGTGTAGAAGTCGTCTCCGACGTTCACGAGCTCCTCGCCGTCGCGGTACGGCGCAAGGCCCGGTCCGTTCCAGGAGAGCCCGCCGAGATGAGCCGCGCCGTCGAGAGAGACGAACGAGCGGTCGAATCCCCGCGCGGCGGGGCTCGTCTCGACCTCCGTGCCGAGATGCCACTTGCCGGTCATGTACGTGCGATAGCCCGCGTCGCGGAGGAGGTCCGCGAGGCTCGCGACCCGAAAATTCAGGTAGCCCTCGTAGCCCGGCTGACCGCGCTGCGCGGCATTTCTGGGCGTGCCCATCACGCCGAGGCCGGCGACATGGCTGTCCGTGCCGGACATCAGCATCGAGCGGGTCGGCGAGCACGTCATGTTCGCGTAGAACTGCGTCAGCATCATGCCGGCGCGCGCGAGAGCGTCGAGGTTCGGAGTCGGGATCTCGCTGCCGAAGACGCCGAGGTCGGAGTAGCCGAGATCGTCTGCGACGATGAGCACGATGTTGGGCCGCTCGTCGGCGTTTCGCTCGTCGGGCTGTGGGGCATCCCCCGACTCGGCTTGAAGGCTTTCGCCCGTTTGCGCGGCCGGGTCGCCGCCCGTGCAGCCCGCCGCGAGCAGCAGCGCAGCGACCGGGGCCAGGTATCGTCTGATCGAGATCACGCTTTTCCTCGTTCGCTCGTGCTCGCCGCGCGGGGCGTGCTTTCACGGCGGTTCCGCCGGTATACAATGCCGGCACGATTTGCTTGCGCAGACCCGGCCGGCCGCATCAGAAAGAGAATAGGTATTCTTATTCATGAGTCAAGCGAGCGCGGCTCCCGGACGCGAGCGAATCAAGCAAAAGCGCGGGCAGAAGACCTACGATGCGTTGATCGCGACGGGCTTCCGGCTGCTTGCGCACCGGGAGTTCGAGTCGATCACGATCGCCGAGCTCTCGCAGGAGGCGGGCTACTCCGTCGGCGCGTTCTACGCCCGCTTCAAGAGCAAGGACGAGTTCTTCGATGCGCTGATCGCGCACCATCTCCACGACCGTCGGCGCACGCGTGAGCGGCTTTTCGCAAGCGTCGAAGGCGACGAGTGGATTCGCGCGGTCATTGCCGAGGCCGTGAACTACTACTGGCGCCGGCGCCGCTTCTGGCGGGCGGCGCTGATCCGCAGCATTCACGACCCGGGTTTCTGGCAACCGATCCGCGAGCAAGGACACGAGTTTGCGACGCTGTGCGTCCGGCGCCTGGAGCAGGAGGCGGGGCGCTCCGTCACGAAGGCCGAGGAGATGAACGTGCGCTTCGCCGTGCAGATCGCGCTCGGCATCATCAACAACACGATCATCAATCGCCCCGGTCCGATCTTCATGGGGCAGGCGGAGTTCGTCGACAATCTGACGCGTGCATTTCGCCTCGTCTCGAACTACGACGAGATCGTCGGCGGCACGAAAACGCGGAAGAGGCCCGCTCGCGCGGCGGCCGACGGATCGATCTGAGCGGCCCCGGCTAAAGCGCGTCGGCGCGCGCGGCGAGTCTCTCGAGCACGAGCTCGAGCGCCGGCCCGCACGGCGCGCTGACCTTCAAGGACAGCAGGTCGTCGGCGCGCGTGCGGCCGAGATTGAGCGCCGCGACGGGCTTCCCGGCCTCGGCGGCCGCGCGGGCGAAGCGAAACCCGGAGAACACCATCAGCGACGAGCCGATCACGAGCATGCCGTCGGCGCGCTCGAGCGCGCGCATCGCCGCGGCGACCCGCTCGCGGGGCACGCTTTCCCCGTAGAACACGACGTCCGGCTTCAGAATGCCCGCGCAGATCGGGCACTCCGGCACTTCGAACGCGTCGAAGTCGACGTTCTCGAGATCCGCGTCGCCGTCGGGCGCGTCTTCGGCAGCGAGGCCCGCGAAGCGGGGATTTCGGGCGAGCAGCTTCCGCTGTAGCGCGTCCCGCGGTGACTTGTGCCCGCAGCCCATGCAGCGCACGAGGTCGAGCCGCCCATGCAGATCGATGACGTTGCGGTGGCCGGCCGCCTGATGGAGCCGATCGCCGTTCTGCGTGACGAGCGTGTCGATTCGTCCATCCGCCTCGAGGCGCGCGAGCGCGCGATGCGCGCCGTTCGGGCGCGCGCGCCGAAAGCGCGGCCAGCCGACGAGGCTCCGCGCCCAGTAGCGGCGCCGCGCGTGCGCATCGCCCATGAACGTCTGGAAGGTCATCGGGCCGGCCCGCTTCCACTCGCCGTCCGCGTCCCGGTAGTCGGGAATGCCCGAATCGGTGCTGCAGCCCGCGCCGGTCAGCACGAACAGCCGCGAATGCGCCGCAAGGAAGGCCCCGAGGTCGACAGCGCTCATGCCCCCGCCACGAAAAATGGTGTCAGACACCAATTTTCCGGAAATTCGTGTCAGACACCATTTTTCGCCGGGAGCGGGTACGATACGCGCCATTCTGCGGGAGAGGTTCGATATGAGCGACGCGATCTTGGGCATGGCGCGCCTCGGGTTTCCGTGGCAGTGCATAGACCCGTTCCTGTTCTGCGCCTACCACAACGATTTCTATCCGGCCGGCAACGAGCGCCTCGGGCCCGCGGCGTCGCTCGCGGGCCGCAACATCGGCCAGGATTTCGAAGGCCGCGACGGCTGGCGCATGTACCACGGCGAGGTCGTGCCGGGCTTCCCCCGTCATCCGCACCGCGGCTTCGAGACGGTGACGATCATGCGCCGCGGCTTCACCGATCATTCGGACTCGCTCGGCGCCGCGGCGCGCTTCGGCCCCGGCGACGTGCAATGGATCACGGCCGGGAAGGGCATCGTCCATTCGGAGATGTTTCCGCTGCTCGATTCGAACAACCCGAATCCGCTCGAGCTGTTTCAGATCTGGCTGAACCTGCCGAGCCGCGACAAGCTCGTCGCGCCGCACTTCGCGATGCTTTGGAACGAATCCGTGCCGCGGCGGGTGTTCGAGGATGTGCGAGGCCGCCGCACCGAGGTCATGGTCGTCGCCGGCCGTCTCGAGGACGCGGCGCCCCTTGCGCCGCCGCCGAAGTCCTGGGCCGCGGATCCGGCGAACGACGTTGCGATCTGGACGATCAAGATGGCGCCCGACGCGCAGTGGACGCTGCCTGCCGCCTCGCCGGAGTCGAACCGCGCGCTGTACTTCTTCGTCGGCTCGGCGATGCACGTCGACGGCGAGCCGGTCCCTGTGAACACCGTCGTGCAGCTGCGCGCCGACCGCGAGGTCACGCTCGTCAACGGCCTCGGCGAAGGCGAGCTGCTGCTGCTGCAGGGCCGGCCGATCGGCGAGCCGGTCGCGCAGTACGGTCCGTTCGTCATGAACACGCAGGCGGAGCTGCAGCAGGCGTTCTTCGACTATCAGTCGACCGAGTTCGGCGGCTGGCCGTGGCCGAGCGACGACCACGTGCTGCCGGCGGATGCGGGCCGGCATGCACGCTACATCGACGGTCGGTTCGAGGAGGCGGGGTAGCGTCACTGCGCCTCCCTCTGCCGCCTACCGCTGCGATCGGCCTTCCAGCTCCCACAGCTCCGGATACATCTCGACGAAACCGACCTCATTGACCCGCAAAAGGGCCGTATAGCCGAACCGCGCAGCTTCGTACCAGTACGACTCCGCGCTCCGTCGCTCGTAAAACTGATGCAGCTTATCGAGGGTGCCCGCCTGCACATCGAGCCAAGCGACGGGCACATCTGCAGCGTTTCCGATCTCGAGGTCGACTCGACGAAGCTGAGACAAATTCGTCGCCGGCGTGAAGCCCAGATCCAGGTCGACACATTCGGCCAAGTCAGGTACGGATTCGTCGTTGAGTCGCCAAACCCCGTCCGCCGATCGCACGATTCGAAGATCGAGCGACCGCGCACCGATCCAACCGTGAACGCTCCCTTGACGTGTTCGCCATTCGGCATCGCAATCGACGACGTAGGCGAGTGATGCGGGGCTCCCATCGAGCGCGAAGGACGCCGCGCCCTCGAGCCTCCATCCGTCATCCGTTCGCAGAAGACGACACGCGTCGTGACCCGGGGCATCGAGGCGGCGCCAAAGAATCGTCTCTTCTCGATGCGTCTTCAAGTCCGCGTTCGTGCCCTTGAATCGGCCCATCGGCCACGCGATCGCCGGCTGACCATTCGTCTACTGAACGGACGGTACACCGGCTGCCGCATTCGTACAACGCAGGAGCCGGCGCGCGATCGGGCGCCGCGTCGGCAGTCCTGCTCCCGGGCGGCATGGCGGGTTTCGCCGCAGTCTCGCCGCTTCTTCGGCCGAATGTCGGCGTTCTTTCCGGACTCTCGTTCTCCTCGGGAATAGAACGATACGACCGAGCCGCGTGCCCGACGCAGCGATGACGCGCGGGCAGCGGCCCGAGACAACACCACGACCGAGAGGTCATTCGAGGAGCACCCATGAAAGCTGCAACCACGACGCGACTTCGCATGATTCGGCAACTGTCGGCGGCTCTGCACGACAAGGCGCTCGAGCGGAGCGTCGCCGCGTGCGGTCCAGGATACGGCGGCGGTCTCGTCGTGGCCGGGGCCGCGAACGCCGATTGCTCGTGGTCGTCGCGCCGTGCGCTGAACGGCGATCGGGCGATGGCGTGGACCCTGCTGAGCTGCACCGGGCCGAGCTGCCGCGTCGCGGCGAACCAGCCCGTGCGGCGCTTCGCGATCCCGGGTCCGCTGCCCGCGCCGCAGCTGATCGCGCCGGCCGCCGGCGCGCTCGAGCCGCGCGACGGCGATCGGCGGTTCCCGCTCGGGGCCCTCGTCGAAAGCGACTTGAGAGGGCCGACGACGTACCCGGCGAGCATCACTTTCGAATGGTCGCGCGTCACCGGCGCGACCGGCTACCGCCTCTGCATCTCCGAGCCCGGAGTCGCTTGCGGGACGGGCGCGAGCGTCGTGATGGACGCGCGTGGGCAGGGCTCCGAATCGGTGCCGTGGTCGAGCCTCGCCGCCTTCCACGGCCGTACCGTGAACTGGACCGTTGCCTCGTGCGACGCGCTCGGCTGCGGCACTTTCGCGTCGCCGCGGCCGCTGACGATCAAAACGGTGCCGGGTCCCGTCACGCTGATCGCGCCCCCGGCCGGCACGGACGTCACGTCGCTGCCCAGTCAGCAGCGTGTCCAGTTCAGCTGGTCGTCGCCGATGTTCGCCGAGACCTTCTTGATCGAGGTCGGACAGCGAGTGCAAGGGTACACGAGCACGCCGAGTTGCTCCGCGCCGAAGGCCGCGTTCGCGGAGCTGCGCGGTACGACGAGCTGGACGGTTCAGGCCTGCAACGTCCTCGGCTGCGGCCCCGTATCGGCGGCGAACGACATCACCCTGTATCCGGCGGGGGCGCCCACGCTCCGCGCAGGCACGTCGAGCGCATCGCAGACGCCAGCCCATTCCGGCGCAGCGGTCGGGCGGCCCACCGCGCTGACGCTCTGCCAATGAACGCGGGACGCAACAGCATGCGCGGCTCGACTCTCCGGCGGTGGGCGCTCGGCGCCGCGGTTCTCGTCGCCGTGGACGCCGGCGCCGAGGATCTGCCGCAGCCTCCGGGCCTTCCGCCGGACACGGAGGCGGCCGAAGTCGGCACGAGCGTCGTTGCTCGACGCACCGACCCGGAGGGGGCGAGCGCGGCTTCGCCGATCGAGCTGACCGCCCCGCCGACCGGCGCCGAGCTCGTCGGCAAGAAGCCCGAGCTTCGCGTGTCCGTGCGCATTCCCTACGACACGGCGAGCCTGCTGGTGCTGCTCGACGGCGTCGACGTCACGGGCCTCGTCGAGGTCGACCCGAACGGCTTCCGCTACACGCCGCGGACCGTGTTGCCCGGCGGAACGCATGTGCTCGCGGTGCACGTGACGGCGCGAGACGGACAGGCCCTCTCGCGAGAGCTCCGCTTCGCGACGCGCCACACCGAAGGATTCTCGGAGCTGACGAGCACGGTGCAGCTCGGCTTCGAAGGCGAGCGTCTCGCCGACCGGCGCGAATCGCCGGCGCCCGCGCCGACTTACCGCGCCGAAGGCGACGTGCTCTACGGGCTTCGCGCCGCGCGCCGGCCGTGGGAGTCGAGCATCGACGCGAATCTCTGGTTCCAGAACCAGAAGCTGCCGGTGTTCGAGCCGCCGCGCGAGGGGCTCGATCTCGCAAGCCTGTCGCTGCAGACGCGTCGATCCGGAGAGAGACACGCGTTCCACGCCGAGCTCGGCGACGTCGCGATCGTCGGCACGAGCCGCTCGATCGCAACGCTTGCGCGCCGAGGCGCGCAGCTCGGCGTCGACTATCGCGCCGTGTCCTTCGGCGGCTTCGCCGTCAACGCCCGGCAGCTCTTCGGCTTCACCGGCGGAACCGGGATCGGCACCGACCCGGAAAGCAACATCTACGGGGTCACGACCGGCTTCGGCCTGCTCGACGACAAGCTGCGGTTCAGCGCGATTCACGCCCGCGGCGGCGAGCCGGGCAGCTCCTTCGGGCTCTTCACCGCGAGCGGTCCGACGCGCGGGCACGTCACGGGCTACGCCCTGACGGCGAATCCGCTGCCGCTGGTCGCCGTCGAAGCGGAGCTCGACGTCTCGCACTTCGACGCCGACGCGAGCGACGCGGCGCCGCCGCAAACCGACGAGGCGTACGCGCTGCGCGTGTCGGGCCGAAGGAACACGTTCAACTACCAGCTCGCGTACGAGCACCACGGCCCGGACTACGCGGTGATCGCGAGCGCCGTGAACCGCGATCGCGAGAGCCTCGCGGCAAGCGGCGGCGTGACGCTCGCGAAACACACGCTCGCCGTCACCGCGCTGCGCCAGCACGACAACGTCGACGGGAACCACGCACGTCCTCGTCTCGGTCATCGCGAGGGCGCCCTCGATTACGGCTATGTCCTCGGCGAGCGCTGGGTCTTCGGCGCCGGCTACCGCGATTCGCTGGTCGCCAGCTCGCGCGAGCCGCTCGGCTTCGGTGCGCAAGAGGTCGCGACGAAAGGCGCGACCGGGCGCGTGCAGTACGCGCGCCAGCCATGGCTCGTCGGCATCGACGTGACGCGCTCCGAGCAGGACGACGCGCTTTTCGACGCCGGCGACTCGGTCGTTCTGACGCGCTCGATCTCGCCGACGTACCAGACGCCGCGCTTGAGCGTCGTGCCGATGCTGAGCGTGAGCACGACGACGTTCGGCGCCGGCGGCGCCGCGCTCGAGCAGCGCAACCTGAGCCTGATGCTGAACGGGGAGACGGAGCAGCGACGCTTCGGCTACGGGTTGTCGCTCAGCGTCTACGAGCAACGAAGCTCCGATGCCGCGTTCGCAACCGATACGCACAGCGCCGAGCTGCGCCTCTCGTATCGCCTCCGTCACCGCGCTTTGGAACGTCCGCGAGGCGACGTGAGCCTCCGCGCGACGCACTTCGAAAGCGTCGACCGGGTCAACGGCTTCGAGACGAGAGACTGGAGCGTGTGGTTGACGTTCAGCATCAGGCCGCAGTTCGAGTTCTAGGAGTGATCGCATGAAATTTTCGATCTGCCGCTCGTCGTCCGCATCGGGCAGAACTGCCGATCAAGGCGCTCGCTCGCACGGCGTAGTCCGTTTCGCCGCTCTGGCGGCCGTGTTCACCGGGCTCGCCGCCCGCGCGGACATCGAGCTCGAGGTCGACCCGATGGTCGCGGCGGCCGGTCAATCGGTGCTCGTCTACGGCGCGGCCGACTGCGAGACGTATACCGTCAACGTCGGAGACGGCACGGCGCCTCAGAGCTTCGACGGACCCGGTCCGTTCATGCTGACGCATGTCTACGCTGAACCCGGCGTCTACCAGGTGCTCCTGCTCGGCACCGCATGTGACGACGGCATCGACAGCCAGGTCAGCACGATCGTCGTGAACGCGGGCACCGGCGGTCCCGTCGAGCCGGGGCCGCCGGTCGTCCCGCCCGGGCCCGCGACCAGCCTCTCCATCGACCGCGTGAGCGTCTTCTTCGCGAACGACCGCCCGGTGATCCGCGTCCGGCAGAACGAGAAGAGCGTGCAGGCCTTCGCGCAGATCCGCTACGCGGGGACGGGGCTGCTGCAAGGGTATTGGGAAGTCGACGGCGCGGCGTGGGCGTTCGTCAACGAGCATCTCGTGTTCGGCGACGTGACGACGATCGCGAGCCCGGCGCTGCCGGGACTGCCGACTACGGAGCCCGGCCTGCATCGCGTTCGGCTCGTGCTGACGCGCCCGTCCGCCGGGTACGCGCCGCCCCTCGCGCTCTACTTTGCCGCGTACGACGAAGCGCCCACGGCCGTGCGGATTCAGCTGATGCGTCCCGTGTCCGACGCGCGCCTCGGCTTTCGCGGCCACGCGTTCGAATGGGCCGTCGGCACCGACGGCATCGATCACTACGGCGTGCGCTTCTTCGACGTCGAGCGGAGGGAAGTGGTGTTCAGCGCGCTCGTGCGCGGCGCAGGCTACGAGCTGAGCGAGCGAGTCGTCGCGGAGCGTTTCAGCCCGGGGCGGCCGTACGAGTGGCAGGTCGTCGCGCTCGACGGCGACGGCCGCGAGCTCGGCCTGAGCCGCCGGCGTCGCTTCGCGCTCGAGATGCCCGCCGATC